>Ga0208629_100076_pt1 | contig 49852 bp, 28 predicted proteins | sample LakWasMet19_HOW5_2_FD_183865 | JGI IMG/M metagenome (GOLD analysis project Ga0208629, IMG submission 183865) | Freshwater sediment methanotrophic microbial communities from Lake Washington under simulated oxygen tension - Sediment Metagenome... | ecosystem: Environmental > Aquatic > Freshwater >... | reverse complement strand
CATGCGGCCTCCCGCTCTGTCAGTCCGGCGCCGGGGGGTCCCATCGTCGCGGGCGGCAGCGGCGAGGTGCCCGTGCACTCACACGGCAGGCAGCCCTCCGGGGGACAGACGGCTGCCGTCGTCGGCGCAGGCTCCGCGAGCGTTGTCGCGGCGGCAGACAGCGCCCACGCTGCCGCGGCGGGCGCAGGCGCTGCAGTTGCCGCCGCGGGCGCCTCCGCCTCCGCTCCCAGTCGCAGCAGCAGCAGCAGCTCTGTCGGCTCCGCCTCCGCCTCCGCTGCCCATGCTGGTGCTGGTGCTGGGGCCGCAGCGGGGGCAGGATCGGGTTCAGGGACGGGGGCCGCTGCGTGGCCCTATCAGGAGGTAGGCGCCTCCACACGCAGCGGCTCCAGCAGCGCAAGCCACGGCAGCCGCCCGGCACACGCCTCTGTCGGCAGCGGGAGCAGTGACCTGGGGGCCGCCTTCGGGGACCTGGACTTTCAGGTAGCGCGTACCCTGCCCAGCAGGGTGCCGACCGGCGCAGGCGGCAGCCCGGGCAGCGGCCACCCAGCTGACATGCACCCGGAGGCGGGATCGGGCCGGAAAGGCGGCTTCGCCGGCGCATTTGGCGGCCTGTTTGGGGGACCTGGCAACAGCGGCAGCGGTGGGGGCTCCGGCAGTGCTCGCAGCGGCGCCTCTCCGCCCGGCGCCGGCAGTGGTGCCGCTGGAGCGGCGCGCTTTTCGGACCCGCATTCGTCCCCGCCCTTCCCCTCGGCCGCGGAGCGCGCAGCCGTAGAGCGGGTGGGCTTCGGCGGCGCCTACGGCGCGGGGTCGCCAGGCGAGGAGGAGGACCCAGACCTGCAGCTGGCCCTGGCATTGAGCATGTCGGACGGGGCAGGTTCTGGGGCTGGCGGCAGCGGCGGTGCCGCAGCTGGGCGGTGAGCCGCGGCATGCCGTACATTCTTGCTTTCGGCTGGTGAGACGACAATCGCTCCGCGCCCCAGTAGCTTCCGTCGGCGCTCTAGTGGGGCCATGTGCACCACAGACAAACGCCATTGTGCAGGCCGTGTGCCGGCTGCTCAATCCGCACATATGCTAGCAGGCTGAGCGTAGTGTTGGTTGCCAATCCCGCACGAGGCGGGCATTGACAGCCGGCCCTGAAACACAGCAGTTAGGTCGTCTGCGACTGCCACTGCCACCAGCCCACTCCTCAATACCCCCCTGACTTTCCCGTGGTGGCGCCTGGCTTTGCATCAGTAGCTTCGATTCCGCCTGCCGCCGGCCATTCCGCGGCGTGACTAGTGCTATGAACCTTGATCATGGCGCCCAAATTTTGTTGCAAATGAAGGTGCCCGTGCAATGACTACGAACTGCGACGCCAATGACATTCGTCCTTGATACAGCTTGGAAAACGTCGTGTACGCATGCGCGTGCATTTGTATTAGTGAGACGGCGCCACATGTTCCGCTGGCCAAGGCGACCCGCCTCTGCACAGCTATCGATATCGCGCCGACTCCTAATTTACGTCATATTCCGGCGCAGTATTGCTCGAATTCGAATCACTCGAACCTCCGGAGCCATGCATATGCAACGCCAATTCGCAACGCTTACTCTTCGCTTTCAGGATTTCGATATCGATATCCGAGTCAACAAGGGCACATGCCCAACTCGCGGAACGCCGCCGGAATGCTCACATATCTAGAAGGGGGACTCGAAAAGAAGCATGGGCGGCGGCCAGGGTCGCCGAAGGGCTAAAGACGTTGGCACAGGCCTCAGCCAAAGGACATGGAGCCCCTGGACTCCTCACTCCTCTCAGGGCAGTCTGCAACCGTCCAGCTCTCCGATGTCCCACGTTCTGCCAGCCGTGGCAGCGCTGAGAGCTACCTACGAGGCGACAAGCGGGTGGCGAGGGTCGCGCAACATGCGCGCACATCGGCACTCGAGGCGGTTCATCAGCCAGTCGGGATAGGAGGAGCCGGTGGTGATGCCGACAACCAAGGCTGGGAGGACAGGTGCGCAGCTGGCGCGGCAAGGCGACGGCACATGGACTCGTGGTTACGCAACGCCGTTACGCAACGCAGGCACGCTCGAAATACAACGCAGCCCACCAGTAAAACACCTGCTGCCACAGCGACGGCGCGGGCACACCGCCGCGCCGCTCAGGTGGTCTTGTTGCGGGCAAGCACGAGGCGCGTGATCTCAATCAGCAGCAGCGGCGAGTCCGCGAGCGGGTCAAGCGCCACGGTGTCGCTGTGTTTGAGGATGAACTCCATGCAGAAGCGCTTCAGCTCCGGGGCGCCGAAGCGGTGCGCGTGCGCCACCAGCGTGCACACGTTCGCAACATCCACGCTGTGAACAAGCGCCGTCTCCGACAGCGCGCGCAGGCCGTCAAGCCCGATGTGGTCGGCGAGGCCCAGCAGCTCCAGCGCCACGGGCGTGGTCAGCTCCCGCACGCTGCCGGTGTACAGGAACTCCAGCATGGCCACGAAGGCCGTCTTCGTCCAGTCCGGGAAGGGGATCACGCCCTCGCGGCTCTCCTTCATACCGCTGCTAAACATGGCCCGGAAGTGCTCCGAGCGCGCCGTCAGGATGCTGCGGTGCGCGTGCACGGGCTCTCCGTCCAGCAGGAACGTGACATCCGGGAAGGTGGACGGGTTGTTCACCAGCCCGCGCAGGTCATCGAGCAGGGAAGCCACACTGCACAGCCGAAAGCGAGCGGGAAATGTGGAAGACAGCAGGTGGCACAGTCGAGAGGGCATACATCGCGTCAAAACGCATCGGGCGACACTGACGCGCCAACATGTCAGTGAGCGCGCAGCGTCGATGTCCTGACTGGCGTGCAGTCTGCCTCAGCGACGCACCTCGCACTAGTGATTGCGCCCTCCTCCAGCTTGCCGACGTCCAGCACGTGCAAGTCTGAGAGCCACTTGTACCCGTCAAAACCCTGCAGCGGGGGGTGGTTGAGTGGCGAATAACCACAGGTTGGCGCGACGTGGCGAGCCATGCCTCGCGCTATTTGCCGTGTCGAACAGCACACCCAGCGAACTTCCGTGCAGATGGCCAGAGCGTTGAGAAATCATAATTGCAGGGCTGCACAGCCCTCAGCAGCGCGACCCACCCCAAACACGAACAGCTTCTTGTTCTGCACCAGCACCGCGGTGTGCCGCTGCCGGCCCGCGGGTGTGCTCTCGTTGGCGGGCGGGTGCGTCCAGCGCAGTTCCTCCACGTTCAGCAAAAAGAGATCGTTGCTGCGGCCGCGCCCGTCATAGCCGCCTGCGGACGAGAGGGACAAGTGCGGAGCACAAAACCGGTAGCTGATTCGACAGCGGCGGCACGGGCTTGTGGGCGTTCCCAAATCGGCACATCGGCACCAGGGTCATCGCAGCGATCGAGTCAGCACACGCCACGCACCGAAGAGGTAGATGGTGTTGCCGATCAGGTTGGCGGTGTGCCCGCGCAGCCCCGGCGGGATGGAGCCGCGCACCTCCGGCTGGCTCCACTGCAGCAGGTTGGTGTCGAAGATGTGCAGGTCCCGCAGGTGCTTGTTGCCGCTGTGGCCCCCGAACAGCAGCAGCTTGTCGCCCACGGGCGTCACCGTCTGCGCGTTGCGCGCCTGCGGTATTGTGCCCGTGACGCGCGGCTGGATCCACGTCTGCAGCAGTGGTTGAAAGCGCAACAGCGCAACAGGAATTGTATAACACCCTGCGTTGCGACTGCTCCTGGCCGTGAACGCTGCTGCGCCCACCACAGGTCTCGGATAGCACGCAAGCCAGGCTGCGTCGGACCGGAATTTGTGTTGCGTTAATACGCGCACGCAGCCCCGTTGCGCGCGGCCCCGAAGCGCTGGCACACACGCAGCCCCGTTTTTTTCGCGCGCACACAGTCCGAAACCCCCAAGCGCTGGCACGCACCATAGTCTCCAGGTCCAGCACGTCCAGGTCGCTGAAGCACTTGCTGCCGTCGTACCCGCCGAACAGGTACGCCTTGCCCTTGCCCGTGCCCGCCAGCGTGATGGTGTGGCAGGCGCGCGCTGAGGGGATGAGCCCCGAGACCTCCGGCACAGTCCACGTGAGCGATTCTGTGTCCAGGCACCAAAAGTCTGCGAGCCAGCGCCTGCCGTCGTGGCCACCATGAATGTACAGCCGGGACCCGTGCACGAAGGTGCTGTGGTTGTTGCGGGCGGAGGGTGTGATGCCCTTGGTCACTGGCACGCTCCAGGACAGGTCTGGCACACTGAGGCACACGAGGTCTGCAAGGCCCCCTGCACAAGCACAGCGACGACGGGCAGGCACAAGCACTAGCCAACAATCGTAGCGCAGCTCAAACGCAAATACACCTACAGCGATACTGCCTGCGACTTAAGGGGTGCAGCAGCAGCAGCAGCAGCAGCAACAGCAGCCACAGGATCGGTGTGCGACTCCAGTGCTCTCGCTGCCACGAATAGCAACGTGTTCCGCTGCGTCAGCAACACATTTCATATTGAGCATTGGCTTCGTCCCAACGCCCATCCCGTGCCCAAACCACCTTCGCTTGCTGGGAAGCGGACCCAGCAAGCCCCACAGCATGCAGACGAATTCACCATTCCAGCCGCCAAACGTAAAAATTGTGTTGCCAAGCAGGTTGCAGCTGTGTGCAGCCCGTGGGCCAGGCACCTGCACAGGGTTGACGCCTGCGCCGTATTTGGTTTTGGGTGCATACCACGCCATCTGCATAGTTGGCCCGCTGTAATCTCTGGAAGGGCTCGGCATCGGCATCCCTGTTGCGCCCTCGGTCATATGCGCGCTCAGTGCCGGGTCCTCGCCAGGAGCACTCATGATGAGCTCCCCGGCCAAGATCGATCCGCTGCCGGGTTCCGCCATGCTAACGACGTCGCCCCAGAAAAGTGATCAGAATGGCCGTGTTGCGGCAGCGACGACGATCAGCTCGCGCCGAACGAAAATTTCGACACTTTGGGAGACAGTCCAGCCAAAATCACAGCACGTGTCGGTGGATTGAGCGCAAAACCAGTGGCGCAGCAGTCAATGGAACCAAGGAGCTGCGGGGTTGCACGACCTGGCCGCGTCCGTGTTCGGGACCAGTTTTCAGATACCAATCGCCGGCCTTCTGCGTTCAAAAACACTAATCGAGACAGTGAGGCCTTGCTCTGATGGTTCATATTTTTGTAAGGCGTGGCCTGCTCAAGCTGCACCATTCTTTTCTGAGGACACGGATGTCTGTCGGTCGCGAGCTCACCGACTGAAGTCATCGGGGATGGGGGCTTCGTGGCTCTTGCCGGGGCATTGCCGCACTTCATCTTGTTTCCTGGTCACCGGCGCGAGGGTGTCCGAAACACGGCGCGTTCGCGAGAGCTGTGGGAGAAAACGCCCGCACACAGGGCGCAGACGACATCGCTGGGGCCCAGCTCACCATGGTTCTGTTCGGTTTTCCGGGCCTTGCCACACGCATTGTCTCGCAGTTGTGACAGGTCTTTTCCGGGTACTGAGGAGGCACACAAACAGCGTGTCCCTGACGACACCGTCGCTGCTCTTCCTCGTGGGCCGCGCTTCCTCTTTGAGAACGAGGCGGTAAAATGGACGCGAGTCTCGTGTTAGCAGTCGACGGGCTTCGTGCCGTCGCTCACACTGCGAGCGAGGTAATCGTTGCGAATGCTGCCGAAGACGGCGATCGGGCGGCTGTTGCTGTTGCTGCCGATGTGGAGATCGGCTGCCTGACCGTTCTTGGGCAAAACAAGCAGCCGCCCTCCGCGAAGGAGTGCATCGCGTCGCCCTCGAAAAAGGCCTCATCGCTACTGGGTGCCCTTAACATCCCCTTTTTGCTGGGAGGCGGCGGCTCGGAATCCGCCACGAGCGGGGCTGGAGCAAAGCCTGCGGCTGATCCCAGTCCCGAGGAGCGGGCTGCGCAGGCGGCTTGGCGGGACGCAGTGAAGCACGCGCAGCTCGCCCCCGTCACCGATATTATCGCCGTGTTTGGCAGCGAGCCGCTGCCGCAGGGGTTCTCGAAGGTGACGCACAGCGTGACGGGGGCGTATCCGGCCGACCTGAACGCCTCTAGCGGCGCCAAGCAGATGTGGCTGGCGACGGCGCGCTTCCCGAACGCGCCCGCCATCACCGGTCTGACGGTCGTGATCCTGGAGCTCGGCGAGTTCATCCCGCCGAACTTCCAGCCCGTGCGCCACCTCGCCTCCGGCAAGCCCGCGAACCTGCGATTCGGCTCCGCAGCGTCCGAGGCGTACCTGTGCTTCACGCGGGCCCCCGGCGCCCCCATCGTCGACGTCGGCATCTGCTTCCCGTATGGGGCGAGCACCAAGCCCGACCTGCGCCGCCTGCTGCCGGGCTCCGCTGACGACGCGCCAGGTGCGTTGCTTGCTGCGTAGCGTGGCAACTTGTGGCGCGTGGCATTGAGGCTCGCCTTGTTGCAATGCAGCTGCTGCTCGGCTGGAATAGCGCGCGACGCTTTGCTGTTTCGCAATTCATTTATGCGTGGGGGCTGCTGGGGGCGCGGGCGCGTCACACGGCATGCCGCATGCCTCTCACGTCTCAGCGACTTTCACCTCACCCTTCCCTTCACGTGTCCCCCTCCCTCCTGTCCCCCCTTTCCCCCTCGTCCCCCTTGCAGAGACGGTGCCCCTCGGCCAGACGCGCCACGGCTTCGCGGGCGGCACCGCGGGTCAGCTGGAGGCGCTGCATGAGAAGCGCAGCCGCCTGCCCTTCGACCTCGGCCAGGCCATTCCCAACCTGCTGGGCAAGGCGGCGCGCGAAGACGTGCCTGCGGGGTACGCCGCCATCACGCACTCCGTGCTGAAGAGCTCCGCCCTCATGTCCGGCGGCTCCTCGCGCGGCAACGCGCTCGTGTGCTACGCGAAGGACCTGAGCCACCTGGAGGCGCTCTCAGACACGAGCGCGCAGGCCGCGGCGTGGGGGCTGGCCCTCAGCAGCCCCGACGCCGCCGCGACAGAGACCGCCGCGGGCGCGCTGGCGCTGCTGCCGGGCGGCGCGGGGGGCGCGAGCCTGCAGTTTGTGTACGGGGGCGGCCCGTGGGCGGACGGCTCCCCGCTGGACTCCCCGTCCCTCGCATCCCCGCTGCCCGGCGCCGTCGGCGCGGGCTCGGACCGCTCCGAGAACGAGTTCCGGCGCGCGCTGGAGGCACTCTCGTACTCCTCAGGGTGCAGCCCGGTCGTGCCGCTCGCCATCGCGCGCGCGCGGGCGGCGCGGGCGCTGCGCAGCGCCTCTGCGGGCGGCGGGCGCGCGGGCGGCGGGCGCGAAGGCCGCGGGCACCGGCGGCTGGATTCGTCGGCCGTCGACGCGGCGGCGGCGGCGGCGCGCGCTGCCGCGAACGCCGCCGCGGCTGCAGCGGCTGCGGAGGCGGGTGGGAAGCACGGCGCTGCGGGCAAGGGGGCTGGGGCCGACGGCGGCGGCAGCAGCTTCGCGAACCGCCTCGGGAAGCTCTTCGGCCTCGGCGGCGAGGCGGGGCCCGCGGGCGGGGGCGGCGGCGCTGCGGGCGCGGCAGGGGCTGCGGGCGGCGCTGCAGACGCCGCTGGGAGCTCGCTGCTGGCCCCAGCGAAGGCGCTGGGTGCCCTCTTCTCCCGCAAGGGCAGCGCCCGCGACGTGTCTGGCGCCCCCTCCACCCCAGGGGGTGCTGGAGGCAGCGGCGGCGGCGCCAGCAATGCGCCCGCCTTCTCCGGCACTATCAGCAGCGGCAACGCCGCCATGGTGACTCCCGGAGGCCCCGGCGGCGGCGGCTCTGCGCTGCACCACCGTGAGCCGTCGCTGCAGCCCTTCGCCGAGGAGGGCGACAGCGACGACTCGGACGCCGCGCCCGGCGGGGAGGGCGAGGGCGACGGGGACGGGGAGGGCGGCGATGACCTCCTGGAGGGCTTCGATGCAGAGGACGCGGACGCTGGTTGCATGCCGGCGCACGGGGGTGATGCCGGCGGCGCGGCGGGCGGGCCGTTGCTGCTGCTGGGTGATGCCGAGGGCACGAGCGGCGGCGGGAGAGAGGGAGAGGTGCACGGCGAGGGCGTCGGTGCAGACCTCGACGCGGAGACGGGGGCGTACGATCCGGAGGCGTCCCTGCCGGCGGCAGCGGGGCGCGGCGGCGGCGGCGGCGCACGGGCGCGCAACGGCAGTGGGCAGAGCATCGGCGCAGGCGGCGGCGGCGGGCTGCTGCGCAGCGGCGCGCGACGCAGGAGCAGCACGGCCAGCGGCGTGGGCGTGGCGCGTCTGTCGGCATCCCTGGCAGACGGCGGCAGCGGGTACGGCGGCTCCGGCAGCGCAGGCGCCTCGCCGGTGCAGCCGGGCGCGGCCCTCGCGGGGATCCGCGGCAACGCGTCCTCTGGGTCTCTGTCTGAGCGCGTGCCAGGCGCCCCCCTGCACGGCCACGGCCACCACAGCCACCACCACCATCACGGCGGCGGCGCGATGAGCTCGAGGCGGGACAGCCGCGCCTTCGGAGGGGCGGCCAGAGATCGCACCTCCACGGGTGGCATGGGGCCCCTGTCCGGCCGCCCCACGGGCCCGCAGCGCCGCATGTCGCGCGCGCGGTCCCTTTCGGTCGCAGAGTCGCTGCCCGCGTCCCTGTTCGGCCCCCTCGCAGCCATGCATGCGCGCCTGGGCGGCTCCGCGGAGGCCGGCAGCCCCGGCGGCGGCAGCGGCGGCGGCGGAGGGGACGCTGCGGACGGCGTGACGCTCGCGCACCTGCACATCCACGCGGGCACGGGCAGCCGCGACGCGTCCGCGAGCGCCAGCCCGAGCACGCTGGATGCGGGCGCGTCGAGCGTCATGTCCGCGCCTGCGCGCTTCGCAGAGGGGCACCTGCGGCTGGGCCCCCGGCAGCGCTCGGGCGGCCTGCGCGCGGCCGGCAGCGAGGGGGTGGTGGCGGGCAGCAGCGAGGGGGCGTCGCAGGCGCACCCCTCCGTGCGCTCCCCCGACGCCGCCTCCGTCCACTCGTTGAATGACGCAGACCTGCCGCGCACCGGCTCCCCGGCCGCTGCGGTGGAGGTGCGGAGGGGCGCCGGTGCTGGCGGTGCGACGAAGCCCCCCGTCCTGCGCGGCGGCTCCTCGTTCGATGTGGACATCGCAGGCGGCGGCGACAGCGGGCGCGGCGGGCTGCGCAACGCGAGCAGCGGCAGCGCGCCGGGCGACGCGCTCGCGTCCCCGGACTCGGGCGGCGGCACCGGCGCGCAGGCGAGCATCGGGAAGATGTCTGTCACCTCCGTCGGCGTCCCCGTGCAGCGTCTGGACCTCTTCCTCAGCTCCCCCGCGCCGGCGGCGCGCGGCGTGGACGCGCGCGCGGGCAGCGCTAGCGGCAGCGGCAGCGCGGGACTGCCGGCCACCCGCAGCTCTGCCCGGCTGGGCGGCGGCGTGCTGGGCAGCGCTGGGGCGCATGCGATCGGCCCCAGTCTGGACGGCGCACCCATCGGCACGCCGTCCTCAGAGGCCAGGAGGCTGCGGCTCGACAGCGCAGGCAGCGGCGGTGCGGCCGTCCCAGGCGGCGAGGCGGGCGGCGCCGCTGCGAGATCCGGGGGCCAGAAGCAGCACCGCGGCAGCAGCGGCAGTCTCGGCGCGGCGGGTCCCGGCTCACCGCCCTCCTCCCTCGCGCGGCAGGGCAGCCAGCGCAGCGCGCTCGGCGCAGGCGCTGGCGGCGAGGCAGGGGCGCAGCAGCAGCAGCCTCCGCGCATGACGCTGAAAGATGTGGGCCGCAGCCCCACGATGCGCGGCTTCGCCTCCGCCGCCTTCGCGGGCGCGGGCATCGAGGACGCGCCTGTGGAGCTGGGCAGCGGCCGCGTGCTGCACCAGCCCAGCAGCAGCATGCGCAGCCTGCGCCTGGGCGGGGGGCACGAGCATGACAGCGAGCATGACGGGGGCCATGACGGCGCAGAGGGCAGCGCGTCGCTGGAGGCCAGCCACCGCGCCTCGCGCAGTGTGGAGGACGGCGACCGAACCTCTGCCGCCAGCCTCAGCCGCCGCTCGACGGCGGAGGGCGAGGACGACGAGGAGGACGACGACGAGGATGCGGCTGCCGCAGAGGACGCTGACGGCGAGGAGGAGCACGGCTCCCCCGGCCCTGCAGAGCTGCACGGTCAGGGCCGCAGGCGCCACCGCGGCGTGCCGCGGCCGCGTCTTTTCACAGAGGATGCGCACGACGACGGCAGCGGCGGCAGCAGCAGCAATCTGGTGCTGGCCGCTGCTGCGCTGCACAGGCACCACCAGCAGCAGCAGCAGCGCGGGCACCTGGGCCTGACGGGCGCAGCCGCCGGCGTCGGCGCTGCTGCAGCCGCGGGCCGCGCAGCCGGGGCGGCAGGGCTGGGAGCGGGAGCCGTGCCAGCTGCTGCTGCCGCCTCTGCAGCGGTAGGCGCTGGTGGCACCTCCACCGCCCTTACGCCGGCGGGCGGCGTGGCGGGCCCCACATCTGTCGTTCCCGCCGGCGCCCTTGCAGGCGCCGGCAGCCCCGCGGAGGCGGGTGCGCCCCTGGCGTCCCTCGCTGCAGCGGTGGGGGGCGCAGGGGTGCTCAGCCCGAGCGCCGGCGCGGGGTCGGAGAGCGGGCAGGGCGCCCCCGCAGGCGGCGCGGGCGGGGCGGCCGCGTGGGAGGGCGACGGCGAGGCGGCGGAGGGCGACGAGGCGCGGTACCGGCACGCCGTCCTCTTCCGCCACATGAGCTGGGTGCTGGGGCCCGCAGCGACGCGCCTCGCCGTCACGGCAGCGAGTAGCAGCCCCGGGCCAGACGGCACCGTCCGTGAGTCCAACGCGCTGCGCGGGTTCCTGCAGCCGAGCGCGGCCTCCGTCACGCTCGCGCCACTGCTGCGCGCGCTGTACTGCCGGCAGATCGAGGTTGTGACGGCTGCGTTGGAAGCTCTAACCTCCATCGTGGAGGCGGGCTTCTTCATGGCCACCCCGCTGCAGCAGGCTGCGGGCGGCCTGAGCCTGGGAGGCGGCGCTGCTGCGGGCCGCTCCGCTGCCGCGGCCGCGATGGGTGGCGGCGGTGCAGGCGACGACCTCTCAGACGAGGGCGAGGCCGCACTGGTAGCCGTCTCCGCGTGGGCGCTGCTCGACGTGGTGGCCGCCTGCGTCGTGGACGCCACGCTGCCCATGCTGGACCAGCTCTACATGCCGCTGCTGGACTTCATGACGGCTGTGATGGGCTGCGCGGGCGCCGCGGACCCTCTCGACGTGACCTCCTCCGCCTCCTCCGCCGGCGGGAGCGGCGGAGGCGGTGGCAGCGCCGGCCTCAGCATGCCGGGCGGGCCTGGCGCGGGTGCGAGCGGGACGCGGCCGCCGTGCGGCCTGCACCCTGCCACGCTCACGCGCGCGCTCTCCACGGCCTTCAGCTGCCACACCTTCTCGCGCCAGAAGCGCATCTACGCGGAGCGCGGCTGGCTGTGGTGCGAGCGCGCGGGGCAGCTGCGGGACGCTGAGATGTTTCAGGTGCGACTGCTGCTGGCCAAGCGCACGGCGGCGTGGCAGCTGGGCCGCCTGCGCGCGCTGGTGCGGGGCCTCGTGCTGGCGCTGGAGAGGGATGCCGCCGCAGACCCAGATCTGTCCCTCGCCACGCTCACGCTGGCAGTGACGGGCGGGCTGGGCGGCGGCGGCCTCGGCGCGACGGCGCGGGCGGGCGGGGCCTTTCCCCTCACCGCATCGCTGCTGGCGGGCTCTGGGGGCAAGGCCGGTGCCTCCTCCTCGTCCCTCGTGCCGCACGCGGGAGGTGACGGCGGATACAGCGCCCTCGTGGCCGCAGACGGCTCTGCGGGCGCTGGCGCTGCGGGCTGGACGCTGCTGCCGCGCTCCATCCCCGGCGACTACGGGGAGCTCTCCCGCGCCTTCGCGAGCCACACCGCGGCCTCCTCCTCCTTCGCCGCCGAGGTGCACGTGGCGGCGCAGCCCAGCGTGCTGCCGCGGCCCTTCCCAGCGCTCTACAGCGGGGTGTGCGGCGGCGGCGGGGGTGCCGACCCCGCGGACGCGGGCGTGGCGGGCACGGTCCCGTGCAGCTTCGACCCCTTCCGCCTCCCCGCGCGCTCGCCCACGGCAGACGTGGCGGTCATGCTCGCGCTGCTGGCCAAGACCGCCACGGAGCCGCTTGTGTTCTCAGCGCCCGGGGGCGGCGCTGGCGGCGCAGCCGGCGGCGCCGGTGGGGCGTCCGGCTCCGGCGCGTCGGGCTCTGGCGGGAGCGGCGCTGGCGGCGGCGGCGGCGGCGGGCCCACCCCCTCCGCCAGCGCGGGCGGCGGCGCGGGGCAGCCCTCGTCCGCCTCCACGAGCTTCAAGCGCCTCACCAGCGTGCTGCAGCGCGACACGGCCCTCTTCCTGCTGGGGGAGGTGTTCAGCGCCGCGGGGCCCGCGCTCGCGGCGAGCCCGCTGCTGGTCGCGTGCGTGAGCCGCCTCGTCGTGCCCGCAATCTTCAGCCACCTGCTCTCGCCGCGCATCGCGCACGCCACTCTGTCCATCTGCACCGCGCCCTCCATGGTGGACCTGTCCGCGCTCGCCGCCGGCGGCGCCGCGGCGGAGGCGGCGGGCGTGTCTCCCAGCGTCGCGGCGCTGGCTGCGAGCGCCGCGGGGCCGCGCCTGCTGGACCCAGCCGCCGCGGTGCTGATCCCGCCCACCTCGCTCTACCGCGGGGTGCTGCAGGTGATCGGGGCGCTGTGGAGCGCGCGGGGCGCGGAGGAGGCCGCGAGCCTGTGTGCGCAGGTCGCCGCCGCGACGGCGGCGCTGATCGCTGCCGCGCGCCCCGCGAACGCCTTTGCGGGCCGAGGGCAGGTGACCTCCTCCCTCCTGCTGTCTGCCTCCACGGGCGGCGGCCTGCCCCTGCGGGCGGCCCACGGCCACAGCGCCAGCGCCGCCAGCATCGGCAGCGGGTTTGGTGCGATGCTGTCGCCGTCTGGCATGTCCGCAACCTCACCTGGCGGCACCTCCAGTGCTGCCTACTCCAGCCTCCCCTCCCTCCCCTCGCAGGCACACGCGCACCTGCCGACGGGCAGCGGCGGCGGCCTGCAGCTGCCCTCCACTGCAGGCCGCGGCGGGGGCGGGGGGTCGTTCCCCATCTCCCTCTCCCTCTCCGCGTCGCCTGCACTCTCAGCAGCAGCAGCAGTGGCGGCGGCTGCGGCGGCTGCTCCTCCGCCTGCGGGCGGTGCAGCGCGCGGCGCGCGTCTGTCTGGCACCTCCGCAGGCAGCAGCAGCACGCTGCGCCCGTCGCTGCCCGCGAACCTGCGCGAGTCGTGCGCCCGCGAGGTGAGCGCCCTGCTGCGCGGCGTGCTGCTGCACACGCTGGCGAGCAAGACTGCGCCGCACGCGCTGAAGCTGGACGCGGTGGAGGAGGCGTCGCGCTGGCTGGGCACGCCGCAGGCGCTCATGGAGCTGTGGATCAACCACGACACGTGGCCCTCCGCGGGCGCGCAGTACCCGCACACACGTACCCTACGCAGCCTGGTGGCGACCCTCGTGGGCGCCGTCCTCGTGCGCCCGCGGAGCTACATCGCGCTGCTGGGCGGCGCCACGAGCGGCGGGGAGATGGTGCAGGTGATCGGCGGCGCGGAGGTCATCGTGCACCCGGACGCCCTCCCCATCACTGCTACCCCGCAGGAGCGCGGGCTGGCTGCGGATGCGTGGCAGCGGGAGGAGTTCCGCAAGGCCTGCGCCACGCTGCTGTGCGGCATCGTGCGCGGGCTGATGGACTCCGCAGCGACGGTGCACCTGCCGCCCTCCTCCTCCTCCGCGTCCTCCGGCGCCGCTGGCGCCTCCTCTTCTGGCTCTGCGGGCGGTGGCGGTGGGGCAGAGGGGTGGGAGGAGATGGATGCCCGCCCCGCTGCAGCTGCGGCGGCTGCGGGGCTGTCCATCCAGCAGGCGCTGGCAGCGTGGGGGCTGACCGCCCCCGCGGCGCCGGTGGGGTCGTCTGGGGGCGCTGCCGCTGCCGCGGCGAGCTCCCTCGCCGCCGCTGCCACCCGCACCGCAAGCTTTTTCTTCGGAGGCGGCAGCGGTGGCAGTAGTGCCGGCGGGGGAAGCGGTGTGGGTGGTGCAGCAGCAGCCGTCAGCGCAGGCAGCAGCTCACGCGACCTCATTCCCACGCACCGCCGCTCCGGCAGCAGCGGCTCCGTCTCCTCATCAGGCTCCTCCTCCTCCGCTTCCGCCGCCACCGGCCTGCCAGCCGGCGCAGGTGCAGGCGCTGCCCTCGGCGGGCCTGCCCTGGTGCCCGTGCGTGTGATGCACGGGCGACAGACGGCGCTGGAGTCCGCGCTGCTGGCCTCCCTGCCCGTCTTCCGGGACAGGGGCGTCAAGAAGGGGCTTGCGCTCCTCACGGCCGCGGGGGTCGTGCACGCCTCTCCGCGCGGCGTGGCCCACTTCCTGCGGCTCTGTGGCCCCTCCGTCGCCCCGCTGCCCGAGCTCGGCGACTACCTGGGCGACGAGGGCCGCGGGCCCGTCGAGAAGGCGGCGATGGCGGCCCTGCGCCACGAGTTCTTCGCCGGCTTCTCCTTCTCCGGCATGGCCTTCGACGCCGCGATGCGGCTGTTCCTGACCAAGGGCGGCTTCAGGCTCCCCGGCGAGGCGCAGAAGATCGAGCGCATCACGCAGGCGTTCTCGGGCGCGTACTACAGCGCGAACCGGCCGTCGCGCGGACAGATGGAGGCGGCGGGCTACAGCCCTGCGGACATCGCGGTTGTGGAGGCCCTCGCTGCAGGGATTGAGGAGGCGCGGGCGACCCAGTTCGCGGCCGCCGCGGTCCCTGCAGCAGCCCCGGCAGCGGCCGGTGCGGCTGCTGCTGCTGCGTCGACTGCAGCGGGTGTCAGCAGCGTGCAGGGCACGCCCGACAAGCAGGGCCGGGTGGACAGGGAGGACAGGCGGGGGCAGTCGGTGGAGGGCGAGGCAGCGCAGGCGCAGCAGCAGCAGCAGCCCGGGCACGAGGAGCAGGCGGCGCAGCACGCGCAGCAGCAGCAGCAGCCCGGCGACACGGCTGCGGGCCCGCTGGAGCGGCAGCCGGAGGAGGAGGCGGAGGAGGCGCCGAAGCGCAAGGCACCGAAGCCCGTGGCGGCCAAGCCGCCGCCCTCCCTCGCCCTGGGGGACGGCCGCTTCTACCCCACGGCGCTGGACGTGGTGGAGGTGCTCACCTTCTCCTGCATCATGCTGAACACGGACGCGCACAACCGCAACATCAAGCGCGAGCGCAAGATGACGCGGCGCCAGTTCCTCAGCAACAACCGCCACATCGACGGCGGGCACGACCTGCCCGCCGCCTTCCTCACCTACCTGTATGACGCCATCACGGGGTGCGAGATCCGCATGGGCGTGCCTGGCGTGGGCTCTGCGGCCGTCACCGCACCCGCAGCCGCGGGGCCGCTGGGCGGCGCGGCTGCCGGCGGCGCCGCGGGCGGGGCGGCGGGTGAGGCACTGCACTTTGCGACCCCCATCGCGCCGCCTGTGCCGCTACCCGCGGCCGGCAGCCCCGCCGCGGCGCACGTGCCCTGCGCCGCCAGCATGATCGCGGAGCAGGTGCTGGCGCTGCCTGCAGGGGGCAGCGGCAGCGCAGCAGGCGGCGGCAGCGGTGCGGGCGCCGGCAAGGCTGGCGGGGGCGCGGCAGAGCTGGGCGGGCCCGCTGCCGCCGCGGGCGCGGGCGGTGCAGCCGGCAGCGCCAGCGCCTACTCGGCTGCCACGGCCTACCTGGCGTACCTGTCCGGGCCTCTGCCGGGTGCCCTGGCCCTCGGGGAGGGCGGGGCCCCGGAGCCGGAGGGGGCCGTGGACGCGGGCGCCTTCGCCTCCGGCCTCTCCGACGCTTGCTGGCGCTGGATCAACCACCTGTGCGCGGGCGCCAAGTACGCTGACGCAGACGCCGCAGGCAGCGAGGGCGGCGGAGTCGGCAGCGCCGCGGGCGGCAGCGCGTCAGGCGCGGGAGCCGGTGCGGGAGCAGCGGCAGCGGGCGCGGCTTCCGGCAGCTTCAGTGCCGCCATCTCAACCGCGTTCCTGCCGCCGGCGCCAGCGACGGGGGCGCGGCCCTCCGTCCCCTTCGTGCCCGATCCCTACGCCTCAACCGCCATCCCCTACCGCCGCAACTTCTCCGTCTCCACCGTGGCGTGCGCCCTCGTCGACCTGTGGCCGCACATCATGCGCCTGGCGATCATGATCCTGCGCCTGCAGCCCCCGCGCGGGCCCGCGCTGGCGCTGGGGGCGGGACCCGGCGGCGCGCGCGGCGGCAGCGGTGCCGCAGCGTCCCCGAGCACCCCTGCCTCCGTGGCCTCCGCCTCCGCTGCTGGCTCTGTGGGGGCGGGCACCCCCGGCGTCGCCGGCGCGGGGCTGGGAGCGCAGCACGCGGCGGCCAAGGTCGCCAACAAGCGCAATTCATTCGCCTTCTTCTCCTTCGGCAGCCGCGCCAACATGGCGGCCGCTGCGTCCGGGGCTGCGACGCCCACAGGCGCCGCAGCAGCAGCTGCTGCGTCCAGCGGCGCGCACGCGGGCGCAGCCCCGTCGGCCTCCGCGTCGACTGCGCCGCCCTCGCCGGGGGTGGACGCTGCTGTCGGCGGGGGGTACGCGGGGTCGGCAGCTCCTGCCCCGATCCCTGTGGCTGCCCTGCGCGCCACGACGCCCTCAGAGAACGAGGTGCGCCTGCTGGCGCTGGACAGCCTCAAGTACGCGCTGTCGGCCGCCCTCTTCCTCGGCCTGCAGCGCTGCATCGTGGAGGGCGCCGACGCGCTGCTGCAGGTGGAGGCGGCGACCCTCGGCCCCGCCGTGGCGCGCGAGTCAGCCACCAACGCGGACTCCGGCTGGCACGCGATCGTCACCCGCTTCGCGCGCTCGCGCGCGCCCGGGGCCGTCGGCGGCGTGGATTCCACCCTCGTGGCGGAGGCCATCTCCGTGCTCCACGTGGTGGTCGCAGAGATGCGCGAGGCGGTGACGAGTCAGACGGAGGCCGCGAACGTGGAGGCCGTCGCGGAGCGCTTCCGCGGGGACATGGCTCGCGAGCTGGCCGCGGAGGCGCACACGCGCCGGCTGCTGCTGGAGGGGGACCTGACCAAGGTGGCGGCGGAGGGGCGGGGAAAGCACACCGTCTACCGCTTCTTCCTGTTCACGGACATGCTCGTCTACGCGGAGAAGATCGCGGGCGCGAAAGCGCTGTTCGGCGGGGGCGGCAAGTTCACGGTGCACCAGCGCATCCCGCTGGGGCAGATCCGATCCGTGGAGGCGTGCGCAGAGCTCACGGCCCAGGGTATCCACACGGGCTTCCGGGTGAGCAACGGCGTCAAGCCGCTGATCCTCTACGCGGGCTCTGAGGCGGAGGCGCGCGCCTGGAAGCGGCAGATCAACGAGGCGGTGGCAGCATATGTGCACGGGGACCACGACGGCTTCGCGGCCATGGGCGGCCTCGGCGGCACCGTCGCCTCCGCTGCCGCCGCCGCCGCGGCGGTCGCCGCGTCGCAGGGCACGCAGGGGCACAACACCAGCATTGGGTCTCTCAGCGGCGCAGGCGGCGGCGGCACGGTCGCTGCAGCCGCGTCGGCGCGGCGCAACTCTGTGCTGACGACCTTCCGACGGACCAGCGACATCGGGATCGGGGCACACGCCGCTGCTGCAGCGCTGCGAGAAGGTCTGGCGGGCGCGCACGTGCCCTCCGCCACCGCCCCCGCGGGCTCGCTCGCCGGCGTGGGCGTCGGCGGAGGGAGCGTGCCTGCGGGCGGCGGGCGGCCCGGGGGCAGCAAGCTGGCGGGGGTCGCGGAGGCGCGGTCCCCCGTCCCCTCCGCGCCCAGCGCCCTGCGCAGCGGCGGCGGCGGCGCCGCGGAGGGCGCGGGCGGGCTGGCGACGCCTGGTGCGCCGGGGGCGGGGTCGCCGGGTGGCGGCCCCGCGCCGCCCCCTCGCCTGCGCAGCGACGGGTCGGCTGCGGGCACCTCGGCGAGTGGCACCCCCGTCCCGCCGCCGGCGCCGCCGCGCTCCTCGCTGCTCACTGCCCGCCCTTCGCTCTCCACGCCCGAGTCTGCGCCTGCGGCTGCGGCTGCCTCCGGTGCGCGCGCCTCCGTGGCGGGCGCGATCGGTCTTGCGCCGGACTCGGACGACGACGAGGAGGGGGAGGAGGGGGCGGGGGTGCAACACCACCACCACCAGCACCAGCTGCAACAGGCGGGAGGCCGGCCCTCGCCGGCCCCGCCGGTCACTGCGAGCGTGAGCAGCAGCCCCGCTGCACTGGATACCGTGCCGGAGCAGGGCGAGCGCACGGTGCGTCGATCTGCACGGCGCAGGCGCCGCGGCGCGACCGAGGAGGCGGGTGAGGGGGAGAGCGAGGGCGAGGAGGAGGAGGAGGAGGACGGCAGCAGCGGCAGCAGCGCCGACTCCCCCGCACACGAGGTGGTTGGATCGCCCAGCGCTGCGCTGTCGTCCAGCTTCCCACCCCAGACCTTCCAGCCAGCCTCCCCGCACGCCCCCAGTGACGCTGCGGCGGGTGAAGCGGTGGGGACCCCCGTAGGACCGCCGGCGCAGCAGCCGCGGCAGCTGTCCCTGCCCGGCAGCGGAGACGGCAGCATCGCCTCTCCCCTGCCCTCCCCGCTGCCCGGCGGGTCCCCCGGGTCGGCCGGCAGCCGCAGCGCGGGCAGCGGGCGTCGGTCCACGACAGGGCCTCGCCGCAGCGCCATCGGCCTCAGCTCGGACAGCGCTAGCCCGGGGGGCAGCAGCGCTGCGGCTGGGGGCATGACTCCCGCTGCTGCCGCTGGCAGCAGCGCGGCCGTTGACGGCGCAGTCCGGGGCGGCACCGCAGGCGTGCCCACGGAGGGGGTCGGGGGTGAGCTGGTGCTGATCGCTGCCTCGCGCAGCGGCAGCGCTGAGTCCTTCTACACCGCAGACGCGAGCACGCCCGCCCTCGGCCTCGGCTCCGCAGGCAGTGCCATCGGGGTCGCTGGCGCCAGCACCCCCGCGATGGTCGCGTCTGCGGTGGCGGCGCTGCATGCTGCGCCGCCGATGCCACCGCCGCACGGCCTCCCCCGCGCCGGCAGCTCCAGCGGCGGCGGCGGCAGCGGGCGGCGCAGCCTCGGCGTGATCGTCGCGCCGAGGGGCGACCACGGCTCCTCAGCGGGCTCGCTGCTCTCGACACTAGGGGACGCCGGCCCCGTGCGCGACGCTGCGCCTCCCGCAGCGGGCGGCGTCGGCAGCGGCTCCCCGATGCCCCCTGCCGCCCCCGCCTCCTCCGCGGCGTTCTCCTCTGCCTCCTCACTCCTAGGCGCCGCCCCAGCCCCCGACCGCACGCAGCTCTTCGAGTCCATCGCTGAGCTGAAGATCGCCTTCCTGCACGCTGTGGCCTTCTGCCGGCCCCTCCTCAGCTCAGACGTGGCGGCGGGCGGCACGGCGCTCGGCCCCGCGGGCAGCCGGCAGGAGGGCTCCTTCGCCTCCCCCTCCGCGACCTTGACGCTGCACGACGGCGACAAGCTGTCCTTCTACAGCTACTTCAAGCAGGCGACGCAGGGGGACTGCCCCGATCCCGCGCACGAGGACGACGTCAGCATGATGCTCCTGGCCGCCCCTCCCGCCGCCTCGGGCGCTGCCTCCTCCAGAGGCTCGACGTCTGGCGGCGCGGCCTCTGCTCGCAGCCGCAGCCCGAGCCCCGTGCGCGGCGGCGGGGCGGGCCACACGCCCGCCACGCTCGCCCTGGCGAAGGCGAAGCGGGACGCGTGGCGGCGCTGCAGCGGCATGCGCCGGCGGGAGGCGATGCGGGCCTTCGTGCTGCTGCTGGACAGGTGCGTGCCCGGCTGGGACGCCGTGTCCGTGATGCCTGGCAGCGGCCCCTCGTAAGGCTGCAGCCCCGGCACTGCGCTGCACAGGGGCCTGGGGCGGGGCCGTGGGACGGGCTGTCTGCGCTTCCCACGAGGGGCTGGCCGACGGCTCCGATGCTGTCTCTGCTCAAGTTTTGGGGGCGCCCGCAGAGGAGGTGGCGACTCTGTCGGCGCCCACGAGCCGCTGCCTGCTGTGTTTCTTCGAGTGCTGCCGCTGTGCTTGCCATTGGCTCCGTCATCGGCACCGCGCCGTGTGGGTGCGCGGTGCTTGAACTTTCCACCGCGGTGTGCACACACCCCTCATCACGTGATTACAATCACCGACGAAGGTGTGAAGTAGCGATTGTGTAGTGCTTCGAATTCAGCTGTGCTATCATGACAGGCCTGGCCACGAATATCGAATTTGCGGCCGCGTCGCGTCGATGCTGAGTCTTATGATCAAAAGCAAGCCACAGTCGCTAATGAGCGCTAGTACTAGTCGGCGCCGCGTGCTCACATGGGCGTGGACTTGTAACGTTACGGTTAACCGGTACCGTGGGTTGCAGGGGATTTGTTGCCTCTACATGCCAGCTTGAGGTATCTAGCCCCACAGCGACCAGGCGCCCGTCAGCAGCCCGCCGCCCTCGCCCCCCAGGCGCGCGGAGACGCGAGCGACCTCCTCCTTGGACAGCTGCAGCAGCAGGGCGATGGCGGGCAGCATGCGGCGCCGCTCCTCCGCGGAGGCGCTGCACATCCACGCCAGCACCGCGTTCTTGAGGTAGAGCAGGTTGGTGAGGGGGTCGGGGGCCGCCTCGCGTTGCGCATGCGACGCGCCGTCGACACCACCCGATGGCGAGGGCATCGGTGCTGCGGCGGAGAGGAAGCCACCCGCACCGCGGGAGAGCGTAGCGGAGGATACTGAGGCAGCGCTGCCGTTGCCTGCAGCGGAGTGCGATGCGGAAGCGTCCGTCCCCGAGCGGCTGTGACGGCTCGGCGGGGTCGTGGCCTCGCTGGCGCTGCTCCCAGCTGCGGCCGCTGGAGTGCCGGCGGCGGCTGCGGCAGCCCCGCCGGCAGCAGCGTCGCCGTCAAAGAACGAGCGCCCTCGCCCCTGCTCCGACGCTGACGCCGGCGAGGGCGGGGCTGGTGTCGCTGCGACGGCTGCGGCTGGTGAAGGGGGAGGCGGCGAGCGCCTGTGGCTGCTGCCCGGTGAGGGGCCCGCCGCCTCACCGGCGCCAGGCAGGTGGCCGTGGCTGTCGCTGCGACTCGCAGCGCGCCCTGCGGCACGCGAGGAGTGCGGCGGGGGCAGCGCCGCAGGGCCGCCCAGCGTGCGCAGGCGCTGCATGCTACGCTCCTGCGCGCGGATCGTCTCCTTCAGCAGCCCCAGCTGCGCGTGGCTGCGCGCCACCTCCTCCTCCGCGTCCCGCAGCTCCGCCAGCGCCTCCGCCAGGCGGTGCCGCAGGGACATGGCGTCATAATCGTCAATCAGGCGCTCGATGGCCTGCACAGCGCCCGTCGCCGTTCCCGTCCCAGTGTCTGTGCCCGTCGGGGTGGCCGCCCCTCCCGGAGACGTCGCCGCCGCTCCTCCCAGAACACCCACGGCAGACGTGGCGGATGCGGCGGCCATTGCCCCAGCCTCAGCGCCCGCGCGAGCAGCAGCGGTCACGTGCGCAGCGGAGCCATCGGGAGTCACACCATCCCCGCTCCCCGTCAGCGGCGGCGGCCGACGCCGCGCTGCGCTCGCTTGTCGCTGCTGAGCTGGACCCGATGCCGGCGTGGCGCCAACGTCCTCAGCCGCAAAAACAGACGCTGCGGCGGCACGGCTGCCGCTTCGGGAGGAGCGCGTGCCGCTCGACCGACCGTCGCCCCGTAGAATGCGATCCAGCAGGGAATCAGACGCCGGCGGGGCACCTGCGGCGCTGCTGCCACTGGGCACCAACACCTCGGCTGCGGTAGCGCCCGCCTCTGATTCGAGGATCCCAGAAGCGGCTACGGCAGGCGCGGCATCAGGTAAGGACGACGTACGCCCTTGCATCGCCTGGCCATCCGCCCCTGCTTGTGCCTGAGTCTGCAACGACAGAGCCCGCGCCTGCGCCTGTGCCGCCTGCAGGGCCGTCTGGAGGCGCCGCACCTCTGCCTGTATCTCCGCTGCGGCGGCACGCGCGTCCGCTGCAGCGGCGCGGGCGGACTCGCTCTCCCGCAGGGCAGCGGCAAGCTCTGCCTCTCGCGCCTGCAGCGCCTCCCGCGCTGCCTGCAGCTCCTGCTCCCGCCCGCGCACCGCTGCAGCGGCGCGCGCGTCTGCGGCGGCGGCGGCGTCCTCGCGAATCTGTGCGCTCGCCTGGCGCACGCGCGTCAGCACCTCCGCCTCCCGCGCCTCAATGCTCGCCGCGTGCTGCTCCGAGACGGCAGCCAGCTCCGCCCGCAGGCGGCCGCACTCGGCCTGCGAGGCGTCCAGGCGCTCCCCCGCACTGCGCAGGCGCTGCGTCAGCGCGTCCACGCGCGCCTGCGACTGCTGCAGCGCCTCCTGCAGCATCTGCGATACCTCGTCGTCCCCGGCGCCTGAAGCGCTCCCGGGCCCCACTCGAGCTGCGAAATCGCCACTGGCAGCCCGCTTTGGCCGAACTGGCGCAGGGGAGCTGAAATCAGTGGCACCTGGCGAGTGGCGGGCGGCGGCCGCGTTCGATGAAGGCTCTGGTGAGGGCGCCCACTGTTCTGCGGCCTCCGCAGCTGCGCCGGTGCCAGGAGAAAGCGGTGTAGCAGCAGCAGCAGCGGGGTTGCGCTCGGATCGAGTGGCTTCTCTTGCGGCCGCGGCACCCGCTGGCGCTGTAGGAGCTGGGGCTGCTGCCCCGCTACCCGCCCTGCGCAGCGCAGCGCTCGCCTTCGCCTTGTAGCCGTCATACTCTGACTGCACAGCCGCAGTGGCTGCCCGTGCAGCTGCGACAGCGGCTTCGAGGCCCCGCACAGCCTCCGCTTGCTTGCGCTCGCGCGCTGACAGCATCGCGTGCAACAAGCCCTGGCACACTGGCGGCACGCGGCCGGTGGCAGCCGCTGTCCCGACCGCCGCCTTGCTGGCAGGATCTGCCGAGGCTTCACTGTCAGCGGAGCCGGCCGATCCAGCGGCCGATCCGCCGACGTCGCCGGCCGACGCAAGATCCTTGCTCAGCAGCACGCGCTTCGTGATGGCATCTAGAGCCTGCAGCATGCTGGCGGCATCGGCTGGAGCAGCAGCGCCGTAGCTTGGTGTTGACGGGACGCTTGAATCGATGCCTGCTGCCGCGGGAACGGGGCACACGCAGCGAGACCGCTCCCATGCGGCCGCCACGGTAGCCGTCGGCCGCCACTGCAGCGCCAGCTTCCGCTGTGGTTCCGAAGGCGGAGCCTCAGGCGGCAAAGCGCCGGCAGGAGCGTTGAGTCCTGGGGAAGGGGCAGTGGTCGTATCGAGTGCAGCAGGGCCAGACGCATCAGGCAGCGTGCGTACTGCGACGACCAGCGTCCAGTCTTGAGGAGCGCCACCCGGTTGAGTACGCGCGATGGCCCCTTCGGTGGCCTCACCAGAGTGTTGCAACGCAGCCGAGCAAGCTGCTGCAACGATGGTCTGTGGCAGGAGCAGACGGAACAGCGGCACATACAATACAGGCGCGGCAGCCTCCACTGCTTGTTCCCGCTGTACAACAGCAAGCTCTGCGGAGACGGCACTGAGCTGCCGCCGCTCGTCTTGCAACTGCTCGCTCGCCGCTGCCAGCTCGGCAACCGTTGAAGTGTGCTGGTCTCTCGCTGCGGCGAGGTCTGCAGTAAGCGCAGCCATCGCTGCAGCGCCTTGCAGCGCCGCGGCCTGCAGGCTGTTGACCTCAGTCTGCAGCCGTTCTCGTTCGCTGGCGACTGCTGCGGCGGACGACTTGATGGTTGTGACCTCAGCCTGTAATTTGCTGGCAGCCTCGTCGGCCTGCCGTTTTGTCGTCTCTGCTGCCGCCTGCAGCCTAGCAACCTCTCGCTGCAGCTCCCCAACCTCTGTCTTCCCCTCCACGGTGTGCTGCCGGAGCTGCTGCAGCTGCTCCCCCTTTACCGCGACCTCGGCGGTGAGCGCGTTGCGCTGCCGATCAGCCTCCTCTCGCCGCGCCTGGCTGTCCGTCAGCTGCCCCTGCAGCTCTGCGGCCTGTGCCTGCGCCGCGCCCACCTGTGCCCGCAGCTCTGCGATGCTCGCTGCAGCCTGCTCCCGCTCGCTCTTCAGCGTTTGCACCACTCCCTTGGCCTTCTCTCGCAGGCTGGCGAGAGACGCTTCACGCTCTGCCAACTGGCTCTGGGCCTGCGCCGCGTCGGCGCGCGCACTCGCCAGGGCGGCATCAGCCTCTACCACGCGTGACTGAAGGTCTGCAACCTGCTGCTCCAAGACCTCTGCCCGCTCGCGCGCAGTAGAGAGCTCAGCGGCGGCCGATCGTTCGTGCGATGAGGAAACTGACGAGACTGCAGCTGCTGTGCTGGGGTGCTCTGCCGGCGAAAGAGCGCTGGATGCAGCGGAAGGGCTCTCGCCGGGGGTAGGGAGCGTAGACTCTCGACTTGGCACCTCGAGTGGGCTGGCGGCCTCACCCTCGACGGCAGCGGGAACAGTGTCGGAGGCAGCACCGGACGTTTCAGATACTTCAGTCGCAGCGTTGATTGCATCAGCAGCAGCGGTCGCGGCACCATCGCTGTGAAGGGCAGGCGTCGATGACAGCGCCGTATCTGCCAACGGTGCGGCGATGATAGAGACTCGTGCGGCGGCATCAGCGGCGGCATCAACCAGCCGCCTTTGTACCTCCCCAAGCTCTGCCTCAAGCCGCTCACGCTCCAGCGCTGCCGCGGCGATCCGCCCATCGCTGTCGCGCAGCTGCGCTTGCAGCGCTGCAAGGGCTGCCGTGTGCTCCTGCTCGCGCGCAGCCGTCGCTGTGCGATGCTGCCCCAGCTCGTTGCGTGCATCCGCCAGCTGAGTCTCCAGCGCCTGCAGGCGAACCAACGCCGCTTCGGCCTGCTCCCGCGCCTCTGCAGCTGAGGCCCGCAGCGCCTCGCAATCCTTGCGCTGTGCCTCCGCGGCCGCGCTGCTCTCTGAGGCACGCTGCTGGCTGGCTGTGGCCTCCAGCTGCGCTGCGTGGACCTGGCTTGCGGCTTCGGCGAGCTGGCGGCGCAGCTGCTCCGCCTGCTCCTGCCAGCTGGCCCGCTCGCGCTCGGCTTCAGCCGCGGCGGACTGCGCAGTTTGCTGGCCCTCTCTGGCCACCGCCAGTTGCTCCCTCAGCTGGTCGAGATCGGCCGACATTTGGCGATTTGCTTGCTTGGCGGACTGCAAGGCCATCTCAAACGCTGCCGCGTCATCTGCCTGTGCCACACCCGGGGTGGCAGCGCTGGTGGTCTGCGCAGCACGCAATTGTTCCTCGAGCTCTCGGCCTTTGGTGGCCATGGTCTTCAGCTTGTCCAGCATCTTTGTGTTGCGCTCCCGCTGCGACTCGAGCTCGGCTCGTAGGGAGGCGCTGTTCGCACGCTCGGCTTCCAGTTGCTCCTGAGCAGCTGCAAGCGCAGCTTTTGTGCCGATGAGATCTTCATTGGCGCTTGTGCTTCCCGCGCTCGGAGCCGACGCCGCCCGCAGAGCATCCGCTTCTTTCTGCAGATCCTTGTGCTTGGCGAGTAGGGAGCGGGTTTTCTCTGCGAGCGAATTGTACTTCTCACGCAACCCCACTAGCTCAGCCTCAGCGTCCGAAGCCATCGTCGGGGACTAAGGGTGCTAGGAGGAGCCAAGGCCGGTGAGAAGCGACCTCCGGCACGTAGGTGCCATCGATCACTGTGCGGCGACACGAAGGCCGAACGGCCCGGCAATCGTAATCTTTCAACAATTAAATGATGCTACATCAGAAATAGAGATGCTCGCAAGATAGATCAGTGGAGTGGTGGGTAAAACGCAAGGAATTCCCTGTCTCGACGGACGCAAGAATGACCATCGTTGTCACCTCCTCGACACCATCGATGTCCAGAGGACTGATTTGTGTTACGATGCCTGGTGTTTAACGCCAAAGCTTGGAGCGCGTGACGAAACGTTTGCTGGTTGATTGTGTCTCTCCCTGGACACGTACCGTACCACCATGAGCGCAGAGAGTGAGAGGTTCGCCGACGACGACGCACCCGCCGCAGGCGCTGGCGCGCCATTGCGTCGCGGCAGCAGCAAAGGCGGTAGCTCTAGCTCTGCTGCCGGTGCAAGCTCCAGCAGCAAGGCCGCTGGAGACATCGGTGCGTTCGCTACCCTTTCAAGGGAGAAGTTGCCCCAAACAGCGAGATACTTTGTGCAGCCCCGTGATTGTCGGATCGTCAATATTGTTGATAATTCTGCAGACTATGATGAGGATGCGAAAATGATGTTCGAGACCAGCGATGGCATCAGCGTTGTGGCGTCCTTCGACACCATGGGCCTGAAGGAGGACCTGGTCAAGGGCATCTACGCGTACGGCTTCGAGAAGCCGTCCGCCATCCAGCAGCGAGCTATCATTCCGATTATCAAGGGACGCGATTTGATTGCCCAGAGTCAGAGCGGCACCGGAAAAACGGCCGTGTTCTCGATCGGCATCCTGCAGGTGCTCGACACGAGCACCGCCTCGCTGCAGGCGCTCGTGCTGTCGCCGACGCGCGAGCTCGCGGAGCAGACGCAGAAGGTGATGCTGGCGCTCGGGGACTACATGTCCGTGAAGGTGCACGCGTGCATCGGCGGCAAGAGCATCGGCGAGGACATCAAGCGCCTTGAGTACGGTGTGCACGCGGTCTCGGGCACGCCGGGTCGTGTGTTTGACATGATCAAGCGCGGCGCGCTGCAGACACGCGGCATCAAGATGCTCGTGCTGGACGAAGCGGACGAGATGCTGAACCGTGGTTTCAAGGAGCAGATCTACGACATCTACAGGTGGGCGCGAGCACGACTCCTCGCTTGGTGTTGCCGCTGTCACGGCAGGGAGCCTCTGGCTTCCGTGGTGCCGGATGCTGCCTGTTGTTGGCAGCGAACACGCGAAGCTCGCGGAGGGTTTCGCGCCCGAGCGTCGTCCGCACAAGCTCCGCGGGTGGACACGGCGTTGCTGGGATAACACAGCTGAGATGGACTGCTGGGCTGCTGCGTGTTCGGCAGGCCGTCGCATACGTGCTCAGAAGAGACGTGAGCGGGTCGATCTCGGCGTTTCCTGATCGTTTCTCCACGTACCCGCTGAGCTTGCGAATTCTACTTCTGGTTGCCTGCTGCCCCGGCTGATACGTCGCACTCCGCTGCTGCAGGTATTTGCCCCACGACACTCAGGTCGTGGTCGTGTCAGCCACGCTGCCGCACGAGGTGCTCGAAATGACCAAGAAGTGAGTGCCGAGCCCGCCTCGCGCTGTGCCGTGCCAGCCTGATTCGGCTGTGGCTGTGGCACGCGATTACTGTGGCCGGGGAAGCGAGGCGGTTACCAGTGGCTGACGCTGTGACCTGTCTCCGAAAGCGGGAAGCCTGTAGTTTGGGCCTGTCGCCCAATCGTTGCCTGGTGTCGCTCCCGCGTCGTCGGTTCTGCTGTTTCCATACCGTGTGCTTCCTTTGACTCCCCCCTATCCTCTGCCTCTACCCTTTCTCGCGCAGGTTCATGAACAAGCCCGTGCGCGTGCTGGTGAAGCGCGACGAGCTGACGCTGGAGGGCATCAAGCAGTTCTTCGTGGCGGTGGAGAAGGAGGAGTGGAAGTTCGACACGCTCTGCGACCTGTACGACACCCTCACCATCACTCAGGCCGTCATCTTCTGCAACACCAAGAAGAAGGTGGACTGGCTGGCCAGCAAGCTGCGCGACAGCAACCACTCCGTGTCCAGCATGCACGGCGACATGCCGCAGAAGGAGCGCGACGCCATCATGGCCGAGTTCCGGTCGGGCGCGAGCCGCGTGCTCGTGACGACGGACGTGTGGGGCCGCGGCATCGACGTGCAGCAGGTGTCGCTCGTCATCAACTACGACCTGCCCAACAGCCGAGAGCTGTACATCCACCGCATCGGCCGCTCGGGGCGCTTCGGGCGCAAGGGCGTGGCCATCAATTTTGCGACGACGGACGACATCCCGATCCTGCGCGACCTCGAGCAGTTCTACAGCACCACCATCGACGAGATGCCCATGTCCATCGGGGACCTCGTGTGAGAGGGGCGTCAGCGTGGGAATATGATGCTCGGCCGCAGAGTCGCCGCTCTGCGGCCGCCGTTGCGAGTGTTGAAGCGATTTCCGCCGCCGTGCACGCGCGTTGCCGCTGTCTGTTGGATTGGTCCATCCTGGGCTTCATATCGCATGTTTGCCAGAGACAACACTGTGAGTTATGATCGAGTGCGCATCGCGGACGTTCCTTCACGCTCACCACGGTTGCCAACGACGAATGCCATGACAACACGCGCGATGGTATCTCTGCAATTTCCAAGCCTCAACGCCGGCACGGCGCATCGTCGCGAATGGAGGCCGAGCGCCCTGGAACTCGAACATTTCCGCGGGCTGCGTCGGACGAACCGCGAAGCCATGTGCGCTGTAAACGCAGGGCGCTTGATAGTTGTCGAATCGACAGATTCGGGTGGTGCGCTCGCCTGCTTGAATACTCGACCTCTGTTGCTTGAACGACATTGAGCGCGTGCCTCGCGCGCTGTTAAGCACTGGCAGTGCTGACGGAGCCACTCCCCCTCGTGCACCCGGGCCGCCTCAGCCAGAGGCTCTGGCTGCCAGAGCTGACTCAGTTGGACTCAGCAGTGGCCCGTTTCTGCTCTTCATGTTTTACTCGAGCACGGCGCGCCCACCTTCGACGCCATTTCGCTTAACACCACTTCCGGCACTGCATCTCGCCGTTTTGACTTTGGAGTCCAAAAAGTTCCGTCCGTCTGCTTCATTTGGTCTTGGATCCCAGAAATCCTTCACGGCCCGGTGGAAAAATATCGTCCCGTGGGGACATAACTTGCTGCCTAAGTTTGCTCATAAAACCATCCTGTTGTGAGGGGTGTCTTCCTCTTCCAGCAACGTCACCTGGAAAATGGCCGACTCCAGTATCGGTACCTGCACACTGGAGGCTGCAGCCTCCGCCAAGGAGGAAGCGGTGGTTGATGTGGCGCCCACTGTCGCTGTTGATGCGGCCGACGCGACACTTCGCATCGTCTCTCCGCCACCCCTGCAAAGCGGCACTGCTACGAGCGCAATTGCGGATGTCGGCGCCCCCTCCTCCCCAACCTCGCCAACGTCACCATCTGCGCACTGGCGCCAAGGGCTGACGCCTTTTGTTGGCAAGAAAGTGGAAGGCGGGACCGTGCCGTTGGTGTCTCGGGGCAAGCGGTCCCATTTGAAGCAGTTCTACGCTCAGCAGAATGAGCTCATTGAGCGCTATGAAGATGCGGAAGCGAGCGTCCAGGCGCGCCTGACGGGTGTCCCTCGCGCTACGGATGACGATGTCGACCACCGCCCAGCCATCAAGTGTGCGATCAACACGGCGTTCGTTGTCAACGTGATTCTATTCCTCATCCAGCTATTTGCGGCGATCTGGAGCGGTTCCCTTGCAATCGTGGCGTCCGCCGTGGAGAGCTCTCTTGATATTTTGAGCACGACCGTCATTGTGTGCGCGAGCCGCATCGGCGCGCGCAAAAACAAGTACAAGTATCCCGTTGGCAAGGCCACGCGCGTGGAGCCGCTGTCCATTGTGATTTTTGCTGCCGTCATGGCCACGGCCGCGCTGGAGCTCGCGATTCAGGGCATTACGCGCATCGTGGAGGTGGAGAGCGGCGGCAGCAAGGAGGTGAAGGTTGACGGCCTCATGTACGGGATAGTGGCGGGGTGCCTCTTCACCAAATTTTTGCTGTGGGTGCAGTGCTGGCGCCTGCGCAACCAGGCTGGCACCATGAAAGCGCTCGCCCTGGACCACCTGAACGACATCATCACCAATTCCTTCACGCTCACCATCCTGCTGCTCATCTCCCACTTCGACAAGCTGTGGTGGTTCGACCCCTCCGCCGCCATCGTGCTCGGCCTGCGCATCATGTACTCGTGGGTCAACGAGGCGAAGGAGCACCTGCAGCAGCTGAGCGGCCGCGTGGCGGACAAGCAGCAGCTGTCCGAGCTCACCTATCTCGCCATGAACCACGACGAGCGCGTGGCGCAGGTGGACACGGTGCGCGCGTACTACTTTGGGGAGAAGCTGCTGGTGGAGCTGGACATCGTGCTGCCCGAGGCGATGCCGCTGCGCGAGGCGCACGACATCGGGGAGAGCCTGCAGCGCGAGATCGAGAAGCGGCCGGACGTGGAGCGCGCGTACGTGCACCTCGACTACGAGACGGGGCACAAGGAGGACGACGAGCACATGGTCTCCTGGAAGTGAGGGCACCGGCCGCCATGCGTCGCCCCGCGGATGTGTCCATTTTCGCCCGAACCACCCATACCACTCACTCTTGGCACCAGCCGCTGATGCGCGCAAACTGCGTTGCTCGACTGCATCAACGGAGCTTCGCCGGCTGCCGCTGCAGCAGCCCGAATCGTCGTGCACCAGCGCCCGCTGGCACACGGTGCGGCGGAAGGCAGACCGCCCACAGCCGCCAGCCCTATTCCGCGCATACCCTGCCTGCTGCAGTGTGCTGTCTTGTGCGCCACTGCGCGGCTTTCGCTCCCATTCACGTGCCACTGCATTCAAACCCACATGCATTGCTGGATAATATCCAGTGGCTACCCATGTGCATACTTGCCGGCGGTATCCCCTGCCGTGTTGGTGATGCGATCATTTGAATTTGTTTGTGTTGTACGGCAGTATTCGGGGTGCAAAAGGTCAGATTCGTTCTATGGATCTGGTTGCGGTGCGAATGGCCGATCTCCTGATGTGCGAAATTTGTAACATGAACGGTTGGTGCCGTCGCTGTTGGCGGCAGCAGCGCAACTCTCAGCGCGGAAGTCAGCACCGACGGCAGCCACCGCTCAGCCTCTGCACAGGCGCCTCACGCAGCGCGGAGGCGCAGGATGTAGCTGATCGCCAGGCCCACCACTGCAGTCGCAGCGGCGCCGCCCGCGAACGCCGCAAACTTGTCGCCTCCCGTCGTGGTGTACACGGTGACCGGCGGCAGCGACGACGGGATCGCGGCGGGTGCGGCGTTCGGGTTAACGCACTGCTGGTAGCGGTTGCACACGTTGCCGGCGGCGCAGTCGCCGCAGCTGTTGCCGCACCCGTCATCGCCGCACGCGCGCCCGCGGCAGTCCGGCGCGCAGCAAATTCCCGTGTCGGAGTCGCACTGCGAGCCCTTGGGGCACGCGCCCCCGCCTTGCTGCGGCCCGCAATACCCGAAGCAGCCGTCGCTGCCGCAGTTGCGGCCTCCGCAGTATGGCTCGCAGCCGCAGCCGTAGAAGCTGTTCACAACAATCAGGTAGTTGCAGGAGCCCGGTGGCACCTCCGCTGCACGGTAGACAACCACGAAATGCAAACGCGAGCGGTGGCGATGACGATCACGGGCAGCGCGAGGGATCGGAACGAAGTGGCCAGCTCAAGTTTCGCGTGAGCACAACGTCTGCTGGCACAGCGCCCACCGCCGCTTTGCGAAAACAGGGAGACTCCCGCCCGCCCGTCGCCGCCCGCCGCACTCACCCGCAGAAACGACCTGCGGCTTGACCAGCAGGTTGCGGCCGCAGCGGACCTGAACTGTGACCGTGCGCTCCTTCGGCGCCCCCGTGGAGGGGTCGTACGCGCACTGGAAGGGGTCGTTCTGCGCCGCGGGCACGCTGAAGTGCGTCACATTCACGCCGCCGAAGGGGTCGTTTGGGTTAGCCAGCGTTATGGTTGGCAGCCCGACACCGAGCACCTCACAATCGCGAGTGCACGGCACCGCAGCCCCGGTGTTGTCCGTGCAGTTGCTGTTCGGTGCCGGCACGTCGCCGAAGTACTGGATCGCCACACCAGCGTGGTATTCTACGGGGTACGGTACCGGGTTGCAACGAGCGTTGGAGGTGCCGCAGATCTGCAAGATCCGTCCCAGGGAGGTGGCGCAAGTCATTTGGATGATGATGCTAGCCAAGCGCCTCAGCGCATGCCGAATGGATTCTCCAACAGGTTTATCATGGAGGCCCAATGGCAGTCCGGATCTCGAGACATGAGTGCACATGGGTGCGCGTGAAGCTTACCTGGAAGTTGTACGTCGCGTTGGTGACGGGATCCGTGTGAACGTACGGCTTTCCGGGAGTGCACAACGGTCTCAAGTCGTACTGCGCGCCCATTGTTGGCTCGCGATACATGCACTCATAATCCTGAAAGCACTGTGCGCTGGCGAGCGGGAGTAGGACCGCTGCCAGCGCGCCGACAACGGCTGCCGAGCGGTGCATCCTAAAGTCGCTGTGCGGAGCGCGATGTCTGAGAGGTGCACCCCGACAGAACAGATGGGAGCCGCGAGATAATGTACGAGCTACGAGGCCCGAGCTGCGCGCTATAGAGCTACTTCATCAATGCAGTGGGCCCATTTCGGTTCAGTTCACACTCTTCGAATCGGCCTAAATCAACGGGACAGACACGAAACATTTGAATCGAGGATAAAGCACACAACGAGAGCAGAAACGTTCATGGGCCCCAGGGATACACACCTCTTTTACTAATTCAACATTTTCCACGACGAAAATGGCCGCTTACATGTGGCTGGCACTCGCGCTGGCGCTGGTCGGCATGGGTGCTTTGGCTTTCGTTCTCTTGTCCGGCCGGAGCGGGACGAGTCGTAGTGCTGCCGCAAAAGGCGATTTGGTTGTCCTTATGGGCCCGAACGCCGGCGGCAAGACGGTGCTGCTCCACAAGGTCGGTCGTGTGCAATGAGCCTCATGTGTTCTCTCGAGGCGTGCGCCAGGTCTGCCCGCTCAACGTCGTGCGGGAGTCGCATCCTGTGTGGACCATGTGCAGCTTACTCGAGGTGTTGTCCCAGAGACTGTGAGCAGCTCCGCGGTAGCCCGTTTCTCAGGACCACTTCGTGACGAATCTGGAGAAGCAGGACCGACTGCCACGTTGCTCGATGTCCCCGGCTTTGCCCAGCTTCGCGAGTGCGTTACCGGCAGCTTTGATGCGTTTTCACATACCAGCGCAGGCTACTCGGCCGGTGCAACAGACACTGGCTTCATTAGAGTCGCGGTGATGTCTACGACTAATCTGCAGGCGAGCTGTATCGCAGTCGGCGACAGCAGCGGGCGTCGTTTTCGTCGTAGACGCCGCCGCTGATTACAACCCCGCTAATCCCGCCAGTCACTACAAGGCAGCCGCCGAGTGAGTGGAGGGTACCCTCGTGTATGCACACGCTCAGCCCGCTTCGTCAAATGCTGGTGCTCGGTTTGCATTCATGTGCCAGATGCAACTGATTATGGCGGCGGCTCTCACCAGCTGTACACCACGACCGAGGGCCACTGGTGCTATTGCAACTGTCCGTGTGCCATAATCGTGCGCCTCTCGCCCCCGCTGCAGCCAGCTGTACGAGCTCTTCACCAACGCCGCCTTCGTTGAGAAGGGCACGCCGCTGCTGATCGCGTGCAACAAGATGGACAAGCCCGCAGCCCGCAGTGTAGATACAGTGCGCGGGATCCTGGAGTCTGAATTGTGTGTGGACGACGCGAGAAAAGTGGTGGCTGTCCTAGGTGGCAGGCGGGGCAGACGTGCCATCGTGTCGAGGCTTGATATGGGGTCGTGCGAGTGCTGAGGTTGATGATCCGGTGCTGGCGAAGTATGACCAGCTTGGTCTACGTGTGCACTGCTATCATTTCTGGAAGATGATACTCAGTTTCTTGACCAGACGTGGGCCCCCTTCAGCTCTGCTGTTGTTGCCTTTTACTCTGACCCGCCTGCAGAGAACTGCTCAAGGTTTCGAGGCCGGCGATCGCGGTTGCGGACGATGCTGATGACGGCGGGCGGGCGGGTGCTGCAGCGCAGCCTCTTTTGTTGGGGCAGGCAGGGCAACGGTTTCGGTTTGAGGCCGACGCCCCAGTCCCGGTGTCCTGGTGCGGCTGCGTTGCGGATGCGACTGCCGCCGAGGGCGCGTCCAAGGGTGCGGAGGTCGCCGGCACGGGCGGTGTGCTGGGGTTCATCCGCGAGGTGGTGGGCGGACGGTAGTATAGCTGCCGCGTGCCCAACATATTCTCGCGCGTGCGCTGTTCTCTCTGCGGGTCCCGCAAGCTGCTGCATGTCGACGCGGCCTTCAACCGAGAGCAGCCATAGCGTTTCTTTCGTCGTGTTGACACTGGCTTCGTGGACGCCGGCGTACAAGTCAACGATTCTTTCAACATGCACAGTTCTGGTGTACGTGTTGGCAAGCATGCACCTGCCACGGTAACTGATTTCACTCCTAACCCGGCCGTTCGCGACGCTCATGACGATCCATTATTCAAGTTGGAAGGTCAGCATTGCGTTGTCACCAACTTAAGAGCGCTGGCAACGTCAACTCGGCATGAGCAACTCTAAGTTGGTCATGACGATGTACGCAACGCTCTGTGGGCTGAGCCGTTGATCGCACTGCCGTACCGTACCTACGAGCTCGCCCCCGCTGCCGCTGGCTGCTCCCCATCGCCTGCTTCTGACCCCGCATCGAGCGCGTCTTCCAGTCGGGCAGCAGCCTCGCTCGCAGCCTTGCGGGTGGCCGCTGCCTCGCTGGGGGCCAGCAACCCGAGCTTCAGCAGCACCGCCGCGTACTCTCCGAGGCAGCGCTGGAATGCGAGCTCCAGGTGCTGCTTGCGCAGCTCTGCGTCCGACACGGCAGCGATGTCATCGTCTGTCTCATACACGCGGCGCTTCACGGCGAGGCGGAAGCGCTTCACATCGTCCTCGTTTCCTCGGTCGATTCTGCTGTACAGGAGGCACTCGTAGGCGCGATGCACCTGCGAGACTGGCGTGCGAAGCGTGTCCCGCGCAACCTGAATCTCACTATCGTCCGTTAAATGAACAATGCTGGCTGCAGGCAAGGCTGCGGCGGCGGAGGCCAGTGGCCGGGCAGCAGACGCAGCGCCCGCCACAGCGTCGGCTGAGTGGAGATACGGCAGCGGCACGGCCAAGCGCAACCCCGATATCTCTCCAAGCCGGACAGCAAACACGCCGCACGCCGCAGCGTGCGCTGCGTCGTACACGTCCCGCAGGGCCTGCATGCCCTCGCAGGGTGACTCGACAGACACCTCTGCAGCATCCAGGCCCAGCCGGACGGCCGTCGCCGCCACCTCGCTGCAAGCCCCTTCGCTGTCGGCAGCGATAGCGCAGGAAGGCGCCAGCGCTGCAGCGGCGCCGCTGGACACGTTAGCTGAGCTGCTCAGGCAAAGCGGGTCGCTCAGGCACAGCGGTCCCGCCGGCACCTCGGAAGGGCACGCAGCGTCAGCGTGGATGGCCGCGAGCATGCGAAGGCCGTGGTTCTGCCGCTGGTAGCGCGGGAGGATCACGAGCTGGGCGAGGCGCAGGGTGTTGGGCCGCCCCTTCGCGAAGGGGTTGGTGAACAGGTACGTCGTGCTGTACCCCACCAGATGGTGGTGATACCCGCCACCAGCACACAATGATGACGATGATGCGCCAACGCCGCCCGGCACCGAGCCCGACGCGTCAGGGACGCGCTCATACACGCCGTAGACGGTCCACTTCGGGTCAGTGCAGTCGATCGGGGAGGCGGTCTCAATCGTCCACACCGCGAGGGTGGCCATGCGATCGTGGAACTGCTGAAGCGCCGGAGACTCCGCCGGCTTCCAGCGGTGGACCACGAAGCAGGCGCGAGCAGGCGGCTCGACGGCAGCAGCGGCCCCGGCAGGGACGGGCCCGGTGCCTTGGTGATACGTTGCCACGGACACGCCAGGCGGAAGGAGCAGTTCTGACGGCGCAGGCTCCGAGCACGCGAATCCGATGCGAGCCCCGGCGACCACCGTGCCCTCAATGCCCATCGTCGTCGAAGCCACCGCCTCTGCGGCCTCTGCGGCAGCCAGTAATCCATCCGACATAGCAATCTTCAGACTGGCAGCCACACGATCGGCCTCGGGGCCAGCAGCATTGTCCGGCTCGAGTTTACTCTCCCAGCTCGTTTGGAGTGACATAGCGAGCGTTGGCTCCTCGTAAGAGAGCACAATAGTGGGGTTCTTGTAACCAAAAATCTTTTCGCAGGCAAACAGCTGGTGTGTGAACGTGGGTGGGACGCATGAGCTCACACCGCACAGGGTGCAGCGAGCCGAAATCGAAATCGCGGCCGCGGCGGGTGCGACGAATTCTGGGTGTCGAAGGAATGTCGCCTGCCGTATTTTGGTGGCCGCATCGACAGTGTCATCGTCGGTGGGAGGTGTCGGCTCTGTGCGCGCCCGCTTTGCCTGCGACATCACAGCTGCGTTTTGGGCCGGCCGTGTCGGGTGCAGTCGCTGCAGTGGTGGTCCTATCACATGGCGTCAACCGGATGAGGGTGGCTGGCACGGACAGCAAGAACAAGCGGGTGATGGACGACTGCCGCTTCCGGTACGTTGCGGTGCAACTTGCGGCGGCAAAAAAGGGCCAGAAGATTCAATTCGCATTGACTGGAGTCCGCGCCGCGACTGTCCGCGGCGCGGACCACGATTTCGACACACGTGCACTGTTCGCCAGTGCATCATCCTCAGCCCCAGCAACAGCAGCAGCGGCAGCCGCACCATCGATCAGCATCATCAGCAGCAGCAGCTTCGTCCGCAGCTGGAGACCTATTGCCCTCCCTGCCGGCCTCCCGGACCGCCATGGGCACGCCTGCGCGGCCCCGCCTGGAGTCCAGCGGCCTGGACTCCTTTGGCAACCAGCTGACGCCTCTGCTGCAGCGGCTGACGCATGCCATGCCAGCCCATGGCCTGAGGCATCCCTCCGGCTTCCTGCGCCTCCCAAGCTTGAGCATCCCGCCACTGGACAGCGAGCCAGAGGGCGACGAGGGCGCCAGCAGCAGCAGCAGCAGCAGCTCCGTCGCCGCAGGGCATGCTGCAGCCAATTGCAGTGCCGCGCGAACCGCCTGCAGCTCTGGCGACTCTGCAGTTGCAGCACTCTGCAGCTGCAGCGCAGCGTCGCCAGCCTTCAGCAGCACGCTGCAGTAGATGGGGCAGCCCATCAAGCGCGGCACAGACAGCCGTGGGAGCTGCGGCGCCTCACCGCCGCCAGCGAAGCTGAAGGCTGGGGCAGCATGGGACTGCTGGCACTGCTGCGCGAGCAGGCCGGCGGCGCCGAAGCCGCGGCAGGCTCTGGTGACAGACCCCGTAGCAGCCTTCCGCCAGCGCGGTGCGGCACTGCCCGAGCTGCGCGATGACTCTCATTAACACCTGCCGCGCTTGCAGGAGCAGGTGGTTGCGCTGCTGTACGCGGCTGTGCGCACGGCGCATGCGCAGGCCAAGGCCTTGTTCCCTGAGCTGCTGGCGCCGTCTGTGCCGTCTGCGCCGCGCTTTGCATCGGCTTCTCTGCGCTTTGCGCCGCTGGCCGCCGTGTGCGACTCCGCCATGGCCAGCAACATCAGCCACCTGGCGCAGGCGGTGTTCCTGATGGCGGGCGAGCAGCGGGTGGATGCCATCGCCTTCAACATCTCCACCCTGCGCCTGCACGGCCCCGCAAGCCACTGTCTGCGTTGTCTGCAGGCTGCGGGAGCGGGAGCAGCAGTGGCGGCTCTGCTGCTCCCTCCTGCGCTTCGTCCGCCTCCAGCTCTCACGGCTTCTCCCTGCTGGCTGCTGTTGCCTTCCCCACCAGTCCCCGCGGCTCCTCTCTGCTGGCTGACGTGGCTGCTGCAGCCGTGCGCGGCTACGTGGAGCTGCGGGCGCCTGGGCTGTCGGAGCTGCAGCTGGCCGCGCTGCTGGACGCCGTGCTGGCCAGCCTGCGCACGCGGTTTGCGGCGCCCTTGCCCCCGCTGACTGCCGCTAACCGTGCCTTTGCTGACGCAGTGAGGCGGGCTACCGCCGCTGCTGCCGCTGTGGCGCGGGCTGCTCAGGCTGCTGCCGCCACCGGAGTAGGCGCCCAGCCGCAGCCGCAGCTACTGCTCGGCTCACTGCTGGTGCCCGTGGCCGTGCTGCTGCCGCAGCCGCCGCCAAGCCAGGCAAGGCCGTGCAGGCTGCTGCTCGCCGCGCTGCCAGTGCAGGCCGACGAGACATCCGCCAGCAGTAGCATTACTAGTTACAATGTTTTCTTTAACCCAGTTTTCGTAAATAACGGCAAATACAGCTAGTAGCAGCAGCAGCAGCGCGGAGGAGGGGGGCTGCCGTCCCAAGCGCAGCAAGGCCTCTGGCGGCGGCGACAGCGACCATGACGGGGCTGGTGCCAGTGCTGCTGCCGTGTCCACTGCGCTGCAGCGGCAGCAGCAGGCAAAGCCCACGCGGTTGAACCGCAGTGGCTTTTCAGATTCTGTGTGAGGATGAGTGCTCACCCACGCCACAGTTCTTGCATGGAATCCCGCCCCACTGGCGGCCCCCGTTCGATCGACTGTTTACGGTTCGCCTCCGCTGGAACCAGTGGAATGCCGTCACAACCTTCAAAGAAGTTCAACTTGAATTTCAGCTCGCGAACTCAGTCAGGCTGCCGGTGATTGTCAGCGAGGTTGCAATGTTGCGTCAGAGTGAACCGCGGAGGCGCTTTCACGGTGCACCCGCGCCTCCCTCCGCCTCCTCCTCCTCCTCCTCGCCTTCTTCTTCCTCCTCCTCGCCGTCCTCGTCCTCGTCTGGCAAGTCGTCCAAGTCTGCGTCGTCGCCGGCAAACAGCGACTCGTCGATCACCCCGCCTGCACCCGCGGCCGCGTCGCCGCCGGCGTTCCCAGCCGGCGCGCCGTCTGCCGCGCCCTCCTCCTCACGCTCCTCGTACACGGCGGCATCCCCCGCGGCATCATCGTCGATGAAGAGCGAGGGGTCGTACGCGAAGAGGGCGCGCCCGGACAGCACGTTGTAGCCCTTCGTGCCCGTGCGCTTCGCCTCCTCCACGCGGCGCGCCTCCAGCTCAACTGCCCGCCGCGCCGCGCGCGCCTCCTTCCACTTGGCGAAGCTGTCCGCCGTCACGGGGGTCAGGCCCTCCGTCGGCAGCTTCTTGCGCTGCAGCGCGAAGAAGACACGGGCAGGGGCGTGGCAGGGGGCGGAACGGGCATTGGTAGTGGAAAGGGGATGGGCGTGTGATGCGGGGCGAAGGATGGGCAGCAAACTGCATCCACGACACCCCTCCAACACGGAGCTTTGCACCTCCTGTCATACCCGACATTGCATACAAAATCCGAGCAACGCCACAGCACGGCAGCCCCCAGCAGCCCATGCAACCCACGACACCGCCTGCGTTCCCCGCCCGCCCTCGCCCTGCCCGCTGCGCGGCACGGCATGGTCCCGCACGGCACCAGGATGCGCAGCAAGCAGCGCATAGCGCCCCAGAAACGCACTACACCGCACCGCATTGCAGAGCGACGCACCTCCTCCTCGATGAGCTCCTCCATGGACACGGCGTTGTCCACCTCGGCGAGCTTGGCGGCCGTCTCCGCGTCGCGCTGCTTCTTGGAGCGGTACGTGTAGCCCGCCGGCAGCGCGTGCTTGTACTTGCAGGCGGTGTCGCCGTTGGGGCACTTCCAGAACCTGCGGGGATGTGCCACACCGTGGAGGCACACGCTCTGTCAGACGGGATGCCAGCAGGGTAGGGCCACCTGGAGCTGTCCCTCTGCCCAGGGGCAGACACACCCATGAGGTGTGTGCCACACGGATCGCCACGCCAAGCAGCCGGCCTGACTGCGCTCGAGCTCGCATGCCTGCGGAGTGAACACCGACACGCCCTCAGCGACGGCACGTGGGCCCCGCCCGCTAAGCTCCAGAGGGCCCTCCAGCCCCCGAGTGCCAGGTAGCAGCCCCCTCACGCACCATCCGTAGATCTCCTTCTCGATGGCGTCCAAGAAGTACCGGCACACGATGTCGGTCTTGGTGGGCACGCCCGCCCCCGCCCCCGCGGCCGGGCCGGAGCTGCCGCTGGTGCCCTCGGCAGCGAGCTTCTTGGACACCACCTCCTCCAGCTTCTCCTGGTCCCAGTCTGCGTTGGTCTCGTCCTTCTTGTCCTCGCCCTCGGCGCGGCGGTCGGTGTACAGGTCGATCTTCGCGGCCTTGCGGCCCACGGTCAGGTCGTGACTGAACTTACACCTGCAGACGACACGACAGGGGAGCAGCGCGGCGCGCGAACACAGGTACAGCGTCACGGCGTAGAGCACAGGCCTCCAGTGCACGCATCGTGCTCCCGCGATCCCGCGCACACGCAAAGCCCGGCTCCGGCAACCCCGCGGCCCTCACTTGTCGCCCTTCTCGCAGCACCCGGCCTTGAAGAACTCGCAGAGCACAGACTTGGGATCGACACCCGGCTCAAGCTGCAACATCGCGGGACAGCACAGCCGTCAGAGGCACAGACACACGCGAATGAATCCCGCACAGCGGCCAGAAGCCCGAGAACAGGGCCGCACCCGTGCATAGCCGGCATGCAGGCAGGACGAACTCGCAGACAAGAAATTCCAGCGGGCCGTCGCAGGCGAGCAGTCAGTTGCTTGCCGCGGCAGACGTGCGACCGCTCAGCCACAGCACGCCCTCCGATTCGCTGCCTAAGATCCGAGTCTAACGCTCGGATGGGTTGCGCCATCCCACCGCCTCCGGACAGGGAGCCATCCAGAGCCAACGGCCCAGCAGCACCGCAGCAAACGACAGTCTCACTTTTGGCTGCTTCACTGAGGCACGCAACAGCGCCGACATCTCCTTCTCGATAGCCGCCTGCGCCTCTTTTGCCTTCCTCAATTCAGACTGTCGCTTGGCATCGTCGCTCTTGGCCTTGTCAAACATGTTGTCCACATTTCGCTTGGCCTGCTTCGACACTTCCGCCACGAAGGCCTGCACCTTTTTGCTCTTCTTCTTGTTTTTGAGACCAAAGGTCTTGTCCTCAATGATCTTCTTGCTGATCACTTCCTTCTTGGGCGGCATCTTGGGCAGTTAGCTTTGCAGAGCGCGACCTTGTGCGGGAGTGCAGTGGATGGAGCGCCGTGCAACTCCAGCAGTTAACCGATCTCCACGAGGCGATGCTCCTGCGATGCAGCGCGCCGCTCAAGCTCACTGCGCGGGCAGGATTCACACGGCGGAGCCTGGTGTCCGGCCAATAACGGTCCGTGCAAGAAACTTCCCCGGCTTTGCACAAGTCCTCCAGAGTGCACTGGGCCAATTCCGGCAAACGTGACCGGCGGGGCGGACGCGTCCAAATTGCTGGCGTCGGCGGGCGCGCGCGTCGTCAACAACAGCACTCGTACCATCGTGGCGGTGGAACCGTGCAACAGCGGTCCAGCAAAAGTATTGTCTGTCAATCTGAATCGGATTTTTGTGCGATGTCGCTGACGGTGTTTGCGCCGCACGTCGTGGAAACGCTCCCTAACAGTCGGGAATAATGATCATGATTGGCTTCCATGCACCATGGGCGAGATCGTTAGTTGCTGGTATTATCAATTCGTGAACGTGTGCAAGATGTCAGTGAGCATTGAAAGCTCAGCTCTATGAGCTTTCTGAACGTGGAAGCAGCTTCTGGTTGTGATTTGGTTCACGGCTTCATCTTCACCTCCGAGCTGGGCTGCACAGACTTTGGCGCCCGGCCATCACTGCACGCGCTTCGAACACGCAGCCTTCTCTGCCGTACTGGCGCTTGCTCCGCCACGCCTGCCACGCTGCGCCTGCGTCCAATTCGGCCTGCGTCATGATGGCTCGCGTCATTATTGCGGCCGCGTGTTTTTTGGCACAGACCGCTGCGCAGCTGCCAATCCCTACCTCAGGGCCCTGGAAGTTGTTTCTGTTTGATGACACGGACACCACTGGCGCAGTCTGCCTCGACGGAAGCCCAGCTGGCTTTTACTATCGCTGGGCCGACAACTCCCCTGGCGCTGACAGCTGGATAATCGACTTGATGGGCGGCGGGTGGTGTGTCGATCCGCTTGATTGCTATCAGCGCTCTCAAGGGTTCTACGGCAGCTCTGCGGTGTGGCCTCCATCGACAGACGCCTCGTTTGAGGGCTTGCTGGACGCTAATGCCACGCGGAATCCGGAATTTTCGGGATGGAATACAGTGCTGGTTCCATACTGCTCCGGAGATAGCTTCAGCGGGGATCGAATTGGCCCGCTCGTTTACAATGAGACATCGCTCTTCTTCAGGGGTCACCGAATCCTTGTGTCCGTCATTGATCATTTATCTCGTGCAACGGGCGCACCTGGCGGCGGCCCGACCCTGCGCAACGCTACAAATGTAATTCTCCATGGAGGCTCTGCGGGGGGCCTGAGTACAATGCTGCATGCTGATTTTGTGGGTGGTTTGCTTCCGAAAAACGCGTATTACCGCGCTATCGCAAACTGCGGTTTCTTCTTGAATGCAGCAAATGTATGGGGCGGAGCGCAGACAACGTGGTCATATATGAGCGTGGCTGCTATGGCAAACGTGTCTACTGGGTCAGCGCAGCAGGTGGATGCCGGGTGTTTTGAGAACACGCCGCCTGAGCTGCGCTGGCAGTGCTTCATGGCGCAGTTCACATACCCGCACATCTCAACGCCAATCTTCCTGGTGAACAGTGCCGTCGACAGCTGGCAGCTCGCCCATGTTATGGCGCCAGCTCTACCGGTGTTTCCATCCAGTGTTGCAGCTGGCAAGCGAACGCCAGGCGTTGCGGTCGAAGTCTTGGCCCCGAACACATGGCACAGCCACGACGGCAGCGCACTGATCGGAGACGTGCCTGTTGATCCGGTTTACGACGCGTGCATCGCATCCCCCGCAAACGGCTGCAATGTTACGCAGCTGCAGCAACTGTTGGGCTATGGTGTGCAGTTCATGGCCGCCCTTAACATGAGCGTGGCGGTGGATCCCGGCGCATACCAACGAAACGGTGCGGTCATCACATCCTGCATCGTCCACGGGCAGATGGACCCAGACAGCTTAGACAGCATCCGCGGCCGCGATGGTACGGCATCCACCATTCGTGAAGCGGTCACTGAATGGTATTTCGGGCGCCCGCTGCCGTCGGGCGGCAGCCATTGGTACTTCGATGGGCCTTGGCCGGGGAACCCGACGTGCACTGGACCTCTGGCCGCAGGATGACAGACTGCCAGGTGTCAGAAGACCGCCTTGCCGTGCCGACGAGAGGCTGTCAGATGATTGATTGGGGTAGCACCCGCTGGAGTGGTCCAATGAATCGACACAAACGTCAGCCTGACGCCAGCTGATACTGTTTCCTATGCGCAGTGTCGCACCGTCTTTGCTTTTTGCTTGGAGCGCATGTGTGTGATGTGACTGATAGAGTCACGAGCAGCAGGTTCCAAGTATACGTACGTTCCACCCGAGTAGGTATCTGAGAATATCGTGAGCGGGCCAACGATACGCTTCGATATCGGCTGCGGCGATTCAGTGGGCGCTTGGGAGCACAAGCATTCGCAACACCATCGATACTATGATCGACATTCAGTACTAGTGGCCATCAACGATTGTCGATCGTGCACCGTGACGACGTGCACGTGGGTTTCATTTGCATGATCCAGATCAAATCACGGTCGAGCTCACAGCTGCACAAATACCAAACCCCATTCACACCACTCGCGAATGAGGCGCGGCGTTGCCTTCCGTGAAGCAGTTTCATTCGAGCTGGATAGTGCAGCCAACTTGAAGGTTGCATCGGAAGCTCCGCGCACGCTTCGCTAGCGCCAGCTTGCAGCACCAGTCAATGTGATCTCGAAGGCTGCGAGCCCGCCGCACTCATCTCGCGGAGCCGCCGCCCCCGGAGCTGTCCCCGCCACCCACCGAGACGGCCAGCGTGTTGTCATAGGCCATGGTGGGCACCATGGAGCCGACAAACTTGAGGAATATGAAGAGGTACAGCTCGATCGAGGGCGCACCAGCGGGAGCACCGGCGCCTGTCGCGCCCGCGCCGCTCCCGGCGCCCATTCCCGCGGCATCAGACCCAAAGGAGCTCGCAGAGCCCGCAGCCGCAGCGGCTGAAGAAGAGCCAGCAGAGCCGGAGGCAGGAGCGGCGGCTGCGGAACCCAACGCCGACGAGGCGGCCGAAGCCATCATGCTGTCGACGATCCGCTTCATGGCCTGTGCGTGTCGGCACGGGTGGATGCTAATGTACTGCCCGCCCGCGCCGCCGCCCTCAGCCCCCGCAGCGGCACCCAGATGCGGGTGGTGCTCGAGCGTTGCCGTCTTGCTCACGTAGTCTTGCATCACATCCTCCAGCATCGCATCGGGCCCCAGCGGCACGCCGGACTCAGAAAAGCCTTTCAGGTAGACTCGCGGGGTGCGGTAAAAGTTATCATAGCAGACGGACAGCTCGTAGACGCGCATCTCAGCGTCCTGCGCAGCCCGCCCGCTCCCTCCTGTCGAGGCGCCATGCTCAGCGGCTTGCGCGGTTGCAGCACCAAGTGACGCCGTATCGTGCACCAACAGGCTCTTGTCCATGAATGAGGACAGATCCCCGTACTCATCGTCCTCGTCGGCGTCTTCCGCCGGCGCAGCAGAAGGCGCAGCAGAAGGCGCAGCAGAAACAGCAGCAGCCGAATGACCTCCAGCAGCCGCGAAACCAACGAGCTCCAGGTCTGCGTCTTCGTCTTCTTTTTTCCCGGACCCGCCAGCCGTAGAGCCAGATAAGCTGGTAGCAGGCTCGACCCAGCCATCAGCGCCCGACACGTCGTTGTCCTTCTCGGAGGTGGCAGATTGCAATGCGCGGACCCTTCTGGGACATGGCACGCCCTTCGTCATCAAGTATTGCTTGTCTGGCGGCAGATACGGTTTAGCTTTCGACGGGTCCCCGCGGCACCACGTCCAAGAAGGCGACATTCGCGTCAGATAATCCCCAGCAAGGACGAACTCTTCTGGCGTAAGCTGGCCCTTCTCCAGAAACTGCGTTGACTTCAGCGTCGGCGTCACGTACTGCCGCACAGCGTGAAACGCAGCTAGAAGGGACATGGTGAAGTCAGCAAGGCAAGAGCTCGCTCAGACGACTCCAACAGTTCTTCGCGAACCCGCGCGTTCTGCGCTGCCAGGTGTTACGTTAAGTTCGGATTGTTCCCGTCGCAAAGCACTTTTTGAGTGTCATGGCAGGGTATTGCAGCTGCTCCCAGGGGCGCGCGAGGGAATAAATCGAAATGCTCAAGCGGCTAGGAACAGCGTCCGAGGTCCGTGTACGGACAGACACGCCGTTTTTCTGGAATGGCTAATAGATAGCTGTCGTCAACGCAACGGTGAATTATCTTCCAGGCAACGGCTTCACAGCTGCGTGTGCATGCACTGCGGCGACTGAATTGTTGTTGCATCATGGCTTGCTTGCGCGGGTTTCATGCGCGACCTGGACGGCTGAGCCGCGCCCTCAGCACCAGGGCTGAGCTGCCGCTCAACTCGCTGACCGCGGTCGCTGCTATTGATGGCCGATATGGGCGTCAGACTGCTGAACTGCGGGATTTGTTTTCAGAATTCGCGCTGATCAAATATCGCACCATTGTTGAGATCGAGTGGCTCCGCGCGCTGGCTGCAGCCAAGGTAAGGATTCCGCTGGAGGCCTCGGCAGCACGCTCCTTCATCCGCGCCCGCTTATGTGCTCGTCAGTCCCCTGAACTGGGTGCTATGTCTCTGAGCTGCTTGCCTCGGGCCGTTGCAGAATGTAGCGGAGGTGCCGCCGCTGTCGCCGGATGCTGAGAAGGTACTGTCGGACATTGTGATCAACTTTACACCCGCGGAGGCGGAGAAGGTGAAAGCGATTGAGGCGCGCACAAACCACGATGTGAAGGCTGTTGAGTACTACCTGAAGAACTGCTTTGCCGCGAGTGGGAGCCACGAGCTCAAGAGCAAGCAGGAGTTTCTCCATTTTGCGTGCACCAGCGAGGACATCAACAACTCCGCGTACGCGATGATGGTGCGCGATGCGCGCGAGCGCGTGGTGCTGCCCACCATGCGGTCCCTGGTTGATGCCACTGCCACCATGGCAGAGGGCCTTGCAGACACACCGTTGCTTTCTCGCACGCATGGACAGCCGGCCACGCCGACGACGATGGGAAAGGAGTGGGCGAATTTTGCGTACCGGCTGAGCAAGCAGGCGCGCGCGGTTGCCGGCACGGAGATCGCCGTCAAATTCAGCGGCGCCGTAGGCAACTTTAACGCCCACGCGGCCGCGTACCCCGGCGTGGACTGGGAAGGCCTAGCGTCGACCTTTGTGCAGCAGCAGCTGCGCCTGACCGACAACCCGTACTGCACGCAAATCGAACCGCACGACTGGCTGGCGGAGCTGTGCCACGCCATGTCGCGCTTCAACACCGTGCTGCTGGGTTTGGACCGGGACGTGTGGGGGTACATTTCTCTCGGGTACTTCAAGCAGCGCACGGTGGCGGGCGAGGTCGGCAGCAGCACCATGCCGCACAAGGTGAACCCGATAGACTTCGAGAACAGCGAGGGCAACGTGGGGCTCGCGAACGCGCTGTTCGGCCACCTCGCCGACAAGCTGCCGGTGTCGCGCTTTCAGCGGGACCTGAGCGACAGCACGGTGCTGCGCAGCCTGGGCTCCGCCTTCGCGCACAGCCAGATCGCCTACAAGAGCACGCTGAAGGGCATCGGCAAGCTGCAGCCGGACGCAGCGGCCATGAAGGTGCGTGTGCGACCACGAATACGCGGCCCGGCCGATGAGCGGATTGCAGCTGTGGCCTCGTAGCTGCTGAGGACGAACGTACCGCGGCGGCAGCGGGCAATCGATCGAGCACGGCATGAGCATGAGCGTGCGGCCAATGAACATGCAAGTTGTGCTGCCTCTCGCATGCTGGTTTTCGCAGGACGAGTTGGATGCGCACGCCGAGGTGCTCGCTGAGCCTGTCCAGACTGTAATGCGGAGGTATGGCGCAGAGGCGCCCTACGAGCAGCTCAAGTGAGTGCTGACCGCCAGCTGCAGCGCGCCCGGACGTCGACGTCGAGGCATCACCGAGGGCTACCCTATCCGGATAGCTGCGGCGCCCGTCGTCCACCATCCTCCCACTCGCTCTTTCGCTCACCACTGCAGGGACCTGACGCGCGGGCAGGGCACCTTCTCGCCCGACAAGATGCGCCAGTTCGTGCGCAGCGAGGTGCGCGGCAAGGCGGGCATCCCAGACGCAGCCGCCGAAACCCTCGAGCACATGCGGCCGTCCACCTACCTGGGCATCTCGCCGCAGCTCGCCAAGGCCGTGCGCTCGCGCCTCAAGTGAGGCGCACGCTTTGCGGCGTGCAGCGTAGCCAGCTGGCACATGAAGATATCAGCCAGCACATGTAAACGTCTGAACACACACATCCGTTTGAGTCGGCCGGAGCGTGTGGCCTCTCTCAACCCTCGCAGTTCGTCTGTCACGTCAAAAAATGCATCGACCGCGTCAATCCGTGCACCGCGCGGTCCATCTGGGCATGCAACGGCACCAGCATACCGATGCTGCTGTCAGACACCACCTCCAACCAGCTGCAGGTTGTGGTCAGGCTGTCGCCGCCGGAGCCTGTGCGAGCTGCGGCGCATCCGCACTGGGCGTGCACCGCCGCCGCACGCGCTCCACGCTCACGAGAAGCCCTTCTGTTTGTCTGTGAGCTGTGAGTTCACCAGGGCAGCGACCCACAGCGGCGGGCTGTCGAGGTGCGCCCACTCGTTGCGTCCGGCCTTCAGCACCGCGGCGGCGCCCGATGGGGAGCGCGTGCCCCTCGCCTCCTCCACCTCCACGCCCAGCTCCGCCGCAAAGTAGGCGATCGTGTGGTGCAGCCCCTCGTCCACGCTCGTGCGCGGCTCCCAGCCCAGCACGGCCTTGGCGCGCGAGATGTCGGGCTTGCGCTGCTGAGGGTCGTCCTGCGTGCTCGGCAGGTGCCGGATCTCGAGCGCCTCGCCGCCCTTGCGCGACAGCAGGTCCCGGATCTTCTGCGCGAACGTGAGGATGGTGTATTCATCCGGGTTGCCGATGTTGACGGCGAAGGGGCCCTCGTACGGCGTGCTGCCGCCGCTGGCGCTACCACTGCCGCCGCTGGCGCTACCACTGCCGCCGCTGGCGCTACCACTGCCGCCGCTGGCACTACCGCTGCCGCCTGCAGGCGCATCCTGGGGCGGCACCTGCAGGCTGTCGTGCTCGCTGTTCATGAGCGCCACCAGCCCGCGCACCAGGTCCGACACGTACTGAAAGGAGCGCGTCTGCGAGCCGTCGCCGTACACCGTCAGCGCCTCGCCACGCAGCGCCTGCACGATGAAGTTGGATACCACGCGCCCATCGTTCGGGTTCATGCGCGGCCCGAAGGTGTTGAAGATGCGCACGACGCGGACGGACACGCCGTGCTGGCGCGCGTAGCTGTAGCAGAGCGTCTCGCCAAGCCGCTTGCCCTCGTCGTAGCACGCCCTCGGGCCCATCGGGTTCACGTTTCCCCGATAGTCCTCCGCCTGCGGGTGGTGCTCCGGGTCGCCGTACACCTCGGAGGTGGACGCGAACAGCAGGCGCGCCCCGTTGCGCTTGGCGAGCTCCAGCATGTGTCGTGTGCCTTCGCTATTCGTTTGAATCGTGCGCACCATATTGCGCTGATACAGCGGCGGCGATGCGGGGCTGGCCAGATGGTAAATCATGTCGCACGCCAGGCCGATGGGCTCCGTTACGTCGTGCTGGAAGAAGGAGAAGGCGGGGTGCCCCAGCCAGTGCTCGATGTTGCGGACGGACCCCGTCTCCAGGCTGTCTATCACGGTGACCGCGTGCCCCTGCGTCATCAGGACGTCTACGAGGTGGGAGCCCACGAAGCCGGAGCCGCCGGTGACGACGATGCGCTTTTGCTGCCCTGCAGGCAGCCGCGCGGTGGCAGGAAACGTTTTGTGCGCCTGGCCGAGGTTGGCCGTGCTCAATTGTGCAGCGGTCACAACGACGGGCTTGTTTGCGGCTTGGAGCTGCGCCTGGAGCTCGGCAATCTGCTGCCGCAACGTGGTCATGTCCGCAGAGTTCAACACCGGGTGGGAGCTCGCCGCCCTCCAAGTGATTGGAATAGCGCTAGCAAAGGCCCAGCAGCACAGGAACAGGGCGCAAACGCCGCCGACAATGTAGCGAGCCCATTGACCCTGCTGCGGGCCCTTCCGAGCAGGGTGGTTCGGTGCGAAATCGAGCCCAGAGCTTCCCCGCTGCATCGCTGCAAACCGTCACACTGGCTCGCACAGTGCGCCACACGGGCCGATGTGAAGAGTGGAAGCTCGAATCCGCGCGAGCCCCCGTGTCACTCGCAAACAGCGGACACCGACCTCGCTACTGCAGCTGTGCACATGCGAGCGCTTCGACGGTCACTGCTTGAATGGTGCGCAACTCCTGTCAGGCGTTTCGGTTGGCACCGCAAAGCTTCAAAAGCTTCTCAAGCGCCAGCAGACGGTTTCGAATTGAACAGCCGTAACCGCACGTGTGCGTGTGTTGCAGCAGGAGGGCACGCGTAGCTGCGTTGTTCTCGGTGTGTAGTCAGTTTGTTGCAGAGTCAGCTCGGCGGCCCCAACGAAGCTGCGTCTGCGGACACGGCCGACAACGGCCCGACATGACAGCGCCGTGCGGCGGACCGCGATGCCGCGTGGGCTCCGCTGGGCTCAACCTGAACGTGTGCGCGCGGTTACGCCCAAGCGTGCCGCTCGATGGACTTGCGCTTGGATTTGGTTCCCGAGTCAGAGCGGACTCTTCGACCAACAGCGTGATCGCGCTCCCTGCTCTGGATGCGATACGGGACGCCTCCACGCGTGTGCGCGCGGCCGCCTTGCTGGACGAGGTGGCCAAGAGCCCCTCGCATGCGCTGGCAAGCACATTGCACCAGCTTGCGGATTTGCCAGGCGCTAGGCGGTTCGTATTTGAGTCCGTATTCGAACCGCCTGCAAACCAAGCGGAGGTTTACCGTGTCTCCACGTCCGCAGCCGTGACTGGTGCGCTCGCTGGGCACAATGCGACGATCTGCTGCTACGGTCAGAGCGGCGGCGGCAAGACCTACACCATTTTCGGGCCCGCTATTGATGCACACCGCGTCACAGCACAGGACGCCTCCTCGCTTGGCGTCCTGCCTCGCGCGCTGCACGAGTTGTTTGAGCGGTTGGCCGTGCGGTCGGACGCATTTCAATCGACAGTGACCGTGAGGTACTTGCAGCTGCACCGTGACACCTGGTACGACTTGCTGGCAGGACAGTCTCATGCGTCTGGCACTGGTGCTGCGGTGTCTGCAAGCCACGGGGTGACGATGCCGCTG
>Ga0208629_100072_pt1 | contig 50240 bp, 39 predicted proteins | sample LakWasMet19_HOW5_2_FD_183865 | JGI IMG/M metagenome (GOLD analysis project Ga0208629, IMG submission 183865) | Freshwater sediment methanotrophic microbial communities from Lake Washington under simulated oxygen tension - Sediment Metagenome... | ecosystem: Environmental > Aquatic > Freshwater >... | reverse complement strand
CGAAGGACCAATTCCATCACCTTTTATTAACGTCACGTTATGCATTGAAATCTCCAGCTTTAAAAAATAATTAAAAGATTCATGGGTTATGGATTTTGTCCCAAGTCAGGAATTATAAGGCTTTACGCTTGTGCTTATCTACCGGCAACCGTTAACACATCGTTTCTAAATAAAGAATGTTGTCGATGACAGCGCTTTTAAGTGTTATGAGTTATGGGTGTGCTGTAAATTGTTGAGCGTTTGTTATTATGCAAACTTGCCAGTTTCCAATATCTTTAGGAGCTCGTCATGAATCACCGCGTCCCGCCCTCAAACGCCAGCCGTATTAGTTTTAGCAACGGTAAATTGATTGTTCCAGATTATCCGATCATTCCTTACGTAGAAGGCGACGGCACCGGCCCCGATATATGGCGGGCCACTGTCAGAGTATTAGATGCGGCGGTTGCTAAGGCCTATGGCGGCGCCCGCAAAATCCACTGGCTGGAAGTATTCGCCGGCGAAAAAGCTCATCGATTATTTAATACCTGGTTGCCCGACGAAACGGTTAACGCCTGTCGCGAATATTTGGTATCCATCAAAGGCCCATTAACCACGCCGGTGGGCGGCGGCATTCGTTCGCTTAATGTCGCACTGCGGCAAATGTTGGATTTATACGTATGCTTGCGACCGGTGCGTTGGTTTAAGGGCGTGCCGTCGCCAGTCAAAAGGCCGGATGCCGTCGATATGGTGATATTTCGCGAAAATACCGAAGACATCTACGCGGGTATTGAATTCGAGCAAGGCAGCCCGGACAATTTGCGCTTCCTGCAATTGTTGCAACTTAACTTCCCCACTCAATACGCGAAAATCCGCTTTCCGGAAAGTTCCGGTATTGGCATTAAGCCGGTATCGCAACAAGGCACGGAGCGATTAATTCGCGCGGCAATTGAATATGCCATTACTAATCAGCGCAAAAGCCTGACGATTGTCCACAAAGGCAATATCATGAAATACACTGAAGGTGCTTTTCGGAATTGGGCTTACGCACTGGCGGAGGCTGATTATCCTGAGCAAACATACACTTGGTCACAATGGGAAAGAACCCGCAGCAGCTTGGGTCAGGCGGCGGCAGATCAAGAGCAGGCAGCCGCATTGGCACAAGGCCGTATTTTAATTAAAGATGCCATTGCCGATATTGCCCTTCAACAAGTGCTGACTCGCCCGGAAGATTTCGATGTAATCGCCACGCTCAATCTTAACGGTGACTATTTATCCGACGCGTTGGCTGCACAAGTGGGCGGCATCGGTATTGCGCCAGGTGGCAATATCAATTATCAAACCGGCACCGCAGTATTTGAGGCTACCCATGGCACCGCGCCTAAATATGCAGGGTTAGATAAGGTAAATCCGGGTTCGTTAATTCTGTCGGGTGAAATGATGTTGCGCTACTTAGGCTGGACTGAAGCCGCTGATGCCATTATTAACGCCATGGACGCAGCAATTGCCGGTAAACATGTCACTTATGACTTCGCGCGGTTAATGGAAGGTTCTACCGAAGTAAAATGTAGTGAATTTGCCGATGTATTGATACAACATTTATAAGATTAAGCAGAAGGTTAATGTTGCAAAAATGCGATTCACTCTATACAATGCACGGCTCTTGAGGACAAGAGTTTACTGATAAAGGGATTGAAAGTTAAAGGTGGGCTGGCTGAGTGGTCGAAAGCGGCGGTCTTGAAAACCGTTGAACCGTAAGGTTCCTGGGGTTCGAATCCCTAGCCCATCGCCATAAAATAAAAAGGGGCATGATTTTTATCATGCCCCTTTTTTTGTGCCTCGAGTTTTTCGATTTATTCGAAAATCGCCGAGTCAACATGCTTGCTGGAATCCAGGCCTTTGAGTTGGGATTTGTTTTTAACCCCGGCAAAATGGGTGCCTTGTAAGTCGCTATTGCTAAAATCGGCGCCATCAAGATTGCAGCCCGATAGGTCCGCGCCTGACAAATCTGCACCAGTTAAATTAGCACCCGTCATATCAGAATGGGCGAATACGGTGTTTTTTAACGTGCTGTTGGAGAGATTGGCGAGCCTTAACAACGCACGATTAAGATTGGCATTGGTCAGGTTAGCGCCAGACAGATTGGCATGATTCAAACTGACGCGCATCAAACCCATCGGCTGGTTTTTCATGTCCACACCCCAATTGGCATTGCTGATGTTGGCATTGCTCAGGTTGGCGCGATCCAGATTGGCGATAAAGCGACTGCCGCTTAAATTGGCATTACTTAAGTTGGCGCCCCCCATGTGTACGCCAAAAATACTGCTGTTGCTAAGATTTGCACCTGATAAATTGATTTTGGACATCACGGTTAAGTCCAAATTCAATCCCGATAAATTACTGTTGCTGAAATTGGCATTGCGCAAGTCGGCACCCCATAAATCCGCATGACGAAAATCCAGTCCTGATAAATCCAGATTTCTTAAATCCTTACGACGCAGGTCCGCAGGGTGTTCTTTGTCGGCCTGAGCCAGCAAAGTTTCTATCGCTGGGCGATCAAGGTCGGCTGCGATAACCGTGGTACTAAACAAAGTTGCCATTAGTAAGGGTAGTAAGCACTGGAGTCTGGGTTGGATGTTCATTTGTTTACCTCTTGAGTTGGTATTTTGGGCAAGTAATGCAATGTATCGCAATTTACGGTTGATGCTGAAATTTTGTCAAAAAAACGATTATTGACTGGTAAGATTGACGATCTTTTTATCGACGCTGCTGTTAGCTTTTACGTTGCGGTTTAGCGTAGTAACTTTATCTATTGATGTGACAGATACAAAACAATTTTTTGGTGACAATGGCGCGTTGGCGCAGGTTATTTCCGGCTACCAGCCGCGAGCCGCACAGCTGGAAATGGCGGAGGCGATCGCCAAGGCGATTGACGATAATGAAAATTTAATTGCCGAAGCGGGTACCGGTACCGGCAAAACCTTTGCCTATTTGGTGCCCGCCATTCAGTCCGGCAAAAAAGTCATTATCTCGACAGGCACCAAAAATCTGCAGGATCAGTTATTCAATAAAGATTTACCGGTGATTCGCAAGGCCATGAAAACGCCGTTTCTGGCCGCCTTGTTAAAAGGTCGTGCTAACTATTTGTGTACTTATCGGCTAACCAATTCGATGACATCGTCGCTGGGTTTTAGCAAGGAAGACGCGGCCTCACTGGCCAAAATCAGTTCCTGGGCAAAACGCACCAAAACCGGTGATGTGTCAGAGATGTTTGATGTCGCTGAGGCCGATCCTATCTGGTATCAGGCCACCTCCAGTATCGACAATTGCCTGGGCCAGGATTGCCCGGACTTTGCCGAATGCTTTCTGGTTAAGGCCAGAAAAAAAGCCCAAGAGTCCGAAATTCTGGTGGTTAATCATCATCTGCTATGCGCCGATTGGTCAATTCGCGATAACGGTTTCGGCGAGTTATTACCCAATGCCGAAGTGGTGATTATCGATGAAGCGCATCAATTGGCCGATACCGCCTCCAATTTTTTAGGCATTACCGTCAGTGCCAAACAGCTCAATGATTTGGCCAAAGACTCGTTGATGGAATACTTCAAGGATGCCACCGATATTCCAGCCTTGCGCACGGCTTGCGAGGATTTGGAGCATGAAGTCAAAGATCTGCGTCTAGCTTTTGGTATAGAGCTTAGACGCGGCGACTGGCAGGACATCGATAATAATCCCAAGTTGGCTGCAGGCATGATCGCAGTCAAAGACCAGTTGCAGCGGGTAAGCGATCAACTGGAGCTGGCCTCGGTTAAAACTAAGGGGCTGGAAACCTGCTTTAAACGTGCTGACGAGCTGGTGCAGCAGTTAAAAGTGATCCTCGAAGACAACAGCGGCAAATGGATTCGCTGGTACGAAACCTATAAAAACACCTTCAGCTTAAGCCGGACGCCGCTGGACATCGCCGGTGAATTTCGCGCGTTTATGGCGCAACATAAAGCCACCTGGATTTTTACCTCAGCGACCTTAAGCGTCGGTAATCGTTTCGATCATTTTGCCAATAACTTGGGTCTGGGCAATGCTGCCACCGCAAGCTGGAGTAGTCCGTTTGATTTCGCCAATCAATCGCTGTTCTATCATCCCAAAGGACTGCCGCAACCTAACGATCCTGATTTTATTCCGCGCATCGTCGAATTTGCGTTGCCGGTCTTGCAAGCCAGTAAGGGCAGGGCATTTTTTTTGTTTACCAGCCATCGCGCATTGCAGGAAGCGGCGGCATTATTGCGAGATAAAATCGACTACCCCTTGCTGATTCAAGGCAGCCGACCCAAAGGCGTATTGCTGGATCAGTTTAAGGACGCGGGCAATGCCGTGTTGCTGGGCACCTCCAGTTTTTGGGAAGGCGTCGATGTCAGAGGCGAAGCCTTATCCTGCGTGATTATCGATAAACTCCCATTTGCATCGCCCGGCGATCCGGTACTCAAAGCGCGCATGGAAGCCATGACCAAACAGGGCCGCAATCCTTTCTTTACCTACCAACTACCGACCGCGGTGATTGCACTCCGCCAGGGCATAGGCCGATTGATCCGAGATGTTACCGATCGCGGCGTGCTGATGGTCTGTGACCCGCGCTTATTAAAACGCTCTTACGGACAGATATTTTTGGACAGTGTGCCCGCCATGAAGCGCACCCGGAATATCGAAGACGTGCAGGCGTTTTTTAAGGAACAAAAGTAGGAGCGGGTTGGGCTCTGCCCGCGATTATTCATCACCTCAACCTATTCGCGGGCAAGGCCCGCTCCTACAAAATTGAATTTTAAGAGATTGCTCAAATAATGAAATTATTAGCCGTGGAAACATCCACAGAAGCTTGTTCTGCCGCTTTATTTATTGATGGTGCGTTAGTAGAACGATTTGAACTAGCCCCCCAAAAGCACACCAAACTGATCTTGCCGATGATCGATTCGCTACTAGCCGATGCCGGGTTAACGCCGCAACAACTCGATGCACTGGCATTCAGTCGTGGCCCCGGCTCGTTTACCGGTGTGCGCATCGCCACCAGCGTGATTCAAGGCATTGCCTTTGGAGCAGATTTGCCCGTAGTGCCGGTGTCCACGCTAGCTGCTATCGCGCAGGATTTTTTTGATCAGCATGATGACAGCGTTGCGTATGTCGCGATGGATGCCCGCATGGGGGAAGTTTTTTTGGGCGTCTATCAGCGCAATGCCGATGGCTATGCCGAATTGATCGGCGAAGAAGCCGTTACCCCCGCTGAAAATATTGTTTTTCCGGAATTGTCCGGTGTTGGCGTCGGCTCGGGTTGGGGCGTTTATCATCAACAACTCCTTGCCCGGTTGGATGGTCTAGTCACTGACTACCACAGCGATGCTTTACCCAGAGCCGCCAGCATAGCCAAATTGGGAGCTTGGGGCTTCAGCCAAGGTCAAGCCGTCGATGTCGATCAGGCTATGCCCGTGTATTTGCGGGATAAGGTGGCGAAGAAGGAATCGGAAAGATGAGTTGTTCGGGGAGACTAAATATCAGGTTTATTTTCTCTGCCTTCTTATCGTAATCATCCTGCCTCATCCTACGTAATCGCTCCTGATGCACTTTACCATCTGTAAAAAATACCCGAAAAGGCTTCAAAACCGGTTACGATCAAACCGGGTTTAACAAATTTAATTAATAAATATGATGGAAGTACTCTGGATTAGTACAGCTTATCTGGCGGGCTTGGTAGCTAGTCGCCTATTTCTTCCGCCGTTGGTGGGGTATTTGGTCGCGGGTTATATTTTGCATGGATTGGGCATTGTGGCATTGCCTGATCTTGGGCATTTGGCCGATATTGGTATTCAATTGCTGCTGTTTTCGGTTGGTTTAAAGCTTAAGCCCAGTTCGTTGATTCGCCGCGAAGTGTTAAGTGTCGGTGGCCTGCATTTATTCTTGATGGCCTTAATTTCAGCATTGGTATTTTTCTGGCTGGATAAACGCGTCACTGGTGGTTTGGTATTGGGAGTCAGTCTGGCCTTTTCCAGCACTGTATTGGCTATCAAGGTATTGGAAGACAGCGGCGAACTATCGTCATTGCATGGTCGGGATGTACTGAGTATTCTTATTCTGCAAGACATCATTGCCATCGCACTATTGGCATTTGCGGATGGCAAACAACCGACGCTCTGGGCATTAGCGCTGTTTTTGTTACCTTTGTTGCGGCCGTTGGCCCATCGCATGCTGTCGGCTAGCCGTAGCTCTGAACTAATGATGCTATTGGGCGTTTCGTTGGCGTTGGCGGGTGGCGTATTGGCGGAAAGTGTCGGTATCGCCGCCGATATTGGCGCATTATTGACCGGTGTAATGCTGGCCTCTCATCCCAAGATTAATGAACTTGCCGATCGACTGTGGGGGCTAAAGGAGTTGTTTCTGGTGGCCTTTTTTCTGCAAATTGGCCTGACTGATTTGCCAAGCCGCGAGCAGGCGCTCAATGCATTAGAGCTGTTGGCATTGTTGCCGTTGCAAGGGGTGTTGTTCTTTGGGTTGTTTTTGCTGGCCGGTCTGCGTGCGCGTACGGCTTTTATTTCTTCGCTGGCATTAATGACTTATAGCGAATTTGCTCTTATTACTACTGGCGCCGTAGTGAAAGCCAAGTTGCTGGCGGTGGAATGGCAATCGATTATCAGCCTAGCCGTCGCCGGGTCGTTGGCGGTTGCCGCGCCATTGAATCGTTTTTCTCACCGTTTGTTTTCATGGGCTGAGCCGGTGTTGGTGCGTTTTGAAAAAAAGTCCGGCCACCCGGATCGCTTGCCGGAAAGCTTCGGTGTTGCGGAGTGGCTGGTGATCGGTATGGGACGTACCGGAGTTGCCACCTATCGGGCATTATCTGAACAAGACCAGCGTGTCGTTGGCTTGGATGCCGATCCTACTGTTCTGGAGAGCCTGAGGTCCTCCGGTAAACGGGTAGTTTATGGCGATGTCGAGGATAGTGAGTTGTGGAGCGGTCTGCCGTTGGAAAGAGTCAAAGGTGTAGTTATTACCGTGCCGACATTTGAAGCCAGATGTATTGCCATTAGTCAGCTTAAAAAACGCGGGTTTAACGGCCAGATCGGCACAATTTGTTACCATGCCGATGAAGAGGTAAAACTCAAAAATTTAGGTGCGAATTTTGTCATTCATCCCTTGGTTGAAGCTGGCAATCAATTAGCTAAGCAAATGCTGACTGATGAAGCCCAAGATAATCTACCCTAAATATCAAGTTTGCAGCGCTACGGCCTGTTGGGTTAGGTGCTTCATGCAACAATTATTTATCTATCAACGCCAGTAAATCCGTAACGCCCACATCCAAGCCCTGCTGCGATAATAACGTAGTCGCTTGGCCTCGGTGATGGGTTTGGTGGTTGAATAAATGCAGCATCAGGCTGCTAAAGTTTTTGCTTTGTGCTTCGCCTTTCATGTTTTCATAAGACAGCGTATAGCTAAGATCAGCGGGGTCGAGCTGTTCGCACCATGCGATTATTGTCTTGTCCAACTCCCGGCGCTGCTGGGTTAATGCTGCAAAATCATCAATTAAAATTTGCGCCAGGGCTTGCGGCTGGGGTGTTGCGCGTATTTCTTCTAAAGCTGAATGTTGCGCGGGGTGGTTAGAAAAACGTTTTAACCAAACGATGTCGGCAATCATGATGTGGTTCAACGTGCCCAGGAGCGAGCCGAAAAATGCGCCGCGATCTTTGGCAAGCTCGTCTGCTGGTAATTGCGCGGCGGTGCTGTAAAGCTTGTCGTTCATCCATTGGTTGTAGCGGCTTAATAAACGTAAATGGTCAAGCATGGTTGGTTTCCTGTTTGGGTAACGGTTTACTCGAATGCGGCTATTACTTCGGTTTCCAGTTTGCCTGCGTCAATCCAGGCTTTTACGGCCGGGTTTTCCAGCACGGTATTGATATAAGTCTGCGCTTCGGGATTTGTGGCTAATTGGTAGCTATAAAAACGTAACGCGACGGGGGCAAACATCGCATCGACAATACTAAATTGGCCGAACAGCCATGGGCCTTTAGCGCTGTGCTGCTGACGACATTGTTGCCAGATTTGGCCTATACGCTCGATGTCGGCATAGACGGCATCGGGTAATTGTTTCGACGCTGGTGTTCGGCGGCAGTTCATACCGCAGTTGCTGCGCAATGCGGTAAACCCAGAGTGCATTTCAGCGGCCAGTGAACGCGCCCGGGCTCTTTCGGCAATATTTTCAGGCCAGCCTTGGGTTTGCGGGAAACGCTCAGCTAGATATTCCAGAATCGCCAGTGAATCCCATACGTTAATATCGCCATCCAGCAACGTTGGTACTTTGCCTGCCGGTGAATAGCTGAGAAGTTTTGGTTTGGAATCTTCCCGGTACAGCGGGATTCTAATCTCCTCAAAAACAATATCGTGATATTTCAAGAATAACCAGGGCCGCAACGACCAGGAAGAATAGTTTTTGTTACCGATGACAAGGGTGAGACTCATTGCATAAACCTCTGTTAGGTTAACTGGTGGTTGGGAGTAGTTTTCGCGGTTATAGAAAACCTTGGAACAAAGCTTAACTATATGAGAGGCATTACACCAGCACACTAAGTTTCACAATTACATTCGCCAATATCTTCAAACCAGATTTGCGGCGATTGCTTGATAAAGCGTCGCATTAGTGCGGTACAAGCAGGGTCGTTTAATTCGATGACCTTAACGCCAGCCTCTTTCAGCCAATCGAGATGACCTTCGAAATTGGCAGATTCACCGACCACGACGGTGCCGATGTTGAATTGCCGAATTAATCCTGAGCAATACCAGCAGGGTGCCAGTGTCGTCACTAGAATCTTGTTGCGATAATTGGTTTGCCGGCCCGCTTTGCGAAAGGCATCGGTTTCGCCGTGGACGGAAGGGTCGTTATCCTGCACCCGGCGATTACGACCGCGGCCTAGCAACTTGCCGCCAGCATCAAACAGCGCAGCGCCGACCGGCACGCCGCCTTCATCAAAGCCGGTTTGCGCTTCTGCCAAAGCCACGGCCAACATGTTTGCATAGTTCATGGAAAATTTTCCTGGGTAAGAATATCGGTACTGTTCGGCGATTTTACCGAAATAAGATCGTTTATCGACTATGAAGTGCTCAACCTTCGCATAGCTGCTTGAAAGTAACAATGCTAAAATCCGCCGCTCGTAAGTTGTTAATTAAAGGAAAAACATGAGCAAAATTACTATTGAACACAATCCTAGCGAAGACCGTCTAAAAGAATTAGGCGTTGCCAAATGGGCTATCTGGGAAAAAGAAATTTCTAAATTCCCTATCGATTTCGACGAAACTGAATCTGCCTATTTGTTGGAAGGCGAGATTCTCGTTACTCCAGCCGGTGGTGAGCCGGTGCGTATTGTTGCGGGTGATTTGGTTTCTTTTCATAAAGGATTGGATAGTCAATGGGAAGTGGTTAAACCATTGCGTAAGCATTACAGCTACGATTTTCCGAATGGCGTTTAATCGGCATTGAATGTAAAAAAGGCATCCATTTGGATGCCTTTTTTTTGTGCCGATAATTGAGAGCCTCGAAAAATCCAGCACTTCGATAAACTCAGTGCGAACGGCCTCATATAAATTAATGGTTTACGTTCGTAGTGAGCTTGCCGAACTATGAACGGAAGGGATTTTTCGAGTTGCTCAATACTTGTCTAAACCTCATCAAAAAACTGCACTTTGCCGGTTTCAATATCGTACATGCCGCCAACAATCGCAATCTCCCCACTGTCTGCCAACTCCGCTAATAAATGACTTTTTTCACGAATTTGCTGAACAGTTAATTGCACGTTTTTGTCGGCGACTTTTTGTACCAATTTTTTGTCTTCCGAAGTCACAATTTTTGATTCTTCGATGCTGACCGCATGGACGGCTGGCTGAATTTTATCCAATAAGCCGGTTAAGTGATCAAGCTCAACATGCGCGCATGCGCCTTTGATCGCGCCGCAATGCGAGTGTCCTAAAACAACAATCAGTTTGGAACCAGCCACCTTACAGGCATATTCCATGCTGCCGAGGATGTCGTTATTAACGATATTCCCCGCCACGCGCGTGCTGAAAATATCTCCTAAGCCTTGGTCGAAAATCAGTTCTACCGAGGTGCGCGAGTCCATGCAGCTTAAAATAATGGCAATCGGGAACTGGTCTTTACGGGTGTCGTTGACTTGCTCCAGCAAGTTGCGATTTGATTCCAGGGCATTGATAAAGCGCGCATTGCCTTCTTTTAATAAATCGAGCACGTCGGCTGGTTTGAGTGCTTTTTGCGTGTCATAAGTGGGTGGTCGGGCATTGCTCAGTGGCGGCAGTGGGCCGTAACCGCGCAGGTTTTCAATAGTCAATTTGATGTTTCTGCGGTCGGCTTTAACTTTGAAATTTTCGATAATTTGGTACACGTCATAATCGATGTACTTCGACCGGGTGGCATCAATCACCACTTCTGAATTATCAGGTAGATGACGTAGCGTCCTTAAAATATTGGCTTTATTAAGAAAAGAAACGTGTTCGGACAGCCGGATAATGGTTTTGTTACCCCAATGCAATTCATTGAAATAAAAGCCGGTTTTGTAGTTTTCCAACAAAATTGAAAATAAGGCCGCAGATAAACCGATGGCCAAACCAATCAACATGTTGGTAAAAATCAGTCCCAAAATTGTCGCTAAGAATGGGATGAAGTGATACATCCCTGATTTGTACATATTCTTAAAAATGGTTGGATTAGCCAGGCGTTCACCGACGATCAGTAAGATTGCCGCCAAGCTGGCTAATGGGATTTGATTAAGTAAAGTTGGGATGAATATCACTGCCAGTAGCAGGCTTAACCCTTGAAAAACCGCTGAATTTTTGGTTTTTGCGCCGGACTGAATATTGATCGAACTGCGTACGATCACTTGGGTCAAGGGCAAGCCGCCGATGAGTCCGCAACAAGTATTGCCAATGCCTTGGGCAATCAATTCCCGGCTGGTGGGTGTTACGCGTTTGTAGGGATCAAGTGAGTCCACCGCTTCCACAGTCAGCAATGTTTGCAAGCTGGCAACTATGGCTAAGGTTAATGCCGACAAATAAATCGCCGGATTAGTTAATTGGGCAAAATCCGGCAGTTGTATCTGGCTGAATAAGTCAGCAGGGGACAGCATTTCCGGCAGATTAACCAGATGCGTCTGCTTGAGCGCAAAATCAGGATAAAACTGTTGCAGGAAATGGTTGATCAATATTCCGGCCATGACGACCAGCAATATGCCTTTAAAGAATTGCGATGCGCCCAGTTTTTTGATGAACGGACGCTCCCAGACCAGCAAGATGATGAGCGAGACTAACGAAATCAAAATAGCCCCAGGGGAGACAAAATCCAGCATATTCGCTAATTCTGTCAGGGAGGAATAATTATCCGGCTGCATAAAACCAAAGTCGCCTTCGTAATCACGGTCATAACCCAGCGCATGGGGAATTTGTTTAAGCACCAGGATAATACCGATACCTGCGAGCATGCCGTTGACCACTGACGAAGGGAAGTAGTAGGCAATTACCCCCGCGTGTATCAGCCCCATCACAATTTGAATCAAGCCCGCCAACACCACAATCAACAAAAAACCGCTAAAGCTAAATTCCTGAATCATTGATAACGCTAATGTCGATAAACCCGCCGCAGTACCGCTGATGCCAAGGGCCGATTGGCTCAACGGCGCCACGATAATGCCGCTGATAATACCGGTGATTAATCCGGACAGTAGCGGCGCACCTGATGCCAGTGCAATGCCTAATGACAATGGAATGGAGATCAAAAATACCGCGATGCCTGCCGGAATATCGAATTTTAGATTGGCCAATAATCCCGATGGCAGCGTGTACTGGTGTGTGTTTTCAAATTCAGTCATATTTCTGCCTTATTTATTAACTCTCATGTTACGCAAACTAAAAAATGATCTTTAGTAATACTCAATAAGTTTTGGTGTCGCTATTGCGACGGATTGTTTTAATGTCGGTTCTCGCACCTACAGGCGAGATACTTTCTTTTGCTTCGCCTCGGCAACTGCTCCTGCGTTGCTCTAACTCCTGCATCCCTGCAGTCGAAAAGAAAGTATCCAAAGAAAAGGCGACCCGGATTCCGCCAATTTCCTGCGCTTCTCGCTCTTGTGCCCTGTGGGTATTTGGCGAGGGTTTTCGAAGGGCCATCCCTGGCCCTGCGAAAACGAGCGGCCTCCTTGCCGCTCCCCTTGCGGGCCTATTTCGCCAAAAGCTGCGATGCTCGGGGCGCAATAACGGGAGTAAAACGGCTCTGCGTAACATCAGTTATTAACTGGTCGCTCGTTCATTTAATATCACCAGCGGCTCGTGTTTGTGGATTCTTTCTTTACCATGCAGTTCAATCACTTCAACGGTAATGTTGTCATCAGGTGCTGCCGCGAGAAAATCCTCAAGAGTTTCCAAAATATCATGGTCGATAAACTTCGCTTTAGTTGCGTCAATAGTCACTGTACTGTTGGCTTGAATGTGCAAGATGAACTTTCTCAGCAGCGCTTTGTTTAAAAACGACACATCTTTATTCAGTGTCAGCACATAGTGCGAGCCATCCTGAACCAGGGTAATCGCCGCGTGGTAGTTGGCTTTAATCACAAAAAACAAACCGATTACCATGCCGATAGCCATACCTTTAAGTAAATCGGTCACCAAAATAGCGATTACGGTAATCGCAAATGGCAAAAACTGGCTCATGCCTTTTTTATAAAACGCTTTAAACAACGCCGGATTGGCAAGTTTATAACCGGTTTGCAACAAAATTGCAGCCAAACAGGCCAAGGGGATAGCGTTTAAATACTGAGCCAAAAACATCACACTCAACAATAAAAATATGCCGTGCGTGAAGCATGCGATTCGGGTAATACCACCGGCATTGATGTTGGCGGCGCTGCGCACGATGACCGCAGTCATCGGCAAACCGCCGATTAAACCGCTGATGATATTACCTATCCCTTGAGCTTTTAACTCGCGGTTGGTCGGTGCAATGCGTCTAAATGGATCGAGTTTATCGGTAGCTTCCAGGCTTAATAGTGTTTCCAGACTGGCGATAATCGCGATAGTCACCGCAACGGTATAAACAGCAGGATTGTTTAAGTGTTCAAGATAACTGAGGTTCGGCAAGACAAAGTTATCGAAAAAATCGGTTGGTTTTGCGGAGACAGGTAAGCTGACTAAATGTTCGCTCGTTACCGCCCAATCCGGGGCAAAGCGTTTAGCGGTTTCGTTATAGCCGACCCCCCAAAGTACAGCCACTAAAGGGCCAGGAATCAATTTGAGTATTCTTTGTTTTTTAATCCAGCCGGTGGTCCATAGCGCTAAAAGCACTAATGCCACGACACTAATAATCACCGAGCCATGCGATAAGCCGCCGAATGCTTCAAGAAACTCATGGAAACTGGATTCAGCAGTTTCTTTCATATAGCTTTCGTCGCCTTCATAACTGCTGTGGTAGCCGGTAGCATGAGGGATTTGTTTCATGATTAGAATCAAACCAATCGCGGCCAGCATGCCTTCAATCACCGCAGAAGGAAAAAATGCGCCGATAATTCCCGCCTTTAAAAAGCCCAATATCAGTTGAATAAATCCGGCTAACACACAAGCCACCAGCAAGCCTTGAAACCCACCTAGGGTTTCAATCGCATTAAAGACAATGACTGTTAAACCAGCGGCGGGCCCGGAAACTGCAAGCTGCGAACCACTCAGCCAGGAGACGATTAGCCCGCCGACCAATCCGCCGATTAATCCGGCAAATAAAGGAGCGCCAGAGGCTAAGGCAATACCAAGACATAAAGGCAAAGCGACTAAAAAAACGACAATCCCAGCCGGAACATCATTTTTTAGATGTTGAGCGTAATATTGAATATGTTTGTGAATCATTTAACAGCTCCTTCTTTTCAGTGACCAGCTCCGACCATATTGATTGGTTTTGGCTCGTGTTATGCTTTAAAAAATCTTCAGGCTTATCCTGAGTTACTTCATCCTAGCCTGTGAACCTTTCAGAAAGCTTTCACTCGATTGTTACAAGACATGAACATTTTATTAATAGAAGACGATGCCGTTCTTGCGGATGGCTTGATTCATACACTCAGCGGTTCCGGCTATGTCGTCACTATCGCGACGACCGGCTGCTATGCTCAGCAGTTACTGACTGCACAGGATTTTGATTTGATCGTACTGGATTTGGGCCTGCCTGACATGGATGGCTTGGAATTGTTGCGCAAAATTCGGCAACGCAAACTACCGTTGCCGATCATGATTTTGACTGCGCGCGACAGTGTTAACGACAGAATTACCGGCATCGAACAAGGTGCTGACGATTACATGAGCAAGCCTTTTGATCTTAAAGAACTGGAAGCGCGTATTCATGCGCTGATTCGACGCTGTTATGGCGGCTTTAATGACGCGATTGTGCTGGGGCGGTTAAATTTGGACCCACGTAACCACCGATTATCAGTCGACGGGCAACCGCTAGCACTATCGGCTCGAGAGTACGGCGTATTGGAAATTCTCTTGTTGCAGGCCGGTAAAGTAGTCAGCAAAGATCGTATCGCCCAGCGTTTGGCTGCGGATGACGATGCGTTGACCGATAATGCGGTAGAAATTTATATCCATCGGCTTCGCAAACGTCTGGAATCTTACGGCGTGTTAATTCGAACGGTGCGAGGATTGGGCTATTTATTGGAGGCAAGCGCAGATGCCTAAGCCGCGCAGCCTTAAAAGCGTCATCTTATTACGCTTGGCGATACCGCTGATTATCTTTATGACCGTAGAAACGGTGCTGTCATATTTTGTCACCTTGCATTATGTCGATAACGCTTACGATCGCTGGTTGCTTGATTCCGCCCGATCTTTAACCCAAGAAATCAAGCTGCAAGCGGGTAGGGTGGTGGTCGATCTGCCGCCTGAAGCGTTAGAAATTTTTAAATGGGACGAGTCGGACAAAACTTATTTCAAAATCATCTCCGCACAACAAGGCGTGATCGCCGGAGACAAGTTTGTGCCGGAACCGTTTGCGCCTGAAACCGATTGGTCCAAGCCGGTGTTTTTTGATGAAATGATGTATGGCGAGCCGGTTAGAGTGGTGTCGATGCTGTTGCCTGCAGAACCAGGCGCCGAACAAGTGTTTGTGCATGTTGCCGAAACGGTGAACAAACGCCGCGCGATGATGATCGACATTCTCTTGGCTGACTTGGTGCCGCAATTGATATTGGTGTTGGTTGTTGGCTTATTTTTGTTGCGCGGTATAAAACGCGGTTTGCAGCCATTGCAACTGGTAGCCAATGAAATTGCCCAACGTAGTCCACGCGACTTGCGGCCGATTCCAGAACGACACGTCTACCAAGAAGTGCAAGTCTTGACCAACACCATCAATGAGTTGTTACAGCGCTTGGCCCATGGTATTGCCAGTCAACAACGCTTTATCGCCAACGCCGCCCATCAATTGCGTACCCCTTTGGCGGGTCTAAAGTTGCAAGCCGCGCGGGCGTTGCGTGAGCAAAATGTCGAGGCCATGCAGCCGGCATTAGAGCAGATTCAAAACAGCGCTGATCGCATGGCGCACCTGACGTCGCAGCTATTGGTTTTAGCCCGCTCCGAACCTATCGAAGGCGATTATGAATTAGTGCCGGTGGATCTAGTGGAGCTGGCCCGCAGCACGTGCATGGAGTTTGTGCCCAAAGCCTTACAGCGTAATATTGAGCTTGGTTTCGAAAGTGACGAGCCGGCGCTGATTATCAAAGGCGATGCCATTTTGCTGAGAGAACTGCTGGCTAATCTGCTCGACAACGCCATTACCTACGGCCATGAACATGGCAATATTCTGATCAAGCTGGAACGAAATCCGACACCTTGCCTGATTGTAGAAGATGATGGTCCGGGTATTCCCGAGTCTGAACGCCAACGTATTTTTGAGCGTTTTTATCGCATTCCCGGCACTGCCGGAGTCGGTTGCGGTTTAGGTCTGGCGATTGTTAAAGAAATAGCCGATCTGCACAAAGCGCGTTTACAGCTCAGTCCATTTAATGAGCTGACGGGTACTCGGATTGAGCTTAAGTTTGATTAGTTGTGAAAGCTGGATTTTTGTAGGAGCGGGCTTTGCCCGCGATCAAAAGGGAAGCTCTAAAAATTATCCATTCATGCCCTTCGGCCACACTCAGGACAGGCTTCGACAAGCTCAGCACGAACGGATAAGTTATTGATTTAAATAAACCACCGTTCGCATTTATGCCCTAATGGGTACTGAGCTTGTCGAAGTGCAATTTTTAGAGGTCCTCAAAATCCTTTAATCGCGGGCTACAGAATTAACGCATTTGAGCGGAGTTGGAACGAATAATTGGCTTGCTCAGCAAATTAACCCGCACATCCATACTATTTAACACGCACCCCAGGCCAAACTGATGAAATATCGATACATCAGCGGCGTCGCGACCAAAGGCAACAATCACTCTGCCACCACGAGGCCCGCTTTGAGTGGGATCAAACGTATACCAGCGGCCACCGATATACGCTTCAAGCCAAGCATGTAAATCCATCGGTTCAAGCTGATACAAATACCCCACTACCAGCCGCGCCGGAATGCTGATACTTCGGCATAAGGTAATGGCCAATTGCGCCAAATCTCTGCAGACACCATAGCCGCGGTTGTTAATATCAATGGCTGAGAGTGGCAAATCGCTGGAACCGGGGATGTAATTAATGTTGAGTCGTACCCAGTCATTAATTTGGCTGACTTGATCGTAACCGGGCAGGGCATCGGCAACGATCTCGCGCGCTAAATCACCAAACCGATCCGATTCACAATAACGGCTGGGTAACAGATACGGCAGGATTTGGTTCGGCAGGTTCTGGATTTCGACGAAATTAGCGCCGGGTGCGGTATCAATATTGTCAGCCGTGATGACCTCAAACGCAGTATGAACAATAAATTCGCCCGGCGGTGCCACCAGGCGCTGACAGAAGTTGCCGTAACTGTCTTTGTTTTCAGTGATTGGTACGCCGGGCTCAACGATATAACTGGCTTTGGTAATGCGTTGCTGAGCGGCGCTTAATGGCCGGAGCATTAAAATTAATGCGGTGGGATCCTCGATCTGAAAATGCAGATCGCAACTGACTTGCAGTTTCATTGCGGTTTGCTGATCCGTGTTAGTGCTACCGGCTTCAAAGCCCCACCCATTGCAGCTGGTCGTAAGCATGTCTTAACCATACTTTAACGCGTTGCCGTTCCAGCAAACCTAAAGCATTCAAGTTTTCATAGTCTTTATTTTGGGCTGCCCAAAAGCTGGAGCTGTTAGCGTCAATTTTGGTCATGACTGGTGCGTGCAATCGCTTCAAGTTAATCACTCGGGCATTTAGCGCCAAGGCACGGTCTTTAACACCTGACGATTCTAAAATGGAAAATTTATCATCGCGAAGTTGGTTAAGTACCAGGATGTAGTTTAAGCGTGAGCCATATTGATCAAGTAGCTTATCAAGCAAATCTACGCAATCCTTGCCGGAGTCCATCACATTCCAGTACGTAAGAGAAATGCCCAGGTCTTCAGCCAAGTCCAGCACACCTGATTCATCCAGCCACTTTGCCAGCGGATGATGGGTTTGGGCGGCCAGATCAACCAGAATCCGATGCTCTGGGTTCTCGGCGGCTGTCTCCACAATGGCATCCAGACTTTCGTAATTATCGATGATGGTTGGCGATGCATAGTCTGAGTAAAAACGTAGCAATGAACCATGCGAACGGTCGGTATCAAAACCAATAAAGGGTATTTTATTGCCTATCATGAACTGAGCCAGCACCCGCGCCACTACAGATTTGCCTACACCGCCTTTTTCTCCGCCGATAAGATGAATCGTACTCATTGTTGCTCCTTAATTTGATGTGGGTAATGTATTTGCTTTAGAGCAAAGCAATAAGCGAACCAATTTTATATTTTTGGCTCCTCTATCAATCCTCAGCTCATGCTTCGACAAGGCTTTCCTGAGCTCAGCCGAAAGACTCGCACGAATGAATAAGTTGATGAATTAATTATAAAACCGTTCGCACTGAGCTTGTCGAAGTGCAATTTTTACGGCTTCCCGTTTAAGAATTTCAACACTTGGATGGGCTGCACAGACGGATAGAGCGTGTCATTAACATCTGCTTATTTCAAATTTATCAATACTGCAGCGGGTGTTTTTGGTGCATCAAAATGGCCAATTGTTTCAAATTGGTGCGAGCTGTTGTAACTCATGTCGCCTTGTTGACTATATTTAATGTGTAACATTATTGGCTCAACAATTGCTAAGTTAATGTAGATTTAGCCCAATATGCCTAAAGCAAGCCTAATAATTCACTCATCAACGTCGCCTTAATTGACTATGAAACCAACTCAGAACGACCCATTAGAGGCCTACTTTCAGCAAGTGCAAGACATTATTTTAAGTCGGCAGCATTGGGTGACCGGTTTATTGCCGGCCAGTACTGCGGTCACTGTGCACGGCAATTACACCGATGCCTGGGTTAGAGATAACGTTTACAGCATTCTTTCTGCGTGGGGGCTGGCGCTGGCTTATCGACGGACAGGTGACAGCAATGACCGCGCTTATCTTCTTGAACAAAGCGTCGTTAAACTGATGCGCGGTTTGTTGACTGCGATGATGCGTCAGGCAGCAAAGGTTGAAAAATTCAAGCAGTCGCAAAATCCGCTGGATGCGTTACATGCCAAATACGACACCAAAACCGGCGCGGTGGTGGTGGGTGATGACGAGTGGGGACATTTGCAGCTGGATGCCACGTCATTGTTTTTATTGATGCTGGCGCAAATGACGGCCTCTGGATTGCGCATTGTCTTTACCATCGATGAAGTCAATTTCGTGCAAAATCTGGTGCATTATGTCAGCCGCACTTACCGGACGCCGGACTATGGCATCTGGGAGCGTGGTCATAAAACCAATCACGGTATTGCTGAGTTAAACGCCAGTTCCATCGGCATGGCAAAAGCCGCACTGGAGGCATTATCGGGATTTAATTTATTTGGTAAAGAGGGCGGACAAGCATCTGTCGTGCATGTGATCAGTGACGATATTGCCCGTACGCGCATTACGCTGGAATCGCTGTTACCCAGAGAATCTATTTCTAAAGAGGCTGATGCTGCCGTGCTGAGTATCACCGGATTTCCGGCATTTGCGGTTGATAATCAGGCGATTCGAGCGAAAACAGAAGCCATTATTTGCGAGAAACTTGAAGGCCGTTATGGCTGTAAACGCTTTTTATTGGATGGACATCAAACGGCTATAGAAGATAGTCATCGTATGTATTACGACCCGCATGAGCTTAAACAGTTCACCGATATTGAATGCGAATGGCCGTTATTTTTTACCTATTTACTGCTGAATAGCTTATTTACTGGCGATCATGACGCCGCCCAAAGCTATCGCGCAAAATTGGAAAGCTTACTCGTTGAACACAATGGCCAACAGTTATTGCCGGAGTTGTATTTAGTTCCTATCGATTTAATTGCCGCAGAAAAAGCCAATCCGCACAGCCAGCAACGGGTGCCGAATGAAAATATCCCGCTGGTGTGGGCACAAAGCCTTTTTATCCTCGGTAGTCTTATTCAAGACGGCTTGCTAGAAATTGATGATATTGATCCATTAGGCCGCTACAAAGTTGTTAAACGCTCCCAAGATTGCCGGCTGCAAATTCAGTTATTGGCTCAGGACGAGGCCGTACAAAACAGCTTGATGAGCTACGAAATTCATACGCAAACATTGGCAGAGATAGCGCCTATCCAGATTAGAGAGGCCAGTGAGTTAGCTGAGGCTTACACCCATGTCGGCCGAAACGATCTTATCGGTTTAACAGGGCGACCAATGCGCCAGTTAAGAACGTTGGCAACATCCAAAATGTACGTGCTGGCCGGTGAGCGGCTGCTGTTTTTACCCCAGTGCCTCAATCAAAAAGGCTTTTATCTGGCGATGGATAACCGCTTGTTGATTCAGCGTCTACGCTTGGAATTTGCCTATATCTACAGGCATTGGGATAGACCGGGTAATCCGTTAGTTGTGATAACCATCAAGCACAACATGCTGGCTAACCAGCGTGAAATACTCATTGAATTTATCAAAGAACTACAGCAAGGCGCGACGCAAGGGATTAGCTTACAACTCGGGACACTGTTAGATTTTACGGAATCGGCAAGCCACGAAAAAATTAATTACCTGCATGATTTTCAATTTTCCAAAGCGTCTTGGCAGGAGTCTGAGCGACCCTTTTTTAATGTCTTGCCAAGTACCACCGCGATACCTAAGCCAATCGACACCTATCGAATTACAAAATGGGAAATCGGTAGCGATGACGATCTCATCAAACAACTAAAAAGCAACGCCAATCTCTACGCACAACTGGAAGTATTAAGCTTGTTAAGCCTTCGTCATGGCCTGGATTACGACACCGGCTTAGCGAAAGACGGCACTGCCTGTTGTGTGCGTGGTTTACTGGAAGAAGTCTATGAGCGGGCTGGTGATCAGCATATTTGGTTTGTTGTTAGACGTTGTGCCGGTTTACTGGGGAAATATGACATCAATCTGGAACAGGCCGCTACCGAGATTTTGGTTCGGCAGCACGCACTAACCTTAGGCCGTGCCTACAGTGGTAGAGCAACGTTAACGCGGCCTGCCGATTCCTCGGAAATTTTGCAAATCATCCGCACCTATAACAATAACGATGCTAGCGAACACATCATTGTTCAAGAATTGGTGCTGTATTTGGGCATGCTAATCAAGTCTAATCCTGAGCTGTTTGCCGATATGCATACCGTGCGCGTCGGTCATATCCTGCAATTGCTTACCGTCAGACAACAACGCGAATCCGCTTGCAGTACCTTGGACCAAGCGTTTAACGAAATTCTTTCCTTACCGCCGTATCAATTATCCATAAAAGTAAAAGAAACCTTGGAAGACTACAGCAATACCGAAAATCAATTAGATTTGGCGGAAATGCTGCATATTGAAGGCCCTCTAAATGAAGCCAGTTGTCGAGAATTAACCAGCGCGCGCTTCTCAACAAGCATGGACCCCAAAGACCAGACAGATATAAATGATTGGTATGGCTGGCGCGAACAGCAAGGCAGCGTCGGCAGGGAAAATGATGCGTTTTATGCCAGTGTTTGGGGCATTTTGCACCATTGCACAGGCTTAACGATAGGCGACAAACTCAACAGTAAAAATCGCTTGGACAGTGAGACCACCTTGTCGCAGTCGACAGCAGGTGAGCAAAGTTTTAAATTGCACGTCAACCATTTGCTTAACAAAATTCAAGCGCCGGTGTATCGGCAGTTAACTGTTGAGGCTTTAAAAGCCATGGCATCTATTTTTCGTGAAACTCCGTCGCTACATATTGATGATAATTTAGTCGTCGACATCATTATTGGTCATGCCGTGAGAATTAGTTGGTTACAATCGCACCCTGAACATGAAGAAAACTATGAAGAGAGTGCATCGCTAGCTTGGCAGGCTTTTTACCGACTACCGCCGCACCAAGTTGCCAACGGCATCTTCGATGCTTTAAACCATTTATTAAATAACTGACGAGGGGTGGATCGTGATATTAGCTGGCGATATAGGCGGAACCAAAACGGTATTAACGCTGTTGACTAACGATGCCAACGGCTCACAAACGTGCATAAAAGAAGAAACCTACCCAAGCCAAAAATTTCCAGAATTTGACGACATTCTGACGGCTTTTTTACCTGCTGATGCAGCTATTAGTTCTGCGTGTTTTGGTATTGCCGGTCCCGTGGTTAACCAACGCTGCCAAACTACCAATTTGCCGTGGTTGTTGGACGGGGAAGCGCTGAAATTAAAATTGGGCACGAGCAAAGTGAAACTGCTCAATGATCTGGAAGCCATGGCACTAGGCATGTTGCATTTACCGGCACAAGAGCTGATAGAGTTAAATCCAAATGCACAAAGTCAACCAGGCAATATCGCAGTGATTGCCGCTGGAACAGGCTTAGGCGAAGCTATTCTGTATTGGGATGGTAATAAACATCATCCTATCGCAACCGAAGGCGGCCACAGTGATTTTGCCGCGCAAACTGTCCAGCAAGATCAGTTGTTAGAGTATCTTAGAAAAACTTACCCAGATCATGTCAGTTACGAACGCATCTTATCGGGCATTGGTTTTAGTCATTTGTACGATTTCCTCTGCGACCATGGTTTTGCCCCGCATTGTCTTGAGGTGCCGGAGCTAAATAGCGAGATTGATAGAAATGCCGTTATTTCTCAACTGGGCCTGGTGGGTGAAGATGCGTTGTGTGCGGAAGTAGTCAGGCTGTTTGTAGAACTTTACGGCGCAGAAACAGGTAACTTGGCATTAAAGTCACTGGCGACAGGCGGAGTTTTTATAGGTGGCGGCATTGCGCCAAAAATTTTACCCGCCATACAAAAAGGTGGCTTTATCGAAGCGTTTAAAGCCAAAGGCCGCTTTTTGCCATTGCTCGATAAAATCTCAGTGAAAGTGTCATTAAACCCCCGCACGCCGTTGATTGGCGCGATTAACTATTTTGTGGGTTAGTCACAAGCGTCAACCTTACGATCTTTCAATATGAACATACATGATCAATTGGGAGCACTATCCCAACACGGTCTTGAGGAATATCAGATTTACTCTGCTGCGACATTACTTCAATTTTTTCGGCGATTTGTGACTTATCAACTCCTTTGTTCCACGGTTCCTTAGTGGGTTTGCAGGGTTCTATTTTCAAATAGTCACTATTTGGATGGAGATTGGAAACTGAATCGACACACAAATACGCTTAAAGTATGATAATGTCATACTTATTTCCATGCCCTGAAATGAGAGACCTTCTATGACCATGCAACGCAAAACAATTACCATCACTGACCAGATGGAGAGCTGGGTGAAAGCACAAGTTGATTCAGGACAATACGGAAATGACAGTGAATATTTCCGCGATTTAATTCGCCGTGACCAAGAAAGACGAGTTGCTGCAACTCAATTACGGTCAATGCTTGATGAAGCTGAAGCCAGCGGAACAAATAACCGGACTGCAGAAGAAATATGGGCAGAAGCAGAAAAGCGGTCTGCGCCAACTAATGGCTAGTTATCATTTATCTAACCTGGCTGATGAGGATCTTGGCAATATTGCTACTTATTGAATTCAACGTTTTGGCATCAATCAGGCAAGGCTGTATAGAGATGGATTATTCAAAACATTTGAAATGATTTCGGATTTTCCCTTGATTGGTAGCGACCAAAGCCAAATCAAGATAAATGTTCGCAGGCAAGTGTATGGATCCCACGCCATTTACTATCGTGTGGATGATAACGGGATATTTATTTTACGGATATTGGGGCCAGGTGAAGACCCGATACGACATTTACAATGAAAATTGATAACACTAATGTTACTGCCGTCATAGTCTCTCACGTGGCGGGACGAATACTGCCTTTAGCCGCAAGCTCATGATGGAAATCGGTGCCGGGGCAGGATGTCGAATTGTTTAACTGAATCGATATTCAGTTCGCAGGCGTATTCAAAACATAGCCTAGAAGTTTCCCTGATTTAGCTTGATTTAAACTTTAAAAATGCCCCGAAATCGGGGCACTTCATTTCAAATCATTAAAACGATTATTGTTGTAATGCGCAGCCTTTAGAATTAACCCCAGCGCCTAACACAGTGTTGGGGCATGTATCTTGTGAGTCTGCGATTCCATCCTGATCGGCATCAGGAAAGTCTAAGCTTTGCGAAAAAATCACCGTACTGCCTAGTGCTGGTAGCGTAATGGGCCACTGCACTCTCGTACCATCTATAAAGCTTATATAGTTGCTACATAGCAATTCATCCGAACTTGGGCAGTTGAATGATTTTGGTGTAAATGATGGGTTGGTAATAATTTTCGCAGATTTTGTTACTGGCGTTTGTCCTAAAGGAACCAATTCCAGATTAGCTATCGTAAGCGACTGATTGGCTTTTATCCCGGTAAAGTCGATTCGAGCACCGGAAACACCAGGAACACTTCCATTAGTAAGAGCATTATTGGTGGCTTTAAAAACTACCGAATAGCGCTTCCAACCATTTGTACCTTGTGTGCCTGTTAGTGGACTTGGCATTACACCACCCCAGTAAGTAGGTCCTGCTTGCATGACTAGTGCATTAATAACCTGCGAAGTATCAGAAGCCAATGCATCAAAACTTAAAAAGTAGTATGAATCTTTGCTGATATTAAATGTTGGGGTTGAGAGATTACCAGCAACGGTACTCGCATTTACCTTGACACATGCCACGGAAAATTGTTCCGGGTTGCAAGTAGTTAATGCCCATGAGGGGCCGGTTCCATTAGAACCATACCTAGACCATCCTGTCATCCCATTTTGGAAATTGGCATTAGGAACTATATTGGACTTAAGCAAGCCGGATGCATAATTGCTGATAGGGGCAACGGCCTTACCGTTGGATTCAAGATTTCGCGAAATGCCGTTATAAGTTAATGCCTGCCATTGTGGCAGTGTGTAGTATTTTGTCGAAGATGCGTAAATATCAGTAGCAACATTTGGGGCATTATAAGTCGAGAAAATGTTGTTATCGAAAAAGCCAAAATCATCAAGGCTGGAAACTGTTGAGCTTAATCTTAGTTGACCACTTGTAGCGGTTGGAAAAATTTTATTTCCGGTAATCACCAAATCGTGAATGTCTCCGGTAGTTGTTTTGGCTTTAGAAGTTTCCTGTATCCAAATTTCGGTACTTCTTGCACCAAACAAAAGATTGTTCCGTATTTTTTGGTTAAAAGAATCATGCAAATGTATTCCATAATGTGCATTAGTAACCGTATTATCTTCAATTATATTTCCATTGGCCCCGTTATCTGTGTAAATACCAACTGTATGATTAGCAAATGGTGGTGAAGGCAGGCCATCTATATTGCCGACCAGTCCATTAACAAGATTGCCAGTGATTTTGGCACCTGTGGATGTGTAATCGACATAGATACCACCGCAATCACTAAGAACTAGGCAGCCGTTTGTTAAATAGTTATTCTTAATCGTCGAGTTTGTTAATGCATTAATTCCAAGATAAGCAAAATTACTAATGTTGTTTTGAAAAACAGTGGCATTATTTCGTACTACTACTGCACCTGTAGTTTTATCAGGAATACTTACGATTTTTCCATTAGCGTCAAGAACCACACCAATTTGATCAAAAGTGTTATTACTGACATTAACATAGTCAGAATCCGGAGCAAAAACCCCTACCTGACCAATAAAAGTAAATTTACTATTTTGCAATGTCATAGCATTAACTGATTGCCCTAATATTCCAATGGTTTGGGCGTTTTTGATGTCCAAATTACTTAGTAAAATATTTTCACCATAACTAACATCAATACCAATATCTACACCATCGAAATTAATGCCATCCAGTTGAATATGTTTTTTACCTTTTAGATTTGCGCCGGTAAGGCTTTTTACAAATTTAATATTGTTATCCGGTATTGTATTGCCTGGATTGTAATATAAAGTCTGCGCAGTCGAGTCAAAATACCACTCCTTGGGTGAATCTAGCATCCAGAGTTCATTGCTAAAGTAATACCCCAGCCCGGTCCATTTAAGCCCGTAATTTGTGACTGGTGTTATTTGAACTTGATTGCCTGTAACTCCAGAAACCTTGACGTGAGACAAATCCCATGAGTGGTCACGAATCGTAACTTTGGTTCCTGGGCCAATGGATGCTCCATCGGGTAAGAAAAAATCAGTGCCTGTAACAAAATAGTTGCTGCCTTTCTTGCCATTAGCATCAGTCACTGTTGGCGATGTAGCGGCAGTTTTAAAATACATGGAATCTGGAGCTGCAATGTCAAACCCTCTATTAGGGTGGTGAGCAATAGATTGAGGCACATCATCATCTAATAGTTGAGAAACAGCCCCAGACTCTTCTGATTGGCTGAGGACAATTTTTTGCAACTGTACCTTACTATTCAGTGGGATTTCGAAATCCAGTCTGGCATTGGGCACTGAGTCTGTCGCTGTAAAGGTAAAAGTAGAGTCTTTCCATGTAGAATCCAGGTTATTTGCTTCTGCAACTAGGCCAAGTGTCTTATATGAGCCACTATTTTGGCTTACTATTGCTTTTACGGGCCTATTTGATAATTTTAAACTGACTTTTTGGACCTGAATCGTACTATTTGTTGGTATTTCAAAGTTTAGTCGAGCAGCGCTTTCTGTTTTCTTAGCAATAAAAGTAAAGCTATAGTTTTTCCAGGCACTACTGCCGTTTATAAAACTAGTAACCAATCCCAGTGTTGCATAGGGGGCTGCTGATTGGTCAACTATTGCTTTAATAGCCTTTCCAGTTGGAATATATGCAGAAAAAGTTAAGGTATAAGTCTCACCACCGACAAGAGGAAAAGCACCGGTATTCAGTAGTCCTGAACTAGTGCTGTTATTTACAGTTAGGCAAGGAGGTGTCTGTCCGTTCAGACAGTTAGTGGTACTGGGTAAAAGTTGTATGTTTTGGGTCGGTGACCATGCGCCCCATCTGGAAGTACCATTTTCCATATTAGCATTCGGAACAAGCTGCTTTATGCTAAGAATAGAAGAGAAACTTACCTTATAAGAGACACCTTTTACCAATGCAAAAGGCGCAGAACTAAGTAATCCGGAGCTGTTACCACTATTAACAGTTAAACAAGGTGTCGTTTTACCGGTAATACAATTGTCTACGCTGGGGTTTATTGATGCATCATTAGTTGCCGACCAAATGCCCCAGTTACTTTTACCGTCTCTTAAAGAACCATTTGTTATTAAGGTTACCGGTAACTGTGCTTTCCAAATACCATTTTTATAAGGTTCCCACGCATCACCAGGTATTTGCTGCGAACCGCTAATTACCGGTGGGCTGTCGCATGAGTCACCATAAGCGCCAATATTAATAGGGGCATCCACTGTCCCTGATTGATTAATTTTAAGTGTTTCATGCCAAGTCTGGTTACAACTTAGCAGCACGGTATCACCTGGTAATAGAGTCGTCGCAGCAACCTTGGCTAAACTTTGCCATGGGCCGTCAGAGCCAGATGTTAATTGCAATTGTCCGGACCATAAATCGCTGCCGTTTTCAGCATCTACATAATAGGTTGTAGCCTTTGCACTTGAGCAAAGCGCTAATAAAATAATAATTGTGATATTTTTGAACAACATGGTTAACTCCAAATTTTTAGCTACTAAAGCAGAAACGTAAGTGCTTGTGTATTTCCCTCAGCCTTAGTATTTTTAAACATAAATAGCCGGCTCAGCCAGGATCATAATTTTAAAGACACTGTAGGACAAGCCAAAAAACCTGGCACTTCGACAGGCTCAGCGCGAACGGATGTAAAATAATCAATCAGTTACGTTCGTGGTGAGCTTGTCGAACCATCAACGTAAACGGTTTTTCAAGGTACCCTAGTAGTTTGCTTATGGCGGTTAAGCCAGATTATTAGACGATACAAACAATACAATAATGTTACACGTTACAATGTAGCCATTCATTAATCTTTAAACTTATAGATTTATCACGTTTTTAGAGATCCCATTCACGATATCAATATTAATTTAGATAGGACTAACCCGCTACTTAACAACTCTATCTAATGCCTAATAACGGGTGATTGCTTTCACATTTATGACTGGCTGTAATATATTTTACTTTGAAAGCATGTATTATGGATCCTAGTACATCTCTATGCCACCTAGCCAGACTGCTAAGCTATCAATAGAACATTCAGGATAACCTTTCTATATGGACATTAACCCCGCTAGATACTACAAATGCCGATTTGCCGGCGCTATTGAGATAATCGAAAAACTAAGCAATTCGACGAGTCAAATACTCTTAGGCATGAATGAGAAGGTGGTTTTTAACCAAAGAATGCCGTTTGCGATATGCAATTAGAATAGGCTAAAAACGCTGTGAACTGAATCTAACAATTATTGACATGTCAAAAATAAAAACACTTGCCAACGGCGTTAGTTGGGGGGCATTTTCCACTATTGCTGTTACCGGTTTTCAACTGGTATTTATGGCGGTAATGGCAAGATTGCTGGACCCAGCTAACTTTGGTCTGGTTGCTATTGCTAACGTCAGCCTGCGTTTTTTTAGCTACTTTGCCCAATTAGGTACTGCCCCGGCATTGATTCAAAAACCAACCTTAGAACAAGGCGACATTGCCGCAGCTCTTACTGTGTCACTTGGTATCTCTAGTTTGTTTTTTGGCCTTGCCTTGATTACCGCGCCATTATTTGAAAGTTTTTATCAAATGCCCAGTCTTGGCGCAGTGATTCAGGTTTTATCAATCAATTTCATTATTGGTGGATTTTCAGTTGTTTCTGTTGGACTGTTAAGAAGAAAAACTGCATTTCGTGCACTAGCTATCATTGAAGTAATTTCTTATGTAATCGGTTACGGCTTAGTAGGCTTAGGGGCTGCACACTACGGGTTACAGGTATGGGCTTTGGTTGCCGCATTTATGACTCAAACAACATTAACTGCTGTGCTTAGCTATGCAGTGATTCGGCACCCATTAAGTTTTAAGCATTCAGCTGCGCAACGTCGGCATTTTTTCAGTTATGGCGGGCGTTATTCATTAATAGGGTTTATTGAATTTTTAACCTCGAATCTGGATGGCATTATTATCGGAAAACTACTGGGCGCTGCGCCGGCCGGTTTTTACAACCGAGCCATGTTGCTTGCCAACTTGCCGGTACAACAGCCTGCCAATATATTGACCAAAGTGCTGTTTCCAATTATGAGTTCTATCGGTGACCAACACGATAAGCAAACTATCAGCTTGCAGCTCAGCACACTTCTGGTAGGGAGTTATGCCTTTGCCGTTAGTGCCGGCATTTTTGTTGCCGCTCCCGACATTGTTAAAGTGGTTTTAGGGAACAAATGGTTAGACTCCATCCCGATACTTAAAATGCTGGCCTTGTCGGTTGGTCCGGTTTATATCGCCCATGTCGCAGGGGTCACACTAGACTCCATGAACAAGCTTCGGATTAAATTGCGGATTCAGCTGTCCATGTTGCTACTGTTAATTGGTCTTCTATTATGGCTTGCGTCAAGCGGCACCGCTGTAGATATTGCAGCGGCGGTGGTGATTACGGAATGGGTAAGGGTAGGTATAATGACTATTGTTCTAACGCGTGTCTTACGGATTCCGATTAAAAGCATAGTATTGATAATCATCTGTATAGCAATCGTCGCAATATCCTGTGGATCAATTATTTATTTAACTATTGACTTAATTGACGCTAATTTCACCAATACGATTAGATCCAGCACTATTAAATTAAGCGCTGAAGTATTAGCCGGGGCTGTTGGCCTAATCATAGGCGGACTAATAACACGTTACATTGCCGTTCGATTACCCGCGATGCGCTTTTTAATAGAACGAGCGCCAAGATTTGCCAAACTATTTCCTAAAATTGCTTAATAACTAGAGGTAAAGCATGCGTTGGTTTTATATACCTAATGAGGGCACAGAAGGGGACCAAATTGGCCCCCGCATGGCATTTGAAAAATTACATCGGGAAGGAGTTTTTTCCGCTTACAAGGCATATTCCTATTTAGTGCGGCAAAAAGCCTTAATAAACCATCAAGATGCTTTAAATGAACTCCTTGAAACAGCCCGAGCCTTTGCGCCCGATGTGATTTTTATTCCGCATCCGGGTAATCGTTACCCTATGGATAGTGGCTTTTTGCAACAGCTTAAAAACATAGCCAGCAAACCGAAATTGGTTTTGTATGAAGAGGATCCTTATGGGCACTTGGTTAAACCACTAAACGCTACTATCAAGGCGGTACTTGCTGAATCCGACATTTGCTTTCTTGGCGGTACAGGCTATCTGGCTGAAATGGCGAAGAAAGCGGGAGCCAAAAAAGTACGCTTTGCGCTGCACTCTTATGACAGTCAACGTTTTGGCACCCCTTGGCAACCGTCACTAAGCAGACGATTTGATGCGGTTATGATCGCCAGCCTGCCTTGCATCAAACGTATTCCATGGCTATTTATGCCTGGGGGCCGTAACCGCAAATTGACAGCACAAGCACTTTATAGACAACTTGGTGACCGCTTTGCACTCTATGGCGCTGGACAAGGCTGGAAGAATGCACCTTTCTGCAAAGGCAAAATTGACTTTAACAAACAAGGCGAAGCGATACGGGATGCATGGATGAGCGTGAATTGGGGGCAATTTGATGAAATCGCCATGTATTCCTCAGATCGATTGCCGATCAGCTTGGCTTGCGGTGTGCCGCATATCACCAATTACCAGCCCGGCTATGAACACGTTTTTGCCAATATACCGGGTCTGTTCATTATCAAAAGCCCACAAGAAGCGCTTGATGTTGCGCTTTACATACTGAGCTTAACCGTTGAAAGGCGCAATGAGTTGGGTTTTCAAGCCGCCGAATACGCCCGTAAACACCTTGAAGCTACAGTGGTTTACGGCAACATTGTGTCGGTTATCCGCGAGCAGTTATTTGATAATCAAGAAAATCAAATCTTTATAAGATAGCACTAAGGAATTTCGTTTTGTCGGCAAACGATAAAGTCGACGTGCTACTCTTAAAAAAATGATATTCACACACTCTAAAAAAATATGACAATCCCGGCAAAAAACCTGACTATAGGACTGATAGGGCCAATTGAAACTGCGGCTTTTAAAGATATTCTGCCACCGCCTCTTGATAAACCTTATCCCCAAGGACTGGGGGGCAGTCCAGTTAACTTAATGGCAAGGGAACTTCATCAGCGCGGCTACAATTTAATTTTGTATTCACTAGATCGTGACGTGAATACAGAGATGACAATCAAAGGCGAACGCTTAACCATTCATTACGGGCCATATACACGTAAGAGAGCGAGAAATTTTTTTGCCAACGAAATTGATTGGTTGAAGCAGGCCATTCTTAAACACCCTTCCGATATTCTGCATGCCCATTGGACTTATGAATTTGCTTTGGCAGCACAAGCTACCGGGTTACCGCATTTAGTATCTGCCCACGATGCGCCATTTAAGATCGTGAGACTTGACCACAGTCCTTATCGTATTGTTCGCACGCTAATGGCATGTAAAGCCATATGGAAAACGCGTTATCTTTCTGTTGTTTCACCTTATGTGGCCGATCATTTAAAAAACCTAATGTTTTATCGTCGCCCCACCCGAGTGATTACCAATGGTTTGCCTGAGTCAACTTTCAATCGTATCAGACCAGAAAAATCAGACAATGCAACTCTCACCTTTGCAACTATTTTAGTCGGTTGGTCCCGACGAAAAAATGGTCAAGCAGCCATTGAGGCTTTTGCCTTGGTACGTCAACATCAACCTAATTGCCGTTTGCTGATGTTTGGTACGGATCATGGACCTGGTGAAGCAGCTGAGCAGTGGGCAAAATCTCAAGGGTTACAAGAGGGCATCGAATTTGTCGGTCAGTTACCTTACGAGCAACTAATGCAGCGGGTATGCAATGAGGTAGATATTGTTGTACATCCAGCTTTGGAGGAGTCGCAAGGCATGGCATTGATCGAGCCGATGGCAATGGGTATACCGGTAATTGGCGGCCAAAACAGTGGAGCGGTGCCTTGGACACTTAATAACGGCAAAGCCGGCATGTTGGTCGATATCACCCTGCCAAAGCAAATAGCTGAGGCGATGCTGCATTTAGCAAGTGATTGCAATGAACGCCAACGCCTCGGTCAAGCTGGTTTGGCACATGCCAAACAACACTTTCATATCCGTGTAATTACCGATGGATATTTACAAGCCTATCAAGACATATTAATGGATAACTGGACATGAAAGTTTTACATATATTAAACGAGTTAAACCCTTCCGGGGCGGAAGTAATGCTTTATTCAGCCGGCAGTTTGTTAAAAGATTACGGCATAACGGGCGAAATATTATCTACTGGCCCACAGCCAGGGCTGTATGCCGAGCAATTGGTCAATGCCGGTTATGTAATTCATCACATACCATTTACCAAAAGCCCAGTGTTTTTTGTGGCTCTATTTAGCCTTCTTAAGGCCAATGCCTATGATGTGATCCATTTGCATACTGAACGCGCCAATTTTTGGTTGGGCATAGTCGCGCTTCTCACTGCAAAACGTTGCATTCGTACTGTACACAGCAACTTTCCTTATACCGGATTTTTAGGGTGGAAACGAAAATGGCAGCGCCGGTTATTAAATCGTCTGGGGCTTACGCATATTGCAATTTCTCAGTCTGTCCATGACACAGAATTTAAATGCAATCAGTTAACTACTCAAATTATTCCCAATTGGTATAACAGCCTTCATTTTACTAGAACTACAGAGCTTCAACGCAGCACAGCGCGCAAGCAGTTAGGTATCAATGAAAATTGCTTTGTGTTAGTTACTATAGGCAATTGCGCGCCAGTTAAAAATCATCCAGCCTTGATTGAGGGCCTCGCCAAGCTAGCTGACACTAATTTACTTTATTTGCATATAGGTATTGAAAAAGACCATAGCGAACAAGAATTGGCTGAACACTTGGGAATTAAAAATTTAATTCAGTTTAAAGGCATGCAAACTGATGTAAAACCATATCTACAAGCGGCTGATTTGTTTGTTATGCCATCCACTTACGAAGGGTTTAGTATTGCGGCACTTGAAGCCATCGCTACAGGCTTGCCTGCATTGTTGTCTAATGTTCCAGGCCTGATAGACCTTGATGGTATTTTTAAGGGGTTGTTTTACTGCGAACCAAATTCAGACTCTATCGCTGAAGCACTCGCGGATATTCTTAAAATTAGCCAAGAACAATTACGCGAGCAAGCATCCGGTAATTCTGAAATTGCCGAACAACGTTTTGGAATTAAACGTGGTTTAAACCAGTATGTTGATTTTTATAAACGAAATAAAGCTTAGTAATAAATACTTGGACACTACTGATTCCATTGAGTAACAAATGAAACTACTAATAACATACTTAAACATAAGGAAATTTCATGATTTCATCATTTAAGTATAAATTGCCGACCTTAATAGTATTCTCTGCATATATATTTTGGGCGTCGTTTGGCTTAGATTTGATATTACATCCTAATGTTGAACGCATTCCTTTACATAGAGTTTATATATTACTTACAGCAGTTATTTTTTTATTCAATATTCAAAAAGTTTTTACTGCCTTTCTAAAAAATAAAATTTTAATAATTCTGCTGCTATATGTGCTGATTACTGCTGCATGGGCAAACAGTCCATCTGAAACGCTTAAACTTTTTGTATTTCTTTCATCTGCCATGCTGATTTCAATAATGACGGCGTTGGCATATGCTGATAATAAAGTTACTTCAATTAGATGGCTATTTTGGTTATTACTGCTGATGACTTTGGCTAGTATTGCCACTGCTCTTAAATTCCCCGAAATAGGCGTAAACACTAAAGATTTTGGCAAGCCTCGATGGATTGGTATTACAGGACACCCTAACGGATTGGGTACTCAAGCACTAAGTTTAATATGGTTGGCGTCAAACCTATTTTTTTTATCAAAAAGTAAAATAGAAAAATCCATAATTCTTTTTGGAGTAATCGCTGCGTTTTTTGCCATTATAAAAGCAGATAGCATGACCAGTTTAATTACTTCATTAATAGTAATAAGCTTGGTTTGTTATTATTATTTATTAGGACGCTTGAGCTTACCGATTAAGGTGATTTTATTTATTGTCGCCTCATTAAGCTTCTTAGTTGTAATAACTTTTTATATGAATACATCCGAGTTAGCAACTAGCACAATAGAATCAACTGGAAGAGACGTAACTTTTTCTGGACGCTCCTTTTTATGGCAAAAAGCACTTTCATCAGCTGCTGATAATTTAATAGTTGGTTATGGGTTTGATAATCTTGAGCAACTAACAAAAATAAATCATGTTTTGATGTCACACTTACACAATGGGTATATTGAAACCTTAGTTAAAGGTGGCCTAATAGCAAGCATGCTTCTGGGATTTATTCTCATAAAAACTTTTTTTCAACAATTAAGAGTTAAATTAACGCATAAAAATGATTTTGTGTTCTTAAATTCCGGCCTTATTATGGTTTTGCTTCATAATTTTAATGAAACCTCAATATTAAGAGGTCTGAGTACATTAAGTATATTTTTGCTTTTTATTATTGTATCAACAAGTCTTATCAGAATTGGTAATCCAGGGACTGTAATAAATCAATGACTATGAAAATTTGGATATGTATTCCTGTCTTTAATCGTATTGAATATACCCTGAAATGTTTGGCGACCCTTAACGCTCAGAGCTATAAGAATTTCTGTGTGGTGGTATGCGATCACGGTTCCTCCGATGGCACCACAGAGCGTATCAAGCAGGACTTTCCTGACGTGGTCGTACTAAATGCCGACAGCAATCTTTGGTGGACGGGGGCGATAAACCGTTGCGTTGAGTACGTTTTGCAACATGCTGATGAGCAAGATTATTTATTAACACTAAACAACGATACTGAGCTACCAACAGACTACTTGGCAGAATTAACAGCTCAAAGCTTTAAGTACCCACATGCGGTATTGACTTCAGTTATTCATGACATTGCCACTGGAGAACGAGTAACCGACGGCTTTCGTCAAAGCTGGTTGGGCGCCAAAGATAGGCCAGTATCGTTTGAAAAACACCATCTGCCTGACGATGACAATGTGATTGCCGTGACTTTGGTTTCAGGACGTGGCACTTTGTTCCCGATGGCAGTTTTTCGGACTGCGGGTCTGTACGACGAACAACATTTACCGCACTACGCTGCCGATTACGATTACAGTCATAAAGCACAGCGTAAGGGCTTTCCAGTGTATGTGTGCAAGAATTGCCGGGTATTTTCTTATGTCGAAGCTACCGGCATGACAACGATCCGCAATGAACTGTCGTTAAAAAGTTTTATTAATTATTTTACTAGCATTAGATCACCCGCCAATCTTAAGGTGCGTTGGTGGTACGGCTGGAATAATTGCCCCAAAGCAATTTTGCCGATTTATATCGTGGTTGATGTTATCCGGCTAGTTGGCAGTTATTTCAGGCATTTTTTGCTGGTTAAAAGTTGAGAGATATTTTTGATGTAAGCTGGAGTTGTACGCACTCAAAAAATCTTGCGCTTCAATAAACAAATCGTGGTCATGACTATTGGCTAATTGAGCCAAACTCGGAGTTTGGCGTTTATTTTACTAACAGGTAACCGAATGAAAAAAGTCATTATTGTTCAGTACCGTTTATTACATTATCGCTTGGAGTTATTTGAGCGCCTTCAAAAAACCTGCGAGTCAAGAGGTATTAAGCTCCATTTGGTGCATGGGCAACCCACTAAACGCGAAGAAAAAAAACGTGATGTTGGGACATTGCCGTGGGCGGATGTGGTAGTAAATCGCTATTTCTCTATAGGCAGTAGAGATGTGATCTGGGAGCCATTTCCAGCACAACACTACGATGCTGACTTGGTGATTTTTATGCAGGAAAATCGTTTGCTTTCTAATTATCCATGGCTTTTGCTGCGTGGCTTACATAAGGCCAAAGTAGGTTACTGGGGACATGGCCGCAATTTCCAGACACGCCATCCGACCGGATTACTGGAAAAGTGGAAGCAATTTTTGGTGGGCCGGGTCGATTGGTGGTTTGCTTATACCGATATGACCAAAGATATTCTACTTTCAGATGGTTACCTCGCTGAGCGAATTACGGTATTGGATAATGCCATTGATAATGACGGTTTTGTGGCTGATTTGTCGTCAATTACCGATGACCGTCTTGCAGAATTACGTGGTGAGCTTGGTTTGCCAGAGGGCGCGCAGGTTGGTTTGTATTGCGGTTCGCTTTACCCGGACAAGCGCCTGGATTATATGGTGGCTGCAGCTGATAAAATTCAGGCAGTATTACCTAATTTTCATTTGCTGATTATTGGCGATGGTCCAAGTGCCTCAGAAATTAAAGAAGCGGCGGTATCACGGCCTTGGTTACATTGGGTTGGGGTGCGTAAAGGCGCTGAAAAAGCCGCTTATTTTCGTTTAGCTCAAGTAGTGTTTAATCCAGGTGCCGTTGGTCTACATGTACTGGATGCATTCTGTGCAGGAGTGCCCATGGTGACCACAGCTGATGCTAAGCATGGACCGGAAATCGCTTATCTTAAAGATGGCGAGAATGGTTTGATAGTGCAGGGTAATGATGAAGTTTATGCCGATACTATTATCGCGTTACTTCAAGATCCATTGCGATATGCGCAGTTACGAGCGGGTGCGTTGGCTGGGGCGCAACGCTACACGTTACAAAATATGGTGGACAGTTTTGCTGATGGTATTGAGCGTTGTTTAATGATGGATAGGAAGTTTTAGTTGTTTGCTTGTTCAAGCGCCTGTTCCCTTTAAGAAGGCGCTTGTCGGTATATTTTCCATTTATAACGGCAGTATTTCGAGGTGCCCTACAGCCTAGGAGAATAGGTGCTAGGTTGAAACTCGATTGATGGGCTTCGTACCTCAGCCCATCCGAGCTGTCGGTGAAGCCAATAATTTAAGTGTTTTACGGGATGATTTTTTATTTTTACGGCTTAAACCGACAAACCCCAACAAGGCAGAGCTCAGCAACCAAACTGAACTTGGCATAGGCACTGGGGTTAATAAAAATCCATAATAAACTCCATTAAGGGTCCCCCCTCCTATAATTTGCCCTGAGTCGTTGATGTCGATAGCAGTGTTTAAAACCCAACCTGTTGAAGATGAAATGAGTGTATTCAAATCAACTATCTTTCCGTTCTCCCAAAGCGTGGGTCGGATCACCCCGCTATTACCAGCACCATAAGAGTTGCCCACCACTTGCCCTTGGTTGTTGATTGATGTTGCAAAACCAAAAGATTCCCCCTCTAAGATTCCTAAGTCGTTAATCGAATCATTGTGCCAAAACGTGGCGTGGACTTGTCCACCGTTATCTAACGACCAACCCACCGCTTGCCCTTGGTCATTGATTGACGCTGCACTACCATAAAGGCCTCCCAATTTTTTAATGCTGCCATTTTGCCAAAGCACAGCGTGACTGTGTTCACTATCTTGTGAGTAGCCTACCACTTGTCCTGTGTTGTTAATTGACGTTGCAGAACTAAAACTATCTCCTTCTAAGCTGCCCAAGTTAGTAATAGTGCCATTGTTCCAAAGTGTGGCTTGGTATTGCCCAGCGCTTTCAAATCCTTGAGAAAAATATGATATCCCCACCACCTGTCCTTGGTTGTTGATTGACGCGGCACTACCATAAAGCCCCCCTAATTCGGTAATGGTGCCATTTTTCCAAATCACGGCTTGCAGCCCGCTACTGCCAATCGCATCTCCTACTACCTGTCCTAGGTCGTTGATTGATTCTGCACTACTATGCCCCCCATTTGGTCCATAACCTTGTATCCATAATCCGCCTAGGTCGCTAACTGTCCCATTGGACCAAAGTGTGGCGTGGGGTGTTGAATTACTAGTTTGCGACACACCAACCATTTGCCCTTGGTTGTTTATTGAAATTGGAGATGTACCGTAGCTATTTAACCCTTGCAATGCAGTGATATTATAAGTATTTGCGATAGCTGGATGGCCTGCAATGAGGGCTAATGTGAATAATACTAGGCTGCCTTTGAGCTTATACATTTTTTACTCCTGTTAATTCTAGTGCGTATTCTGATTAATTTATGTTCCTCTATAAGGACATATCGCATTGTTTTTAAATGAATTTTTAATCTGTTTCTTGAGAGTTTATCGAAGTGCAGGTTTCTCTATGGTATTAAGCCTATATCAGTCGGCAACGGCTCAAAGCCAATATCTTTAATTGGTGAGCCGGGGCAGGTGGTCATTTTTTTGTTTTCTATAGTTGCACACGGATCAGCGACGATACTGTGTTGTTCAATTCCTGCTGACGTCCATTGCGACCAGGAAGCACCCCAGTTGCTCGTATTATGTTCTAACACTTTATAGTCTACTGTAAGTTTTCCTATGGTGGACCATATTATGTTATTGGCAATAACTGTTGTTGCCATTGGCGCCACATAACGTGAGAATTTGCCGTCTGGATTATGAGTTACGAAAATATTTCGCTCTATTTTGTTGCCTTCTGGCCATTTTTTGTTATTCATTAAGGCAGTCAATTCTGGATATTTCTGCTTCCAAGAGGCCAATTTATAGGGGGAGTCATCAAGCAGTTTTTGGTTTCTCTCCCATGAATTAATAGGTGACCGGTCTTCTATAACAATTGCTAAATCATCGATATTGTTGCTGATTTTAAAATAGTTGTTAGTTATTTTGTTATCTCTCCCACCACCAATTTGAACTCCCCATCCTACATTCTCAAATATATTGCCACTGACCTCGAAACCACTAGCGCCATCATCAAGGTATACACCAACACCACGACTAGGTGTCTCATAGAGAACTTGATTTTTTTCAACGTTAACACTTTTCATGCCGTATCCAATAATGTCATGAATATAGTTGTATCTAATTATATTTCCTCGCTCCGTCCAATCCTGGCCAGTGTAAACTGCCCCGCAATCTGCAGTTTGAAGGCAAAAATGGTGTAGTTCGTTTTTTTCAATTAGGTGTTCGTTTCCATGAAGAATAATTCCTTGTGCTGCCCCTTGTTCCAGCAAGTTATGTAACGCTTTATTACCCACTCCTGATAGACGAATACCTGGCGAAGAAGTTAATAATTCAGTTCCTGTATGGTGTATATGATTGTTATAAATAATATGATTACTCGCTTGCAGGGTTTTTCTATCGCCACCTGAAACATCTACCCCATCTCCTCCAGTATGATGAACTTTGCTGTTATTTATCTGCACATTTTGACCGTTTGTTACTAGTACCCCTTTACCGCCGATGTTGTTAACATCCAACTGATCCAATACAACGTCATTACTATTTTTTATTGTTATTGCATTGCCGGTACTGTGTTCGAAGCTTATGTTTTTAAAGGTTAAATGATTAGCTGCATCGACGTTAATTAAATTAGGCAATGATGACAGCATAAATTTATTGGGTGACATGTCGGCGGGAGGCACAAAACTAATTTTTTTTGTAGCTGCATCAAATAACCATTCGCCCGGTGCATTTAATAATGATGGATGATTTTGAATATAAAAGCGTCTGCCACTGTCCAAAGCATAGGATGTTGGCGATGATAATTTGATGGAGTTGGCTGTTTTATCAACGGAGTCAACGCCAAGGTATTGGTCATACCAGTCATTACCGGCAAAGATATGTACTTGGGCGGCTTTAATGTCGCCGCTTAAGATGGGCATCGTCGCCATTACTGAAAATTGGGTTTTTTGATCTAACGGCAATTTTATGTGTGCCCAGTCGTGATCAGGCCAACGCGCCAATTCCAGCTTTTGATCGTTGACATATAACTCGAATTTCGGGGTGTTGCCTTTTATACGCCCAGTATCAAAATACACATTGTTAACAGGTAATTTTGTAAGCGGGCAATCCCAAAATGTGGCATCGCGTTTTTTACAGGTAATAGGTATGCCTGCGCTGATGGTCACTTGCGCGCCTGACTCGCCTTGCCAGAGTACTTCTTTACCGGCTAATCCCGAATCCATTAAGTTAAAATTCAATGGCTGGCTTAAGTAATAGCGACCGGTAGCAATGTTAACGGTGACTTTGTCATTAAAGATATTGTTTTGCTTTAATGTTCTAATCGCTTGTTTGGCCTTTTCAATGCTTACAAATGGACCATCAGTATTTTGTTTGTTTGCTATTTTTAATGTGCCTGACCATGAATCATTGCCTTTGGGATCTACGTAAAAATCTGTGGACATGGCTGCATTACTGACACATAAGCTTGCTATAATCGCAAACCAATTCATTTTTTTCATAAATATTCACCTTTAAAACAAATAGCCGCAGGGGCAATGGATGCAGCGATTAATCTTGAACCAAAACTCCGGACAATACCCGGATACATTTAACAGTCTGGGCTTTAAGTTTATCAACATAGATTTCGAAAGTAGTTTGGAGTTATTCAACTCCTGGATAGCATTGGTTGCACAATAGGGTACCTCGAAAAACCTACTCCAATCATGGTTCGACAAGCTCTCGGCAACTGCTCCAGGCGTCGCCTAAAGCGCCTACTGTTGGTGCCCTACCTCCTGCATCCGTGCAGTCGACCACGAACGGGACATTGATTTATAAGACACAGTTCGCACTGAGTTTATTGAAGTGCAGGGTTTTTTCGAGGTTCTCAATAGTATCAAGTGTATATCCCTCGTCGTCTTTTTTATAAAGAGTTAAAAGGCATCAATAACCAGTGGAGAAATAGAAGTGAAGATGGCAGTTGAACAAATTATGGATATTCCGATTTATACCGGGCAACCTGCCTATGTGTTGGATGAGATTGATAAAGGTATCTCGGCGCGTAAGGTTGGTAGGTATATTTCTATTACTAACACTGAATCTATGTATCACGCGCTTCGTCGTCCCGATCATATGAAATTCATTCAGGGGGCAGATTTTTCTTTATGCGATGGAGTTGGGGTGATTGCCGCAGGTTATTTCTGGGGGCTAAAGATTAATCGCTACAATGGCCCGATTCTGCAACTGGATTGCAGTGAATTTGGTGAGTCGAGAGGATGGCGTCACTTTTTCTATGGTGGTAAAGAGGGTGTTGCGGACTTGATGGCTGACAAGCTGAAAGAGCAATTTCCTCAATTGCAGGTGGTAGGCACTTACTGTCCACCATTTCGGGATCTGACGACTGAAGAAGATGAGGAAGTTGTTAGGATGATTAATGAGACTCAGCCGGATATTGTTTGGGTTGGGCTTGGACTGGTCAAACAAGAAGCCTGGATTGCAAAACATCTTAATCGGGTGAAAGCGCCCTGGATGGTTGGTGTTGGTGCGTCTTTTGATTATCACTCGGGGGCTATACCTTGGGCGCCCGAATGGATTCGTACACTTGGGCTTGAATGGGTTTTTCGATTAATTATCCAGCCTAAACTGCGCGCAAAGCGCTATTGGTGGTCGTTTGTGTTTGTTGCTGAGGCTGCATTGGCTGGGTTAATGCAGCGTTTTCGTAGTATTAAAATTTAAATTATTAAGGAGCTCCAATTGTGATTCGTATAGCTGTTGTAGGACTTGGAAAAATGGGCTTGTCGCACCATTCCATTATTAATGCACATCCTAATGTAACACTTGCCGCTGTCTGTGATGCCACAGGCTATGTTCTTGACGTACTCAATAAATATACAGGGGTAAGAACGTTTACTGACTTTGATGAAATGTTGCGTGAGGCCGAACTGGATGCGGTAATTATCGCCACGCCATCAAGTATGCATGGGGCTATGGTGCGTGCGGCGCTTGACAAGGGCTTGCATGTGTTTTGCGAAAAACCGTTCAGTCTGGACACCAAGGAGTCGGATGAGTTGGCAGCGTTAGCTCTCGAGAAGGGGGCAGTAAATCAAGTCGGCTATCACTATCGCTTTGTTGGTGCTTTTCAAGAAGTAAAGCGTCTCCTTGAATTAGGGGCTATTGGCGAGGTATCTCATGTACTTGCAGAGGCTTATGGTCCGGTTGTAATGCGCACTAAAGGCAGTACTTGGCGGACACAACGAACCGCTGGCGGCGGCTGTCTTTATGATTATGCTGCACATCCGCTCAATTTGTTGAATTGGTATTTAGGCATGCCGCACGGAGTCGGCGGTAGTGTTTTAAACAGCGTTTTTTCAAAAGAGACCGATGACGAAGTATTTGGCACTTTGTATTTTGATGGTGGCAAAAACGCACAAATCTCTGTGAATTGGAGTGATGAGTCTTATCGTAAGATGAGCACGAAGATCAGCATTTGGGGGACGGCAGGTCGGATCATTGCGGATCGGCAGGAAATACAGGTTTACTTAAGAGATACGGCAAAAATCCCTGATGGCTATCAGTTAGGCTGGAATCTTCGTAACACTACAGAATTGACTGATGAGGTTGGATTTTATGTGCGGGGCGAAGAATATTCAGCACAGTTAGATTATTTCGTTAAATGCATTGCTGAGAAGCGCCCGGACAACGTCAATTCATTTTCGAGTGCAGCAGAGACCGACAAGGTAATTGCGATGATGATTGCGGACGCTGAAAAAGGTCCGTCAGTTAGTAATGACACTGTTTTGCCGACACCATCTATTAAAAAGAGCGGTATTTTTTCCTCTCTTTTCTCTAAATAATTTACAGAGTTAGCGGATTATCTATCTCCGCTGCTACGACATTAATAAATATTTGAATACCCAGTTGGGTTTGGAGCTCTTTGCATGGATAAACTACTTTTTGGCGACAATCAATTCTTCGGCGTTAATCATATGTCAGAAGAAAAAGCTCGTAGCCAAGCGATGCGATTTCAGGATATTAAAACTGTGATCGAAGTTTTAGATAATGCCTATGATGAAGGTATAAAAACTTTTATGTGTACAACACATGAGCGCATAGCATTGGTTTGTGATCATATGCGCGCCAATCCTGAACGCTATGCTGATTACAAGTTCTATCCTTGTATGCCTTATGCTCACAAATATGCGAATGCAATGACTGATCATGGTCTGCTGGGCGCGATCAAGAATTTTCTGCCTGAAGAGGGCTTTATTGATTCTGCAATGCGCGGAGGCATGTCTCTAGCTAAGAAAGACATCGAGGGTATAACCACGCTGTTGATTGATGCAGAAATGAAGATGTTTGCGGGCCTGCAAACACCAGTGATTTTCCTTCAAAACGTGGTCGTGGATTTTCTTCTTGGCTTAGGTTTTAACGAAGCCTTTAGAATCTTTGCAAACCATGTTAAGGCCCGGTATGGTGCGGAACCAGGGTTTATTACTATGAATATGCCGAAGTTGCTGGATGTTTTAGAAGAACTGGGTATAGAAAATCCAATCGTGTGTGCAAATATTAATAAGGCTGGTTTTCGTATGTCTGGTGGCTTTGAGGCTTATGAGGCTTCGCTGAAAGATAAGAAGTTTCGTGCAATTGCAATGTCGGTCTTTGCTTCAGGTGCTATTCCTCCAGAAGAAGCTATTGAGTGGATTTGCGAACAGCCGAATATCGAATCAATTGTTTTCGGCGCTTCTAGTCGGGGAAATATACGTTCAACGCGAGAACTTGTTGATCGTTATTGGCAAAAAGGTCACGCTAAGAGCGTTGCATAATGAGAATTAGCAGTATTTTTGCGGAGTATTGTGGCGATTGAGCGTGGGAAAATATTAAGCCGACTTGTGCTTTTTTGTATGGGCGAATAAGTTCACCCATACACGGCTTATTTAGGGTGGAGTTAGCACTTGTTTAGATGCCATAGTCTTTGTAAGTGCACCTACGGCTTGCCATGCTAAAACCGTTGCATTAAATACCGGGGGACTAAAATGACTGATGATGAATTAAAAGAATTGGTTGCAAGTCTTGCTGTTGATAGTAAAAACTTGCATGAGGCGCAAAAGGCAACTGATGAGCAAATGAAGCGCAACGATAAAATGTTAACGGAAAAACTCGATCGTATGGGGATTACGTTGGGTAATATCGGTAAAAACCAAGGCGATGTTGCCGAAGAATTTTTTTTTCAAAGTCTGATAAAAGACAATCATCTGGGCAAAATTCATTTTGATGATGTGGTTAAAAATATGGAAAAGCATCGAGGTAATATTCAGGAGGAATACGATTTAGTCATGACTAATGGTGATGCTATTGCCATTGTTGAAGTTAAATACAAAGCCCATGAACATGATCTGGATAAATTGGATAGGAAAATGAAGCACTTTAAACAGTTGTTTCCAATTTATCAGTCATTTAAGCAATATGGCGCCATAGCTGCATTCCATATTAATGATGAGGCTAAAGAAGAAGCATTAAGACGCGGTTATTTTGTGTTGCAGCGCAGCGGTGATCTGGTTCATACCGAAAGTAGCGAGCATTTGACGGTGTTGTAAAGGCTGTCGAATGATTTTTACAAATGATTCTCTAACGAGGTAATTCATGCCAGCCGTAGCTAACCAAATTCATTACAGTGCCGAAGAGTATTTAGCTTTAGAACGAAGTGCACCTTATAAAAGCGAATTTCACGATGGCCAAGTTTATGCAATGACCGGTGCCAGTCGAAAGCATAATTTAGTAACTGTGAATATTGCGGGTGAATTACGAGATCAACTCAAAAAACGCCCTTGTGAAGCTTATATTAGCGACATGCGTGTTAAAGCAGTTGAAGCCCGCAGTTATCATTATCCTGACATTGCGGTTGTTTGTGGGTCGCCGCAATTTGAAGACGCTCACGTAGATACCTTACTCAATCCTACGGTACTGATTGAAGTGCTGTCGCCTTCCACTGAAGCTTATGATCGGGGTGGCAAGTTTGCCCATTATCGAAAAATTGCCTCTTTAAACGAATATCTGTTGGTGACGCAGGATCAACCAATTATCGAACGTTACCAGCGACAAGGAGATGTTTGGATATTGTCAGAAGCTGAAGGGCTTGGCGCTTCTGTGTCGCTGGAAAGTATTGGCTGCATACTCAGCTTGCGTGAAGTTTACGATAAAGTCCTCGATGCTACGGATAGCAATTTGGATGCTGAATTTTCTCAATAGAAATCTGTTGGTTATTTTTCTCAGCAATTGCTCCCGCATTTTAAATTAAATCCTATCATCCCTTCATTGTCTTAAGTTAACCCGTTCGTGGCGAGCCTGTCGAACCATGAATAGCTTAACTTTTATCTAAGCAAGTTACCGCATTGATTTATGGTTGGCAGATTTCTTTGCTGTTAGAGCTTTCAAGATTTCCTCTCGTATTTGCCGCTGTTTCGCCGTGTCTGTGATCGGTTGCAGTTGGGTATCGGTGATGTAAAACATATCTTCTGCTCGACTGCCGATGGTGCTGATTTTTGCGCTATGTAGGCTGATGCCTTGTTTAATAAAAATCCGGCCAATTTTCGATAACAAGCCGGCGTGGTCAGTGGTGACCAGCTCCATAATCGTTTGATTGTTGAGTGGATCGGTTAAAAATTCGACACTGGTCGGGATAGGGAAATGCTGAGCTTGCCGGGATTGGCGATGGATGTTTTTGTGTTCTTTGACTTGGTGATAACGCAGGTTGTTGCGTAAAGCGGTGCAAATATGGATTTCCCTGAATAATTCGTTAATGGCTTCACCGGACTGCTCAAGCACCAAAAAGCTGTTGAGGACGTAGTTGTCCAGCGTGGTCATGATTCTGGCGTCAAGAATTGTTAAACCTAGCTGGTCGAGGGTGGCGGTACTTAAAGAAAAAATAGCCTCTTCATTTTGTGTGTAAACAAAGACCTCCGCACTGCCGCGTTGTGTTTGCGGGCGCAGTAATACCAGTGGTAAATCAGTTTCGCTGGATGAGGCTATCGCGATGGTATGCCATGCAATTTCATCCGCCGAATAGCGCAGGAAGTAATCGTCGCTGACATGTTGCCAAGCATTAGCAATATCTGCCTGACTGATGCCCAGCTTGATGAGTTCTTGTTCGGCTTCTTTTTTGTTTTCCGATACCCGGTCAGTTGTGGTTAGAGGGCTTTGTAAGCCTATGCGCAGGGCATTATGGGTGGCTGAGTAGAGTTCTTTAAGTAAGGCGTCTTTCCAGGCATTCCATAGCTCAGGGTTGGTCGCGCGAATATCCGCCACGGTTAAAAGGTAAAGGTGATTCAGGTATTCAATACTGCCTACGGTCTGGGCAAATTGATGAATTATTTCGGGGTCGCTAATGTCTTTGCGTTGCGCTGTCATCGACATAATCAGATGATTGCGTACCAGCCAGGCGACCAAGTTGGTGTCATGTGACGAAAGTTCATGTTGACTACAGAACGTCCTGGCTAATTCTTCGCCGACGGCGGAATGATCACCTTTTCTGCCTTTGGCAATGTCATGGAACAAACCCGCGAGATAAAGTAGTTCGGGTTTGGCAATTTGTAAAAAGATGGTGTTACAAAATGGCAGTTCATCACTGTGTTTATCCAGCGCAAAACGGCGCAGGTTGCGAATCACAAACAGGGTGTGTTCATCGACGGTGTAAATGTGGAATAGGTCGTATTGCATGCGCGCAACGATGTTGGCGAAGCAGGGAATGTAGGCGGCCAGAACACCGTAGCGATTCATGCGGCGTAGTTGATCGGTAATGCCTCGAGGCTGACGAAAGGCTTCAATAAACAGTCGGTTGGCTGCTTTGTCTTGGCGAAAGTCGTCGTTGATTAAGTGCAGGCTTTTGCGGATTAGGCGAATAGTGGTCGCTCTGACGCCTTTGAATGATGGGTATTGTTCAAGTAATAGGAATATTTCCAGCAATGCTAAGGGATGGCGTTCAAAAACCGTTTCATCGACGACTTCGATATAGCCGTTGATGGCAATAAATTTATCATTGATGGGCGTTGCTGCGCCGGCACTTTCCCCACAGACAAAACGCTCGTTGAATAGTTGTAGCAGCATTTCATTTAGGCGTTCAAGACCTTGTACGGTTTTAAAATAAAACTGCATAAATTGCTCAACATCTTCATTACGCTGCTGGTCGTCGGTGCTAAAGCCGAATTGCTGGGCTAGGTCACGTTGGTAATCAAAAATCAAGCGGTCTTCGGCACGATGCGTTAACAGGTGCAGTGCGTAACGAATGCGCCACAATACTTCTAATGCAGCGACCAATTCCATGTATTCGGATTCAGGCAAAAAGCCGTAGTGAGTTAATTCTCGAATAGACGAGGCATTGTAATGACGCTTGAAAACCCAAGAGATGACTTGCCGGTCACGCAAGCCGCCGGGGCCTTCTTTAATGTTGGGCTCAAGGTTGTAGGCCGTGTCGTGAAATTTGGCGTAACGCAGTCGTTGCTCTTCCATTTTGGCGGCGAAAAACTCACTGGAAGGCCAGATTTTGTCGGGTGTTATTTGTGTGAGTAGGGCTTCATGAAGTGAGCTGTCGCCGGTGATGAGCCGGTTTTCCATCAAGCTGGTCATGATGGTTTGGTCGCTGACGGCAGCATCGACACATTGTGTTATGGTGCGCACGCTTTGGCCGGGTTTTAAGCCGATGTCCCACAAAAAAGTAAAGAAATTTGCCAAGGCTTGATGATGGCTGTCGGTATCTTCGGCGGGTAGTATTACGACAATATCAATGTCTGAATAAGGGAATAGTTCTCTTCTGCCATAGCCGCCAACGGCAATTAAACAAAGATGATGGGCATATTTACCCAGAAAATATTGCCAGCAGCCAGTTAAGATCAGGTCAATAAAATCAGATTTCTCTTTGATTAGGCCTGAAACTGAGCTTTGCGGGTCGAATTTTTCTCTGAGTTCGGTATCTTTTTGTTTTAGTAGTTGCTTGATTTGTTGCAAGCTGTCTGGCGCTGTAAACAAGGCGGCGTTGATTGGTTTATGCAAGGTGGTCACATTTCTTCACTGCGCAATGTTAGTACTTCAAAGCCTTGTTCGGTAACAAGAATAGTGTGCTCCCATTGTGCGGAGAGGCTTCTGTCTTTGGTAATGACGGTCCAGCCATCGCCCAGTACTTTAATATGACGTTTGCCCAGATTAATCATGGGTTCAATGGTTAAAATCATGCCGCTTTTTAAAACTTCACCTTCGCCAGGTTTGCCATAATGTAAAACCTGGGGTTCTTCATGGAATTTTTTGCCTATGCCATGGCCGCAAAATTCCCTAACTACAGAATAGCGATTGCTTTCAGCATGTTTTTGAATGGCATTGCCAATATCACCGAGTGTTGCACCGGCTTTAACTTGCTGAATGCCGAGCCACATCGATTCTCGAGTGATTTCGACTAGGCGTTTGGCGTGAGCGTTAACTTCGCCTATGCAAAACATTTTACTGGTGTCGCCGTGGTAGTCGTCTTTGATTACTGTAATGTCGACATTAACGATATCGCCGGATTTAAGTTTTTTGTCGCTGGGAATGCCGTGGCAAACCTGCTGATTTATTGAGGTGCAAATCGATTTTGGAAAGCCGTGATAGTTAAGTGGGGCAGGGATGGCTTTTTGCACGTTGACAATGTAGTCGTGACATATTTTATCGAGCTCATCGGTGGTTACTCCGGGGAGTACGTAGGGTTCTATCATTTCCAAAACTTCAGCGGCCAATCTTCCGGCAACGCGCATTTTTTCAATTTCAGTGTCGTTTTTGATGATAATGCTCATGAATGCAATGTTTTTTCCTTTAAGTATTTGACTGCCAATTGCGTTTAACTAAGCAATAAACAGGCAAATTATTATATTGGTTATGTTGTTAATGGTATCGATTCTAACAGAGATTTGGTTGTTGTAAAAAGGCGATTGTGGTATAAAGATAAGTTCATTTTTTGTAACAATACTCACACTTAATCGTCACGTTTGGAAGGGTGCTGGCGCAACTTGTTGTTGTCGGTTTCCAATCGGGATAAGTGGAGGCGTAACCCACTCGAAACAAAATGTTTCGATTTTTAATCTTAGGAGAAATAAATGGCAGCAGTAACCATGCGTCAAATGCTTGAAGCGGGTGTTCATTTTGGACATCAAACTCGTTATTGGAATCCGAAAATGGCACCATACCTGTTCGGAGCCCGTAACAAAATCCATATCGTAGATTTGGAAAAAACGCTTCCAATGTTTAATGACGCTATGAATTATCTGGGTCAAGTGGCAGCAAATAAAGGTACAGTTTTATTTGTTGGCACTAAAAAAGCAGCTCGTAAAGTAGTTGCCGAAGAAGCTAAACGTTCTGGACAACCTTACGTTAATCATCGTTGGTTGGGTGGTATGTTGACCAACTTTAAAACAATTAAAAAATCAATTGCACGATTGAAAGAGCTTGAAGCATTGAAAGCTGACGGCACGCTTTATCACAGATTTGGTAAGAAAGAAGCGCTGGGTATGGAACGCGAGCTTGAAAAGCTGGAGCGCAGCCTTGGTGGTATTAAGGACATGAAAGGCGTTCCTGACGTGATCTTCGTGTTGGATGTCGGGTATGAAAAAAATGCTATCAGCGAAGCTAAGAAATTGGGCATCCCTGTTGTTGGTATCGTTGATTCCAATAACTCACCTGAAGGTGTGGATTATCTGATTCCTGGTAACGACGATTCAATTCGGGCAGTTAAGTTGTATTGCGAAAGCGTTGCTTCGGCAGTGCTTGATGCTAAGACAGCCGTATTAGGCTTGTCTGCTAAAGCTGACGACTTTGTCGAAGAAGCTGCAGCGGAATAAAAATTGCCTTACGCGTGCAGGACAAAATGTCCTGCACGTGAAAAAGCTGCGAAATTAATAAAACGCCTCCTTATGGGGGCGTTTTTATAATGATCAACAACAAGAGAAATTAAAGAATGAGTAATACAATTAGTGCAACACAGGTTAAAGAACTCAGGGAAAGAACGGGTTCTGGCATGATGGAGTGCAAAAAAGCATTGGTAGAAGCTAATGGCGATATGGAATTAGCTATTGAAAATATGCGCAAATCCGGTTTGGCTAAAGCTGATAAAAAGTCCGATCGTATTGCCGCTGAAGGTATTATTGGCGTCAAAGTCAGTGATGACGGCAAAGTTGCTGCGATCGTTGACATCAACAGTGAAACTGATTTTGTTGCTAAAGCTGATGACTTTGTTAAGTTTGTTAACGATGTTGCCGCTATCTTGTTAACGTCTGATGTTGAAACAGATGAGCAATTGCTGGCACTGCCACTGGCTAACGGCTCGACAGTTGATGAGACTCGTCGTGGTTTGATCGCTAAGTTAGGTGAGAACATCACTATCAGGCGCTTCGTAAAATACAAAACAACTGATGGCGGTACCGCTTGTTATTTGCATGGCAGTAAAATTGGCGTTTTAGTTGAATTAGCTAAACCCGATGCTGAGCTAGGTAAAGATATTGCAATGCATATCGCCGCCAGCAAACCAGTATGTGTGTCAGAGGAGCAAGTATCTTCAGACGCTATTGAAAAAGAAAAAGAAATTTTTGCAGCGCAAGCGGCAGAGAGTGGCAAGCCTGCAGAAATCATTGAAAAAATGGTTGCTGGTAGAATTAGCAAGTTTTTTGCTGAAATTACTTTGTTGGGTCAGCCTTTTATCAAAGATGACAAGGTGTCAGTTGGTAAGCTGGTTTCTTCAAAAGGCAATAATGTTATTCGCTTTGCCCGTTTTGAAGTGGGTGAAGGCATAGAGAAAAAAGAAGAAAACTTCGCTGAAGAAGTAATGGCGCAAGTTAGAGGAAATTAAGATATTCC
>Ga0208629_100071_pt1 | contig 50674 bp, 45 predicted proteins | sample LakWasMet19_HOW5_2_FD_183865 | JGI IMG/M metagenome (GOLD analysis project Ga0208629, IMG submission 183865) | Freshwater sediment methanotrophic microbial communities from Lake Washington under simulated oxygen tension - Sediment Metagenome... | ecosystem: Environmental > Aquatic > Freshwater >... | reverse complement strand
GCAAATCGGCAATGGACAGTTCGGAACGGAATGTGCCGGTTAATTTATCCAGCATGGCGCGTTGATGAGCCGGGTTCTTGTGAAAAATATCGATATTGGCACCCATCAGCTTACTGGCGTCAAAATGAGGCATCTGTTTGCGAATATCCTGTTCCGCATTATTGAACAACTGTTGCACGGATTTATTCATATAGATAATGTTTAAATCGGGGTCTGTCACCATGACGCCGGATTGCACATTATCCAAGGCCTGATTAATACGAGTGGCATCGGTGGCGATTTGTTTGGATTCAGCAAAATTAGCGTTCAATCTAACCTGCATGGAATAAATCCCTCGATAAAAATCGCCGATTTTATCGTTACGGTTTAGCTCAATGGTATTTCTGAACCGCTCCTCAGCCAATCGATACATAATTCCAACTGAGTATTCCAACACGTTGTTAAATGACGTGAACAGGATTGTATTGACTGTTAACCCAAGCATGGCAAGCACTGCAACACCGGTCAGCAGCGCGTATTCCTCCGCTAATAATAGCCGGTAGCAAAACAATAAAATAAGCCCTGCCAGAATTAGCATTGAGAAAACGGCTTTTTTCCAGATGGCTATTTCTTTAATCGCTTTAACCACGGCGGCTACACCGGTAGGTCTCATCGTGGCGGTCTTAGCATTGAGCTTTTTGTAAAACTGCTCCGCTTGGTCAATCTGCTCCCGTTTAGGCGCATAACGGGCGGAAAGATACTCCTGAACGACGCCATTTTTAAAAACGGGGATGACGGTTGCTTCAACCCAGTAATAATCGCCCGATTTAGTTCGATTTTTTACCGGCGCAGCCCATGGGTTACCCTGTTTTACGGTGGCCCATAAATCTTCAAAAGTAGCCGGCGGCATGTCGGGATGCCGAATAATACTATGGTCGGCACCAAGCAACTCATCGCGGCTAAAGCCGCTGATAGCCACAAATGCATCATTGGCGTAGGTGATTTTGCCTGTTAAATCTGTGCGTGTGACCAAAATGTCATCTTTTTTCATCAAAACTTCATTATCCGTTACCGGCATATTCATCTTCATAAACTTGTCTCTGTTATGTTTACCTTGAAAACGCAGCGCACACCCTATTTGTGTCCGCCCCGAAACAACCGTATAGACTCGTCAACACACCTGCTGAGAACGACTGCTCAGCAGCGCCTCGAACTCCATTGCAGGGATCGGCCTGCTGAATAAATAGCCCTGATAGGAAAGACAGCCTAGGGCTTCCAGACAAGCACGCTGTTCTTCAGTTTCCACGCCTTCGGCAATCACATTAAGCTCCAGGTTGTTGGCCATGCCGATGATCGTTTGGATAATGGCGGCGTCGCACGGGTCGTTAATAAGGTCACGCACGAAAGATTGATCAATCTTTAACTGGCTCAAAGGTAGCCGTTTCAGATAACTCAGTGACGAGTAGCCGGTACCAAAATCATCCATAGAGAAGCGAATGCCAAACAGTTGCAGCTCTTCCATCTTTTCGATGGTGTCTCTAACGTTATGCATGACCAGACTCTCGGTAAGCTCCAACTTGAGCTTTAACGCGTCAGCACCGGTTTGTTTTAATATCTTCCACAGTTTCTCTACGAAGTCGGGTTGTCTGAATTGGCGGGCACTGACATTGACTGCAAGCTGTAAATTATTGGTAAGGGGATCTTTCTCCCATGCCTTAAGCTTCATGCAGGCGGCGCGCAGAACCCACTCGCCGATTGGCACGATCAGCCCGGACTCTTCCGCGATCGGGATAAACTGGGCTGGAGAAATAAAGCCATGTTGCGGATGCAGCCAACGTAACAGCACTTCCGCACCGGACACGCGGCCAGTGTTGTCGATCTGTAGTTGATAGTAGAGTTGCAGTTGATCTTGTTCCAGCGCATGGCGCAAATCTGATTCCAGCGCCATGCGGTCTTCCAATAAAGCTTGCATGAGTGGATCGAAAAAGCGTAGCGCATTGCGTCCAGCTTGCTTAGCCTCATACATGGCGGTATCGGCATGCTTGATCACCTCCTCGCTCGTTAAGCGGTTGCCGGTAAATAAGTTAATGCCGATGCTGGCAGAGCTGTGATGTTCCTTACCATCCAGCAGGTAAGGCTGATTGAGTGCTTGAATGATTTTTTCGCCCACGCGTTCGGCTTGGACAGCTGCCGAATCTTGTTTTGAATCCAGGTTTTCCAACATGACAACAAATTCGTCGCCGCCTAATCGTGCAACGGTATCTCCTTGGCGAACACACGCTTTCAAGCGTTTTGCTACTTCAATCAGCAACAAATCGCCGATACCGTGGCCCTTGGTATCATTAATCACCTTAAAGTTATCCAAATCGATCAGCATAATTGCGCAATAAATTTGGTTGCGCGCACTCCCGGTCAAGGCCAGGGTTAAGCGGTCGTTAAGTAAGCGCCTATTGGGAAGATCGGTAAGAGGATCGTAAAAGGCAAGACGATGGATGGCCGCCTCTGCATCCTTATGTTCGCTTAAGTCGGTAAATGCGGCGACGTAGTTGGTGACTTGACCACAGGGGGCAACTACTGCGTTGATAGTTAACCACTTAGGATAGATTTCACCGCATTTACGTCGATCCCACACTTCGCCCTGCCAGTGTTTCTCTGCGATTAATTTCTCCCACATGGCCTGGTAAAAGGCTGTGTCATGACGACCAGACTTCAGCATGGCGGGGGTTTTGCCGATCACTTCGGTAGGGCTGTAGCCGGTTAATCGCGTAAAGGCACGGTTGACGCGCAGAATACGATTTTTGTCATCCGTGACCAGAATGCCCTCTTGCGATTCAATGGCGGTGGCAGCAATACGCAGCTCACGCTCGGCCAGCCAACGTTCGGTAATATCTCGAACAATAACAACTATCCCATTGCTGACACTGTTGTCCTTGAATAGAGGCGCTTTACGTATCTCGAGTTGATGAAAGTTACCATCGCTATCCGTAACACTTTCTTCGATAACAAGCAGATTGTCCACACTCCAAGCTGACTCATCATCGGTGAGACATTTCTCGTATATCTCCTGCAGCTGTGGGTGCATTGCGACGAGTTGCGATGGTGTTTTACCTTGCCAGGAAAGATTGTGAAGCTTGAAAAGCTGCTTGGTAGACTCGTTGGCGATGAGCAAGCGACCCTCGCCATCTTTAAGAAAAATGGCGTCCGGTATTGTCTCTATTAACGTGGTGAGTTGCTCGCTGAGAATGCGTAAGCTGCTCTCACTTTCTTGTAGTGCAAGTTGGGATTGTTTTCGTTGTTCAATTTCCCTTTCGAGCACTGCCGGAGACGGTAAACACAAGGCTTGCGGAATGATCCGCGCCAGATAAATCGCGGTGACGATAGAGATAACTGCCGTGATGGCTTTTAAAATGGCATCTACCCAGTAAAAAGGTTGCCACAGCAGCAGTATCGAAAATAAATGCGTGGTGCCACACGCTAAGATAAAAGCACTGAACATCAGGAAAACCCAGCGAAACTGCAAGTCTTTGCGGCGCGAGACAAAAAAGGCCAGTGAGAAAGGAATGGAGAAATACGACAGCGCAATTAACGTATCGGCAACCACGTAAGACCAAAGCAGACCCGGTGTCCATTTAATGCAGAAACCGTGCGGGACCATTTCGCCCAAATTGAATACGTCTAATAAAGCCATCTTCAGCACTCTGACCGAGCAGGAGAATGAACGCTATCCCCAAAACCCAGATAGTCGTTATTGTCAAAACAACTATTGCAGACAAAAGCACAGGAGAGCCGTGGCGCGTTACTAAGAAGTTGCTTGCCTATGCCAAAGTCAAGCCATTGATGAACTTCTCGACTGCATTGACTGAGGGTTATCTGTAAACCACCCGGCATCCAATCTGCTATTAGTGACATCGCGGCGATGCCGCAATTTCTGACGTTGACTACATTTTCTAAATTGATATGCGCTCTAGCCGCCGGGTGTACAGTTGAATGGACTTTGCAACAGCGCAAAAGTTTTTGAGCGATATTAAAATCTAAATTTCCACGAATGGTCACTTCAATCACTTCATCTGCTACTGATACTTGCATTCCCGCCTCCAAATAGGCCTTTAGCCATTGGTTTTAAGAATAGGCAAAGAGGGAGTGATTGAATATCGTGCGATTCGGATTTTTTTAACAGTAATTCCTGATGAAAATATAGGAAAATTCCTATAACTAATAACAACTAATGTTTACATCACGATTATTTTTGCCAGTCTTGCGCATCGAAATAGCGCACCAGTTCGGTGATATTGTTGAGATGCAACTTTTTCAACAGGTGGGTTTTGTGTGTACTAACGGTTTTATTACTAATAAAAAGCGCGTCCGCAATTTCGTTGACACTCTTGCCACTAGCCAACAATTGCATGACTTCAAACTCTCGTTCAGATAGCTTTTCGTGTGGTTTCTTTTCGTCTAAACCTTCAAATTCGAAGACCAAGTTTTCGACAAGTTTAGGATCGATAAAGCGCCCACCAGCCGCCACTTTGCGGATAGCACTTAGTAAGATTTCAGGCTCATTATCTTTAGTAAGATAGCCTGATGCACCGGCTTTCAAAGCACGCGCGACAATTTGCAACTCATTATGCATGCTTAAAACAAGAATCGGTAAATCAGGATAGTGGCTGCGGATATGGGTGATTAATTCTATCCCGCTGCAGCCTGGCATATTCAAATCCAGCAATAGCAGATCGACTTCATTATCCTTCAGAAGATTCAGCAGCTGCTGACTGTTATCTGCTTCAGCAACGACATCAATTTCTAATGACAATTGAAATAAATGCTTAAGCCCGCCGCGTACAATAGGATGATCATCGGCAATAATGAGTCGGATCATTGCCGATGCCCCGCAGTACTCACCGGGATCCGCACCTGGATAAGTGTGCCCTTGCCCTGTGTACTTGAGATCTTAGCCTCTCCTCCAAGCATGATGGCGCGTTCCTGTATGCCAATCAGTCCGAGTGAATTAACTTCCCTGGGAGACTTATAGTCAAAGCCTTTGCCGTTATCACCGATTTCTAATAAATAATTGCCGGACTCTACTTTCATGGAAATCGTCATTTTGGTTGCCTGAGCATGTTTTAGCACATTGTTGATAGACTCCTGGACAATCCGAAATACCACAATCGCCGCTTCTTCATCCAAATCCAGGTCGCTCTCGGAATAGAAAATGTCGAATTCAATACCGGATTGCAACGAGGTCGTCTTAACCAACCATTCCAGCGCCGGCCCAATACCCATTTCGAGCACCGTGGGCCTTAATTTTGTCGCCACCTCCCGGGTAACCTGAATAGTGTTATCCAATAGCTGGGTCAGACTTTGTATGTTTTCTAAAAGTTGGATATTGTCCCCGGCAAAATTGATACGTAACAGCGCAATTTCCATGCGTAGCGAGGTCAACATTTGGCCCAGGTCATCGTGAATGTCACGTGCGATGCGCTTACGCTCTTCTTCCCTGGTTCTTTCACGGCGAGCGGCAAGCTGTCGCAATTGCAAACGGGAGGCTTCAAGATCGCTTTCAACCAACTTGAGCTCGGTAATGTTCTGAGAGGTACCGACTGAACGTAACAAGCTACCATCAGGGGCAAACTCCAGTACCGCTCGTTCCCTAATCCATTTCACTTTGCCGTCCACCAAAATGCGATGCTGGATGTCATAGGGCTCTCCTTGCAAAGCGGCTGTCCATTTGGCATCCACATACGCTCGGTCATCCGGGTGTACTTGTGCTAGAAAGTCCTCATAGCTTAGAGGTGTATCGATAGCTATTCCAAAAATACGGTAATTTTCATCGGACCATGTCAGTTCATTGTTGTCTAAATCAAGCGACCAGCTGCCCAAATGGGCCATAGCCTGAGCATGCGAAAGGTGCTTTTTCTTTTCTCGTAGCGCAATTTCAATTTCTTTAAAATCGGTGACATCCAGGTTAACGCCAATAATTTTATGGACTTCACCGCCTGGCTTGTAAGCCGGAATCGCAGATGCCTGAATGTAGCGCAACGCACCATCGTTCTGGCGATGAATACGGAATTCCCAGTGTATCTCCTGCTTTTTATTAAGTAATTTCCGAAGCTTAATGGTGGCGTTGGGTAAATCCTCGGGGAAGACCAATTTTGCCCATGTCCGGTAATCGATGGGTGTGCCGGGGGGGATGCCAAAAATTTCGTAGTTGCGTTCATCCCACTCAGCCAATCCTGTACTGACATCCCACTCACAGATGCCAATAGCCGCCGCTTTAGAAGCTAGACGCAAGCGCTCACTAAATTTGTGTAGTTGTTGTTCAGCACTCAGACTGTCGGTAATGTCTCTGGCGATTCCCGTCGTACCTAACACCTGATCTTTATCATCAATAATGGGGGCTTTAATTGTTTCGGTCCAAGTCTCCCGACCTTCGTCCAAGGCTTTCTCCGTCAATAATATCTGTTGACGGGATGCCATGACTTGTTGGTCAACCGACCGATAATGCTCAGCTAATTCTTTCGGCCAAATATCGTAATCGGTAATGCCGTTTAAATTGATCCGGTCATCGATCCCGACCGCTTGAGACCAATGCTTATTAGCTAAAAGATACCGACCTTCCCGATCTTTCATCCAAGCCAAAAAAGGCAAGTTGTCGTACACCGCCCTTAAGCTTGCCAGTGTTGCCCTAAGAGAATTTTCAGCATGCCGACGCTCAGTAATATCCTCGGTGGTTCCAATCAGATAAAGGGGATTACCAAAGCTATCGAAGATCGGTTTTTTCAAGGTGACGCAAAGCCTGTTTTCTTTTAACTTATCGGTCCACACCAATTCTTCATTGATTACCAACGACCCGCTTGCCCATACTTCCCGATCCTTAGCCAAAAACACCTGCATTTGCTCCGCCGGAAAGTATTGACCGCCATCACTGCCCAGTAAGTTCGCGGCCATCCATCCCCATTGCTCTTCACAAGCTTTGTTGATGATGAGAAAACGGCTATTGGCATCTTTCACAAAAACCGGCATCGGGATCATGTCGATGATCAGTTTCAGTTGTTCATCAACGCGCTTGCGATTGGAAATATCAATGGCTACGCCTTTGAGTCCGACAACTTGCCCAGCTGGGTCGCGCTTAACCTGCCCACGTGTCACCAACGTTCTAATCGTGCCATCTGCGTGCAGAGCATCCAGGTCAAGCTCATAGGACAATCCGGTGTTAAGCGCTGTTTGAACGGCATCGTTCAAGCAGGCAAAACTTTCAGGTGTATAAAAGTTCGGGTGCTCCGAATAACTAGGTGCAGGTGATTGCGGATCCAGGCCAAAAATTCGGTAGAGCTCATCCGACCAATACACTTTGTCACTGAGCGCATCCCACGACCAACTGCCAATATTTGCCATCATCTGTGCGTCTTCAAGATGTTCGGCGCGCTGGCGCAGCTCGTACTCCCGTTGTTTTTGCTGGGTTATATCGGTAAGTGTTACCAGCCAACCTTGCACGTCTCCGTCGTTACCCAGCAAAGTGCGACCGGACGCGCTAACTGCGGTGCCGGAGCCATCAGGGCGTTGCACGTACAACTCAATTTCAGCGCCGGCGTCATTACGGCCTGCGGTGAAGAAAGGCAGCTTGCTTAGCGAGCAAGGAGTGATTCGATCTGGAAAAAATATGCCGTCAAGTTGGTCGTTGTGCTCTGGCGGTCGCTGACTAAGCTCAAATCCAAACAGTAATCTTGCCGTCTTATTTATAAAGATCACCTTGAACGCTGGGTCAAGCACAACGACGGCGTCTTTAAGACCGTTAACTATCCCGTATAGCAGATTGCTTTCATCTTCAGGAGTTTTGAAGCCGAGCCTATTGGTTGACATAACGCATTGTCCAGGGCTGAAAGAGTTGCATTTAAACAAACGACAGGATTGTTTCATAGGATTTTTTAATAAGCCAAACGCTCCAGAATGCTTTAAGGCATCGACGGAGTTCGGTCCTCGCCTGGCCTTTCAAGCAGGCGAACCGCGTTCGCTAACAATCGAAGCAACTATTGCTTACAAAATGACAGTTCTGTTTACGGGCTGATGATCAAGCAGCAAAAAAGACTTGCCTTTCTAAAAAAGGCCCATTTTTAAATCCGACGAAGCAATCACAAGGATCCTAATTTTTAATTATTTTTCAATACGTTATCGCTTATATAAAGGCCATCCCTATAACTTCAATACCTATTGGCACATTAGCTGCTTTGTTCAAAAGTTAGAAAACGCTGAAATTAACAGGCACGACCTACTTTTTCAGTGATTTCTAGCTGGCAACAACAAAACCTTTTACTAAAAAAATCCGCTTTTGGAGCGACTTAAAAAACAGCAAAAAATCAACGTCATCACATATTTCCAATATCCAAAACCTCTTACATCGTTAATTTTTGGAGTTTTAAATGAAGAAGAAACTTTACCTCGCAGTCATGTGCGCACTGGTCGGCCTTGTCGCCGAAAAGTCTGCAACTGCTGTTGACACTTTCAACAATCCGGTCGGTGAAATCGGCGTAAAAAAACAGCAAAATCCAGTAACCGTGACCGGTTCGCAAGCAGCGATTCCGACCAACGAAGCAACGGCTGCACCTGCATCACAAACCGCTCCCGTCGTGGCGGAAAATAAAACTGACTCCCAACAAGCCGTTAAATCAACGCTATGGTCTTATCAACCGGTAAAAGTACCAACTCAACCGGCGGTAAATAACCAAAATTGGGTAAAAACCCCCATTGATGCATTTGTGCTGGCACCTTTAGAAAGCAAGGGACTTGTGCCCTCCCCTGAAGCTGATCGCGCGGCATTTATTCGTCGGGCAACCATTGATGCCTGGGGCTTGATTCCTACACCTGAAGAAGTCAAAAGTTTTGTAAATGATACGTCTTCAGATGCTTACGAAAAACTTGCCGACCGTTTATTGGCGTCGCCCAAATACGGCGAACGCCAGGCGCGTCGCTGGCTCGATCTGGCTCGGTATGCAGACAGTAACGGCTTTGATAACGATGAGACACGCCCAAATCTGTGGCGCTATCGGGATTATGTGGTTAGTTCGTTCAATCAAGACAAGCCTTACGACCGCTTTATCAAAGAACAATTGGCCGGTGATGAAATCGCGCCTGACGATCAAAGTGCCTTGATTGCGACAGGTTTCTTACGCGGCTTTCCAGATAATCCCAATGGTCGCGCCCTAGTGCAGAAGAAGTACCAACACACCACCGATGTAACCGACACCGTAGGCAAGGTATTTTTAGGACAAACTGTTGAATGCGCGCGTTGCCACAACCACAAATTCGACAAAATCAGCCAAAAAGATTATTTCTCACTGCAGGCGTTCTTTGCCAATGCCAGTGCCGTCGATAACATTCCAGCGCAAAAGGGACCGCAGGAAGTTGCATTTCAAGAAGCTAGGGCAAAATACGAGGAAGCACTTAAGCCAATTAAGGAAGCCAAAAAAGCCATTATTGACCCAGTCAGAGCAGAAGCTAATAACTATTACCTCGAGCGTTACGATGAAGCTAGTTTGGTTTCACTCAAAAAGGCTAAAAGCGAATGGAACGCACATGATCGCTGGGTAAATCACGTCTATGGTGAATACATTGATGACGATAGGCTGGCGAATTATTTACAAGACACCTCTGTTAACAAGGATGCCCCGGATTACAACCCAGCAAATGCAGAGCGTTGGGCAGCCTACAAAAAACTGAATGATGAATCTAAGAAAATTGCCCAAAAACTAAAGCCCAATGGCTCGGATACGATTTCTGCCATCAATGAGCTAGGACATACTGACGCACCGCCCACTTATGTATTTTTCGGCGGCATTCAAGAACGGCCACTGGAAGAAGTACAACCGGCATTCCCGGAAGCTATAACCAGTGAAAAACCGGTAATCCTACCAACGGCTAATTCATCCGGACGCCGTACAGCCCTTGCCAACTGGATTGCCAGTTCGCAAAACCCACTGACGGCTCGCGTCTATGTCAACCGGGTTTGGGAGCAATATTTCGGCAATGGTATTGTTAAAACCGTCAGCGATTTTGGTAAAGCCGGTGACAAACCCTCCAATCCGGAACTGCTCGATTATTTGGCGGATAACTTCGTCAAAAATGGCTGGAGCGTCAAAAAGCTGCATCGCCAAATTCTTCTCTCTAGCGTTTACCGACAATCCTCTGCACACCGCGAAGATGCTTACAAGGCAGATCCTGACAACAAATTGCTAGCCGTATTTCCTCGCAAACGTTTAGAAGCCGAAGAAATCCGCGATTCGTTGCTGGTGGCTTCAGGCAAGCTTGAAGAAAAAATCGGCGGACCCAGCGTGTTCCCTCCGGTACCGGCAAATCTAGTCACCGGCAATTCCAATGTCGACGGCACGCCATTTTGGAAAACGTCACTAGATGCACATGACCACAACCGTCGCAGCCTTTATATCTTCACCCGTCGTAGCGTTCCGTATCCATTGCTGGAAACCTTCGATATGGCGTCCTCTCAAGAAGTACACAGCAAGCGCGACGTTACAACTACGCCTCTGCAAGCCTTAGCGCTTTATCACAGTGATGTGGTGTTTGAATGGTCGAAAGCATTGGCAGGGCGCGTCATCAATGAAACAGGCAGTGATACATCAGCCCAGTTAGATCGGCTATATCAGATCCTGTTTGCACGCAGTCCATATCAATCCGAAAAAGATGCCTTGCAAGAGTTCTTGGCAAGCCAAGAAAAAGTGATCAAAGAAAAGGCATTGACCGGAAAATTTGGCCTGAATGTACCGACTGACCTGAAAGACACCCAAAATCTGGATCCAATCAGAGCGTCTGCATTCGTCGATCTAGTGCATACCGTCGCAAATTCCAACGAATTTGCTTACCGCTTCTAATTTAATTAACCACGTTAAATAAAAGGACAATTTTATGAGCAACAATTCACGTCGCGACTTTCTTCTAAAAACAGGCTATGGGCTTGGCGGACTCACTTTAAGCGGCTTACTGCCCGGTGGCGGTTTTCTCGCTACTCCGGTCATGGCAGCCGACTTAGTCGACCCATTGGCGGCCAAGCAGCCACATTTTCCTTCCAAAGTTAAATCGGTCATCTGGCTACATCAAAGCGGCGCCCCCAGTACATTGGATCTTTATGACTACAAACCAGAATTGATCAAACTGGCTGGGCAAGAAATACCGCAATCGTTCCTTAAGGATATTAAAGTGGCTATCCGCGGGGGAACCGGCAAGCTGTATGCGTCAAATCGTACCTGGAAACAGCACGGAGAAAGCGGCGCTTGGTTCTCCGACCTGCTGCCTAATCTTGCGCAGCATGCTGACAAGCTGGCATTTATCAAGAGCAGCGTTACCGTTGGTGCGACTCATGACATTTCCATTCTAAAGTTGAATACCGGCAACTTGACCCCAGGCCGACCAACGCTGGGCGCCTGGATAAGCTACGCATTGGGATCCGCCAACCCGGATTTACCGCCATACGTTGTGCTTTACAACGATAAAAAGGAACCACGAGGCGGCGGGCTTAACTGGAGCTCAGGCTTTCTGCCCGCTGTGCATCAAGGCACTGCTTTCCGTCCCGGCGACTCGCCTATCTTGCATTTAGAACGTCCGGAATATGTCACTGCAAAAGAAGAAACCGGTACCTTAGGTCTGTTAAACCGCTTGAATAAAGAAGGTGCCTCTCGGTATCCGCAAGATACTGAACTGCAAGCGCGTAACCGCTCTTACGAATTGGCGGCGCGCATGGAAGTTGCCGCACCGGAAGCCGTTGATCTTTCCAAAGAATCTGACGCCACCAGAGAGCTATATGGCCTAAACGACGAGCTGACCAAAGGTTATGGATCAAACCTGCTCAGAGCCAGACGTTTGGTCGAAAGAGGCGTTCGTTTTATTCAAATAGTTTCCGGACAATTAGAAATTGCCGGTGAAAATAGGGACTGGGATGCCCACAACCGCTTGGATGAAAACCATGGCAAACACGCCAAGGCGGTAGACAAACCAATTGCGGGCTTACTTGCTGATCTTAAAGAACGCGGCTTGTTGGATTCGACGTTGATCGTGTGGACGTCTGAATTCGGTCGTACTTCGTATGGACAAAGCGGCAACGGTCGTGACCATAATCCATGGGGCTACACTCAATGGCTGGCAGGTGGCGGCGTCAAAGCGGGGACGACCTTTGGACAAACTGACGAAGTGGGTTTACAGGCGGTCGGTGAAAAAGTCGATACTTACGATCTGCATGCAACCGTTTTACAGTTGTTAGGACTCGATCACCTGAAAACAACTTTCCAACTAAATGGCCGTTCCGAGCGCCCAACTATTGTTTACGGCAAAGTGATTAAGGAGCTAATCGCATAAGGAATTGCTGGTTTGGTTATCTCAGTCATCGCAGGTGGCCGGGATAACCACCCTCTTAACAAATAATTGTCGCAATGGCGTATTGCTTAATCACTAGGTAGTTTTACCTAGGTATTACTACGACTTACAAATATTGATTAGCCAAAGAACAATATTTCTAATATCCCCATCTACTTTGAGTTATTAGCAATATGGAAACACTACTAATGAACGGATACCGTCAAGAAGAACAAGCAGACCACCTGCAATCTGATAGATACCATCAAGTCACTCAACCAGGCATCACCACTAATGTTGATGCCCTTTCTCGAAAATCGGCAGAATTTGTGTTACCCAACGGGATAACTCTTGTTACTACAAATGCACAGGCAAGATCTTTCAATGAGAACACGCCATTAATATTTATGGCTAAATTTAATGTTCAGTTCAAAGCTGAAGTACACAGAACCACAATCGACGAATTTATCGTTAATAACAATGCCAGGATTATTAGTGAATCTAAATGGGCGCCCAATACCTTTGTCTTAGCCGTCATTCAAAACCAAGAGATTGATACCTTAAGCGTTGCTACTGAGTTTTATGACAGCGGGCTTACCAACTTTATTGCCGGGCTAGTTCAATAAACTCCGCATGAAAAACGACTCGCTATGCGTCATTACTTAATCACGCATACATATTCAATAAGCCATTACTCACCACAACGCGCTCGCCTTCAACTGCACTATTTCCGTCTGCCCCATCCGCGGCAACCTCGCCATTCGTTTGATTGACATACTGTGGCTGCGCTTGGGATTGAGATTGGGCTTGTTTCTGTTCTGAGCTGCCGTGCTGGGCGATGCTGACGTTGACTAGATTGAGTTGTTGCTCACCCAACATTTCACGCAATTTGGGCAATGACGCTTCAATCGCCTCTCTCACCGCTGCGTGCTGAGCGGTAAACACGATGCTGGCCTGATCTTGATTCATATCTATGCGCACTGACACGGGCCCAAGGTGCTGGGGATTCAGGTTGATTTCTGCAGCCGGCAGCGCCCGGTTATTCATCCAGACAATCCTTTCGCCGAGATCTTTATTCCATTCCGGATGCGATAACGGCCGCGTCAAGGCGGGTACTTCGGTTTTTACATCGGCTGGGATTTTATCAACTTGCCCATTTACTGATGCTGCGCCGACAACGTTTGCTTCAATCTTGCTGGTTACCGCCGCTAACTGTTCTGTTTGATCGGATTTACCGGTTACAGCTGTCAACTGCTCTGTTTGCGCGGTTTTGCCTGTTGCCGCATTTTGCTCTTGCTGAGCCAGATCAGCGCTGAAACTTTCCGACGTTGTCGGTGTTTTCAATTGCACCTGTTCACTCTTGATTTGATTCAACTGCTTATCGGAATTGATTTTGGCAATTTCTGAACTTGATTTCAGCAAGCTCAGTACCTCAGCCTGGCTAGCTGCGCTCGCCTCAGACTCGGGCGCTTGCAGTTGCGACTGATCTTGAGTCAAGACCATCATTCTTTGTGCTAACAGTGCTTGTGCTTCTTGATCATCAACCACCGCCAATTGCGCTGTATCGTCATCTTTTGACTGCTGCTCAGTCTCCGCTTGCAGTTGCGGTTGGTCGGCGATTACCGGTAATGGCACCTGTGGAGTTTCAGGTTGGGCTGCCGCACCGGCTTCCAGGTATTTCAATGAATCAGTGACAACACTCAAGGTCGCATCAACATCGTCTTTATCATCGACTTTGTATGACACCGGCAAATCATTGCCGAGCAAATCGGCAGTTTTTTGCACCTCGACCGAAAGTTGCTCAGCAGAAAGCGGCGGGGTTTCTGTATTGATTGGGCTGATAGTGCCGGTGCCGACATCGGTTAAAAACTGGAGCTGCATTTTCAAAGCATCGGCAAAGCCTTCTGTGACGGCACCTTCGACCGGTAATAAAGTCGTTAAGCCCTCAATAGCGGTGCTACCGGGCAACACGTTGACTATATTTGCGCTGTCAATATTCATTGTTAACTCCTCAACTCTTTATAAATGCTGCGACGATCTTTCATTGATTACTTTAATCAAAGCACGTTACGTACCAATCTAAAGATCCTAAACATCTCGTCGCAAACGACCGGCTCGCTCATCTTGTTCCAACTGCTCACGCTTATCTTGCTGCTTAATTTCCACTGCCAACGCGGCATCACAGATTTTCTTTAAGCCTTGAGAACGATTGTGCAATTCTTCCCAAACTTTACGTTTGCCTATCATCTCGGCTTCCAGCATGGCTAATGCCTGTTCCTGGCCGAGTATGGCTTTATCCAGTTTCTCGATGAACGATCGATATTCGAGCAATTGCGCGACTTTAACGCCGCCACCGCCCAGCCGATTAAAGTTGTTTTGATATTCCAATCGATAGACTTTTAAGCCATCGACTTGCTTGAGCAGATCAGAATATTTACGCTGCGCCAAGCCCCACGTCTCCATCGCCTTATTCGCTTGCGATGCTTTAATATCGGCTACTGTTTTAAGTCGTTCTGATTTTTTCATTTCTTATGCTTATTTAACGCCTAGCAACATTGCCAGCTCATCGACACTGCGCTCCAAATCAACGGCTTCGTCCATGTCCTGTTGTAAAAAATCCAGAATCGCGACATTTTTTTCAATCGCTTTGTCTATGCGCGGATCGGCCCCAGGCTGGTAAGCACCGACACTGATCAAGTCACGGTTTTGTTGATACAGCGAATACAAGCGCTTCAGCTCTCTGGCCATTTGCAGGTGTCTGGTATCAATAATATCCGGCATAACGCGGCTGACTGACGCTTCAATATCGATGGCAGGATAATGCCCGGAATCCGCCAGGGATCTGGACAAAACAATATGCCCATCAAGTACGCCTCGAGCGGCGTCGGCAATCGGATCATTGTTATCGTCGCCTTCCGCCAAGACGGTATAAAACGCGGTAATCGAACCGCCGCCATGATCCGCATTACCGGCCCGTTCCACTAAATGCGGCAATTTGGCAAATACCGATGGCGGATAGCCCTTGGTGGCTGGCGGCTCATCTATCGCCAAGGCAATTTCACGATGCGCCTGGGCAAATCGGGTTAATGAATCCATCAACAACAATACATCCAGCCCTTGATCGCGAAAATATTCGGCAATACTGGTGGCCAGCAATGCGCCGTTTACTCGCATCAATGGCGGACAATCGGCAGGTGTAGCTACGACTACCGCCCGTTTAAGACCTTCTTCACCCAGAATCTTTTGGACGAATTCGTTCACTTCTCGGCCACGTTCACCAATCAGACCGACCACGACAATATCGGCATTGGTGAATTTGGTCATCATCCCCAGCAAGATACTTTTACCGACGCCGGTACCGGCAAACAGCCCCATACGCTGACCGCGGCCAACGCTGAGCATCGCGTTAATGGCCCTGACGCCGACATCTAACGGCTCGCGTATTGGTTTTCTTGTTAGGGGATTAATCGGCACGCCGTTGAGTGAGACTTTGGCATCGGTTTTCAGCGGCCCCTTATCATCTAATGGATTACCTGCACCATCCAGCACGCGCCCCAACAAGCCAATACCGACCCGCGCCAAACTGTGTTTTCCCATAGGAATAACGCGGCAATCCGGCTCCAAACCATGCACTTCTGCGGTAGGCATTAAAAACACTCGGGTTCCAGAAAAACCGACCACTTCCGCTTCAATCAGTCGACCGCTTTTAGTTTCAATGCGACAGCGTGAACCAATTGCCGCCCGACAACCGACGGCTTCCAGGGTCAAGCCGACCATGCGTGATAACTTGCCTTCCACAATCAGTTCAGGCTCTTCCGATAACCTATCAGAGTACGGCTTTAATTTATCGAGCCAAATCGAAGATCGGTCAAGGGCGGGAATCATAGCCTTGGCTCCGCATCAACGGCTTCCTGAATAACGTCTTCTTTAGATGTATCAGCCGCATGCTCAGAGAAACGTGGCAAACTCCCCTTGTTGTCATTGCCTCGCTCGCCACCCAACAAGTTGGCAATCACAGCCGCCAAACGGTTTTCAACACTGGCATCAACATGCGACACATCAGTATCGACCTTACAGCCGCCGCGAGTAATTAACGGATCTTCAATCACTGCCCATGCTGGCGAGATGTCATCCAGTGATAATGCAGATCGCACTAATTCAGCATCTTCCGGGTGAAGATAGAGAGTGATTTTTTGCGCCGACAATGGCAGCACGTTAATGGCTTGCTTAACTGCCGCGACAATTTGCCCTGGATCAAGTTTGATTTCTCTGCGGATAATTTGTGTAGCGACAGCTATCGACAGTTTGACCAATTCCTTTTCGACTTCTTCATCCAGTTTTTTAAATGGCTCACTCAATGCCGTCATCAGTGCCGCAAACTGTGCAGCTTGTTGTTCAAGTAACTGGATTTTTTCTTCGTAACCTTGTTTTGAACCTTGCTCGTAGCCTTGATCATAACCTTGCTGAAAACCGTCTTTTTGACCTTGTAGAAAGGACTCATCGTAAGCCTGTGTTTGCATGGCTTCGATTTCTTCTACCGTCAAAATTGGCGTCGGTTCGGTGGCAGGAGGCGGCCTTCTGATGTTCATTGCCTCGTTTTCTTCGCCGTTGGAAACATCCGGTAAACTCCATATCCGCAACATTTCTAATTCGGCTTCTGAAAACCTGGGTTTTTTAGACAAGCTCATCGCCACCTGTTCCCAACATAATTTCGCCTGCATCCGCTAATTTTTTGGCGATTGCCAGAATATCTTTTTGCGCCAACTCAACTTCACTCAACTTGGCAGGAGGCGAGGCTTCCAAATCATCTCGCAACATTTCTGCCGCACGCTTGGACATATTGTTGAAGATTTTGTTTTTAAGATCGTCACCCACACCCCGCAATGCCAGCAATAGTTGACTGGTGGATACTTCGCGCAGCAAGGTTTGCATGCCTCTTTCATCAATGGTCGACAAGTCCTCGAAGGTAAACATTTTTTCTTGGATTTCCTGTGCCAGCTCGGCGCGATGCTCGGTAATTTCATTCATGACCAAGTCAGTCGCACCGCCATCCATAAAGTTAAGGATATTCGCCACGGCATCAATACCGCCGATGTTGGTAGATTTAACATTGTCGGAGCCGGTGAGTTGTTGCTCCATAATCTGATCGAGTTCGCGTAATGCCGAAGGCTGCACGCCCTTCATTGTGGCAATACGCATAAATAAATCGGCGCGCATGGCTTCGGGTAAAAACATCACCACTTCAGCTGCTTGTTCGCTTTCCATTAACGACAAAATAGTCGCGACAATCTGTGGATGCTCCAAGCGAATCATGTCGGCAATCGAGCGCGTATCCAGCCATTTCAACTGCTCAATACCTTTGGTGCTGCCGCCTTGCAAGATCCGATCGAGAATGCTGTTGGCTTTATCAGCGCCCAACGCACTAACCAACACGTTTCGAATGTAATCGTCAGTATCCATGCCCAATGCAGTCTGGCTTTTAACCGCGGTGATAAACTCCTCGACCACTTCATCCATCATGCCGATAGATATATCGCCGACTGTTGCCATGTTGGTACCGAGAATCTGCACTTCTCTTGGCGTCATGTGTTTTAGCACCAACGCCGCCCGGTCCATGCCTACCGCCAGCAATAAGATTGCCGACCGTTCTGAATAACTTAAGCCCTCAGCCATCTTTCTTCACCCACGTTTTAATCACTTGCGCGACAATTTTAGGATCGTCATCAATCAGTCGTTTTACATATTCCAGACGGTGTTCATAGCTTTTGGGCATGTCCAGCAACAACAAATCTTCGGCCGCTTGCGGCATTTCAAAGCCAGTCATGCCTTCACCGGCTGGCACTGCAACCGGCGTGCCGTCTTGATTAAAGCGCACCGTACTGGCTGCAGTTGATCCTGACGCTTCGGCCTTCGCCTTGCCTTCAGCCATATTTGCCGCTTTTTTCTCGGCTTCATCCCGACCGACCAAACCACGCATGGTGGGGCGTAACACGCCAAATAAGAGAAACAACACCGCTAACACTGCTACAACCTGCTTCATTACATCGAGAAACCAGCCTTGCTCCCAAAGCGGCAGTTCAGGCAATGCTTCCAGCTCCGCCAATTTGAATGCGACATTACTAACAGTAACCTGATCACCCCGGCTGCTATCAAATCCAACAGCCTGCTTAACTAAATCACTGAAGCGATTAATGTCTTCCTGCGCGTAACTTTGAGTTTTTAATGTGCCGTCAGCTTGCGTCATGTGTTTGTCATCCACCACGACCGCTACGGATAAGCGGCGTAATAAGCCAGTGGCTAAACGGGTATGGGTGATGGTTTTATCGAGTTCAAAATTTCGAGTTGCTGATTTTGCGCCTGAACCGGCGGCACTTGCTGTCGCGCCTGATGCAGGTGCCGTCGCCGTTTCCGGAGCAGTTCCCGCCGGGGTGGGTTGATTGGACAACGCACCCGGCACACCTTGCGTAGGCGAGGTATTTTGTTCTTCAGACGTTTGCTCGCTGCGTAACGCCGGTAAATCAGGATTGAACATCTCCTGAGTACGATCTGTCTCGGTAAAATCAACATCGGCAGAAATTTGTGCGCGCATACCATCTGCACCCACTAGCGGCGTCAAGATGTTGGCAATGCGTTCCATCAAGTGTTCTTCAATGCTCTTTTTGTATTCGAACTGCCGAGTGGAGAGATTGGCATCAGCGGTTGAATTTTTACTATTTAATAACTGACCTTTTTGATCCACCACCGTCACTTGATCCGAATCCATTTGCGGCACGCTGGATGCCACGAGATGAATAATGGATTCAATCTGGCCTTTATCTAAGGTTCTACCTTGATAAAGGTTAACAATGACTGAAGCACTGGGCTTTTTGCGTTCACGCACAAACACCGATTGCACCGGCAGCGCCAGTAACACGCGGGCTGATTTAACGCTTTGGATAGCCATGATGGTGCGGGCTATTTCACCTTCCAATGCCCGTTGAAAGCGCATTAGTTCAACGCCTTTACTGGCCCCTAGTCCTTGATCTTTGTCTAATAATTCATAACCTAAGCTGTTACTTCTGGGCAGCCCTTGAGCAGCCAGCTTCAGTTTGACATCGCTGACCTGATCGGTAGGTACCAAAATGGCATTAGATCCGGCTTCAACTTTATATTTGATCGCTTGCGTATTAAGAACTTCGATAATTTCGGCGACATCCTTATCACCTATTTCTGCATACAAGCGGGTGTAAGAAGTCTCTTGCGACCACAACACGATCGCAACACCGATCGCAACACTCAGGGCTATACCCAGCATTAACCCAATTTGTCTGGCGATAGATAAACCCGCCAAACCGCGCATAGCCGGATGGGCGTCGACTTTGGCCAGCAACGGGTTAACCGCTTTGCTTGTCTCCGACCCCAAGGTGACAACATCCTGCCGAGGATTGTCTGCCACTAATTCGTTACCAGTTTGTTCGCTCATTGTTTATTTACGGGTTATATAGGCTACATGGGCATGTTCATGACATCTTTATACGCTTCGACCAGCTTATTGCGCACTTGCACCATAGCTTGAAATGACACGCTGGCTTTTTGAGTTGCCACCATCACTTCTGCCAGATTCACTGAAGAATCGCCGGTTTCAAATGCGCTGGTCATTTTTGCAGCGGTTTGTTGAGTGTCATTTACTGAGTCTATCGATTGTTTCAGCATGGCCGCAAAATCGGCATTTCCGCTTGTTTCCGTGGCTTGCGTTTTACCGCTGGCTTCCACGGACATTGCACGCATTTGCGCCAACACCTGGTTAACATTCATTTCGCTCATGGCAGTTTCCTTGACGGTTTGTTCATATAAATCTTATTAAGCACTTTTAATGCCACTTAACAAGAAATCACCACGCCAGAATCTTTCATACGCGCAATTTTGTAACGCAAGGTTCTGGGACTGATGCCAAGTTTTTCTGCTGTCGTTTTGCGGCTGCCGTTTTCCATCTGCAAGGTTTGTAAAATGATACTCTCTTCGGTGTTGCGAACGTTCGCATCCAGCCGTGCTAAATCGACGTTTTCTTCTTTATTTTCAATGACATTTTCTTGGTACGCAGGTACTTGGACTTGATCGACATTGATTAGATTGCCGGTACTTTCAAAGATTAAATCATCAACGGTAATGGCATCTGCGCTGCGCAAAATAAGTGCCCGCTGCACCACATTTTCAAGCTCTCTAACATTGCCCGGCCATTGATAAGCACGCATTTTTGCTATTGCCTGGGCATCGAAACTAGGCAAGGATTTGCCTCTTGGAGCATGCCGCCGCAGTAATTCTGTTGCCAGCGGCAAAATATCGCCTGGCCGGTCGCGCAGTGCTGGAATATTGATGGGGAACACATTTAGCCGGTAATACAAATCTTCACGAAAGCGGCCTTGCTCCAGTTGCGTTCTCAGATTTTGATTGGTAGCCGCCAAAATTCTGACGTTAAGTTTGATTTTTTTATTGCTCCCCAAACGCTCGACTTCTTTTTCTTGCAGCACCCGCAGCAGTTTTGCCTGCAAGTTCACATCCATTTCACCGATCTCATCCAGTAACAGCGTGCCGTCCTGGGCTTGTTCAAACTTACCAGGCATGGACTGAACCGCACCGGTATAGGCGCCTTTTTCGTAACCGAACAGCATGGCTTCCAGCATGTTTTCAGGAATGGCTGCGCAGTTGACGGCGATAAAAGGCCCAGCATGTTGCAACGAGTTTTCATGAATATACCGGGCAATCACTTCTTTACCGGTGCCGCTTTCTCCTTGCAGCAACACCGCCACTTCGGTTTTTGCGACTTTGGCAATCAACGCATAAAGCTTTTTCATGCTTTCATCCTGCACCACCCGCTCCAGCATCGTTGAAGCAGCCGGGGCGGCATGCACATACTCAGCGACTTTGCTGACCAGCGCATTGGCATCAAAAGGCTTGATCAGATAATCACAAGCGCCCGCCTGCATGGCTTCCACCGCTTTTGGAATAGTGCCGTAAGCGGTCATTAATAACACCGGCGTTTGCGCATGTTTGTGCTGAATATTTGCCAGCAACTCCAAGCCATCCATCACCGGCATTTGTACATCACTGACCACCAACTTGAATTGTCCAGAAGCCAGTTTGATCAATGCTTCTGTACCATTACGGGCGGACATGACTCGGTAGCCCTGAATTTCCAGGGTATCGCACAAGGCCTCACATAAAGACAAATCGTCTTCAACAACAAGCACATCAAACGGTTTCATGGTGATTCTCCTGATTGAGATTTTTACCCGAAAAACCACCCGGTAATAACTCGGGCGTCTGCATGACGCAGGGCAAAATAAATGTAAAAGTCGCTCCAGCATCTAAGGCCGAGGCGACATAAACTTGGCCGCGATGCGCTTTAACCACGCTATCAACCACTGCCAGCCCTAAGCCGGTGCCGTTAGTTTTGGTGGTAAAAAAGGGCTCAAAAATGCGTTGGCAATGCTCTTTAGTAAGGCCGGGACCGTTATCTTTGATGACAATTTTCAAATTGCGTGCATCCGGTTGGCTGACGTTGATGGTAATGAGCCCCTGCCCACTCTCCATGTTGCCAAGCGCATCGACAGCATTGTTCAAGACATTCATTAATGCACCGCGCAAGGCATTTTCATTACCCAACATCACGTCATCGTGCGCAGCATTGATAATTTGCACATCCACCCGGCCCTGCCCTACATAATCTTTTAATGTTTCGTTAAGGCATTCTAATAAGGCATGCAGCGAAAAATTCTCCATAGATAAGCGGCCATCTTTGGCAAAGATCAGCATATCGTTGACCTGCCGCTCCAGGTATTGCAGGCGCTCAAGAATTTTCTGCGCAAAACGTTGGCGCTTCGTTTCATCAAGTGCCGCATTGCCGAGTTGTGAAGAATAAAGAATGGCGGTGGCCAACGGCGTTCTTACTTGATGTGCCATACTCGCAACCATTTCGCCCATCGCCGATAGCTGTTTTTGTTGATTTAACAGTTCCTGCAAGCTGCGCATTTCGCTGACATCTGACAACAGGATGATTTGTCCGGCATCATTTTCCAACTGACTGTAAGTAATACTGACGGGTTTACCGCTTATTAACTGGCGTTCGTGCGGGTTATCAAAAACGGGAATAAAACTGCGTTCAACCACTTTAGACCAAGACACGCCTAGTAAGGGCTCACCCAAAAAGGTGATTGCCAACGCGTTGCAATCCAGGATTTTACCAACCGCATCCAGCACGATGACCCCGGCTGGTAATGCCGCCAGGATTCTCTCAAGGCGAGAGGCGAGTTTTTCTTTTTCTTCCAGGGTTTTTAGCCGCTCACTGCGTGCAAATGCCAGCTCGCCATGCAGCTTCGCCACCTGCTCTTCCAGCCCTTGGTAGGAGGCTGACAAATGCTCCGACCACTCATTAAATGCGCGAAAGGCATCGGTGAGTTGTTCGGTTTTGTGGGCGTTGTCGTTGTTTTGAATATTCATGGCTGATACTTTGTTTTTTGACTCATCCTGAAGCACAGCAACAATCAGACCAATTTATAAATATCAATTATTTCAACATGTTAAAAATTACCGCCAGTAATTTGACCCGCCAATCAGCGTTGCACATCAAACTTACGTAATTTTTCCACCAGCGTAGTGCGGCGCATGTTCAAGCGTTTGGCCGCATGCGCAACCACGCCATTAGATTCATTTAAGGCCTGACGTATTAAGTCCATTTCCATGACGTTGAGATATTCTTTCAGATCAATCCCTTGTGCTGGTAATTGCACCAACGGCGATGTCAAACTATCAAAATGACCGACTACTTCTATAGTTGCGCCCGCGTCATCTTCCTCGTCATGCGGCGTTTTCGGCAATTCTATGGTCAAGCCTTCAGGCACCTGATAATGCTGAAATTTTTCCGGTAAATCTGCAGCATCAACCAATCCTTTAGGGAACATGATGGCTAGTCTTTCAATCAGGTTTGCCAACTCTCGGACATTACCCGGCCAATCATGCTGCATTAACACCGCAAGTGCGGAGGGAGTAAGCCTTACGGTACCGCGATTGGTAGCTTCCATTCTGGCGATGAGGTCATTAACCAATAAGGGAATGTCCTCAACCCGTTCTTTTAAAGCGGGAATTTCTATAGGAAACACATTTAAGCGATAAAACAAATCCTCTCGAAAACGGTTTTCTCTGATTTCGTTTTCAAGATGTCTATGCGTCGCCGCGATAACGCGCACATCACAATGAATCGTTCGGTTACTGCCTACCCGTTCAAAGGTACGTTCTTGCAATACTCGCAACAGTTTGACTTGCATGGACACGGGCATATCGCCAATTTCATCAAGAAATAGCGTGCCACCCTCGGCCATTTCAAAACGCCCCTGTCTTGCACTCAGCGCTCCTGTGAATGCACCTTTTTCGTGTCCGAATAGTTCGCTCTCCAACAACTCGCCCGGAATGGCGCCGCAGTTAATTGGCACAAACGGCTTTTCGGCACGTAATGAGGCATCGTGTAATGCTCTGGCAACGACTTCTTTGCCGGTTCCCGATTCGCCCAGAATCAGCACCGTAGCATCAGATTCAGCGACTTGCGAAATGAGTTTCCGGATTGCGGTCATACCGCTGCTATTACCCTTCAATCTTGCAATCGACGGTTGCCGACGCCGGTCAAATTGCCGACGGTCATCGCCGCTTCTTTGCAGCACTTTATCAGCGGCGTAAAAACCGGTGAGTTTTTCCGATAACAGCTTCAAATCTGAATACGTAGCAGGACATTCCAGCACCTGCAACAGCTTGGCGTTTATCGCTGTAGATATTTGTTCGGCTCGCCCCTTGTCGATCAATAAAATGACTGGAACGCCAGATTCGCGTCCGGCAACATCGCTGATAATTACTGCCTGTTTTTCCAGACCGTCACCGACAAAAATAGCAATCCACTGGCTTGGATTATCAAGATAGGCGTCATATTCAAAAGAACCGACAGTTTCAATCTCAAACTCCATGAAGCGGAGCACTATCTCAAGCGATTGAGCTCTTGGCTTGTTATCATCAATCAACAAAATACGCGGCAACGCCATGTTTTATTCTCATTATTAACAAAGAGATATTCAAAAAACAGTGTCAAAACTCTGGCACTGCGCTTACAGAATGCCAGTAACTATAGTCCAAGTAATTTATTTAACTACTCCACACGGTTTTAAAATCGACACCCCCTTTATGGGTAAACTGCCGTTGTATCAAGTAGTTTTGTATTTTTGTTAATGTTGATTGCTAATAGTTTAGGCCGCTTGCCGGACTAGATTGCTTGACAAAAAATCCCCATCGTAGACACTACAAGCGTTCTAACAACCCCAGAGACTCTCTTTGAACGATTTATCCCTCGGCATATTGTTTGGCATTCTTGCCGCAATGCTTATTCTTTCTGCCTTTTTTTCCGGTTCTGAAACTTCTTTAATGACCTTAAATCGTTATCGATTAAGGCATCTAGTTAAACTCAAACATTCCGGCGCGATCAAGGCGCAAAGGTTGTTACAACGTCCAGACCGCATCCTCGGCTTGATTTTACTGGGCAACAATTTCGTCAATACCGCTGCCGCGTCGGTCGCCACAGTCATCGCCATCCGCCTATTTCCAGACAATCAGGAATCGAGCATCGCTATCGCTGCCGGGATTTTAACATTAGTAATGCTGATTTTTTCGGAAGCCACTCCCAAAACACTTGCCGCCGTCAAACCGGAACTGCTGGCATTCATTGCCGCGTGGATTTATACACCTCTACTTAAAATTTTTTACCCGATAGTCTGGTTCGTTAATCTATTCGTAAATCTATTGCTGCGACTGGTAGGTGTAGATCTGAAAAAAAACACCCACGAACGTCTCAATAAAGACGAGCTTAAAAGCATCATTGCTGAAGCTGAAAGTGTAATGCCTGCACGTTATCAAAAAATGCTGCTAGGAATACTTGATCTTGAATCAGCAACTATTGAAGACATCATGACGCCACGTCATGAAATTGTCGGTATTGATTTGGAACTGCCCATTGATGGTATTGTCAGTTGTATAGAGTCGAGCCCGCACACTCGCTTACCGGTTTACAAAAAAAATGTCGACCGCGTCATTGGTATTTTGGATTTAAGAAAAGTCCTGGCACTGTTTAACCGACCGAATTTTGATAAACAAACCTTGATTAACTATCTCGATAAGCCCACTTTTATTCCCGAAAACACGCCAGTACATAATCAAATGCAGCGTTTCAAACAAGAAAAATCGCGTCTAGGACTAGTCGTTGATGAATATGGAGACGTACAAGGTTTAGTGACTTTAGATGATTTACTGCAAGAAATTGTCGGCGAATTAATTACTGATGAAGTGGGCGTAAAAGCACAGCATGACGGCAGCTATTTAGTTGATGCCAATATTAACTTAAGAGAACTCAACCGAATTACCCAGTGGTCTTTACCGACCGAAGGCCCTAAAACGCTCAACGGGCTCATTATTGAATTTATGGAAACCATTCCTGATACCGGCACCGGTGTTAAATTACACGGGCATTTGCTGGAAATTATTGAGCGTGACAATAACGCGGTTAAGTTAGTTAAATTTTTACCCAAACAAAGCAGCAAACTTTAGCTGTTAGCGGCTGGCAAAATGCCTGTTCACTTGAACAACCAATAATTGAGTCTATACTCAAATTTCGTTTAGAGCTTAACTTAACTAACGCAATGGCAAAACTCACTGTATTTTTTAAAGATAAGGCAATTCATTCTCGGCTTTTTGAAAATGGCATTGTGCATATCGGCAGAGATGAGACCAATGATCTTGTCATCGACAGCTTGGCAGTGGCTCCAGCTCATGCCGTTATTGTCATTAAAGACAGTGAATGCAGCATCAAACAACTGCACAATGATTTTCCGTTAATCGTCAATGGTGAAGCAATTAAGTCCGGCAATCTAAACAACAATGACACCATTGCTATTGGCAAGCATCAAATCATTTTTAACGATGGCGAAGCTATCGATGCGATACCTCAACAACTGGAAGATTTAATCAATCGGGATGTCGCAACTCTAAATAAGGAAATTGAAAGTGATCTACGCATTCCCTCTGCCAATTTGCAGGTTATCTCTGGAAACAATATTGGCAAAATCCTGCCGCTAAAAAATGCCATGACTCGATTGGGGCAGAGCGACAAAGGTGTCATCGCCATTGTTAAAAGAAAAGACGGCTATTTCGTTTCCGCTTTAGAACATGTCCACGCCATACTGATAAACGATCAGCCATTAGGCAATAAATCCGCACAATTAAACGATAATGATGTTTTAGTTGTCGGTGACACTTCCCTGCAATTTTTCATTAGTTAACGTCATGTCAGAGCAAATTAATCAAGACAATCGTCAATTTCATCGCGTTATATATAAAGCCGACGCCACCCTAAGCTTTGACAACAAAACCTGGTTATGTGAAATCATCGACCTGTCACTAAAAGGCTGCTTACTAAAGTTTGATTTTAACTGGAAAGAAGATCTGGAAAAAACCTACACTCTTAGCCTGCAACTGTCCGAGCATCAGCTAATACAAATGCAGTTAAGCACCGCCCACGTGATCGGTAATACTGCTGGGTTTAAATGTGACCACATTGATTTAGACAGTATTTCCGAGCTCCGCCGCCTGGTTGAACTTAACCTTGGCGACAGTAGTTTGTTGGAAAGGGATTTGCAGGCCTTGGCGAGCTATTAAACCTTATTGCTGGTTAGTTCGTAGCCCAAAAATTAACAGCTACTCGTACACAATCCTCCCTTTTCACCCCTCTCTATCAATAATGATTTGGTGGCGCTTTTTTCACCCCACCCCAAATCTCATTCAAATTCAGACAGAATATCCAGCGCTTCTGACAGTGTAGATACCGGATAAATAGTCAAACCTTCCAAAGGTTTTTTAGGCGCATTGGCTTTTGGAATCACCGCCTTTTTAAAGCCATGCTTGGCGGCATCACCCAATCGTGCATAACCGTTGGCAACCGGCCGGATCTCGCCACTTAAGCCAATCTCACCAAAAAAGAACACATCGTGAGCAACCACTTTGTCGCGCAAACTAGAGACAATACCGATCAAAATCGCCAAGTCGGAACTGGTTTCAGTCACTTTAATACCGCCGACGACATTGGCATAAATCTCATCTTGCGCAGTAAAAATGCCGCCATGCCTAGACAGAACTGCTAGCAACATCGCTAAGCGATTTTGATCAAAGCCCACCGCCAATCGTCTTGGATTGCCATATTGGCATTCGGTTACCAGCGCCTGAATTTCCACCAACAATGGCCTTGTACCTTCCCATAACACCGTCACCACGCTGCCCGACGAAGGCTTATCCGGACGATTGAGAAACATCGCCGACGGATTTTTAACTTCTTTAAGCCCGGTGCTGTCCATCGCAAAAAAGCCTAACTCACCAACACTGCCAAAGCGATTTTTGTCCGCTCTTAGCACCCGAAAGCGGGCATCATCGGTGGAGGCCAACATGATCTGTGTGTCGACGATGTGACTCAAGGTCATCGGCCCTGCCAAAGAATTATCCTTGGTAACATGGCCCACCATAAAAATAGACACCTGGTGCTTCTTGGCATATTGCGTCAAGTAACTGGCCGATTCTCTGACTTGTGACACCGACCCCGGCGCAGACTCGGCATCATCGGTATGCATAACTTGGATGGAATCGATCACCAAAATCTGCGGCTTTACTTCATCCAACACATCACAAATACGCTGCACGGAGGTTTCCGCCAGCATCATGATATTGCCCGCTGGCAGTTTCAGTCGATGTGCTCGTTCAGCAATTTGCTGCATGGATTCTTCACCAGACACATACAACACTTTCACACCGCGTTCGGCAATATTGGCAATCGCCTGCAATAAAATTGTACTTTTGCCGGCACCCGGTGCGCCGCCGATTAGCACGACACTACCTTTGACGATACCGCCACCCAAGACCCGGTCAAACTCGGAAATACCGCTGGAAATACGTTCGGCATGGGTAAGGTTAACATCGGACAATAAGGTCACTTCCGACCGACTGCCGGCATAACCTGCGGCTTTACTGCTACGCGAAGTTGTCGCCGAACCCAGCCGAACCTCTTTAATCGTGTTCCATTCCCCGCAACTCGTACACTGCCCGCCCCAACGCGGGTAATCCGCCCCGCACTGCTCGCAAACAAACGCTGTTTTGATTTTTTTACTCATACACTCACAAAGGCAACATGCCGTATCTCGGCTTCGTTAATTATCGTATCGCTTTTAACTACCCTGCTGATTAAAAGCACAAACCACATGGCTGATAGTCTAAAGCATCTTGATGCCGCTAATTTACAAAAGACAACTGATCAATTTACTCAGGGGATTTACAGCTGTTGTTACATCAATATTAAGTGTTGATTTAGTGCATGCATATCAACACATTGCCAGCCGACTTTATGCACTTAAGTCGGTTTTCAAAAAGTTAATAACGTCATACAAAAATAAAACAGATTTAAAAACATAGCGTTAATTCAGTTTTACACTTTTTACCTAGCGCACAAGACACACTTGTGCAAACTGGCGCAGATTCTGCTTACTAAGTTGACGTTATGCTATTAAGCCATGCTTTAAACGGCTTAATAAACAGAATTTTCGATCTCAGGTAATTGATGTCGCCATCAGCTCGAAAGTCTCAAATTTTCTACCCATAGTTAATAACGGTCCCGATTTTTTATAACCATCGAGACACTAATTTCTTTAAATCAAACATTCTTATGTCGTTACTCCTTGATTTTGCTCAGGTACTTTACGATTCACCGATAGGTACTGATATTCGCGAATCGCAATTTCTTTACCCTCTCATTGAAGCCGCTCATTTACTGGGTCTCGCCGTATCGTCAGGTTTAATTGTGTTAACCGACCTTCGCCTGCTTGGCCTGTTTATGAAAGATGTACCGGTTGCGGATATTTTGCATCAACTCCGTTACTGGGTCATCGGTGGCTTTATCGGTACGTTTGTGTCCGGAGGCTTTTTATTTTGGGCGGAAGCCGCAACCATCATCGAAAACCCGGCGTTTATAATCAAAATTCTGTTTGTGGTTCTAGGCTGTGCTAACGCCTTATGGTTCGAATTTAGATGGGGCCGCAGCGTGACACAGTGGGGCGAACAAAAAGCCCTGCCAACAGCGGTCAAATATGCCGGCTTGGCCTCGCTGACTCTTTGGACGATTGTCATCATAAGTTCCCGCTTTATCCCTTATTTAACCCAAAACCAGACATAAGTCGCTTAACCCAACTGAGTTTGACAGAAAAAATGACAACTTTTGATTTATTACACTGGCTGCAAGATTCCGCCATTGGCTTGTTTGTACGCAAATCAGACCATTTAGTCGGTGCGGCTATCCAAGTGTTTCATATTGTTGGCTTAATCTTGCTGCTGACTGTTGTGCTATTAGTGACATTGAAATTATTTGGCCAAGGCTTGCGCCGTCAGTCATTGCGTGACATTACCAAAGCGACGACACCAATCTTCTGGCTAGGCTATGGCTTTACAGTCAGCTCCGGCATCCTGATGTTTGTCGGCAATGCGGTTATTTACGCAGCTAATCCGGCCTTTCAATACAAAATGGCATTGTTTTTTGTTGCTTCGCTGATCCAATTGCTTCTGTTTGCCAAGGTACTTAGTACAGAAATACTTCCGCATGGTTTTATAAAAAGTGCGGCTTTTTTAAGCTTTACATTGTGGGTTGTCGTTGGACTGGCGGGACGTGCTATTGGCTTTATATAAAACACCTATTCCGTTCAGAGCTCACCACGAAAAGAACACATTGATTTTTAAAGCACCGGAGCACAAACGACCTGTAAGTACTGAGTTGATCGAAGTGCCGGGCTTTTCTATTGCTTCGCGATAAATTAATATTTCGAGTAGTTCGATGGCGTGAACACGTCTACGGCTAAAATATTTTTTGACCATACGTGTTCAAATACACAAAGTATTTTTTCTATATAACAAATTCAAATGCACTTAATCACAAAATCTGCGCTACTCGTAACATCACTATTGAGCTTGACCGCTTGCTCTGAGCAAACCGTATCGCCAAATTCCCTGCCCAACCCGACATCAGCCGGCACGATTCAAGAGCTCATGCTTAACCACATAGATCCTCATGCTGACGGCGTCTGGAATGCAGTCAGCACAACGGTGACCGCAGCAGGCATTGACGAAAAACAACCACGTACCGATGATGAATGGACAGCTGTTAAACAACACGCCACTGCATTAATTGAAGCAGCAAGCCTGTTGGCTGACACAGGTCGACCGGTCGCAGCAACAGGCGCAAAGTCTGAAAACCCCGGCATTGAAGAAAGCCCTGAAGAGATTCAAAAATTAATTGCCGCCAACCCGAAAATGTTTACGCTGTATGCCCAACAACTTCGCGTTAGAGCTGAAGAGGCGCTTGCCGCGATTGAAGCAAAAAACCCAACAGCACTGGTTGAAATCGGCGGACGGATCGATGAAACCTGCGAGCAATGCCATAAAGTTTTTTGGTATCCAAATCAGTTTAAATCTAAATAGCGAACAACTACGCCCGTTAAAAACTGGCAGCAAAGCTGCCAGGAAAACATTCATCCTGCGCACTTCGTTTCGAGCCACCGTAACATCGATCAACACCTCGTTAAGCCAAATCTGGCGGCTCCCCTAATTGCAAAGCACTCCGTTACTAACAGCCCCAAAGCAGCAGGCAATAACCACTTTCTGCTGATGTAACAACATAGACAACCTCGGCAAGCTAGAAAATACAGGCTTTTAGCATTGGCATAAGGATTGCTGAAACTAAAGCGAGGAGAAAAATAAGCCCCCTCCTCTCACGTTACTGTATTGAATATTACGGAGATAAATTCTATGACAACCAAATCATTTACCCAGTACGCAACTGAAGGTGATGCAACGGCATCAACTAACACCGGCAACGCTGCCAATACGGATATTGACGAAGCAAACGTGGCCAGTCGCCGCTCATTTCTTGGTAAAGCTGGATTTCTAACCGCTGCGGGTGTTGTGGGTCCGGTGTTATCGACTTCGGCCAATGCCGATGAGCGGCGTGGGTTCTTTGGTGATGACGTTAAACCGTCATCAGGTAAAGATCTGGCCAGCAAACTTCGAAACGACACCTTTGGCACCTTGCACAGCAAAGATTTACGTAAAAAAGCCTACAAAGCGCGTATCAAATCAGCTGAAGATGAATACAACCAAGAAATTCCACCGCAACCTAATAATGGCGACGAAACGCGCTATCCCAAATACATCAGTGTAGCAACCAAAGGCCTAAAGCATGACGCCAATGGCCATGTTGTTCCCGCTTCTTATAAATCCTTACTGAAAGCGCTACAAACCGGCAAACACCAGGATTTTGAAAAAATCATTCTTGGTGGCACTACCAAATTGGCGGACCCTGAAGGCCCTTTAACGACTGCTTTGGAAGGCATCAGCAACGCGCAATTGGCTATCCCGCAAGCCGCGCGTTTGGATAGCGTAGAACTTGCCGCTGATCACATAGAGCTTTACTGGCAGGCTTTACTACGAGATGTACCATTTTCTGAATATCGTAACGATACGACTAATGAGCTGGTTAAAGCGGTTGTTGCCGAGCTTAACAGCCTACCCGCATTTAACGGCCCCAGACAAAATGGTAACGTGACCCCCGAAACGCTGTTTAGAAGCACTGCAGCTTATGTAGACTATGACACTGACCCTACCGGTAAAACAGGTAAATATGTCACACCGCCTGGCACTCTGGATGGTCCGTATATTTCTCAATTTTTATTAAGACCCATTCCTGGCTGGGGAACTATCGCCGGTCAACCACAACTTCGTCCAATACAAAAGGCAGGAGAAAGCTTTGGAACCAGTTTTGATGACTGGTTAAAAATTCGTAACGGCATTAGTACTGGCAAAACCATCACTGTGGAATCCGGCCGCCGCCATATCATCAATGGTCGCGATTTGGCCTTCTTGGCCCGTAACTCTGGTCCCACTTATCTGCATTTGCTGCAGATTCTCCAGACTGCCCCGGTTGCGGGTAATCCGCTCGCAGGTGGAATCGGTGCGCCACTGAACCCTGCCAATCCTTATGTCAAATCCAAGACCCTGGGTAGCGGCTCGTCATTCTCAGGCAGCTTTATCCAAGGATTGGTAGCACTAGCGGGGCCATTAGCAATAAAGGCCTCTTACTACCAGAATTGGTATGTAAACCGCCGCTTGCGTCCAGAAGATTATGCGGGTCTTGTTCATAAGATTAAAGCCAATGGCGCGCAATACCCGATACATGCCGACATATTAAAGTCGGATGTATTGGCCCGCGTGTTTGCTGCGTTTGGCAGCTATCTATTACCACTGGCTAACAATGTCGGCGCACCAACACATCCTGGTTACCCAAGTGGTGCAACGATTTCTGCCGCTACACCAATTACACTGCTGAAAGCATTTTTTGATGAAAACTATGTGATACCGAATCCGGTGCAAGTTGATCCAAATGATCCTACCAAGCTCATTCCTTACACTGGCCCAGCGCTGACGCTCGGCGGTGAATTGAATAAATTGGTTAACAATATCGGCTATGGCCGTAACTTTAACGGCTTCCATGTTCGTTCCGATATTTCAGCCTCGCATACCTTAGGTGAAGCGCTGGCAATCAGTATCCTGAGCGATCAAAACCCCACCTACAACGAGTACTTTGAAGGCTATACCTTTACCAAATTCGACGGTACTCAAATCACTATTTAAACTTGCTAAAAAACCTCAGCCTATCGACATAGTGCTGAGGTTTTTAACTGACAATCACTTAAGACTTAAGACTAAAGCCATTAGTCACTATGACTATGCCCGCCTTTGATTTTGTGCTGAATCGACTGAATAAACGGATCGCTTTCCTTGTCACCAATATCGGCAAAATCCGTATAGCGATAATTTGTTGAACGCTGATAAGGCCAAGGTGATTCTGCAAGCGGATAAATGCCGACAACGCGAGTGGCGATGGTATGCCCGTGATCGTTACGTTTGATCAGCGCGGGCAATTGCTCACGGTCAAGCCAAGTCACTTCCAGCGCGATGCCCGCGTTATTGCTTTGGTAATGGCTGGCTGGGCGGCCTAATACTTGCTCCCGACTATCTTCAACTAACCCAGCAATCATCGACTGATTTAATAGTGTTGCAATAGCAGACCAGTCGGGGACGGCACCGATGGCGTTTAAATCACCGGGCGTGTATTCAATCACCTGCTGTTGCTGATGAAACACTCGCTCATAAGTTATTTTACCATCGGCTGATTTAGTCCAAATTTCCCCGCTGTTATCTTGCAGATTATGGGTTTCAACGCGCTTTGACGTGCGCCAGAATCGCCATTGATAGCGTTGTTGATCAGCACCATCCGTTTCGACGATCGTCTCAAACTCCGCAGCTAACGCCGGAGGTTGCTCAAGCGCCTGAATTTGTAACGGCTTGCCCGGTTGTTGAGCACAAGCGCTCAACAACAGCACCGCACCCCATAACATTATTTTTAACATCAGGCTGAACCTACTGACCGGGTTTAAGTTTTAACGCTTTTGCCATCACTTGATAAATGTAGCTTTCTTCCTGTACGCCATGAAACAAGTGCGCTTGCGGACCGCCGGCAAAAATCGCCACATCTTCGGCGCCATGGGTTTCGCTGCCGAGTGGAATTGCGGCTTCTTGCAGAAAATCAGGATGTGCGGTATCGGTAGAACTCAAATCCGGACGAACATTCGGACCGCGATAACCGGGGCCGTTGGCATAACCGAGCGTCGTGTAAGGCAGGCCGTTTTTATCTTTGGCAAAGTTGGTTTCGCCAGGTTGTTTTACCAGCCCCAAAATCGGGTTACCGCGCTGCGGATAACCGGCAATAGTGAAAGTATGGCTATGATCGGCGGTAACGATAATCAAGGTGTCTTTGGCATTGGTTTTTTCCAGCGCCTTACGCACCGCATTGGACAACTCAACGGCTTCAGACAACGCCCGATAAGCGTTACCGGCATGATGCGCATGGTCGATGCGACCGGCTTCAACCATCAAAAAATAGCCTTTTTTGTTTTTCGACAAAATATCGATGGCTTTGCTGGTCATTTCGGTCAGTGACGGTTCGCCGCCCGCATCGCTCAGACGATCATGTTCGTATTCCATGTGGGAACGCTCGAACAAGCCTAATAAATGCTCGGTCTTTTTAGCGTCGATAGCGTCAAATCCGGCTTTGTTATAGACGTAAGCGGATTTTGGATATTTATTCAGCCATTGTTTGGTTAAGTCCAGGCCATCTTTGCGGCCGCCGGTTTTGTCAGTGTCTTCCGGATCGGCTACGGTGGCAGGCAAAAACATGCTGCGACCGCCGCCCAAGGCGACTTCCAAGCCATTGCCGATATTGAAATCAACCAGCTGTCTGGCAATGTCTTTAACATTCGCATCGGCCGGAAGTTGTGCATCCGATTCCCAATCACGCTCGGACGTATGCGCATAACAAGCGCCAGGCGTGGCGTGGGTAACTCGCGCCGTCGATGCCACGCCGGTTGACAGGCCTTTTTCTTCAGCTTGTTCCAGCAAGGTTTTAACTTTATTGGCGTTAACCACATCGGCGTTTTTTTCTTCGCGTGGCAGTTTGGCACTGACCGATAGCTCGCCATCATTGGTTTTAACGCCGGTAATAATCGCTGACATGGTCGGCGCGGAATCCGGCGTTTGTTGATTGGCGCTATAGGTTTTGGATAACGCCAGATAAGGCAATTGTTCGAAGCTCAAGGAATTTTCCTCACCGCCGCGGTTATTAGGTTTGGATTGACCTTCAAAAATACGCGCGGCGGTAATTGTAGAAATACCCATGCCGTCGCCGACAAACAAAATCACGTTTTTAGCGAAAGTATTGTTAGGTTTGAGTTGCTCGGCCGCTTTGATATTGCGCTTACCCGATTCCAACCAGAAATCGGGAGTTTCAACAATGTTATCGGCTTTTGCCGCACTTGCCGCCATCACTAGGCTTGCCAAGGCGATGACTTTAAATTGTTTGTGATCCATACAGAGTTCCATTAATTGATATTTTCACATGAGTTCCAGCCCATAATTGTAAAGCCTTGAAAGTTTCATCGCCCACTTTTAAGGTGGCAACAACATACCCCATTTTTACAGCTACTCTATACTTTCAATCGACGATATTAAGCTCCTAAACCGCTTGCCACCATTGCTACCCGACACACTATGTTCTGGAAATTTTTAAAAAAATCCGCTGCCAAGCCTGAGACTGGGACCGTCAGCTCGACAAACTCCAGCATCAGTATCGCGTTACCCCTAGAATTTTTACAAAAACTCATCCCGATTGGCGACCTTCCTGTTGATGAATTACACACTTTAAAAGTGACATCGAGACATTTTGCCCCCGGCGACATCATCTTCAATCGAGGCGATAGTGCCGATGAGCTGATCTATTTACGCACTGGCGAAGTATTTCTTGAGACTGTTAACGGCAGCGGCTACAACGTTGGCGCCACCACCTTTAAAGCCTACTACCCCTTATCGGCTAATATCGAGCATTGCTTCAGTGCCATTGCAAAATCGACAACTGAAATCATTTATTTACCTTTATCTATGTTGCAGCGCAGCTCAACTGCGGCCTATGTCAACAACCCGCTGATAACCCCTAAAGACATACCGCCCATGTTGCGCAGTAGCCATTTTTTCAATGGTTGCTGCGGCGTCTACAGAAAAGACCAGTTGCACGTTCCGAGCTTGCCGGATGTAGCATTACGCTTGCGTAGCGCGCTGCAAAAAGACATCGACATTGCCGATGCAGTGAAAATCATTAACTTGGATCCGGTGATTTCTTCCAAATTGATCCAAGTCGTCAATAGCCCTTTTTATCGAACCTTTAACCCGATCACCAATAGCCATGATGCGGTCAATCGCCTGGGTTTAAAAACCACGCAAAACCTGGTGACCAGCATCAGCATGAACAACCTGTTCCGCAGCAACAATAAGCAGCTCAATAAACGCATTCAACAGCTCTGGCAACAAAGCATACAAATTGCCAGCCTGAGTTACACGCTGGCTTCGTTCAGCCAAAAAATCAATCCTGACGAAGCCTTGCTCGCCGGATTAGTTCATAACATCGGCGCATTACCCATCGTTACTTATGCTGAAAGCCAGGCTGAATCAAACTATACCGAACAGGAACTTGAGCAAACCATTGCGACCTTGTACAGTCGGATAGGTGTGTATATTTTGAAAAAATGGCGTTTTCCGGAGAGTCTGCAACAAATACCCGCCCAGGTCAGCAATTGGTATCACGATGAAAACCCGGAACTGCAGTTAAGCGATATTGTTTTGTTAGCCCGATTTCATAGCCAATTCGGAAGCACGCACAGTCACCATTTGCCGCCGCTGCACACCTTGCCAGCGTTTCTTAAACTGGGCGATAACGCGTTAACTCCGGACATGTCTTTACAAGTGCTACATGATGCTAAGGAACAAATTGCCAGAGCGCTGGATTTTTTCAGGGCTTAAAATTGTGTAAATCCTAAAAATTATCCAACCATGCTTCGACAAACTCAGCACGAACGGATAATTCTCTTATGAAATTCACAAGCCCCGCATCAAATGACTACCATGCTTTTTAAGCCAAACCCGGTGTTGCTGATAGTCCGGTAAATGTTCTTCGACCAAGGCCCAAAAATGCCTTGAATGATTGCGCTGCTGGATATGACACAGCTCATGAACCACAACATATTCCAGCACTTCCGCAGGCGCCATGACCAAGAGCCAGTTAATATTGATGTCATTGTGGATGCCGCAACTGCCCCAGCGGCTTTTTTGAGTTTTAATTTTTATCGACTGCGGAAATAATTGTTTTCTGGGCGCATGCCGATTCACCAGATGCTCGACATGCACTTTAGCCTGCTTTTTCATCCATCGTTCTAATGCGCCTCTAATAGCATCGCTATGCTGTTCGACCTGCAAAGATTCCGGTACATGAGCAATGAAACCGTCAACAAACTCCACTTTAGCGTTCTTTAACTTCGACGGCTTGGTCGCTAATTGATAAATTCGCCCCTGGTAAAAAACATCTGCGCCATGGCCATAAACAATTGCGGCAACACCATTATTTGCAACATGACCTTTCGCCTGCATTTTTCCTAAAGCCGACATAATCCATTGCTGCTTGGCATGAATAAATTGCACGATTTTGCTCTCGGGGATTTTAGGCGGTGCAACCACTTCAACAGATCCCGGCTTAACGACGATGCGCACCCGCGTCGCCCGTTGACTGCGTCGAAGTAGGTAGGTAAATGGCAATGCAGACATCTATTGTTGGTTGATCATGTGGGTGGCCAAGTTTTGCAGCGCTTCTCTAATCGCCTCTCTTAATTCCCCATCCATCGACATTTCATTTAACGCTTTGTTCATACATAGCATCCACTGGTCTCTTTCAACCGGACCAATCGCAAAAGGAAAATGCCGCTGCCGCAAGCGCGGATGGCCGAATTCCTGCTCAAATAAACCCGGCCCGCCTAACCAACCGGACAAAAACTTAAACAACTTAGACTTTGCGTTTGCCAAACTTGGCGCATGAATAGCCCGCAGTTCAGCCGCTTCGGGCAGACTGTCCATAAAAAAATAAAAGCGATCAACTAGACTTAGGATGGCGGCTTCTCCGCCCATCAGTTGATAAGGGGTTACTTTGGTGTCTGTCATAGTGGCTACTGAACTAATAAGTTGGCGTTAATTTTTTTCAATTGGAAATATCTTACAAAGACCGGCAATCTCTTGTACCATTCTGGACGGGAATCTACCCTTTCATTCCATCTTTTAAAAGGAGTCCATAAAATTATGAGACTAAATACTGCTATATCAAGGCCGGAAGCAAGCATTCTGGCCACTAACAAGCTGTTAAGAAACACTTACATGTTGTTATCCATGACCTTGTTGTTTAGCGCCCTAACCGCTGGCGCCTCAATGGCGCTTAATTTACCGCACCCTGGCATGATTATCACCATGGTAGGTTATTTCGGTTTGTTATTTTTAACCACCAAATTCAGCAACAGTGCGTGGGGATTGGTGTGTGTGTTTGCATTAACAGGTTTCATGGGTTTAACCCTTGGGCCGATTTTGAACATGTACATCGAAAACTTCAGCAATGGCACTGAATTAGTGATGACCGCATTGGGCGGCACCGGCGCGATATTCTTAGGATTATCTGCTTACGCCTTAACCACTCGTAAAGACTTCAGCTTCATGGGCGGTTTTCTGATGGTTGGCGTACTGGTGGCATTTTTGGCCGGACTCGGCGCAATAGTGTTTGCAATCCCTGCGCTGTCATTAACTGTGTCTGCAATGTTTATCCTGCTGATGTCCGGCATGATCTTATATCAAACCAGCGACATGATTCACGGCGGCGAAACCAACTACATCTTGGCGACAGTTTCCCTGTACGTATCCATCTACAACTTGTTCCTAAGCTTGTTGCAAATACTGGGTGTGTTTAGCGGCGACGATTGAGTCTTAAGCTTTAGCCTTACTGGAAACAGTAAAGGGTGCGTTCCAATTTGGGACGTGCCCTTTTTATTTGCTACAAATGGTGGGTAAAAACCACCGCCCAGAACTATTTGAGGAATGTTTTTTTTAAATAGCTTGACCTAAGCCACTAACGAAGATCCTCTTAATTACATTTTTAGTAAAGGAACGACATATGATTGATCAGGTGATGGATATTACGTCAGAACAAGAATGGCTCAGCTTTATAGATGAACAGTTAAAATCCTCTAATAAATCTCTTCCGCATATTCGTTTTGTCGGTTGGCCAACGCTTGAAATTATCATTGACGGGGATCGCTATAACGGAACATTACCAACTGAATTGATGCGCGGGTTTGTAGAGTTTCAAGACGAGTTTTATCGTGGCTATGCTCAGTTACGTTATAAAACAAAAAATACCCAGAGATTAAGCCTAGATGATCGAGAGCGATTGGAATTTGTTTTTAAAATAGAAGACAATTGCACTAAAAGCATCGCTGATGAAAGCGAATTGTTAAATACCATTGCAGATCACTTGGAAAAGATATTTTTAAATATGACTGGTGAACAACAACTGCTGGGGTTAGCCATCCTGGTATTTTCTTTTACTGGCTACAAGGTTTTTGAAAAATTTTCTGATAACGGACTTAAAGGGAAAGAAATCGATGCCGGCAACGAAGCTCTAAGACTTCAAAAACAAGCAGTTGTAGACGCCATCGCAGCATCAAATAATATCCCAGCTAATATCGAACATTTTAAATGCCATGCTGAATCGGCATTTCGGTCTGTTTTTAAAAGCGCGGCCGGAGCTAAATCCATATCTATTGGCACAGATTCATGGACGCAGCAAGAAATTGCCGAAATAGTAAAAAAGCCTGAAAAAAACAAAGAGAGAAAAGAATTATCAATGCCTTTATTTATTGAGGGGATCAAAAGAAATCGCGGCTACCTAAGCGTTAATGTAGTTGATGAGGATAATAAAAACTTTTCCATGCGCGTCGATTTAACAATTGCAGACCCAGATGAAGTGGAACAATTATTTGATGCATTTAAAGCATCAAGAAGCATAAAAATAACATTTACCGCAAAAAAAATAGATGGCGAAATAGATGCCGGAAGCTTTATTGAATTAACCCCTAAATTAAACTGACACATAAGCCCTGTAGGCCGGAATAAGCCTGTTCAAACGCAAGTGAGGAACAGGCGTTTCCGGCGAAACCACTCCCAATTTGCCGGAAACGCTCATCCTGCGCTTCGCTTGGATGATCTTATTCCGGCCTACGATGCAAACAACCTCATACCGCCGCTGTCATAAGCTTTAACTAACTTGCATTTGCCATCTGAAATTAATCGCGATTCAAGGCTGCTGCCGCGTCTTGCTCGTGACCGGCCAGATGGGCGTCGCGTGGCGGCAACACGTCGGCAACCACCTCCAAACTCTTCCAGGCTGGCGCGGGTGTTTCGCAATGTGCTTTGGGTACGAATGCCGACTCTTCCACCAAGGTCATTTTGTGAATGTAGCGCGGACAATTTGGGAAAAGCTCCCGCAGTTTGACCCGCACGATCAATTCCGCTTCCGGCCAATTATCCAACAACGGATCGTTGTCTTGAATAACAGCACTGCCGTGGAAGCGCAGACGAGCCTGGCGTTGAAAGTCGACAAACAGCAAACTGACGTGAGGATTGATTAAAAGATTGCCCGCCGACAAATACATACCGCTGCCGTCGTAACTCGGAAACGCCAGGGTTTGCTCGTCCAGCACCTTGACCAATCCAACGCTGCCGCCCTTGTAAGAACAATCGGGACGGCCCTCCTTATCCACTGTAGCTAGAAAAAACATGTTCTGTGCTTCGATAAAGCCCTTGTCTTCCGGACTGATTTGCGGGCTGACGATAGCCTCTGCCAAGCGATCGGCCAGTGGCCGGGTTTCGAAACGGTCTTGTAGCTGCCTGCTGCCTTCATGGTAAAAATCGGTCATCGCTTACTCCTAAAATATTGATTAGTTTGCGCCGCTCAAGCGGCTTGCTATCAGCACACTGGCTGCCTGTTTGGCCTGCTCGGCCGCGCCGGAATGACGCTTCATTTGTTCGGAAACGATCGCGCCTTCAACAAGCAGACTCAATTGCACGGCTAAACTTTCCGACGATGCGATGCCACACTGTCCGGCCAAATCGCTCATATAGCTTCTAAATTGATCATAAAACTCTGCCGATACTTGATGTACGGGATTGCCTTCTAGTGGAAATTCCGCCGCCGCATTAATAAACGCGCAGCCCCGGAATTCAGGAATATCAAGCCATTCGCCGATAACGTCGAAAATCGCCAGCAGTTTATCTTTGGGCTGATCCGCCCTGCTGTTGATCTGATCGACGAACCAAGTCCGAAAATCCTCGTCCCGCTTGCGCAGAAAGGCAAGCACCAAATCATCTTTGGAAGGAAAGTGTTTATACAGAGTCATTTTGTTGGAACCCGCCTGCGTAGCAATGGCATCAACTCCCGTAGATTTGATGCCTTGACTGTAGAAGAGCTCGGATGCGGCTTGCAGGATGCGGTCTCGCGGCTTATTTTCCATTCTAGTTTCTTAAGATAAAAAGCAGGTTGACACTATACTTAGCGGTAAGTAATATTACAACTTACTGACTGGTAAGTTTTTTTCAGTTAGCACTTAACTTTTACTCCAATAATGAAAAAGAGGTGTTATGGAAGTTTTATTAATCGGCGCTGTTGCCTGTATGACCGCACTAATTCTATCGGCATGGCTGATGACATTTGCCCGCTGGTTTCCAATCGAAGGTATTGATGGGAAATTTTTGGTCGATTACAAAACCATGATCAGAGCGCATGTCGATTATGCGCTGATGGCGTTATTTAATTTAGGCTTTTATGGTGCCGGCATTGAGTTGCCGGTCATTGCTTGTTGGTGCGTGGCGATAGGCGGTTTCGCTAATCCGACTGTTTTTACGATTGCAGCTTTTGACACTGACTTTTGGAATAAAACTAAATGGAAAGTTTATTCAGCTATAAGCTTTGTAATCACAACGATTGGTTTTGTTTGGGTTGGGATAGCGTTGCTAAGACATGCGTTGTAAAAACTTGGCTCAGTTTAATTGAGCATTAATAGAACAACTCGCAAGATGAATTTGTTTAGGATGGGTAGAGCGCAGCGAAACCCATCATTCAAACTTACAAAAACTCCCACTCTGCAAAACATGCGGCTTGGCCTTTATAGCCTGCATCATCAACCAAGTTCCACACCACGGCATTTTTAATCAAAAACCGTTGACCGGTTTTGGCAATCCGCACGCCTTGGTAGTTATTGATATAGCCTTTAGCAGTGACTTCTGCCAATAAACGTTGCCGTTCTGCCTGATTAACAGGCTCGGCTGACAACCTGGATGGGAGCAGGGTAAATTCATCCCAGTCCATCGCAAACAATTGCAAGGCAGTCAGGTTGGCGTAATTAAAAATGGGCTCGGCTGCGGTGTTGTGGGAAACAACGGCAAAGGGAGCATGGAACAAGGCTCTGGCAAACTGTTCGTCGCTACCAACATTGGCAATCAGATTTTTGCCCTGCACTCGGCGATAACTGCTGTTAAGCATGTTCGCATGTTCAAGCTGAAAGCGATTGTCTTCGGCGGGATATTTCATGAACCCGTTAACGCTGGGACGCGCCATGTAATCGAATTAATAACGCCGCTTCGTCATGGGTTAAGCCTGAGCTTTGCATAAGCTCATCAACGCTGGCTCCGCTGCGTACTTTGCGTATATCGCCGCTGTATGGGTGAGCAGATTCCTCAATATTGCGTTCGGCTTGCTGCTGATATTGATCCAGCTGGCCCCACAATTCGTTTAATTGGCCCTCAGTCGTGTTGATGCGGTTATCAACAGTCACCGCCGCATTACACAATCCGGCAATGTCATTGCAATTGACTTTAACAATGCCCTCAAGTCTCAGCAGATCTCGCTTTAGCCTGGTATTAACTCGCAGCACCCAGACCAGGACAGCAAGCATAATAACAACGGTTGCCGCCAAGCCGATAAATGCAATAAGCAGTGGATTATCCATTAGACGATTTCATCAATATGTTGCACAGGATCAGATTCTTGTGGTTCTGGCGCAGGCTTTTGTTCATGATGTTGCTGTTGAGGCGGATGCTCATCTTTATGTATTTTTTTGGGTTTCACAATGGGGAGAGCTGGAAATATGGGGTGTATTTCTATCATACCAACCTCCTGGTGACACGGTTATTTAACGCTAGGCGTTAAGTCTGCAATTCATGGGGTTACGGTTGCTGGTTCGTCTGTTTTTACTGTCGGAGCAAGATTTAGCAGCTTGGCTCGTTCTTCATCGTTGGCACCATAGCGGGCAAAAGCTTGCGACATCAGCACAATTACTACCCGTCTATTTTTAAACCGGCCTTCATCAAGCTTATTTTCGGCTGCTGGATGAAATTCACCGTAACCAATGGCCGATAGTCTAGCCGGACTGATGCCATCTTTAACAAACTCATGCACCACGCTGGTGGCACGCGCTGATGACAAATCCCAATTCGACCTAAATTTTACATTAACTATGGGGACGTTGTCGGTATGTCCTTCTACATTGATAGCATTAGGCAGCGGTTTAATCACTTCGGCGACCTTGCTTAATATCGGTATTACAGTTTTGGATAATTCCGCTTCGCCGCTTAAGAACAGCATTTCACTGTTCATTTCCAGCTCGATCCAGTAATCATTCTTTTTTACCGACACCAATTTGTCATCAATAAAGGGGGCCAGCACTTCTTTGAATTGATCAGAGACTTGTTCAAGCTCGCGTCTTTCCTTAAGGATTTCATCGCTTAATTCGCGTCTTTTTTCAACTTCTACTGCCGTCGGATTATCCAAAGGGATAGGTTGAATCACAGTAGGCGGCGCGCCTATAGGAATGGTTTCTGCCACATCGCTGGACTGATTTTTATCTGAAAACGCATCGCCTATGGAGTTGGACAGTGTTTTATATTTGCCTTCGTTAACTGAAGAAATCGAATACATCACCACAAAAAAAGCAAACAACAAGGTAACAAAATCGGCATACGACACCATCCACCGATCTTGGTTATGACTCTCTTCCTGGGTTTTCTTTCTACGGCGCGCCATAACTTTGTGCTTCATTTCTTATCATGCATGTAACCGTTTAACTTCAGTTCGATATTCCTTGGATTTTCACCTTCGGCAATACAAATAATGCCTTCTACCATTAACTCTCTAGCTTGACTGGCGGTAAAGATGTGGGTTTTTAATTTATTGGCGACGGGTAAAAAAATTAAATTCGCCGACCCCACGCCATAGATCGTTGCCACAAACGCGGTAGCAATACCTTGACCTAACAGCTCCGGGTTGGTGAGGTTTTGCATCACATGAATCAACCCCATCACGGCACCCAAAATACCGATAGTTGGTGCGTATCCGCCCATGGCTTCATACATTCTTGCTGCTTGTAAGTCGCTATGTTCGCGACAGTCTAATTCCAGCTCTAAGGTATCGCGGATTACTTCAGGCTCATTACCATCGACTAACAGTTGCAAGCCTTTTTGAGAGAAGGGATCTTTTTCTCTAGGCATCTCGTTTTCAAGACCCAGCAGGCCTTCTTTGCGCGCCAGCACGCTCCACTTAATAATTTTATTGATTTGTAACTTAAGATTGACGCTCTTAGGCAGCAAAATCCACCCGAACATTTTGATGCTTTTGATAAAAACAGCCGTTGGAAATTGCAATAACGTGGCGCCCAAGGTGCCGCCGAAAACGATAATCAGTGCTGGGGCATTAAATAATGAGGATATTTCTCCACCATCCAGCACAATGCCAAGCAAAACGGCCCCTAGACCGACTATCACACCGACAATACTTAAAATATCCATATTTATTTCCTTATATCCAGCCGGACAATCTCGACCGCAGTCTCAGAACCGCTTGTGAACTAATCTGACTGACCCTGGATTCACTGATATTTAATACTTGGCCGATTTCGCGCAAGTTAAGTTCTTCATCGTAATACAACGAAATCACCAAGCGTTCGCGCTCCGGCAACGTCATGATGGCTTCGGCCAACGCCTGCTGAAAACCTTCCCGGCTGATACCTTCGGCGGGATCGTCACTCAAATTCGCGCTTTCATCAAGATAATGATCGCCCTCCTCCGCCAGTTCTTCAGTGCTGAATATCCGGCAACTGCTTGAATCCTGCAGGATCTGGTTATATTCGTTAACTGACACCCCTAAATGTGCGGCGACATCGGTATCTTTCGCTTCGTGTCCTGTTTGATTTTCAATGGTGCGGATAGCATCGGAGACTTGCCGGGCTTTTTTATAGACTGACCGGGGCGTCCAATCACAACGACGGACTTCATCCAACATTGAGCCGCGAATACGAATGCCTGCGTAGGTGTCAAAGCTGGCACCTTGAGTAGCATCAAAGTTTTTAATGGCTTCCAGTAAACCAATCATACCGGCCTGGATCAAATCTTCAACCTGCACGGTATCCGGTAGTTTGGACAATAAATGATAGGCAATGCGTTTCACCAAAGGGGCATGTTGCAGGACGAGTTGGTCCGTACCGCCCCCTTGTACCGAACTGTACATTGCCACACCGTTCATGCGACATCCTTTTGTGATCCATATTGGATCATTCTTTCAATAAAGAATTCGATATAGCCGCCGGCCTGGGATTTGATTGGCCAGCCGTTAATTCTGGTGGCTATCGTTTTTAAGGCTTGGGATGATTTACTTCTTGGAAATGCAGCAACGACAGGAGTCTGTTTCTGCACAGATTTGCGCAGGTATTCATCAAAAGGCACAGCTCCCGCATAGTGCAGCGCAACGTCTAAATATCGATCGGTGACTTTGCTTAGCTTTTGAAACAGTGCATGCCCTTGCTGCACTGTTTGCACCATGTTGGTAATGACATGAAAATTCGACAGGCCGTAGTCACGATTAAGCAATTTAATAAACGCATAAGCATCAGTCAGTGAGGTCGGCTCATCACATACCACCACAATAATTTCCTGACTAGCCCGAGCAAAATTAACCACACTGGCAGATATACCGGCTGCGGTATCGACTATCAGCACATCCAGATCGTGATCGATTTCGCTAAAGGCATTGATAATGGCCGCTTGCTCAATCGTATTTAATTCAGACATTTTCTGAATGCCGGAAGCGCCAGGGATAACCCTTAGTCCTTCCGGACCTTCTATCATGATTTCATTCAAGGTTTTTTCACCTGAAAGCACATGCGAAAGGTTAAATTGCGGATAGACGCCTAATAGTATGTCGACGTTTGCTAATCCCATATCGGCATCCATCAACACCACGCGTTGGCCCATTTGCGACAACGCTATGCCGATATTGACCGATATATTAGTTTTGCCCACGCCGCCTTTACCACTGGTAACGGCGATAACCCTAACGGGTTTCATTGTATTCATTTTTCTAATTCCGGCTGCTTGATCAGTTTGGTTATGCATAACCTTGTGCCACCCAGGCTTCGTTATTCATCTCGTGATAATCATTTGCCACATCCAGCTCATCCACACATTGGTCTATTAAAGTGCGTGCACAAGGGCTGTGAATATCTTCCGGGACTTGCTGTCCATCGGTAACAAACGACAACGGCAGATTTTGTTCAATAATCGCAGAAACTGCTGCACCCACGGTGGCGGCTTCATCAAGTTTAGTCAAAATACAGGCTTGTGGTTCGAAAACGTTAAAAGCATTAATAATTTCGTGCATCGCCTTGTATTCAGTCGCCGCTGACATCACCAAATAAGTTTTAATAGTCACCGCACTTTGTTGCAGCGTGTTGATTTGCTCAACCAGTTTCATGCCGCGTTGACTCATCCCGGCGGTATCAATCAACACCAGCCGTTTGTCTGAAAAACCTTGAATCAAATTGCGCAACTCAAAGGCATTGGACGCCACGCGTACCGGTATATCCAAAATACGTGCATAAGTGCTGAGCTGCTCATGTGCGCCGATACGGTAATTATCGGTAGTGATCAACGCCACTTGTCTAGGTCCGTGTTTAAGAATGAATTTAGCAGCCAATTTGGCAATCGTGGTGGTTTTGCCAACGCCGGTAGGTCCAACTAAGGCAACGATACCGCCTGATTCCAACAGTTCATCATTCTCTATCGGCAATACCTTAGCCAGCAATTCCTGGGCCTGAGAAAACACAAAGTCAGCATCGGTATGATGTGCAAAGCGATTGGCAATCTTGACGCTTAATTTGTTGGAAATACTCATACCCGCCAAACGTTTTAGTAAATCGGCTCGCACCGGTGTGTTCTGAGCTGGTTGCAGTTGCGAAATGTTGGCTAATTTGGCGTCCATTGCCGCACGCAACGATTTCAATTCCTTGCTCATCTCTTGTAAGAGATTATCTGCTGCAGGATTAGCGGGCATTTCGATTTGTGTAGTGCGGGTGCTTTTTTCCTTAGCTTGTGGAGGTGTTGCAGGCCGCCCCGCTTTTAATGCCGCTAATGACTCATGCATCGCCTCGGCGGCACGATTGGATGCCGGTCCGGCACTAATAGCTGCATCGCGTCTGGTACTACGCTCTGGCTCACCAGCAGATGCTGTTGCCGTACCGCGCAAATGTATTTTTTCTGCATAGCCAACGTACTGATCAATATTGCGACGCGGCCGTTCCGGCACACTACCTTCCGCACCCGATTTTCTGGGACTACTGACTACATGCAGGCGATTTTTTTCCGCCTCAAAGTCAGGCAGATCAAACATTAAGTTCTCCCGAGCTTCGACTGACTGTTGGGGTTGTTTTTGCGAATTATTTTGACTAACTTGACTTTGAATCATTTGCTCATCAAAGTCTCTTGCTGCGACGATTTCCACGCCGCCATCTACGGATTTGTTAGACATAATCACCGCATCGGCACCCAACTCTTCTTTAACCATTCGCATGGCTTGTCGAATATCCGGTGCAAAAAAACGTTTGATTTTCATGATGTTGCCTCATCTGTTATGCGCGTCGCCCGACCGTGGCTACCACTCGGATTTGCCGATCTGCCGGAATTTCGTTATAGGCCAGGACATGTAAGCTAGGTATTGAATGTCTAACGAAGCGAGACAACCATGGCCGGATATAAGATGAAACCAGTAATATCGCTGTTTCGCCTTCCATTTCCATTTTTTGCACACTGTCTTGAATGGACGTGTGCATCTGTTCCGCTAGGCCAGGTTCGATACCAACTCCACTTTCTCCTGCCGTCTGCAATGATTTATGCAACAACTGTTCCAACTCTCCATCTAAAGTGATAACCGGCAACTCATTTTGTATCCCACTGATTTCATGGATAATTAATCGCCCTAATGCGGCCCGCACTGCCGAAGTCAAGATGTCGGGATCTTGACTCTTGGTTCCATACTCCGCCAAAGTTTCGGCGATCGTGCGCATATCGCGAATCGGCACCCGCTCTTGTAAGAGGTTTTGTAATACTTTGACCACCACACCCAGCGGCAAGGTTTTCGGCACCAAATCTTCCACTAGCTTGGGGGCGCTTTTGGCCAGGTTTTCGAGCATTTTTTGGGTCTCTTCATAACCCAATAATTCGTGGGCATGACTTTGCAGTAAATGACTCAAATGCGTCGCCACCACGGTGCCCGGATCGACAACCGTATAGCCCAAAGTTTGCGCATGATCTTTTTGATTCGGTTCGATCCACACCGCTTCCAACCCGAACGCAGGATCTTTACAGGCTTTGCCCGGCAAACTGCCAAACACCCGGCCTGGATTGATCGCCATTTCCATCTCCGGCATGATGTCGGCCTCGCCTACCGTCACGCCCATCAAGGAAATCCGGTAAGACGTTGGCGTTAAATCCAGATTGTCGCGAATATGTACCGAAGGCACTAAAAACCCCAACTCCTGGGACAATTTTTTGCGCACGCCTTTGATCCGGGTCATCAACTGCCCGCCCTGATTTTTATCGACCAATGGAATCAAGCGATAGCCCACTTCCAGACCGATCACATCGACCGGCATCACATCATCCCAGCCCAATTCCTTAACTTCGGGGGCAGAATTTACTAGAGTCATCGGATAATCCAACTCCACCAACTCGGCTTGTTTGCGTTTTTTATCGATCAAATAAGCAGAGCCCGCCAAGATCGACGCCAACAAGATAAACACCACGTTGGGCATACCTGGAATAATGCCCAATGCGCCAATCACGGCTGCGGTAATCAACAACGCTTTGGGATTTTCAAATAATTGGGTGCTGACTTGCTGACCAATGTTTTGGCCGCTGCTACCCACTTTAGTCACCACCAAGGCCGACGCGGTAGATAACAACAACGAAGGAATCTGCGCGACCAAGCCGTCACCGATAGTCAGCAACACATAGATATGTCCGGCATCGGCAAAACTTAAACCATGTTGGCCGACACCAATCGCCAATCCACCAATCACGTTGACGAACAGAATAATAATACCGGCAATGGCGTCGCCACGGACAAACTTGCTGGCACCATCCATGGAGCCGTAAAAATCCGCTTCTGTCGCCACTTCCGCACGACGAACACGCGCCTCATCTTGCGTAATCAAGCCGGCATTCAAATCGGCATCGATGGCCATTTGTTTGCCGGGCATCGCATCCAAGGTAAAACGCGCGCCAACTTCAGCCACCCGCCCTGCACCTTTGGTAACGACCATAAAATTGATCACCACCAAAATAATGAACACCACCAAACCCACGGCAAAGTTGCCGCCGATGACAAACGCGCCGAAAGCTTCGATAACCTTACCGGCGGCATCGCCACCGTTATGGCCTTCCAATAACACGATACGCGTTGACGCCACGTTAAGCGCCAACCGCAATAAGGTCGCCAGCAAAATCACTGTTGGAAACGAGGCAAACTCCAACGGCTTTAAGGTGTAAACCACCACCAGCAAAATAATCAGCGAGAAAGCGATATTAAAAGTGAACAGTAAATCGAGTATAAACGCCGGCAACGGCAACATGATCATCGCCAGAATCATGACGATTACCATCGGCGCACCCAGCTCGGCTTTACCGAGCATGGTCAAAAGAGCTTTTAACTTACTGAAGTCCATGAAATTAATCCTGTCTGAATTCGTCGGGCACTTTAATGTTCCCTGGGGGCATAGGTGCGGCCCATTTATTTTGTTGGGCGGTTTTTAATTGATAGACATAAGCCAGAATCTGGGCAACGGCCAGATAAAGACCTTGAGGGATTTCCTTGTCCAGTTCGGTTGAGTAATACAAGGCTCGCGCTAATGGCGGCGACGCCACCAGCGGCACTTCAGCGCCTATCGCTAAATTGCGGATCTGGGCGGCAATTAAATCCACACCTTTGGCGACCAACTTAGGCGCACCGCCACCGTTTTGATCGTATTTGAGGGCTACTGCATAATGACTAGGGTTGGTAATGATCACGTCGGCCTTAGGCACTTCCGCCATCATGCGTTTTTGCGCCATGTCCATTTGCATGCGACGCTGACGGCCTTTGACTTCCGGACTGCCTTCCGATTCTTTATTCTCATCCTTGATTTCCTGAAGCGTCATTTTCAGTTTTTTATTGTGATCCCACAATTGATAAGGCACGTCGATCATCGCCACCAACACCAGCGAGGCACTTAATAGTAAAAAACACATAGCGATGATATTGAGTGCATGAGCGATGGAATCAGCCAGCGGCTCATTTCCCAAGCCCAATAATTCAGCAATATACGAGTTGTATAAGATGTAGGCGACAATAAACACCAGCGTG
>Ga0208629_100070_pt1 | contig 51514 bp, 39 predicted proteins | sample LakWasMet19_HOW5_2_FD_183865 | JGI IMG/M metagenome (GOLD analysis project Ga0208629, IMG submission 183865) | Freshwater sediment methanotrophic microbial communities from Lake Washington under simulated oxygen tension - Sediment Metagenome... | ecosystem: Environmental > Aquatic > Freshwater >... | reverse complement strand
GCGCGGCGCTGAGGCCGCCTGTGGCGACCCCTCTGCAGGCAGCATGCCCTCCTCGCCCGTCGCGGCGCAGTGCGCGGCGTCGCGGCTGGTGCTGCGGGTGCGCCGCCCCTGCGCCAGCAGCTGCGCGATGCTGTCGCCGTCGGCGCTCAGCCCCTCGGGCGGCGGCAGGCCGTCTGGAATGACAACGGTGCCTGGTTTGGGCTTCGGCGGCCGCCCGCGGCGGCGCTTGACCGTCGGGGCCGCAGCACCCTCGGCGCCACCGCCCGCCGTGACGGGGAAGCCGGCGGCGCCCGCCTCCGCGCTGCCGAGGGCGGAGGCGCCGCCGCTGCGGCTGGCAGAGCCGCCGCCGACGCCCTCCTGCCACTCCTCTGTCGCTCCAAACATCTCGTCGTCCTCTGGCGACCCCGTCAGCGGCCCGAGGGCTCCCAGGCCGCTCATGGATGATCGCCGCCCGCCCGCGCTGCTGGCGCCGTCGACGCCGCCCGCCGCACCCTCCTCGAACCCCACCTCAGGCGAGCCCTGAGCCGAGCTGCCCGTGCCAGGGGCGCTGGAGGTCGACACAGCGGACGTGACGCTGGCGCGGCCCGACGCCTGCGCGCCCGCGCCCGCCCCATTGTTCTTGGGCGGCCGCCCGCGCTTCTTGGGAATCCGTCCGTCCTTCGTTAGCTGGATGCCGCCTGGCCCCAGGCGCGGCGGCGGGTGCTTCGGCGGCCGGCCCACGCGCCCGCGCACGCGCCGCCGGCTGGCGTTCGCGATTCCCGCATGAAAGCCCCCGCCGTTGCGGCCGCCGCCACCGCCACCGGGGTGGCCGTACCCCCCAGCATCGTAGCCGTGCTGCTCGGCCCACGCCCCCGCGTCGCTGCCCGCAGGGAAGCCGAACGCGCCGTGGGCTCCGTGCGGGAATGGGCCCCCGCCAGCGCCCCCCGCAGCCCCTGCGGCGTGGGCGTCCGGGTAGCCGTACCCGTAGCCGGCCGCGGGGCCGTAACCGTAGCCCTCGTGAGGGCCTGAAGAGGGGTACCCATAGCTGTAGCCGCCGCCTCCCTGACCCATATGCTCCCCGGTGGCACCAGGGCCCCCCGCGCTGCTGCCGTCCTCCCCGCCCGCCACAGCGAGGCCCATACCTGACGCGAGGCTCTGCTCGGAGCCCTGGCGCCCGATGTGGCCGTCTCCCGCGCCTGTAGCCCCCGGCGCCAGCCCATCGTGCGTGTCCTTACTCCCCACACGCCGCATGTAAGCGTAGGGAGGCACGCCGCCCGGCCCGCCGCCGCGGCCGCCGCGCTGGTGGTGCATGTGGGGCGGGTAGGGGATGCCGGGCCGCCGCGCGTTGCCGCCGCTGCCGCTGAAGTGCGAGGAGGGCAGGTGGATGGTCGCAGTCACGGCATGCAGGCGCTGGATCGCGCTGGCGAGGGAGTGCAGCTGCGGGAAGTGCTCCGCCAGCTGCATGAGGCGGCTGAGTGGGTTGATGGGCGGCCCGCCCGCGCTGCTGCTGCCGGTGGTCGTGACGGCGGTCGACGAACCGCTCGTGGCGCTGTCGGAGCTGGGCAGGCCGCTGCTGAGGTCAGTGGAGGGCGGGCCAGACAAGCTGATGGCGTCGGAGACGGAGCTGGAGGGACCGCCGTCCGTCGCAGACGAGGAGGAGGAGGAGACGGCAGAGGAGCCTGATAGCGCTGCGCCCGCCTCCTCCCCCTCAAGCCGCAGAAGCCCAGGCGCCGCCTCTGCAGTAGCGCCAGGAAGCGCGGCAGTCCCCCCTCCAGCGGCGAGCTGCTGCTGCTGCTGTTGCTGGTACGCTGCGGCGGCAGAGGGCGACGTTGCTCGATGCAGCTGGTGGAGCTGGTCTAGCAGGTGACTGTGCTGCGCCTGTGGCATCTGCTGGCTGTTTCCCTCCAGCTGGCGAATCAGCGCGCCGATGATCGCGTTGACAGACGGCAGCGCCACGACGCTGACCGGCTGGTCGTCGTACGGCCCAAGCCGCAGGTTCGAGGTGAGGGGGCGGTCTGCCCCCTCGCCAAACACGGCAGCGAGGGGGTTCAGGCCCCCGCCCGCCGCGGCAGTGGTGGCGTCGGCGTGGGGGTGCTGGTCGACGCCCGGGAGCCCGGGGATGCCTCCCGGCGGCTGTGCGGGTGGGCTGCCGAAGACGCCGTGCATCGGGTGGAGGGCTGCGCCGTGCAGACCCGCCTCCGCCACGCCAGCGCTGGGAGGCACAGCTGTAGGCGGCTGCGGCTCCTGTCCCGTCCCCGCGGGCCCAGGCAGCCACGCGGCGCCAGCGGCAGGGCCGGCGCTGGGGCCGCCTGTACCCGCCTCATCCCCGCTCTCCAGGGGTAAGCCGATGCTGCTGCTGCTGCCCGCAGCGTCGCCCTGCCCCTGCTGCCCGCGCTGCCAGGGCAGTGACCCCTGTTGCGCCTGCAGCAGCTGCGCAAGGGAGCCGCTGCCGCCGGACGCTCGGCCGCCGACTTGCGGCTGCTGGCCGTTCTGTCCGCGCTGCCCCGACGCAGCCCCGGACACCTCCTCGCTGGAGGCTGAGTCGAGCCCCGCAGCTGACCCCTGCAGGCCACGGGCCGCCAGCAGCTGCAGCGCCACCTCAAAGACCGGACTGCCCTCCCCCTGCAGGCCCGCGCTGTCGCTGCTGCGCGCGCCGCCGCCGCCGCCGCTGCCTGCCCGCAGCAGGGCGTGGGCGCTGCCGCCAGCGCCCGATCCTTCACGCAGCGACGGCCGCTGCGTGAAGCTGGCCAGTAGTGAGGCGAGACCGGGCGTGTCGGAGCCCGACCCGCCGTGGCTGTGGCTGCCCTCGCGGTGCAGGCCGCGCGGGGTCCGCCCGTGCCCGCTGGCGCTCCCGCCGTTTCCACTCTCCTCCCCAGGGCTGCCCATGTCGCTATCTGCCGCCCCCGCCGCGTGCCGGCTGGCGCTCCCGGCGCTCGCGTGCCGCCGCGGCTGCAGGTGGTCCGCTGACGCGCCCTCCGCGCCGCTGGAGCCGCTGTCGCGGGTTGTGAACGACTCGCCGCTGGTGGCGGAGGACAGGGCAGAGGGGTGCCGCCTGCCGTACACGCCGCGTCCGCTGTCTGCACCGCCACCACCCGACTCGCCACCGCCTGCATCGCTGCTGGCTGCAGTGCCGAGGCCGTCGCCGCCGCTTCCAGCGCCGCCGGCGGCATCGCGGGGGCTGAGCAGGGAGGGGCGGTCAGACGCGCCGCCGCCGCCACCGCCGCCGAACTGCTGCTGCAGCAGCAGCTGAGCGAGTCGCTGCTGCATGCGCGGCGGCAGTCCCGACAGCACCCGCCGGGTTGTGGGCGCGTCCGTCTGCGTGAGCGTGCGTGCGAGCTGCGTGAGGGCGCTGTTTGCTGCGGGGGACGCCAGCTCGCTCTGTGTGGTCAGGAGGCCTGCTAGGCGCTGCAGCTCCGCAAGCACGTGGGCAGGGGGCGGCCCGCGCCCCGACGCGCCGCCAGCGTCTGCGTCGCCCTCCTCGTCGCCGTATCCCCCGGCCCCCTCCTCGTCCTCCCCCTCCTCGCCGTACCCCCGCCTGCCGCGCCCCGTCGCTGCGCGGGCGCGCAGACGCCCCGATGCCCTCACGTCCCCTCCGAGGCCGTCGTCCCCTCCGTCCGGGTGTCCGTACGGGCCGCCCTCCCCATACCCGCCCGCCCCTCCAGCAGCGCCGCCGCTGTACGCATAATCGCCCTCGTCGTCGCCGCCATGGCCTCCGCCGCGGCTGCGCGGGCTGACAAAGCCCGGGGGCCGCCCCGGCCCGCCCCCGCGGTAGGGCGTCGCGCCCCTGCCGCGACCCCCACGCCCTCGGCCGCCGGGTCGACCCCCACCCCCGTACCCCTGCTCATAGCCATACCCGTCGTAGTCACCGGGCCCACCCCCGCCGTCACCCCCGAGGCCGAGGCCCAGCAAGGCACCGAGGGAGGGGTCGACGCCCCCGCCGTGCCCCCCGGCGTAGTGCCCTGCACCCGCAGCCGTGTAGCCCGCAGCGCTCGCACCGCGCCCCCTCCCGCGGCCTGCGCTGCCGCCAGCTGACCCCGCGCCGCCCGCCCCGGCGCCTGCACCCAGGCCTCGCCGCGCGCCCCTGCGAGGGGCGGGGCCGCCTGGAGGGGAGCCGAACGGGTCGTAATTCAGCGCGCTGTTGTGGCGCTCCCGGTCCCGCTCTGGGCGCGGCGCGGGCAGCGGCACGTCGTCCTCGTCGCCCTCGCCCGCCGCAAAGGCGGAGAGCGGGTCGGAGGGGTTGCTGGGGGCGAGTGCTGCACAGATAATTAAAGGCAGAGGGGTGGTGAGGCAGTGGGGTGGGCAGCGCAGCGCAGTGCATGGACAGGGAACGGATCAGAGGGGTGGTGAGGCAGTGTAGTGCATGGACCTGAGGTGTAGACGTCATTGGCCGGCAGGACGGCGTTCGGAGGCCCGTCGCCACACTCCACTCCAGCCGTCACCTTGCGCCGCTGCCAGCGTCCTCCGCAGCTTATCCACACGCCGCCACACAGCACCTGCAGCGCACCCACAGCGCACCGGCAGCGCAACAACAGCGCAACAACAGCGACAGCGGCGACGCACCTGCGATTGCGGAAAGCGGGATGCCACTGGCGACCGCCGCCTCCTTGACCGCCTTGGACGCCTCGCGCACCTGCCGCAGCTGCTGGATCACGCGGTGGTTCGTCTTGCGGATCACCTTCGTCAGCAGCTCCGGCTGGTCGCGGTGAAAGAACTTGTGTCGGTACTCGATCACGTCCCGCCGCCGCGCCGCAGCAGATGAGCCGCCTGCACGGGCGAATTCGTCGTCCTCCTCCGTCTGCAGGTCGCGGGAGCGGGAGTTGGGGCGCGTAGCGGGATGGAGTGGCGATGCGTAGCCGAGGGGAACATGGGGAGTGAAAACGCGACGTGCTGAGCAGGTGAGTGATTGCGCCGGAAGCGCGAGAGAGGGAGAGCGAGGCAGAGAGAGCATGCCGTACAACCGTAATGTACCAGTGCCGTGTGGGCGCGGACTGCCAGCGCAGGGCACGGGATACACTGTGGCACGCGCGTAGTCTGGGACCGCATCTCTGTCAGCTCTGTCAGTTTGCTCGAGGCCAGCCTTGCACTCTGGAAGCGGCCCACAGGCTCCCGGCTGCTGCTCCGTGGGGCCCCCGATCCCTGTGGTAGTGCGCGCATTTGGCAACACAGGTTCACTGGCACACAGCGCTAACCCAGTCCCTCCGATCAGCTGCTCCTGCTGACGACATCCCGCCCGGCGCCTGCCCAGGCGCCAGCCGCCGCCGCCCAGGCCCCGCCGGGCTCGTCGCACGCACCACGCGCTTCATGCTGTAAAAGTTGAGCTGCCGACAGAAGGAGGCGAGGCTGATCGTGTTGAAGTACTGCGGCAGCACGGTGGCGGCGAGCGCGTCCTCGTCCTCGATGATGAAGGAGGAGCCGTCGTCGGACCAGTGGATGATGTGCTTGTAGTCGGGGCTGTTGAGCATCTCCCACAGCGACGCCACGAAGGCGGGCACGCGGCCGACGGACGTGATCTCCGCCTTCTTGCGCTGTGGGCGGCGCAGGAAGGGGAAGGTCGCCGTCGGCGGCAGGCGCTTCTCGTCAGACATGGCAGCGCGCGATTCACGAGCTCAGGGGGACGATGCGCGTACTGTGCGCTGGCCAGGATGCTGTTCACGGCGGCGCACCGGGCGTGCAGGGTTGGACCAGCCTGCGCTTTCGAAGGTTGGCCTGCGGTTCGGCCCGCTGCTGCCACCTGCAACTGCAGATCCCAGCTGAATACTGCAGACGCGCTCGCAGCAAATCGAGCGAAGGCGATCCGGGTAATGTGGAGGTGGAAACTTGCGCCTCGCGCAAGAAGATGTTCGTGGATGCTCGGCCTCTCTTCAAGAACACACGCGATCCAACATTTTCTTCAGCAGCTTTCAGCCAGCATCAGAACACAGAAACACGGATCTATCGCGCCACAATACAGGGCCTACACGCTGGGCTTTTTCGTTGCAGTAGAAATGGGCTGCTTACTGAATAATTTCGCGTATTCCCAATTCATATCCCGTGTCCGTCTGTCGGATGAGTCGCAAGTTTTGCAAATTAGTTGAAGCGATGCCGCTGGCTTGTAACTTGGTCCTACCCGCCAACGCCACTGTTGTGTACGATCGAGCGTGGTCACTCACATTAGCAAGGAAACCGTTTTGTGTGTGAAGGCAACTTGAAGTTCAACCAATCTGAAGCGGCTCGCCGGACTCGGTAAGCCCCAAAGGGGCTCACGCGCTGCCGCCCTGCCCCGCCAGCGCTCGCATCACGCTCGCAGCGGTGTGCAGTCGCCGCAGCACCGACTCTGCGAGCGCCGCCTCCGCGCCGTACAGCTCCGCATCCTGCTGCCACGCCTCGGCATCCTCCGCCGCCGCAGCCGCCGTGGCGTCTGCGACTGAAGCGCTGGTAGCGCCAGCGTCGGCAGAGCTCGAGGCATCACTGCTGCCCGAGCCCGCCGTGCTCGCTGCAACCGCCGCAGACGCAGCTGCGGCGCGGCCGCTCGCTGCAGCGGCGCGCCGCTTGGCCTCGGCACTGAATGCCAGCAGGGACTCTGGCACGGCCAGGTCCCCTCGCAGCAGCGCAGCCATGCGCTGCGGCAGGGTGAGGGAGGGCGTGTTCAGGCCGTGCAGCTGCCGCTCCTGCGGCGGCCGGTGAGAGGGCGCCGCAGCAGCTGCAGCGGCTGCCTCGGGCTGACCATCTGCGAGAGCGAGCGTCACTGTTGCCCTGGCGCCCGCGGCAGCAGCGGGCGGCGCAGGAGCAGGCTCGTAGTTTGCCGGCGGCGCAGCGAGCAGCCCTGCGACCGCCGGCGCCGCCGACCCAGCAGTCACTGCACCAGTCGGCTGACGCGCCTGAGACGGCTGCGATCCCCCCGCAGCAGCGACGGCGGAGGCGGCCTCGCGGGCCCGCCGCGCTTCAATCATCGTTGCGGCGGCTGTCGGAACGCTCGCGACGGTGCCCGCGGCGCGCGCAGCGGCACGGCTGTCTCCCCCAGGCGCGGCCACGGCGCCTGCAGCAGGGGCGTGGTGCGCCGGCAGCGCCCCCGCGACCGCGCTGCTGCCGCCGCCTCCACCGCCTCCGCCCTCCTCCTCCCGCAGCTGCATGGTGCGCGTGGGCGCGGGCACGGGGCGGCCGCCTGGGCCTACGCGCCGCTTCTCCGTGTCGTCCACCACGCTCACGCCCGCCTCGCTCTTCTGCGTCAGCGCCAGCAGCACGTGCAAGCAGTTCTCCCGCGCGTCCCGCGCGTCGCCGTCGTCGGCCTCTGGGCCCTCAGCGCTCGCTGCGGCGCCTGCCGCCGTGCTTGCAGCCGCAGCGCCTGCCACTTCGCCTGCGGCAGGGGCGGCAGCGGGCTCGCCCACGGGCAGGGTGTGGAGCACACGCAGCAGCAGGGGGGCGAGGCCACCGCCCTCCAGCCCAAAGACGCAGGCAGCTCCTGCACCAGCGCCTGTCTCCGCGCCAGCCGCAGCAGCCGCAGAGGCCGCACTCGTAACGTGAGCATCCGCAGTGCCCCCTGCGGCGCACAGCGCATGTAGCCGGGACCCGGCACCCGGCGCCAGGAGCCACGGGTTGACGGCGAGGCACGCGGCCTTGATGGCGTCTGGGTGCACGCCGTGCATGAGGTGGCGCAGGAAGAAGAGGCACTTACGCACGAGGCGCCGGCCGCGGCTGCGCACGCTGGCAGGCAGCAGCAGCAGCGGTAGGGCTGCGGCTCCTCCCGCCTCTGCTGCTGTCGACGACGGGGTTGCAGGGTGGCCGCAATACAGGGCCCAGAACAGCAGCGGGTGCGCGATGAGCTGGAAGGGAGACACGCGCACGGGGGCGGTTGCGCCTGCAGCGGCAGCGCCTGCAGGGGCATCCGTAGCAGCTGCTGCAGCCTGTCCGTCTGCCCGGCACGCGGCCGCCAGCTGCCGCAGCGTCGCCGCATCGGCCTGAACGGTGAAAGAGCCCTCGCCGGCGGTGCCTGCCACCCCGCCCTCAGCGGGGGCGGAGGAGCCAGCGACAGCGGCAGCCGCAGCCGCAGGGGCGTCCGAGGAGGCTGCCGCCCCTGCTCGTGCCGCCGGCAGCGGCAGCTGCGTCTGCACGCCCGACACGAGCGCCGCCTGCGCCACGCCGTTGTCGCGCGAGAGGGCGGACAGCGCGGTGAGCAGGTCGGTCTGTAGGGCGAGCTGATCCTCGAGGCGGCGAGCGAGCGACAGGCTAGCGCCAGCGCCAGACGCTGCGGCGGGGGCCGACCCCTCAGCACCAGAGACTGTCGCGGCGCCAGTCGACGGCCCCTCCGCCCGCTGCTGCTGCTGCTGCTGCTGCTGCTGCTGCTGCAGGAGGAGGGAGTCCGCCAGCAGCGTGGCGCGCGCGAGGGCTGTCACCAGCGCGTGCATGCACCCGCTCTCGAGGGCCCAGCCTTGCGCCGCGGGGTTGTTCTGCAGCACTGTGGCGAGCACCTCCGCCGCCCGCGCCTGCACGGGCGGGGCGGCGAACTGCTCGGGGCCGAACTCTGCGAGGGCGCGGGCTGCGACAGCAGCGTTCCCTGCCGCGGCAGCGCCCGCGCCCGCACTTGCGCCCGCGGCGCCGGGCTCTGCGGCGCCCGCGCCCGCCCCGGCAGCGGCGTCAGAACTGCTGCTGCCGCTGCTGGTGCTGGGGGGCAGCACGCCCGGGAGATCAAACGGGGCCGGCTCCTCCCCCAGCACGCACTGCATGAGGGCGGGGAAGGCGCCCACGATGAACAGATTCTTCGCGTTGTCGATGCCCTCCGTCAAGTCCTGCAGCTCCTCCAGCGCCGCGAGCTTGCGCAGCGTCAGGTGCACGCTGCCGTCCTCCGCGAGCGTGCGACGCGCGCGCTCCTCCTCGTCGTCGTCCTCGTCGTCGTCCATATCTGGCAGCGCCACCGCCCGGCTCGCTCCCGGCGGCGTCGCCGCGCCGGCAGCCGCGATGGCCGCGGTGCCCAGGCACGAGGGCCGATTGCCAGGCAGCAGGCTCAGCACATCCCCGAGCTTCCGCATCCTGTCGGACTCATCGACCGTCAGAGACTTGAACACCTTGGTCAGCCATTTTCTGTTCTGCACACACAGCGAGAGGGCCACATGATTTGCAGAAGAGCAGTGGTGTTGACGAGGGCGGGTTGCGCGGGTGATTCCGTCGCAGCCACTGCACCCCGGCAACATTTCGGACGCGCCTCTTCTGACATTGGTTTCGCGGTGGATGTCGACGTCCCATCATTTTGCGCGAGCGACCACTTCAGGATGCCCAGCCAGTTGCCGTACTTGTTCGCCATGGCGGCGACGAACACGTGGTTGACGGCCCCGGAACTCGGCCGCAGAAACTTTGCAAATAACGGTGCAGTTTTTCTGAAGACGGTAAAGGTTGAGCGCAAGCACATTGACGGCCCGCTGGTGTGAGCTATCGCGGCTCGAAAACAAGGGCTTCAGACGACGGGAGTCACCATTCGAATAGCTGAGCAAGAATGGCGAATGAATGTATGGGACCTTGCCCGCCGAATGATCTGGCGGCCGTGTCGGCCTTGCGCATTGTACGTGTGCTTGTACAGCAAGCGCACGCAGCAAAGCGACTACGCTCACGCGGTGTGAGGCAGAAAGCTGCAGAGCTCTCCGCAAGCGGCTCCGACTGTCGATCGTGCGGCACGCGATTCGTGTCGAATTCGAAGCCTTCAGGTTGAAGCGCCTTGAACCTTCGAACCCGAGGCGGGATGCCCGGGTTTTGCAGCTGGCTTGTGCACGAGAGACGCCTCGTCGTAGCATGGACGCACCTGCTGCCAGAGCGCATTCGCACACCACTTTTCGGGGCGCTTTTCCTGGCCGCCTCCGCAGCCCTGGCTTGCGTTCCCGAAGTGATCCCCTGCTCTGAGTGGGTGTCACCGGGCTTCGACACCTTTTATCGGTGGCCCCGCTTCTCTGCTGGGGCCGTCGTGTTCTTCGCTGGGCAGTGCGTCGTCGGGTATCTCTTCAACACCATTGGAGTACACGGACCAGGCATCGGCCACTGCGATACAAGGCTGCGAGGAAAGGCCGCAGTTATCTGCGTGTACTTTACGACGCTGTACTTTTTGGGCGCCATCTTTGTCCTCAACGGCCCGTGCCTGCAAGGCGACGAGCAGTGGACGTTTGCGGGGCTGACGTATACCTCGGCCCTGCGCGATCGGCTGCTGTGGTCGATCCTGTTCCGGTGGCTGGCTTTTTCGGTGCCGCAGTGGCTGGGCCTGCACTGGAGCCTCATGGACCGCATTCAGGGTCTGGGGGACATTGTGCTGACGCCAGCGTGGATCCGAAAGTGGCGGCGCAAGCAGTGGACAGCAGTCGCTATCGGCGTGTCCATCGCACTCGCCGCAACCGTCTACAACCTGTACCTCCTGCGGTCCATCGACCGGCTGCATTGGTACGCGCTAGGCCTCCTGATCCTTGCGGTGTGCTTCTTTGGGTTCGCCTGGGCAGTCTCTGGGCACTATCGGCTGCACTTCCACCACTACTGCTTCGCCGCGTTCGCTCCTTTCTTCCCCGTGCACGAGAGCCCGTTCTCAACGGTGGCGCAGGCGCTGTTTCTGTTCATTGGTATGGAGGGCCTGTGCACGTGGGGCCCTGATCCGCTGTTCTATCGGCTGACGGCAGAGGAGAAGGCGCTGTCTCGGCGACCCGTGAAGCCTGCAGCGCAAGTCGTGGTCATTGCCGGCTTGCCTGGGGGAACGACCAGTGGGATAAAAGCCCTGCCTGCAAGCTCGAGCAGCAGTGCTGTACAGGGGTCGCTCTCGATAGCAGAATGGGCGTCGCCATCGACTGCGCATGACCGAAATGCCGCCGCCGTTGCGCATTCGCCTGTTGTCGTGGTGGCCTCGCCATTGCTGGCGGAGCTGCCCGCCGACGCAGTTGCGACCCCCACTCACGTGGGAGGCTTTCCAGACCCGAAAGCGCAGCCGCTTTTGGTGGCAGCGGTCCCGGTAGTAACGGGTGCATCAGGTACTTCTGGAGTCGGGTAGACGTGCTCCACTTTTGCGTCCGCCATTTGCCTCGACTCGGGGAGACGCGCTCCACTTTTCTGTCCGCCTCTTGCACTTGTGGCCGGGTGCCACACAGAGCGCGTAGGTTCCATTCAGCAGCCAGGGGTGTGCCGCCCTTTCCATGCCTGGCGGCTGTTAGCCGTGGGATTTCGTTGTCACGAGGCGGGCTCCGTCAGCCTGCGGAGCCTGTCAGGCAACAACACAGTTCCCCGTTCGAGGCACAGCCGTTGTCACACCGGAGGGCTGCTTGGCTTTCTTATATCGATAGCGGCTCGGCTAAGTCTCACACATTTCTTCCATACCCGAGCGCTGTAGTCTCCTACGCTGCGACTGTGCGACCGAGATTGCAGGAAGCATGTCACCACTGGTCTGCCGACACGAGGAGCGCGGTCCCGCCGCCGGCCATGCACCCTTGTTGTTCATGTTATTGAGAGCATCCCCAGCAAGGGCCCAGCTGTGAACGCAAGTTGCAATCAATCAATCAATCATCGACGTCCATCGCGGTTGAGTATTTCACACTGGCGTCTGCCCGTGATCGAAACGTCAACCAGTACCTCGAGTCCAGGATGCTGCGCTCGGATACATACGCAGATCTCTGACAGCTGCAGCGCTGCATTGTCTTGTACCGCGGTTACCGTTCTCCGTGTTTTGGATGGCTATGTGCACATATGCATGTCACCAGGCCTAGGCGCACCGGGCTGGGCAGGTATCCATCAACGTCGACATAAAGCACATGCATATGTGCACACAGCCGGCTCCCGCTCATGGCCACATGAGCATGACTTCAGATCATCACCGATTGCAATATTCGAACACGTTTGCGACCTCCAACTAACCCACGCTGCAATTCGACCACCACAGTCGGACATCTGCAGGCGACAATAGCTTCTTGCTGCGGTCCAAGGTCGGCAACTCCATGTGTTCAAGTGTGGTGCGCGGTGCGCTAGCCCAGCGCTACGAGAGAGGGAGGGGACTCGCACTCACGCTGAGAGCGCAGCCGCCAGCGCTGCCTCCTCTGGCGGCAAGTCTAGCAGCAGCTTCGGGAAGTGGCGCTCCTGGGAGCGCTGGAACCGCCAGCCGGCAGCTTCCAGACCGTCAAACACCGCTCGGAACTGCTCGATCGTCATGCCGTTCGCCCGCCACTCCATGCCCCCTGCTGCCTGCAGCACGGCATCGACGCCCGCGCGTGCGGTGAGGAGGTCACCGCGCCGGAACACGCCGTGCGCCGTGCTGATCATGTCATCCGGAGACCCCGGCGCAGCGCCTGCGGCCACGCGGGACGCACGAGCGGGGGAGGCGCTGCCGTCTCGGCTGACGGCGCCGGAGAAGGAGGTCGCATCCACATCCACATCGTCATCCCCATCATCCTCATCCTCGCCGCCGGCTAAGCCCTGGACCGCAGGGGCAGCATCGACGTCGGCATCCTCGTCATCATCTTCAGCATCATCGTCGTCATCAGGTGCCAGTCGCACGCCACCGGCGGCTGCGCTGGCAATGGTATCCCCGCCAGCACGCCGGCCGGCGACTGCAACGCCGCTCGCGCTTGCGCCCGCAGTGCCGGCAGTGCCCCCGGGGCGGCTCGCGCTGGCTGCAGCGAGCGCCTTGACCAGTGACGTTGCCTTCATGCGCGCCTTGTTGTCGCGCAGCGGGCCCTCCAGCGTGTCTGCGGAGACGCCGTCGCGCGCCCACACGTTCTGGTAGTCCCTCCCGCTTGCAGCGCCACCGCCCGCCCCGGATCGAGTATCGCCTCTGACACGGCCCCGCGCATCGTCGCGGGGCTCACGGTAGTCGCGGTGGTCTCTGGCAGCCCGGGAGTCGTCGCCTCGCCCTCGGCTGTCCCAGGCGGGCCGGGAAGGGGCGCCACGGATGCTGGAGTCGCCGCTCTCGTGGTGACGTCCGTCTGAACTCCAGCCCAGACTGCTCGGCCGCTTGGGGCTGCTAGCTCGTGACGCTGCCTCGTGCCGCATCCCCGACTGCGCCTGCAGCTGCGAGCGAGCCCTGCCACGCTCCGGCGAGCCCCTCTCGAAGCCTTCCGCAGCCCCACCCGCTGCCCCACCCTCTGCACCCGACATGTCGACAGCGACGGCTGCCGACGCGCCCGGCCGCGCAGCCGCGGGGCGGGCCCACGAAGCAAACATGCGGATCGCCGCGCCGAGGCCCGTCATCATGGACGGCCCTGCCGCCGGCGGGAGGGATCGGGTGGCGGCAAGCGTTTGCGCATCCGGTCGGCTGACAACCGCAGAGGCAGCAGGAGCTCCAACCGCCGCCTCCGCCGCGCCGTCGCCCGCCCGCGCCGCCGCGCCTGCCCGATTCGCCGCCAGCTGCGCCAGTACATGCTTGTTCGCCAGCACGCTGCGCAGCAGCTTGTTCTTGCCGCCGAAGGCCACGCGCAGGAACGTGTCCCAGCGCGCAAAGTCGAGGCCCGCGGGGATGCCCTTGGGAATGATCTCAACGACGGCAGAGTCGACCTTCGGCGGCGGCCGGAACTGCTCCTTGCCGATCTTCATCACCATGCGCACACTGTGGCTCAGCATCTGGCAGTTCACGGACAGCTTGGAGTAGTTGGCGGTGCCCGGGCGCGCCACGATGCGCTCCGCGAACTCGAGCTGAAACATGATGACGGCCGCCTTCGGCACGGGCGTGTGCGTGAAGAGGCGCGTCAGCACGGGCGAGGAGATCTGGTACGGGATGTTGGCCACCAGCTTGTCGAAGGCGGGCAGCGGCACCTTCAAAAAGTCGGCGTTCGTGCAGAAGAACTTGTCGGACAGGCCCATGCCGTGCACGCGCCGGGTGACGATCTCCGCGAGGCGTGGGTCCAGCTCCACCGCGTACACGCCTTTCGCACGCTCCAGCATGTGTACCGTCATGTTCCCCGTTCCGGGACCAATCTCAAACACTGCCTCGTCCGGCTGGATGTTCGCAGCCTCGACAATGTTTTTGACGACATCGGCGTTCTTCAGCAGGTGCTGGCCAAAGCGCTTGCGGAGCGAGACCCGAGCGCTCTTCAATGCAGAGGACACCGTGCGGCATCCGAGCGCAGCTAAGAGCACCCGCTCATTAGGAGCGACATGCCGCGGCGCACAAAACGCGGAGCCCACAGCCGCTGCAGAGCGCTGCGCTCGACAGAGGCCCGCCAGCACCGCAACGGCTGGCTGAAGTTTGTGCTGACGCAACATGAGCTTGGTCGCGGTGCACGGAGGTCGTGATGTTCACTCGAGCCGGCGAGCTCAAGATGCGCGTCCAACTCACAGGATGTGTGTGGAAACCCCTTCGTGCATCCAGTCGAACTTTTCATCAATTCGACTCTGCCGGTCCGTCATGGACAAAGATTTCTTCGTCATCCGCCTCCCCTGCACGCTGCAATGGATCCGCGTGCTGTGCGCACTGTTCTTGTCTGACACGCGAATAGCGCGCACAACCTTTCTTGGCTGCTGTGCTTGAGCCGAACTGAAATATGGCGGGCGGTGAGTGGGTGCGGGTGCGGACTGGTGTTGTGCCGCGCTTGAAGGCCGTCGCTCTGCTCGTATCGGGACGTGTGCAGCTGTCACCCTCGTGCTTTCGGCGCTGCCATTACGACTTGAACTGCTCTGCGAATTGCCAACAGCTCTCAGCGTTCGAAAACCCTCAGCTTCGTTGTGCGGACCGTTCTTCGGTCGTGCGGCCCCGCTCTTTCCTTGCAGTTTACCTCTCCATGCCGCCAGGTCAGATGGGCATGAGCCCTGCGCCCGCTCTGATGGTGCCAGGCGGGGGCATGATGGTTATGCCCACCGCCGCCTTCAATGATACGCTGGACACGCTCGTGAAGACGCCGGGTCTGTACATCAAGGAGAAGGCGAGTGGCGCAGCCTCGACGCGTGTAGCCGATGTAGCGCGAGCGCGGCCCTTCGCCCCTTGCGAGCCAACAGCTAGGCACATTCAGTTTTCAGGCGGCAGCTGATTGCGGTATGCGTTTCCACTTCATCAGCCAAGTCTGGGCGACACCGACCTCGTTCTGTGTGCCGGGCTGTGCTGTGCAGGTCAAGATGCTCGAGGTGCTGACGGACTACCAGACCGAAAACACGTTCAACGTGAGCCTCTGGAACCCGGCGGTGGGCCCGGTCGACCAGCCGCGGGCGGGCAAGGGCGCCGACGCATTTGTCATTAAGGAGGTCTCCTCCTGCTGCCAGCGCCAATTCTGCGGGCCGAACCGCGCCTTCGACATCGCCATGGTGCCCTCCAGCCCCCTTATTGCGACGTTCCACCCCGGTCTGGAGAACCGCGAGACCATGTTTCGCCACCCCGACGCGCTGGTCATGCGGCGTCCGTTCACCTGCACCTGCTGCTGCTACAACCGGTGCGTGCGCGCGCGCAGGGGGGGCTGCGGCAGCCCCAAGAGCCGGGGAGCGACGCAGAGTGGGCGATGCTGTCCGCCAGCTCACTGCAGCCCGAGTCGCTGTTCAGCGCCGCTGCCCCCAGGGCCACGAAGGACTCGGCCTGCCCCACATGCTGCCAGCCCCGCGCGTCTGCCACGTGCCACCCCACCTCGAAATCCCCACCGCAGGCCGAAGATGTTCCTCTCACACAACTCGCTCGGCCGCTTCGCGACAGTCACCAACCCGTGCACGTGTGCGTATCGCTCAGGCGTCACCCGCAGTGATCATGCGCCGACTAGCAACTCCAACCCCCGCCTTGCTCCCCCTTTTAATGCCACTGCAAACTGCCCTCGCCCCCCGCCTGTGCCGCCTGCAGTCTGCGCCTTCCAGTTCGACATCCACGCTGCGACCGGCGGGGACGGCGGCGAGAGCCCAGTGTCCTCCACCGTGGCGGGCGAGGGCGGCGCCAAGTGGTACACGGTGCACGGCACCTGCTGCCAGCCCGCCGTCTTCTGCTTCTGCCCGTGGGGCGAGTGCGCACGCGTCCGTCTGCAGGTGTATGAGGCCGCAGACGTGGGCCGCGAGCGGCCCGTGGGCGAGGTCGCCCGTGTGTTCCCCGGCTGCTGCAAGGCCGAGTTCACGGAGGCTGACGACTTCACGCTCGCGTTCCCAGGCGCCGACCACGTGAGTTGCTGCTGCAGTCACGCTTGCAGCGGTGTTGCTGTTCGGTACCCGGCCATTGATGATACGACAGTCTGCCGTAATGCATTATCCGTGCGTCTCAGCAAACCGAGCCAACCACAGCCCGCAGGGATTGTCTGTCGCCGCGTTGGTGCCGCGCTCGCCTTTCCCGCCTCTCGCGCGGCAGCTCTTTCACTGACGCCCCCTCCCCTCTCCTCCGCCGCCTGTCTGCTGCAGGGCCTCAAGCGCGCCTCCCTCGTGTCCTCCGTTCTCCTTCTCAACTACCTGTACTACGAGGGCAAGCGGAAGCGCCACAACCGCGGGGGCGGCGGTGGCGGCGGCTTTGCAAGCAACTGAGCGACTCGCCGGCGCCCCAGGGACCACTGGCGTATCCAGTGTTCACGCTCAAGTGTGGGGTGCCGCTGCGTCGCCACAGTCGCTGTGCCCCGTGCGGAGCTGACTCTTCGCCGCGGGTTGCCGGGTCCAGAATTGTTCCCAATCGCCACCTGTCGTGTGCAGCAGGGTGGCACATGTATTGCGCTTGGCTGGCAGTGCCTCGCGCCGGTTGCTCGCTGTATGACACGGCCAATAGTGAATGCGTATCAGCGTCTGCAGGGCACCGGTACCGATCGCGACTTGTGATTAAACTCATGTCATCGAACCTGGCATGTGCTGCATACGCATTCCGCCTTTGCAACCTGCAGCCGGATTCGCGCATGTCTTGCGTACGATTTTGGAGTGCAATTGCAAACGTACGAGCCGACTAATAATCATGTGTGTTCATGCGCAGCTATTCGAATTCGCGTGTTGAGCACATGGACCGCGCCAAATGAACCTTCTTGAATGTATACGTCGGCCTGCCAAACTTGAGATTTGCAAACAAGTTGTGCGCGCACTCGCAGCTTTCGGCATCTACGAGTGCGGATACGTATTCGGTACATGCATGATCACGACCTCTATCAAGGGTGCTAGCTACACATGCCAATAGCAGAGGCAGCCAGTTGTGCGAGAGGCGCGCATAAATTAAAGCCGGAGTCGCACAGCATCACGTGGCGGGCAGTCAGCCGGCGTGGTAGGCGCGGCTCAGGACGACTGACCGCATGCCGCATGGACAGCTGACACAACGGGCTTGGAGGTCTCGCATACGACACTTTTTCGAGCAAGGCGACAAGTGCGCACGGCATCGGAAAAGTCAACCTAGTCGAGCGTCCGCAGCCAGGCGGCCGCGGCAGGCGACTGCGAAGGCAGTGCGAAGCTGTGTGCATGCACCACGCAGAATAACTGCGTTGCAGCCAGGTCTAGTAAGGGGCCCATCTTTCGCTTTGGCAAGCTGCAGAATGCAACGCTTTGTGGCGTTGCTCGCTGTGTGCGTGGGCAGCAGACAGACACATGTTGATATTCCCAAGTGTGTGAATACAACGGAGCGGCAGCGAATTCTAAATGACACCTACAGAGCTCACAAGCACGAAACCTGCACAGTGGAGCGCCCAGCTAACGCCTGTTGCCGCTTTCGAGCGCGATGCTGCCAGTCTTGGTGGTGCGCCTACCGCTCAGTCACTGTGGCACCCCCAGACGCGCGCCGGAGCTCGCGGCAGACGCGCGGCCGTGAGGCTCATCCCCAGACGGAGTTCGCACCATCATCTCCTTCTCATCCGACAGCACCGGCGCGGAGCTCGAGTGACGAAACGGCACACCTGTGCGCAGCCACCGCGACAGCTTGGCTCCCAGCCCCTTTGAGTCGTACGGCTTGCTCAGGTGGTCGTCCATGCCCGCAGCCATGCAGCGGTCTACGTCAGCCTTCAGGGCAGAGGCAGTCAGTGCAATAATCGGGATGCCTCTCTTGTCAGGATCGGGCAGCGCTCGGATGCGCCGGGTGGCCTCGTAGCCGTCCATGACGGGCATCTGGCAGTCCATCAGCACCACATGGAAGGTGTCACGCTGCACTGCCTCCACTGCAGCCAGTCCGTTCTCGACGTGCGTGACGTCTCGGTGCCCCAGATTGCGCAGAAAGCGCTTGGCAATCATGGCATTTACGGCGTTGTCTTCCGCTAGCAGAATACGGGGCGGCATCTCATCAGGCGTGGGCAGCGCCCGTTCCGCGCCGTCACCCGCAGGCGTGCGGTGTCCACTGGCAGGCGCGTCACGCTCGGAGCTTGCCGGCGACGGCACGGTGGCCAGCACAGCGCCATGCGGGAAGGCGTGGCGAGAAATGCCGCTTTCAGGCGGCTTCGCGCTGGCTGCAGCAGCGCTGATTTTCGTCATAATCACAGGCGGGGATGGGCCGGAATTCAGTAGCACGGTGGAGCGTTCGGTGCAGTGCGTGGCCTCCAGACTCGACCGGCCGCTAGAGTCGAGGCCAAGCCCGTCGCGGGGCGGTGAACGGAGTGTCAGGGAGTTGATCAACGGCACGGCGACCGGTTCACTGAACGGGCCGGGGACGGCGACCCCCAGCCCCTTGAAGGCCCGCGCCATCTCCGCATGCTGCGGCACGACGAGGCTGGACGGCGCAGGGGGCATGCTGGAAGCTGCGGGCTGGTCCCCAGGCCCTGCTCGTGTCTCCAGCGGCCGCGTGAGCGCGCCCTGGCCAGCGCTGAGGGGCCCCGCCCGCGCAGCCCTGTTCTCGTGCCAGACATCGACAGCAGCCGGCGATGCCACAACTGCTGGCGGAATGCTGTCACTGCTGCTGGCAGCCACTCTCTCCCGCATAGCGGAGGGCTCGCGCAGCGCAGCGAGGGCGGCAACGGCGGCGAGCGAGGGCGGGCTGGAGCCGGCGCCAGGACTTGTGACAGCCCGACCTACAGCTGCTCCTGCGGCAGCCACGCGCTCGCCCGCACGGCTTCCCGGCGTGCCCGAGGCTGCCGCAAGAGCGCGATGCGACTGCGTGGCGGTCGCGCCGAATAGGCCTGCAGTGGGAGCCGAAAGAGCCCGCCGGGCCGGCGGTTCCAATACACGGCCCCGCACGCCGCCTGCCGCACACGGCTTGAGTACCGCCCCGGACCGCACCGCGCTCGCCGCGCCTGCCTTGGAGTGCTGGATGCCGGGACGATACACTCCCGACTTGATTGCCGCAGCCATGGCCACCGGCGACGGACCAATGCAAGGGCTGTCAAAATGCATGCGACTGCCGCGCGCGGCGGCGGAGCCTGCAGGGGAGGCCGCCGAATGCCCCAGCTGCCCGGCGGCAGCGCCTGTGCCGGGCGCGGAATCGGCGAAGCTGATCGGCGCCCGGCGGCCTGCAGAAGGTGTCAGCGCGTGCGGGGAGGGGCTGCCAGCCAGCACCGCCGCCTCGGGCGAGCAGACCGGCAGGGTAACAGTGAACCTGAGCGTGCTGCCCTTGCCCACAGCGCTCTCCGCGCCAATCTCGCCATGCATCATCGTCACCAGCTGCTTGCTGATGGCCAGGCCCAGGCCCGTGCCGCCAAAGCGGCGGGTGGTACTGCTATCGGCCTGCGTGAAGGGCTTAAACAGGCGGCCCATCGTCTCCGGGGTCATACCGATGCCGCTGTCCTGCACCTGGAACTGCAGGGTCGCCACACCGTCTTTCAGCTCCTTCAAATGACCGCTCAAGTTTACCTTGCCCCCCGCCGGCGTGAAGCGGATGGCGTTGGACAGCAGATTCATCCAGATCTGCTTCAGACGCTGCGGGTCCCCTTCAACAGCAGCGGGCACACCAGGGTCCAAGTCGCAGGTGAGGGTTACGCCTTTGGCCTTGGCGATTTCGCTCATCAGGGAAAGCACGTGGAACAGCATGGGCTGCAGGCAGAAAGGGATGCTCTCCAGCTCCAGCTTGCCCGCGGCGATCTTGCTGTGGTCCAGAACGTCATTGATGACCACTAGCAGCAGCTTGCCGGACTCGCGAATTGCATTCAAATAGTCTTGCTGCTCGGGTCCAAGATCAGGCGCCTGCAGGGCCAGGTCTACCAGCCCCAGGATGCCGTGCAGCGGCGTGCGCAGCTCGTGGCTGACGTTGGCCATCAGGTTGGTGGTCGCCTCTGCTGCCTTCTCAGCCGCAAGGAGCCTGGCTCGCTCCTCATCCAGCTGGCGCTTGTCTGCACACGCCACGCGCCAAGCGACGGGATAACACAAACACAACTCGGTGAAGCTCGCACGAAGCTTGCAATACGCAACCCACACGGCAGCTCCGATGCAGCACATGCAACCACAACACCGGTGAACGCGCGATATGTCCGTGATGGCGCCACCACGGCGGCATCGCACCGAGCTCGCATTCACATGCAAAGTACACACCTGTCACATCTTCGCACACAACGACGGCAGCGACTATGCCGCCGTCGCTGTTGCGCACGGGCGCAGAAGAGAGCCGCACGATGCCCCGCGTGGCATCCCCGCGCTCATAAATGGTGTCCTCGTCGGTGACCACCTCTCCGTGCACCAGGCTGCGAGCCAGCGGCCACTCGTGACCCTTGTAGGGGCGGCCGTCGGGATGAAATCTGCAAGGCGAGCGAGGAGAAGTGGGTACAATTTGAAGTGAACGGACAGGGCGGATGCCAGTGAAGAGCAAAGCCTCCAAAGCAATGTAGCAGCTGCCAAACCACACACGTCGCTGGCAACTCCTGCCCTGCGCCAAAGCTGCCAGCAGTGTTCAATTGCACCCACCCCTTCCACACCGCGTACTGCTCCACTGTCTTGGAGGGATGTCTGCAACCATCGGGCGGGGAGAACCATGAAGGCAATCACTAGAGGTGTGTGTTACGGCACGGCAGCACGCCGTGCATGCCTCGTGCGCGCGCAGCAGGCTACGCACATGGGGTGCCGCCAGACGGCCGTAGTCTTTTTGTTGGCGAGACACAGCTCCCCGCTCGGTGCGGACGCCACCACCACGCCCACAGGCAGCTGGTCAAGCGCTGTGACGAGCAGGGCTCGCTCGTTCTGCAGCTCCTGCTGGAACTCCTTCTGCCGCGTGATATCGAAGGCCGTGCCGAGCCAGCGCACGACCACGCCCTTATCGTTGCGCATCGGGCGCGCACACGTGAGAAAGGAGCGATACTGGTCGTGCGTGCCCTTGAGGCGCATCTCAATCGTGTAGGGAGTGCCCTCCGCAACCGTGGCCTGCCAGGCCTTGCCGACCCGCTCGGCGTCATCCGGGTGCACTTTCGAGTGCCAGCCCCAGCCGACCGCCTCATCGGATGGACAGTCAGAGATTTCGAGGCAGGCGCGGTTCAGGAAGTCAATGGCGCCACCTTCCGTCGCCAAGTTCTGCCTGCACGAGGGGGCACGACGATGGACGTGAGAAAGCGCCGGTACGAATTGCCACCACTCCTCGCCGCAGCTCGATGCGTGTGCGTCTCAGCGTAGCATCTCATCGGTCCAAAATTCTGACGAACAGTCGACAAGGATACGTGTACGCACCAGCAGGGCAGCGGCAGGTTGTCCAGAACGGTCCGCACAATTGGGTTGGACCACGCGACGGATGTTTTCACTGTCAGCGCAAAGTCGTGCGCGCAGCCGGCTGGCGGAACGACCCGGACCTTCGCACCATCGAGGACGGCTCCCGGAGCAGCAAGCGTCACGGTGGACTGAGTTGGGGCATTGTTGGCCGAGCCAACAGCCGCGCGCTCCGCGCTATCTTCTGCGAGCTCTGCCGCCCCGCGGGCCGAGGCTGGAACTGGCGACAACGGGGCCTTGATCGAGATATTGCGCGATGCCGTTGTAATATACTCCGAGTCGTCAGCTCGAACAGCGGCAAGCTTCGCGGTTGCATTCTCGAAGGCGATCTCCCCGGCCGCGTTGGTGACAAAGATGGCGTCGTTGAGAGCGTCCAGAATCGCCTCCAGCAAGGCGCATCGCGCGCTCACTTGCAGCAATCGCGCACTCAGCCCCCCTGCCCCGTTCGGTGAGGTGGGCGATGCCACCACTGGCAGTGAACCCGGGTTCGCCGACTTGCAGCCGTGACCGCCGGCGATGTCAGGCCGGTCAGCCATGACACCTTCGCTACCGTCGAGTGACCGACAGTGTTGGGCACCACGCTGGGTTAGTGAGGCGTATGTCGTTAGCGCGGTCGCTACTCGTTTTGCTGGCCGAGAAGGTGTGTCGCACTCTGACGTGTTCACGAAGTCGGGCAAACGTGCCACAAAATACGTGAGCAAGCAAGGAGCAGCAACAAATAGCGCAATTATAGCACATTGGATCCCCTATCTTCATTTAAACATGAGCTCTTGACTCGAAAACTGTAATGGAAGATTTCGAGCACCAGACGACAAGACAACGAAATATGTTTTCGTGTGGGACGCGTGCTCTGGAACACCGAATAACATGTCGGTTGTGTAACTTTATCACAAGGCTTGCGGATCAAACGAGGAGGCTCGAAGCTCTGGGCGTTTTGGTGCTGTCAGCAGCCTGAGTGGCACAGGCTGAGTGCAAGAACTCCTTGAACCAAGCCTTTCCTTCGGAGCCCCGCTGCCAGCAGTGGCACAAAACGGTCTCAATGCCACCAGACTGGCAGTGCCAGTGCTTGCTCTTCGCCATTAGTTGTACGTCAATGCCATCATTTTTCACGCCGGAGGCGTCGCGGGAGTGCCACCGAGCCGCCGGCGGGCCGGGCTTCACCGTGACGGCCCTCTCACTCTGCAGTGCCGTTCCCCAACAACTTTTGTTGAGCTGAAGTTGTTGCCAGTGGTATGGCCGACCGACGGGTGCCAACAGTTGTCGCTTCGACCTGCTGCGCCGGCTTCAGTAGATGATGACTCGGACCGACGTCGGACGGCCCGCCGGCCCGGGGTCTTGGTTGACTCCGAGTCAATAGGCTGCCAGTCAGTGAGATGGCATTTCTTTCAGTGAGCGGGACCGCCAGTTCCAATGGCAGGGCCCCCATTGCGCCACGGTGGTTCTCGTCTCCCCCCGTCCGGAAGCGCCTCCGTTCTTGGCCATGCCAACATGCGACGACGACCTTCTGGCCCGAAACCCACTGGGCAGGTTGCACTGACTGGGGCAGGGGCGTGCCAGTCGGGCTGCAAGAATTCTACAGCTTACTAGTGGTTGCTATATTCAAAGGTCAAGGGGCACACGCACGCGGTGCAGAAATCAGCCACTGGTGTTCCCGAGCTGAGCGGGGAACGAACGCTGCCATTCGTTGGTTCAGCCCAGTCATCTTCGGCGGGCGAAGCGTACCAGCGACTGCAGAAGTCAGGCACCCTGCATCCTTCTGCCGTCCGGATCCATGTTTGACCGTCGTTTACTTGCCTGCGCATAGGCGTAGGGTCTTGCGCTTTCTTCGTGGCTCATCCGGATGGCACGTGCAACCTACGGGCATATGTGTCTGTTCAGTTGCTCCCGCAGTGAGTGCTTACCGGTATGCATATGCATGGCAGGTTGAGCAGGCCATGCGGTGCGTAGTAGCCATGCTCGACACTGCCTGTAAATTATTGAATGAGTGCACATGCGCACGACGCACTCTCCCAAGAAGCGGTGCAATGCCGTCGGGCTCGCCTCGAGACTCGATATCGATGAAATTATGACGATAGATGGAGTCTAACCGAGCCTCCTCGCTGGAGGCCGTCGAAGAGCCCTAGACTTTCAGACAACTTCCGGATCCGGCATCGCCATGCAATGCTCAGTCAAAAACAGGTACACAACCGACACATGCCAGCGCAGCACTCGCCAAGGTTGTGGGGTCGCGCGTGGCACGTGAAAGCAGCAATCCCCCAGCAAGATGCCGAGGGCAATAGGGCCGTTGTGAAAGGTAGTATGGCGTGGCTCAGGCATTCTGACCGCATGCCGCAAGGGCAGCTGCAACGACAGGCCTGGAGGTATGTCACAAAGTGCAGGCATAGTCACAGGGTCGCACATGAACAGCAAGAGGCGGCAAGTGCGCAGTACGTGCCGCACACGAGAAGCTAACCCACTCGCGCAAGCAAACGCATACGGGCGCCGCACGAGAGAGCGAGGCTGAGCTACGTGTACGTGGATCTATCAGGGACGCTGCTTCCTCGGCAGTTGTCTAAAATGCCCCATCTTCCCGCCGCCGCAAGCAGAGGGTTGTATTTCGACGATGTATCCGGCTGTTTCCATGGCGGCAAATACAGCTCGTTCTGACAGAGGATAGGAGGACGCACCTTCCTACACAGCAGGGTGGGCTGCACACGCCCTTGCCGCTTTCGACCGCGGTGCTGCCCTAGCAGTGCCTCTACCGCTCAGTCACCCCCAGCAGCACGCTGGAGCTCCCGGCAGACGCGCGCCCGTCAGCGATCTTCACAGACGGGGTGCGCGTCACCAACTCTTCCTCGGTCGGCAGCACCGGCGCAGAGCTCGCGCGGCGATGCGGCACACCTGCGCGCAGCCAGCGCGCCAGCTTGGCCCCAAGTGCCTTGGAGTCATACGGCTTGCTCAGGTGATCGTCCATGCCGGCAGCCATGCAGCGGTCTACATCAGCCTTCAGCGCTGACGCGGTCAAGGCAATGATCGGAACCGTACGCTTATCAGGATCGGGCAGTGCCCGGATGCGCCGCGTTGCCTCGTAGCCGTCCATGACGGGCATCTGGCAGTCCATCAGGACGAGAGAAGGAGTGTCTGCCTGGAGCGCCTCAACGGCCTCTTGCCCGTTTTCCGCCAGGGTCACATGCAGGTACCCCAGGTTGCGCAGAAAGCGCTTGGCGATCATGGAATTGACGGCGTTGTCCTCCGCCAGCAGGATGCGGGGCGGCATCCCTGAAGGCGTGGGCATCACCCGTTCCGCGCCGTCACTCGCAGGCGTGTATCGCTCGAGGCTCCCCGATGAGGGCACCCTGCCCAGCGCAGCGTCAGGCGGGAAGGCGTGGCGAGCAGCGTCCGCGCCGGGCGGCCCCGCGCTGGCTGCAGCGGCGCTGAACCCCGTCATGATCGCAGGCGGGGACGGGCCGGAGTCCAGCGGCACTGTGGAGCGCCCGTTGTGATGTGAGGCCTCAAGATGCGGCCGGCTGGTGGTGCCGAGGCCAGGCCCGTCGCGGGGCGGTGAACGAAGACTGGTGGGGCCGTCTGCCGGCACAGCGACTGGCTCACCGAACGGGCCAGGGACGGCGATGCCCAGCCCTTTGAAGGCCCGTGCCATCTCCACATGCTGTGGCACAGCGATGGTGGAGGCCACAGAAAGCTCGCTCGCAGCGGCGGGCTCGTCCTGACGCCCCACTGCTGCTGCTTCCGGTAGCCGCGTGAGAGCGCCCTGGCCAGCGCTGAGTGAACCAGCCAGCGCGGCACCGCCCTCGCGCCCAGCACCGGCTACAGCAGCCGCTACTGGCGCAGCTGCGGGTGGAATCTTGCTGCTGCCGCTGCTGGCAGCCACAATCTCCCGCACAGCGCAGGGCTCGCGCAACGCAGCGAGGGCGGCAACGGCGGCGAGAGAGGGCGGGCCGGCGCTGGCGCGAGGCAGTGCGACGGGCGGGCCCGCACCTGCAACAGGCTGGCCTGCGCCAGCAGCACCCACGCCCGCGCTGGCACGGCCTCTCGGTGTGCCCAACGCCGCCGCTGCTGCCAGCGCGCGGTGCGAAGGGGTAGAGGTCACAGCAAACGAGCCCGCCTTCGCCGCCGCCAGCGCCCTCAGCCCCGGCAGCTCCAGCGCTGTGTCTCGCGCGCCGCCTGCCGCCCAAGGCTCCGGCGTCTCTCCGGGGCGGCCCGCCCCTGCTGCGCCAACCTTGGAGGGCAGGGTGCCTGGGTTGTACACCCCAGACTTGGCCGCTGCAGCCATGGCCACCGACGGGGGACTGAGGCAGGAGATGCCACCGTGGGTGGGGCTCCCGCGCGCAGCAGCAGAGCCTGTGGGGGAGGCCACCGGACGCTGCAGCTCGCCGCCTCCAGCCGCAGCAGCGCCCAATGCCCCCACAGATCTCTGTCCCAGCGGGCTTGAGGCTGCTAAGTCCACGGGTGCGCTGCCACCAAAGCTGACCGGCGCCCGGCGGCCGGCAGACGGCGTCAGCGCGTGCGGGGAGGGGCTGCTAGCAAGCACCGCCGCCTCAGGCGAGCACACCGGCAGAGTAACAGTGAAGCTGAACGTGCTGCCCTTGCCTACAGCGCTCTCCGCGCCAATCTCGCCATGCATCATCGCCACCAGCTGCTTGCTGATGGCCAGCCCCAGGCCCGTGCCGCCAAAGCGGCGGGTAGTGCTGCTATCCGCCTGCGTGAAGGGCTTAAACAGGCGGCCCATTGTCTCCTGTGTCATCCCGATGCCCGTGTCCTGCACCTGGAACTGCAGAGTCGCCACACCGTCTTTCAGCTCCTTCAAATGACCGCTCAAGTTAACCTTGCCCCCCGCCGGCGTGAAGCGGATGGCGTTGGACAGCAGATTCATCCAGATCTGCTTCAGGCGCTGCGGATCGCCCTCCACAGCAGCGGGCACACCAGGGTCCAAGTCGCAGGTGAGGGTTACGCCTTTGGCCTTGGCGATTTCGCTCATCAGGGAAAGCACGTGGAACAGCATGGGCTGCAGGCAGAAAGGGATGCTCTCCAGCTCCAGCTTGCCCGCGGCGATCTTGCTGTGGTCCAGAACGTCATTGATGACCACTAGCAGCAGCTTGCCGGACTCCCGAATAGCGTTCAAATACTCCTGTTGCTCGGGTCCAAGATCAGGGGCCTGCAGGGCCAGGTCTACCAGCCCCAGGATGCCGTGCAGCGGCGTGCGCAGCTCGTGGCTCACGTTGGCCATCAGGTTGGTGGTCGCCTCTGCTGCCTTCTCTGCCGCGAGCAGCCGGGCTCGTTCCTCATCCAGCTGGCGCTTGTCTGCACACGCCACACGACGAGCAACGCGGCAGCACAACACACAGCGGTGAGGCAGCTAGCAAACGTTAATGGAAAATGCAAAGTCAATGCACACGGAAGCAGCAGAGGAGCAGTAGCAAATAGAGCGCCGGGAGGCGAAGCCACGCGGCGCGGCGTAGTCGACATGACACACCCTAGCGACAACAAGGCGGCTAGCGCCAGCTGTATACGCCTGGCGGCAGCACCCCGGCAGCATCGCACCACGCACGCTGCATCCGCATGCGAAGGGAAGCACGCACCTGTCACATCCTCGCACACGACGAGGGCTGCGATGATCTCTCCCTCACAGTTGCGCACGGGGGCCGAGGAGAGACGCACGATGCCCCGCGTGCCGTCCCCGCGCTCATAAATGGTGTCCTCGTCGGTGACCACCTCCCCATGCAACAGGCTGCGAGCTAGTGGCCACTCGTGACCCTTGTAGGCAGTGCCGTCAGGATGAAATCTGGAAGGCAAGAGAGGCGGAGCGGGCCAGGCAGGAGCTCGGGTGAGAAGGCCACGCGTCTCACGCTTGCGACAGCGCCTGGATGCTATCGCCACTGCCCAAATGCGCCCTACGCGGAAGGCTGCTAGCGGACAACCCACCCCTTCCAGGCCGCGTACTGATCCACCGTTTTCGAGGGATGCCTGCAAACATCGCACGCGGAGAGCCGAGACAAACGTAAGCACGCGGCGGACTACATGGAACGAATACACACACCGTACGTATGGCTCCGCTGCACACACAGCACGCTACTCACATCGCGTGCCGCCATACGGCCGTCGTCTTCTTGTTGGCAAGACGAAGCTCCCCGCTCGGCGCGGCCGCCACGACCACGCTCACAGGCAGCTGGTCAAGCGCTGTGACGAGCAGGGCTCGCTCGTTCTGCAGCTCCTGCTGGAACTCCTTCTGTCGCGTGATATCGAAGGCCGTGCCGAGCCAGCGCACGACCACGCCCTTATCGTTGCGCATCGGGCGCGCACACGTGAGAAAGGAGCGATACTGGTCGTGCGCATCTTTCATCCGTAGCTCAATCGTGTAGGGGATGCCCTCCACAACAGTGGCCTGCCAGGCCTTGCCGACCCGCTCGGCGTCATCCGGGTGCATTTTCGTGTGCCAGCCCCAGCCGACCGCCTCATCGGCTGGGCAGCCCACCACGTCGAACCACGCTTGGTTGAGGAAATCCACGGAGCCACGCTCAGCCGCCCGGTTCTGCCTGCAAGATGGGGCACGCAGCGCACACGGAGGAACGAAAGGGGGAGCGACACGTGTAGACAGGTGGAGTGGGGGACACGTCCGCACAAGGCGACGGGCCCCAGGACCGCCTTCAATTCCAGTCCACCACGCGTTTCGCTGCCTGTCTCTTGTGTACATCTCCTCAGGCAAGCACATGCCCGCCCCCTACAGGGAATACGCACCAGCACGGCAGCGGCAGGCTGTCCAACACAGTCCGCACCACAGGGTTGGACCAAGCGAGCGATGCTTTCACTGTCAAGGCGAACCCGCTCGCACACGCGCCTGGCGGGACAGCACGGACATCTGGGTCCACAGGGCCTGCGCCTGTTGCAGCACGTGCAACGTTAGTGCTGGCCGGCCCGGAGCCACCTGAGCCAACCGCGGGGGGCTCTGGCCCAATCCCTGGGAGGCCAGCAGACCCGCGAGTCAAGGCACGGCCTGGAGACAACGGTGACTTGATGTAAATATTGCGCGATGCGGTTGTGATGTACTCCGAGTCGTCAGCACGAACAGCGGCAAGCTTCGCGGTTGCATTCTCGAAGGCGATCTCCCCGGCCGCGTTGGTGACAATGATGGCGTCGTCGAGGGCGTCCAAAACCGCCTCCAACAAGGCGCATCGCGCGCTCACTTGTAGCAGCCGGGCACTCAGCCCCCCTGCCCCGCGCGGTGAGGTGGGCGACGAAAACGGTGTGGAGCCGTGACCGAAATTGCCCCCCTCCGCCATGCCGCCGCCGCTGTCGCCAGATTGACCGAGACCCCGAGCGCCAAAGTAGTTGCGTGCCGTGTATGTTATAAGCGCGGCCGCTATTCGAAATCCGGCAGACAAGGTGCGTGTACACGGTCGCAACAGCGACTCGCTGTCAGCGAGCTGACGTGCACTCAAATCAGCAACTGGATCACAAACAGGTCAACAAGAGAGATGGTATCAACAATGCCCAATCATAGCGCAGTCGAGCTCCCGCCTCATTTTTACAGATGGGCTGTTGGCTCGAAAACTCGGGTGGAAGTTTTGTGAATTCGGGAGACGGAAGGACATGCGAGAGTTGCAGTGCTGTTTTTGAGGCTGGGGTGGCCTGATTGCCTGGCTCTGATTTCTCCATCAAAATTTTGTGTGCTCTTGCACCACTGCCAACGCTGACATCGTGCGTACCCTTGCAACACCGCCGCGGGCTTGTGGGAAGGTTCTGTGTGCACGAGTGACATCACCAAGTCACCCCCTCGTTCGTTGAGGGCATGTCGCGCAACGCTACACTGCACGTGAGCACCATGGGCGACGCCCCACCCGCTGCGCCGCTCCCAGAGAGAACTCCGGTCGAAAAGCATGCTGGCGAAGGGCAGCCAAGTGCAGGCGCAGCGGGTCTGGCGGCGCTGCCGTTAGCGGCGAGGTGTGCGCTCATGGAGCGCGCCCTTCATGCCCTTTGTGACGCCATCACTATCTGTGACGGATCGGGCGACATTCTCTTTCAAAATTTGGCGGCGCAGCGGCCCGCTGCGCAGGCGCTTGACACCGACTTCATCACCACGCAAGCCGTGCTGCTGCCACCGTTGCCGCGCACCCGCGAAGACGCGTGTTTGGAGCAAGGAGACAACACAGCGAGCTGCGACTGCACCGTTACCGTTCGTTCCTCCATGTCCTGGACGAACCCTCTGGTCCGCCGCATCCTGGACAGCTTGCCGCACTTCGCGTGGCAGAGCTCAGCGAGCACGGGTGCGGTCGAGTGGCACAACAAGTGGTGGTACGACTACACGGGGTTGCAGCCGGGGGCGGCATGCGGTTCGGGCTGGGAACAAATGCTGCATCCAGAGGACAGAGAGCGGGTGCGCGCCGCGTGGCCCTCCTGTGTTGCGACAGGCAGCACATACCGCGTGGAACTGCGCATGCGGGCGGCAGACGGCAGCTATCGCTGGTTCCTGACGTGTGGCCAGCCGCTGTACAACGATGCGGGCGTGCTGGCGCGCTGGCTGGGCACTGTGTCTGACATCACCGCTCAGAAGGAGCTGCAGCAGGAGCTCGAAGACGAGCGGGCCCTGCTGGTGACGGCGCTGGACCAGCTCCCCGTGAGCGTGCTGGTGGCAGCAGCGCCCAGCGGCCAGCTTCGCTTCGTCAACAAGAAGACTGCGCAGGTGTTCCGACATCCGCCGTGAGTCAGCCGTCGGCCGGGGAGAGCTGTCGTCGGCGTCGTGCAGGAGCCGGTAGCTGGGGTGTAGTGATGCCACCTGACTCGCAGATGCAATTGTGCTTGCGTCCAGGGCACGGCAGCACACTTCCCGCGGGAAGCGCATTGTGGCTGGCGTGCCGATTCTATCGTGCCCGTGGGATGAACATCTCGCCGCGCACCACGCACTGTGACGGGCTTGCAACTCGTATTCTGCGCTGCCTCCCTCGGCCATGCACGTGTTGCTTCCTGCAGGCTGGCTCGCGACACCATCGACGATTACGCACGGTGGAGGGCGTGAGTGTCGTGCGCGGATTGCCACGTGTGCGGCAGCGTGGGTGCCGGGCAACGTGCGTGTTTCCGGACGCCGATGACTCTCACAACTATTGCGGCAGCCGCTCCGACACGCCGCGTGGCTGCAGTGCGTGGCAGGCAATACCACATGCCAACTTCGCTCGAAATACCTTATCAAATAACATCTTCTCTGTGGCGCTGTTTTGTGCAGCTTCCACCCCGACGGACGCCTGTTTGCGGGCAGGGACTGGCCGCTAGCGCGCAGTATTTCAACGGGAGAGGTGGTGATCGCCGAAGACACTATTTTTGAGCGCACAGACGGAGAGCGCGGCATGATTCGCCTCTGGTCCTCCCCCGTACGAAACACGGAGGGCGCCATTGTTGCTGCCGTTGCGGTTGGCAAGGATGTCACGGGTGCGTGCCTTCCCGGCCGAGTCGCGCCCACGGATGACCCGAGTCTGGCTCAAGCCTGCACAGAGTAGCGCTGCATTTACATGAACAGTCTCTGCTTGATAGCCTGCTGACATTCATGCCTGCTCGTACTGTTTGCAGATGAGCGTGCAAGGGCTGAGGAACAAGCCCGGCTGCTCGCGGCAGAGAAGGCAGCAGAGGCGACCACCAACCTGATGGCCAACGTCAGCCACGAGCTGCGCACGCCGCTGCACGGCATCTTGGGGCTGGTAGACCTGGCCCTGCAGGAGCGCTGCCTGAGCGACGAACTTCGAGAGTACCTGGCGCAAATCCGGCAGAGCGGCAAGCTGCTGCTGGTGGTCATCAATGACGTCCTGGACCACAGCAAGATCGCCGCGGGCAAGCTGGAGCTGGAGAACATCCCGTTTCGCCTGCAGCCGGCTGTTGCGCACGTGATGAGCCTCATGGCTGAGATTGCGAAGGCCAAAGGGGTGACGCTCAGACAAGACATGGCCACTGACTTGCCTGCTGCATTGAAAGGTGACTCGCAACGCCTGCAGCAGATTTGGATGAACCTGCTGTCCAACGCCATTCGCTTCACGTCTGCGGGCGGCGTGGTCAGTTTGACGAGCCGGCTGGAGGACATCACCGCTGATAACAAGGCGGTGCTTCAGTTCCAGGTGCAGGACAGCGGCATCGGCATGACACAGGAGACGATGGGCCGCCTGTTTAAGCCCTTCACGCAGGCCGACAGCAGTACTACCCGCCGCTTCGGCGGCACGGGCCTGGGGCTGGCCATCAGCAAGCAGCTGGTGGCGCTGATGGGCGGCACAATCTCCGTGCAGAGTGCACTGGGTGTAGGCAGCGGTTTCACTTTTACCGTGTGCCTGCCCGTCTGCGACGCTGACTCGGTTACAGTGGACTCCCCGATCCCGAGCCTCCCGGGGAGTCGGACTGCCACCAGCCCCTCAGCGCCCACCTGTGCCGCTGCTAGGCCGGCTTCCGGAGCCGAAGGAGCTTCCACACCCCCCTCGGCAGTGCCCACACCGCACACAAGCGATACAGCAAGGCCTACGCTGTTGCCCACGTCTCGAGCGGGACCCGTGTGCCGCTATCGGCCCTCCCCACAATCCCTGATCCTTCACGCGAAAGCACGGGCTGGGGTGTTGTCTGCTCAGCCACGACCGCCTGCAGAGCTGCCCACTCCAGCGGCCAATCGCTGGGAGCCCCTTGCAACGGCTCCGCACCCGTCGGCGGCTGGAGCTACATCTGCGCTCCTGGCCACCCAGCTCGTGCGCCGCGCCGGCGAGACACCCGACTCACTGCCGACCCTCTCGTCCTCCACCCCATCTCATGGCAACGGCCTGGCGCTAAACTCCCCTCGCCTCTTCCCGGCCGCATCCCGCAGCGATGCACAGGGCGGGGCTTCATCCATCGCTTGTCACGCCCGCACTGGTGGCCTTACAGCCCGCTCCAGCGAGGAGGCAGCGCCGACACGGTTGGACACGTCGGCGGCGCGTGCAGCGACTGTGCCACAGCCTCATCCCGCGGACGGCGCCTCCTCTGATCGAGACCGCGGAGGCGGAGGTGGGCTCGTGGCGCCGCTGCAACTGCACATTCGTTCTCCTGCCCGAGAGACGGTGCAGATACCGCGTCTCGCATCCGACGCGTCTGAAGCGACGCAAGTGCTTCGCGCCGGGATCGGGCATGAGATGGTTGCGCCTGCCGCTTCACCGGCGCTCCTCGTCCGCTCTCTGACCTGCAGCCCGTTGGCGGAGGGCCCGCCAGCTGCGGATCCAGCGAAGGGCGAGTGCGTGTCCGAAGCCAGTGGTACGCTGACAGCCGGAGACTCGCTCGCGGTTGCCTGCGCTGCAGCGGCAAACCCTCCATCCGTGGTTGCGGCAGGCACTGCGGCCCCGTCGCAACGTGCCGCCCCCGATTCGGTGGCATCGTCTGCAGCTGGCAAGTTTGCTCCACCTCCCACGTCAATTTCTCTTTCCGTGCCTTACTCCGCCATCACCAGCAGCAGCACGACGCATGATATTGCGAGCAGCAACGCGACTGCCTCAGCGGCAGGCGCGACACTTGCGACACTCGCCCAAGAAATACCAGCCGCTGCGGCCGCATTGAGGGGCGACATTACTCGCATCTTACTGGCTGAAGACAACGCCGTTAATTCCATGATTGCCAAGCGATTCCTGCGCAACCTGGGATACCGCTCCGTCACGCACGTCGAAAATGGGCAGGCTGCCGTGGAGGCACTCGCCGCTGGCGACTTTGCCCTGGTGCTGATGGACTGCCAGATGCCCGTCATGGACGGCTACGAGGCCACGCGGCGCATCCGGACGCTGCCAGACCCGGCGAAGCGTGCTGTTCCGATTGTCGCGTTGACGGCCTCAGCGCTGAAGGCTGACGTAGACCGCTGCATGGCTGCGGGCATGGACGACCACCTGAGCAAGCCGTATGACTGCAAAGCACTAGCCTCGAAGCTCGTTCGCTGGCTGTATCCCGGACACTCCGATGGGCCGAGGTGGCAGCAGAGGGCCCCAGGCGCTGTTTGAGGCCCGCACGGATGCGAACCGTGACCGCCTTTTTCTCGACGGCGCGTATTGACAGCTCAAGTGGCGGCCTCTGTGGACCGTGCCGGCGGAGTGTCGCGAGTGGGGTCTCTCTTGACCGTGGCAGCGGGGTGTCAACCGCTGCACTGGTGTACTGCGACTGTTCAGCCGCGCTTGATTGGCAAGTTCCTGCCAGTGCTGAGTCGCGCACCCCACCTACCTCTTGTCTCGTGTGCTGTGGCGACTGCGCTGACACTCTCTTAGCACACCGATTGCGCTTGCGTGTGGATTAGGTGCACCGCAACGCTCCACTTCTTGAGGCAAGGCATCCTCACTCTGTCAACTGCCCGGTGGCACAACTCAAAAAGCCCTTTTCTCTTCCCGAATGTACCGCAGCCTCGATGAACTGCGGCCGTGCCGAGCATGTTGTTTGGTCGTGCTGCGCAGTGCGGGGGAAAGTTTGATCTTGGCATGATCGAGCACTGTCTGATGGATTTTGCATGTGTTCAAGTCTGTAGCTTCTGTTTCCTTCTTGTTTGATTTGCGGTCGACAATACAGGCGCCCAGGAACCCGCGTTTGCGACTTGAACGGATCGTTGCCTTGAACCCGCAGATTTCTGTTCTCGGCTGCGCACTATTAGTACGTCTGTATCGCCTTGGGATGCAGTGCGTACCGCTCCAAGCTACGTCCGCGACGCCTCGTAATGGGCACACATTGAATGGGTCATCGATCGCTGGTACCGGTACCAGGGCCGTCAGAACCTGGGCACAATCTACGCCAATGCAACCTCCATATGCACGTGGTCGACGTCTTTTGAATTCGGAATTCGAAGCTTCGAAGTGGTCGGCGACTCCGGAGCTTAGAATTTGATGGTCCACATACGAGTGTTGCATATTTTAGTGTTTTACGGTACGTATACGAGCGCCGCATGCGCATGTGCATTCACAAGCTTGAGAAGAGTCCACGATTCGTATGCGTGCATGCTTGAACACTTGTATTTTGATGTAAGACTGTTGTAAAATATCGCTCAATTCAAGTGCAGCGAAAGATGCAGCTCTGGCGCTAGCCGGGTCGGTCGCTATCGTCCTGCACATACATATCGGCTTACGAGTGTTCCAGGACGTGTCGTGGAAACTCAAAGCTGCGTGACTGCCTGTATATTCCACGCAGCAGGAGCTGGAACAGCAGGCAAATCAGTCAGACACCTGCCTGCATTGAGACGATGCCGTATTTATACGCGAACCGGTCCGGAAGCAGCGGCGTAAGCACGCATGCGTTGACGGTTACCGTTTCTGTACGGGATGCAGGCAGGCGCTGCAACAACATACACCTCCGAAGTCCGAAGCTGCGGGTACACGAACATCATGCAAAGATATGGGAATCCAAGACCGTCGTAAAAAGCCGTAGTGTTCACCACACGCCAGTCGTGCCGAGCAGGCTGTCCAGTCATATGACAGCTGAGCGACAAAATACTCGGTATTGCACGAGGCGTGGACCATAACATAGCGCGGACAGACAATGCAATCACCGGCTTGCCAAGCGAGGAACTGCACCCTGTGCCACCCGAAGCTCCGATTATCCAATGGCGAGCCGCTACAGACGCGCAATGCTCCTTGAAGTGATCGTCGTGCCTGCTGAGCTCGTTTCGCGTGGCAAGTCAGCGACCACCTCAGCTGAGTGTGGAGCCGCAGCCACCTCGAAGGCGCTCGAGCTGCTTGAGCTGGAGCTGGAGGTGTGGCTGCGGGATCGGAGCAAACCCGCCGGAGGCACGGAGCATCGTGCTGATGGTGGCAACAGGAAGTTGAGCTTGAGTGCCAGATCATGCGCCAGATACGGCTTGCTTAGGTGGTCGTTCATACCCGCAGCCATGCAGCGGTTAACGTCATCTTGCAACGCAGACGCAGTCAGGGCGACAATCGGAGTAGCACGCTTGGCAGGGTCAGGCAGGGTTCGAATACGCCGCGTGGCCTCGTAGCCGTCCATGACGGGCATCTGGCAGTCCATCAGGACGAGGTGAAAGGTGGAATCTGAGACAGCAGCCACGGCGGCTTGCCCGTCTGCCACCGCAACCACGTCCGAATATCCCAAATTCCGCAGGTAGCGCGTCGCGATCAAGGAATTGACAGCGTTGTCTTCCGCCAGAAGGATACGGATCGGCTGCTGGGTGAGGGATGAGCTGGGTGGTTTCACCCCCGGGCCAGGCGATAGAGTGGTCGGATACGTGCAGCTGACAGGGCCTGCGTTTGCATGGTCCGGTAGTGCTGCGAAAACCGAAGCTTTCGGACTCGCGTCGCCGCCGAATGAACAATCGCCAGCCAATCCACTCGCCGGCCGCCCATGTGTCTGGAGGATGCGCGTTCTGGTATCGATGTCATGGGCGGCCGCAGCAGAAGCGACACCGGAAACAATTGGGACCACCACGTCCGGATGGCCGGGCGCTAGCACAACACCGCGCACATGAGTTGTGTCCTCGGAGTGATGGTGAATCGCAGTGGCGGGCGCAAAGTGTGGCGATGGGCGGCTACACGGCTGCGCACACCCCGCGCCGCCTCGCACGCTGAGCGCCGGGGAGCTGCAGCTCGCGGGAGGCTGAAACACGACGGATCGCTCCTCGCTCACAGCGAACGCAGGAATGGTTTCCAGGGAAGACGCAGGAGCGTGGCTTGACGCTCCGACAGCTGGTTTCGCGGGCACATCAGAGAGCACGACGGGCCGCTGCGGGGAGTGGCCCGCGCACAGGGTGGAGGCAAAGCCAGATGCGCTCGCGAGTGGAGGTGCCCCAAACACCGCCGGGCCAATTTCCTCTCCCTCTCCAGGCAAGGCACCACCAGTGGCTGCCTGCGCAGTGGTGCACGCCCCCAGGCGCACGGTGAAAGTGAAAGTGCTGCCGCGGCCCTCCTCGCTCTCCACGCCCACCTCGCCACCCATCAGGGTCACCAGCTGCCGTGTGATGGCCAGGCCCAGGCCCGTGCCACCAAAGCGACGGGTGGTGGACACATCAGCCTGCGCGAAGGGCTTGAAACAGCGAGCCATGCCCTCAGCACTCATCCCCAGGCCCGTGTCGCGCACAGAGAATCGCAGACAGACGCGAGACAGGCTGCTGCCAGCGGCTACGGCACGACTCAATGTGTCTTGGCCAGCTCCGCTAGTGCCACCAGCCCCAGTTGCAATGATTGCGTCAGGACGTGCTTCGCACGTGAGCGTCACACTCCCGTTCGCCGGCGTGAATTTGACGGCATTGGAGCAGAGGTTGAAGAGGCACTGCTTCAGCCGCTCTGGGTCGCCAATCACGCAAGGCGGCACATCATCGGCCACTCGCAGCTGTATGTCGACGCCTTTTTCGGCCGCAATCTGCGCCATCAACGCCATCACATGCTGAACCACCGCTGCGGGCGAGAACGGAATTGCTTCCAGGTCCAACATACCCGCTTCAATCCGCGAAAAGTCCAAAATGTCGCCAATAACGGTGAGGAGGAGCTTGGAGCTCTCGTGAATCACCTGCACGTACTCGGCTTGCTCCTCGCTGAGGTCGCTCTCTGCCAAGAGGCTGGATACACCGATTATGCCGTTCAGAGGGGTACGCAACTCGTGGCTCACGTTGGACACCAGCGCACGAGACTGCTCTGCAGCCGCCTCTACGACTTGCATGCGTGCTTGCTCCTCTTGCAGGCGGCGGTGCTGCGTGATGTCCTCGCAGATGAGCAGGCCAGCAGTGATGCCGCCATCGCTGTTGCGCACTGGGGCAGAAGACATCCGGACAATGCCCACAGTCCCATCGACGCGAGTGAAGTTTGCCTCTTCGTTTGTCACCACCTCCCCATGCGCAATGGATCGCGCGAGCGGCCACTCCGCCGCTGTGTAGGCATTGCCGGTGCTCGGATGGAGAGCCGACCAGCGCTCGTATTCCTGCAGGCAGCCGGGAAGGCCGCCGCCCTCATCAATCTTGAACAGCTCGCGCCCCCAGAGCTGCGCCGCCTTCTTGTTGCACAGGCGGATTTTTCCGCAAGGTGCGACCGCGATGATGAGAGAGAGCGGCAGCTGATCGAGGGCGGTGAGAAACAGCGCCCGCTCGTCCGCTAACTCCTGCTCCAGGTCATTGATTCCTTGGATATCGGTAGCGACGCCGACCCACTGCAGAACACGTCCTAGATCGTCCAGCAGCGGCCCGCCCTTGATTAGAAAGTTGTGGTACTGGCCCAGCTCCTTGACTTGCAGGCGCTCCTCCACCTCATAGTTCGACCCGTCAGCGCAAGATGTGGCAAACGCGGCAGCGACACGCTCTCTGTCGTCCGGATGCACGAGCGTGACCCACTCGCGGTTGACGAAATCCTCGCACGAACAGCCAACTAGCTGCTCCGTTGCGGGGTTGCAATAGCAGGCCTTTCCATCAGGCGTGGTAGCCCACACCGGTTGAGGCACCGCATCCAAAGTTCGTCGCGCAATCGGATTGGCGACGCCGGGCACAGCCTTGGTGACGATGGTGCACACGCGGATCTCTTCGGCGCAGTCGCGACTCGCCCCATCGGCCGCTGCGGATACCGCCAGCGAATGCTCTCGAAGGACCATGTGGGGTTGACGTGTTGCTTCCAGCTCAGCGGCAACTTTGTTTTGATAGATCACCCGCCCATCTTCATGGATCTGCACGGCGCAGTCCACCAGATCAAGGGCTTCCTCCAACAAACACTGCGCGAATGCCAGCGGCCGAGCTGAAGTCGCTGCCCCTTCGGATAGGCACCACCTTGCAATGCGAGTACCGAGACTACTCTGCCAAGGCCCGCCGGGCCCGCTGTCGGAATTGTCCCGCACGTAGGGGTTCATGGTTCGTGTGAGAAGCAGGAGTTCATATCGTACAGAAACCAGGCAACTCTCTGATAACATCGCCAAGATTGTCCTGCTCTCTATCTCCCAGGGGCGCTCTCGGAAGCGTTTGAGCGCTTCAAACGCCAGTGGACATTCCGGCAGGCTGCCACAGGCACGCGCCAGCTCGAGCTCACTCGCCAAGAAACACACGAGGGTATCGCCTTGTGACGCCATCGACATAGCCTTTCGCCATATTCGTTGCACCTCGCGCGGCGGAAACGTCGTTATTCATACCTTAAACTGTCGCCACCGAGCCCGGTCTGGGCTGCCCAGAAACAGGACCTTCGATTCAGTCAACCGTTGACTCATCAGTCAACGTGAGTTTGCTTGGGCCTCGGGGCTCTAGCGCCGGAAACTGCAGGCAGTTTCTCCCGTCTAGCACACCGCAGTCCACCAGATTCCATTCCATAGTTACCTAATGCCTCGGCACGTCCGACGAGTCGGTTGGCATGTAAGCTTCGACGCCGGCGGCGCTGCACTGCCAGTGGCAGATACCGGTACTACCCCTCTCAGTTGCGTTGTGCGAGCCCGCAGATGGCGTTGATGTTCCGACATCCGGTTCGAGCGAATGGCGCAGTGATTATCACCCCGCACCCAAACGCTTAGCTCACTCTGCTGACGCCGCATGTCACGCGCAGCATGCATTTCGAGCCACGCTCCAGTGCGCGCGCCCCGAATACCTCATACAAGCACGAGTGGAACTCGTTGAGGACGAGGAATGTCCGACCCCGGGTGTCGGCCAGCCGGCCGATGGTGCCGGCTCACGAGGCCGCATGGCCCGGGCTTCGCCGCGTCAATAGACAGCCCTGCAACTGGCGGTGCTCTGATGGCTGCGTGGTGTGCAGGGGGCATCACCGCCCACCGCACTAGCTGTCTACGGGCCCTGAAGACGGCGTGGAGGCAGCGGCAGTGTCCGCTGGTGCTCTCAGAAGCTCTCACCTGCGATGCGTGTCCAGGCAGTCCACCTGCGGACTGTATCGTGGCTGGTAGCGGTGCAGCAACGGCTGTCTTCTGTCTGGTCGCGGCGGCTGGTGGCGCGACGGCACGTGCCTTTCCTGCCAATCTGCAGCATCAATTTCAAAAGCGGCGTTGCGGATTCCACCCGCTTCCGCAACCAAGGTTAGAAAAACTGTCGACTGCTGCCTCCCACCAGGTGTGATGCTGTCAACTGCTGTCTCCAGACGCGGGCTTACCGAGCTTCCATGCGAGGGTCTCCAGCCCTCGTCCACCTCACCTTGCGTGCGAACGCGGCAGATCTGACAGCAGCACCGCACACCGTCGCTGTCTGGGTGGTTGTTGCACGTGCGTGCCCCTGCTGCCAGTGGAGCTCGTCTCTTGTGGTTGCCACACATTTGCAGTCGGTGACCAAGTCGATATGACCCTGCTTCAGCGGCTGTCGCACAGCCTGGATTGCTCTCCTGCTTCCAGAAACCATTCAGTCATGATGCGGATACAATGCGATGGTGCCCGAGCTAGCTTGTGCCCCTGGTGTCACTGACAGGGAGCGGACATGAAGATACTCGTGGCGTTGCCATATCCAGGAACTGCGTACCCTCACACAGGCCAAACTTGCTGTGAACAGCGTGTGATTCCGCTGTCTGCCTGCATGCCCGTCTGGAATATTATGTGTCTCGATGCGACAGTAGTGGAACACCCGACCCTTCCGAACATTGAGTTTGCTGCACGCTGGACGCACCGAGATACCCCACACTGTGTCGCGTGAGCACTTGAGGTGTTGACATGCTAGGGTCTCGGCAGCCGCTTGCGCAGAGCGACGTAAAAGTTGATGGTATTATGCGCGTTCGAATATTCATCAATTCTGATGGACGACTGCTGCTCGTAATCGCCCATCAATGCACCGCGGCCGCGCATGCTGTGTACCTCGGCAATCAGGTCGTCAGATTGGTGAAGCTTAAGCGGTGTGCCATACCAACTAAATAGGGCAAGTGTATTCACCGGCTTCATTGCGCCGGGTTCATTCGCGGTAGCGCAATATCTCACTGCCCGCGGCTCCATGGTAAAGTGTGCAGCGTTGTTGCAAACGCGAGATTCCGAGTCAGGGTGTCGCATTGCCAGCCCGCGCGACGCGACATGTGGCATCCCGAAGCTGCCTCAGCCCGCATGTTCGACACAGCTAATTACGGAAGATATTTGAACACGAAAGGCCATCCGCGCGCTCACACGTCGATGGCCTCTCACAAGTTACATGACGCATGGCGGCGGACACTGGCTTCAAAGGCGCCGCCACGACATGCTGCTACGCTACACAACTGAAGAAAGACTTCGGAAGCCTTGCATGCAAGAGAGGTTATACGCAAACTCAGACACAACCGGCAAGCACAATCGAACGCTCGCCGCACCTGCTCCGCGCCAGCCATGAAGCGAGGCAGTCGACGGATCAGCGATTTGAGCCCTGAACTGCAGACCCTCACCCATGCCTGATGACCGTGGCACAGCGGACGGCATCGCGGGCCAAACGCAACAGTCGCCACCGGCAATCCACGGCTCACGGCAAACCGCGCTTTCCATTTGCCACATCCCCCGGCAGAGAATCAGATCCACCACGACGAGAGCGGTTGCGGTGGTCAACGGTCACCGCTCCAAAGTCGCTGACAACAGTGGTGACTGTGCCCACGGTGCGTATCTCCTGCGTGGCCGTCAGCGCGGTGTTGCATCCAGTCCGCCATCACACGCGCTACTACTGGAGTAAGAACTAGAGCTGCGAGATCTCAGCAGACCCACTGCAGGCAGACAACAGCGGGCATCGGGCGGGAGGAGTGTGTTGAGCTTCACCGCCAGTTCACGCGCCTGATAAGGTTTTGCAAGGTGGTCGTCCATGCCCGCAGCCATGCAGCGGTCCACATCGGCTTGCAGGGCCGAGGCGGTAAGAGCGAGGATGGGGACTGCGCGCTTCGCAGGATCTGGCAGCGCTCGGATGCGCCTGCAGGCTTCGTAGCCGTCCATTACAGGCATCTGGCAGTCCATCAACACAAGCTCAATGTCACCGCTGGAGACAGCTGCCACAGCAGCTTGCCCGTCTGCCACCACAGTGACGTTGGTATAGCCAAGATTCCGCAAGTACCGTGTGGCGATCATGGCATTAACAGCGTTATCTTCGGCCAGCAGGATGCGTGTGCTCTGCTGGCTGGGTGTCGCGCTGGGGGTGCGGGAAAGCGAGAGCAGCGGAGACGAGTGGTGGTTGTTGGAGGCGGATGTGGGCGCATGCACGGGCGCAATCGTTAAAGCCGGCGCACTTCCGACGCCGCCAGCGTGCGCAGTTGCGCTAGCGGCCGCAGCGTCTGTTGTCGTTTGCGACAGACCTGCAGCCGGCGCCTTGGCGTCTGCTTCCGAGTAGCCGCCTTCCGGAGGTGAACGATCGCAAACCCGGGCAGGCTTCAGTTCACGATCGCAAACCCGGGCAGGCTTCAGTTCACGATCGCAAACCCGGGCAGGCTTCAGTGGGGCAGGGGCAAGAGACTGTATCACAGTGTCCACAGTGTTGCCATCCTCATCTGAGACAACAGTGGTTGGGCTGGAATGCGGGACGGTCTGACGGCTCTGCTCCGCACACCTCGCGCCGCCTCGCACGCTGAGCGCCGGAGAACCGCACGTCGACACTGGCTGGAAAGATACGGCTTGCGCCTCGGCAAGGGCGGGCAAGGTTTCGAGGGACGCTGTACAGGCGTGGGAGCCCCCTGCCGGGGACTCGCCCGCAAGGCCAACATCAGCAACAGCATCCGCAGCAACCACGTCTTGTGCGGCCACGTGCGTGGCAGCCGGAGGTCGTGGCGTGGGTTGGATCGGCGGCCGGCTCGCGCGTAGCGGCTCAACGAGGGCGTGTGGTTGCATGGCCTTGCAGGCGCCATGCTGCCGCGCGGCGGTCGTGGAGCCAAACGAAACAACGACAGAGGATGGCGGCGCCAGGATGCAAGGCGTTGACTGGTGAAGCGCTGGTGCAGGCACTGCGGTTTCCTGCACTGCAAATGCCGCTTGCGCTGGCAACGAGTCTACCGTGGCGACGGCCGTGCAAGAGCAGGAAGGGCTCGCACGGCATCCAGAAACGGGCAAAGCGGCATTATCTGCAGCCATTGGACCGCGCCGCTCACTCGTCGTGCGCGGCGAGGTATAACCTTGCCCTGGGGCGGGCCCACGCTTGGAAACCGAATTGGGTCGCAGCTCCGAGTCTGTAGGGCAGTACATCGCCCCAGCTGCCCCGGTTGCGGGCAGGGGCGGAGCATCTACGGACGCTTTTCTTGGCGGCGACGCTCCGGCGCCACTACTAGCCGCCTCGGGCAGAGGACTCGCAGGCCCATCAAGAAGAATTGATGAGGCTTGCACGGCGGAGACAGCGCGGTCCGCGTGAGTGCAGGGGGCATCCACCTCGGAGCAACAGACGCCATAAGAGGTTGCGGCATCGCCAAGCGTTCGTGGTCGGGAGCACGCCCCCAAGCGTACGGTGAAAGTGAAAGTGCTGCCGCGCCCCTCCTCGCTCTCCACGCCCACCTCGCCACCCATCAAGTTAACCAGCTGCCGTGTGATGGCCAGGCCCAGGCCTGTGCCACCAAAGCGTCGGGTGGTGGACACATCAGCCTGTGCAAAGGCCTTAAAACAGCGAGCCATGCCCTCGGCACTCATCCCCAGACCCGTGTCGTGCACGGAGAATCGCAGACAGACGCGTGACAGGCTGCTGCCAACGGCTGCGGCGCTGCCCCGTGTGTCTGTGCCAGCCCCGCTCGTGCCACCAGCCCCAGTTGCAATGATTGCGTCAGGACGTGCTTCGCACGTGAGCGTCACACCCCCGTTTGCTGGCGTGAACTTCACGGCATTGGAGCAGAGGTTGAAGAGGCACTGCTTCAGCCGCTCTGGGTCGCCAATCACGCAAGGAGGCACATCTGCGGCCACTCGCAGCTGCATCTCGACGCCCTTCTCAGCCGCAATCTGCGCCATCAAAGCCATCACATGCTGGACCACTGCGGTGGGCGAGAAGGGGATTGCTTCCAGGTCCAACATACCCGCCTCAATCCGCGAAAAGTCCAAAATGTCGCCAATGACGGTGAGGAGTAGCTTAGAGCTCTCGTGAATCACCTGCACGTACTCGGCCTGCTCCTCGCTGAGCTCACTCTGTGCGAGCAAGCTCGATACACCGATTATGCCGTTCAGAGGGGTGCGCAGCTCGTGGCTCACGTTGGACACCAGCGCACGAGACTGCTCCGCAGCCGCCTCTACAGCCAGCATGCGAGCCTGCTCCTCTTGCAGGCGGCGGTGCTGCGTGATGTCCTCGCAGATGAGCAGGCCAGCAATAATCGCATCATCGCCATTCCGTACTGGGGCGGAAGACATCCGGACAATGCCCACAGTCCCATCAACGCGAGTGAAGTTTGCCTCTTCGTTTGTCACCACCTCCCCATGCGCAATGGATCGCGCGAGCGGCCACTCCGCAGCTGAGTAGGCTTTGCCGGTGCTCGGGTGGAAGGCCGACCAGCGCTCGTACTCTTGCAGGCAGTCGGGAAGGCCGCCGTCGTCGTCAATGAAGAAAAGCTCGCGCCCCCACAGCTGCGCCGCCTTCTTGTTGCACAGGTGAATTTTGCCGCTGGGCGCGACAGCGATGATCAGGGAGAGAGGCAGCTGATCGAGGGCGGTGAGGAACAGCGCCCGCTCGTCCGCGAGCTGTCGCTCCAAATCCTTCACACCCTCGATATCAGTGCACACCCCGACCCACTGCAAGATGCGGCCCTGGTCGTCTCTCAAGGGCGAGCCCCGGATGAGGCAGCTGTGATATTGGCCAGCCTTCTGGTATTGGATGCGCTCCTTCACGTCGTATTCGGAGCCGTCGGCGCAGGACGCCGCGAACGCGGCAGCGATGTGCTCCTTATCGCCGGGGTGCACGAGGTCAATCCACGGGCGGGACGCCATCTCCTCGCAGGTCCACCCGATCAGCTTCTCAAACGCGGGGTTGCAATAGCACGCCACGCCCTCGGGGGTTGTCGCCCACACCGGCTGAGGCACCGCATCCAGCGTCCGTCGCGCAATCGGGTTCGCAACGCCAAGCACGGCTTTGGTGACGATGGTGCAGACTCGCTCGCTCTCGTCGTCCATGGCGGTCGCAGCAGAAGAGGATGATGAAGCGGAAAGAGACAGGGACTGCTCCTGCAGCACCATGTGCGGGGTGCCGGCAGGCGCTGCGTCCAAAGCACTCGCGGCTTGGTTCTGGTAAATCAGCCGGCCCCCCTCCCTGATTTGAACGGCGCAACCCACGAGGTCAAGCGCCCTCTCCAGGAGATGGAAACGCTGAGCGAACGTCAGCGGCCGCGCGGCTAAATTCTTAGCCCCTTCCGGCTGAGGAGTTGACACGAGTGGGCTGGAGATGTCATTCAAGGAGAAGGACCTCTGAAAGGAGGTGCACGAGTTGGCCGAGCACCCACGAGTATCGGAGGGAGCACTGCCGCGACCAGGAGTGAGTGCGGGCGGCAGCTGTCCGGGGGCAACGTTTAGCCGGGCCATGGTCGAATCCATTGTTTGGGCAGATCGCAAAGCCTTGCTCGCGCAAAGGGCGCGCACATAAAAGAGGTTGTTGACGGCTGATCGAAGACTTAGCGGCAGGCGCTGCGCCTCAAAGCCAAAAATATCGAGTGAGCTTCTCAGAAGCATTTCTTCGTGGTTTCATGCTCCACCGAATTTGAAAGCCAACTTTTTCTCGAGCGGCCCGCCCCGTTTCGAAACGCAGATGAGCCCTCGACCGGTGCTTTCAAGGCTCTCCTTGTTTGATCGGCGCACACAAGGAGCGGTCTTGAGCGAGTGTGCTCGACCCAATCGCCGTCAACGAGAATGAACCGGCCTCAAGCCGTCCGGGTGCTTTTCGTCAGCATGGAGTACCTTGGCCCGCTGTTTTCTGGGAATGGTCTTTACTCCCGCAGTCTCGTGCGTGCTCTTAAAGCCGGCGGTGCCACGGTCATGGTCCTTTCGGGTCGGCCGGACACATCCTCCGTGGCCGGTCAGGACGAGGAGGTACAACAAGCGGCCTTGCCGCCGCATGCGATCGTCGACATTGCTCTCCCATCTGTTTCATGGCGCAGACTGGACCGGCTCTCCGGCTGGCAGCATTTCGCTGGCGCATGTGCTTCACCTGAGGTGGCGATACGAGTGGCAGCATTCGCTCCGACAATTGTTTTCGCCGTAGACTGGCATGGCGTGCGTGCGTGGCACGCGATTTGCACGGGCCTGGCAGATGGGACCGTTCCCGGAGCCTCCAACCCGCAAACAGAGTCTCGAGAGACAGCCGCTCATGCCTCTTGCGACGAGCGCGCGTGCATCGCAACTCTGCCCCTGATCTACCTGAACTTCCGAGTTTATTCCACCTCGATCTCCTTGTTCAACGTGCCACCAGACAGCCCGGGGAACGACAACAGCGGGCCTGCGGCGGAAGCTGCGTTCTACAGGCGGATGGAGAGCTCGTGCATGCGAGCGCCCCACCTTGCGGCGTCGGTGGCTCTGTGTCGTGCAGACGTTGTGTCGCTGATCGCGCTGCACGCCGGTGTGGATCCGCTCACCGGGAAGCCTTTTGACGTGGACAGCGGGCAGACGCTGGCGTCCGCCCTTGCAGGGACGCACGCTTCTTCAGGCGACTCCTTGCCAGCTCACGTAGCCGCGCGCAGGCCTCCCCTTCCTCGCTTGCCTGGACATGGCTGTGGAGCAGCTGTCGCGGCTGACCCACCCATGTTTGTTCTGCTACCGCCGCTGCGCAGTGACATCGCCTGCCTGGCTACAGGGTCGCCAGGGGTCAGCGATAAAGCTGACACCCCTCGCCCCGGGTGTCAAGCCTTGCTATCGACTGTCAAGGCCGACCCAGAACTCACCAGCAGCAGCGGCAGGGGCACCCCGATGAGAGGCAGCGTCGAGACTGGGCAGCGGTGCCTGCTCGCGTGCTGCGTGCGGCTGTCGCCTGAGAAGGGCGCACACCGGTTTGCGAGCGTCGTGCAGGCGATGCGTCGCTGCGGCGGTGCGGATGCTGCAAAGTGCCCTGCCGCCGAGCCGCCGGGGCGCGCAGGCGTCACTCAACGCCCTGACGCGAGCTGTGCTGCACCCTCAGACAAGGGCTGTGCCGCGCCGTTGGCGATGGGCCCTGTAGCAGCGTGCGTGTGCGGCGACGCGGGCAGTCCGCGTGCCGTCCCTGTGCCCTTCCTGTGCGGCGCTGCGGGCGACAGCGCCTATGCAGAGGCTGTGCGCAGCGCGGTGGCTGGCGCTGGCGACGCGACTTGTGACTGTGCGCCCGGCACTGCCGGGGCATGTGACGACTCTGCCTGCGAGGAGCTCGGCAGCGGCAGCGCGATGCCCGCACACGCTCCGCATGCAGAGACTGCCTCGGCTGAACCAGGCTCTGGTCGCGGTTGCGGTGCAGGCTGCGGGTGCACGCACACCCCTGTCCTGGACGCAGCAGGTGACCGCGGAGCCGTGCCAGCTGCCCTGCTGCACGCCCTCCCTGAAGCCGCGGCAATGCATGCCAGCACCGGCTGCTGCGACTGCAGCGGTGGACACAGCGCCCTTGCAGTGCCTACCGCCTGCCCTTGTCCCGCAGCCTCCGCCAGCTGCGAGGCCGGTTCGCCCACTTGTGCAGGGGCCGCGGGCTCGACCTGTAGCAAGTGCCCCGGCGGCTGCGAAGGCGGGTGCACCGTCGCGAACGCGGCCGTGTCGGGCCGCGGCATCGTAGCGACCCGGTTCCTGGGACCGCCGGACATGGCGCAGGCGCTGCGCCACACGCTGCTAAACGCGCACCCGCCGGACAGCGACGCGTACGGAATGACGATCGTCGAGGCCGCCGCCTTTGGCGCGCCCACGCTCCTGCAGCTGCCCAGGGCCAGAGGCGACACCGCCGGGAGCGCCGCGCCGAGCGCAGCCGCGCCAGCCACCTGCGGCCGCAGCTCTCTCGCTCCCGAGCACCGAGCCTGGCTCCGCTTTGAGCCGGTTGTGACACCAGCTGCAGGAGCATCGGGCAGAGACACGCACCCGGTCGTGCCGGCGGCTCCGCTGCGAGGCTTCATGCGAGTTGCAGTGTCCAGCGACACAAGCTCGGGGGTTGAGGGGCTGGCGCCCGCAGCGACTTCTGCACCTGCGGCTGTGCAACCAGCAGCAGCCATTGCGACACTGCCAGAGTCGCGAACCCTGTGTGACTCTGCCGGGTCCGTGCGAGCGAGGGCCTCGCATTTGCTTGCCACCTGCAGCTACCCACCCGTTGGCGCCTGTGACCTGCTGGGGGATCCGCTGCCGCTGGAGAGCCTGTTAGCCGACTCTCCGAACTCGCCTGTTAACGGCGTGCGAGGGATCGGTTCAGCACGCCCGCTTGACTCCGGAGGCTTGCAATGGCCCGTGGGTACCAGTGAAGCTGACGCGCCTAGTGCCGCCCGGGTTGCGCACGCCCAGACGGCAGCAATTCTGGGCGTGGAGTGGTGGCAATGCGACACGGCAGCAGGGGTCTCGGCTGTTGCAGCATCGCTGCGTGCGTTATTTGCGTCTCCGGCCGCGACGCGTCGGTTGCGTGAGGTTGGCGTCGCCGCGAGACAAGCAGCCTTGAGCTGGACCGAAACAGGATCGGCCGCCGCAATGATGCACCTTGCTGAGACCTTTGGAAGCGCGGGTGCGACTTGAAGCTGCCACAATCGTGCGAGCCGCAGCGCGAAAATGCCTCACACTAATGCTGCCACAGTCCCCTCACATGGCACTTACCGACTCGGCTATTAGCGCACTCGCGTCGTTTGGTACCGTATCGATACGGCATTGCTCCAGAGTTCACTGATGCCTGTGCCAGACTGAGTGGCACTGCATGCCGTCCGAGTCACAATTGGCCGCCAATTTGAAATGTTGGCGGCGTGTGCTCACGTGTCCATGCCACCCAACCATAATCTGGAATCATTTGCGGAGATTTATGTGGTTTGTACGTTGCCACCATCTCGCGCGCACGTTCTGTGGCCTCAAAGCTCAAGCACCCCTGGCTGGTCGTGAGTGTGTCTGGCCGTCGTCGAATTCTGACAACAAAGCCGTTAGCAAAAGGATCCCCGAGCCTAAAACTCAACCTGCGCATATCACTCGTTTCAGCCGGAACTTGTGTATCTATCAGCATCGGTTCACGGCCCAGATCGCATGCGTCGTGCGTCTTACTGACATTCTCAGAAGCTTCTTAAGTGAGCTGTCAGTGACATTTGCGCCGGCAACATGTGCCAGCCGGTGGGATTCGAGGAAACCACGATTCCCCTGGACCAAGTGTCCAGCCCGTTGGTGTCGACACCCGTGCCTGAAGGTGTTGCAGCAACCGCGCCAAGGGCGGCTCCGCCGATCACGTTTGCGCAACGGTACCACCTTCTCGAGCAAGCGCTCGAGCTCGTTCATTGCGCTGTCACGATCAAGGAGGGAGAGCACATCGTCTACCAGAATAGAGCTGCCATGGAGCTTGCAGAGTCAGCGCGGTCTGCGTCCCCGGTGCCGCACATGGTGCTGCGGTCAGAGGAGCTGCCACTGCCTGCTAGTGCTGGGTCTGCGCCGGCACCGCCTCGGATGTGCTCGATTGTGACAAGGGCCGTGCTAGGGGTTGACAATGCCATCGCGCGGCGTGCTCTAGAGGCTGTGCCCAACGCACTCTGGGCAACAACGAGAGACGGCTTCGGTCACTGCGTCTACATTTGTGTTGCCCCTTCTAATAGGGGTTAGATCTTGGGTTAGAAGGTTCGAGGGGTTATGCGCTCACAGGAGTTAGAAGGGGTTAGAAGGGATTAGATTGATCTTTTTCGATCATCTAACCCGAGGGCCCCCTATTAGAAGCCCCGAAGTCGCCTTCTAACTCTGCGTGCCCCTTCTAACGTCGACGGGGTTGTAACGAGCAGACGGCATCTAACGGGCGTACCCTTCTAACCGCTTAAAGCTTCTAATCGACTAGAAGCCAGCTTCTAATACCCCGCGATGCGTCTAAACAAGCGATCCGTGTATGGGGGCCTACGGCGTATAATAGAGAGCCCGGTGTGTCACGCAGCGCTGTCGAGTAGGCATGGCAGGATCGCACAACGGAGTCGATCAGTCGCTGATCTTCAACACCGGTCACAGCAGCCATCCGCGCCAGCTGTTTCAGGGTGCTGCTGTTCGCTGCTGGACAGCTCACCATCTCCTCCCCCTGCTAGTGCGGACATTATAAGGCCATCGCGAGCGCCCCCACGTGCATCGTGTTGGTCGGCAGCTTGAGAGTCTCGTGAAGATGTTGCAGCGCAGGCTGCCTGGGTGCCAGCTGCACGACCCCCGCCAAGCCCTCCACGAAGTCCGGCAGGACCTGAGTGTCCAGAGGCGAACCGGGCGTGCGCTCGAGGCTGCAGAGGGAGTGACGGGGTGCAGACAGAAGGCGCGAATGAGAACGGCAACCTCAGCGCTCCCGGCCCCTTCACGGGTAGCAACACAAGCAGTCTGGCACATACATGAGTTTCAAGGTGCTCAGGAAGAATTTCCCCGGCCCCTCATCCATGGCCCTGCCATTGGGGAGGCACAGCTTGAGGACATGCGCGCGTATCTCGGTGGCCTCGTCGGTGCCGTTGGCTGCAGCCGCCTGCAGCAGTCTTGCCCTTTTCTCGGCAGGGATTCCCATCTCCACGGCCTTCATCATGGCCTGATCCAGCTTGCCGCGATGGAGAATAACCTCGGTGGAGTCGCCGACCGAGGCCAAGATCGCGGCCTTGAGGTTGTTGGAAAAGGTGCGCCGGTGGGTGGTGAACACCCTGCAGGTGGAAGCGCGAAGGCGAGAGAACGACAAAAGCATCGAAGCGCGTGAGTAGGAGACTGCCGCGGGCTCCGAAAGCTGGCAAGTCGCAGCGCGAACGTCTGCGGCATGAGGCAAGCCCCCGAGTCACAACTCACGTCATTAGCTCGGGCAGGTGCCGCTTGATCAAGGCCGCCGCCGCAGCCTCGGTCAACTCTGGCCTGAGCTCCACGAGCCACTTGACCACGCAGGTCTCATCAAGTGCCCCCCACGCTCGGACCATGGGCATCGCGGTCGAGCCGTCCGCGTTGGTAGTCGGCCCGATCGGCGGCGCGAGGACGCTGGCCTGCGTGGACACAACGGCCATGCCCTGCTCGCTTGCCCGCGACGCCTTGGAGTTTGTTCGAGGAGCTGGGCTGGCGCGACGACCCTGCAATTAGCCATGGTGTATCCAACATACGGGGTGAGGATGCGGGCGAGCGGACGCAGAAACTCAGCGATGACAACAGAACGCAACGAACCTCCGGTGGTGTCGCACTTTGGCCTCTACCCCGCGAACGGCTTGAGGTTGGGGTGGTGGCAACGCCGTCCGGCGTCGATGCCGCAAGCGTTGCGTCCGATGCGGCATCGTTCCTCCCGCGAGCAGCCTCCGCGTGCATCAAATTGCGCATTTGTGTCATCTCGCGCCTGAGCTGGGCGAGGATCTTCTCGTGCTCTGACAAGACCTTGGACTTGTTTCGCTTGGCAGCACCACCGGAGCTGCTCCGAGACGCCGCTGCCGATGACCTCGACGGCAATCGTCCCCTGCGGATGCATCTGAGTCGTCCTCCGCGGATGCATCTGACTCGTCGTCGGCAGATTGCTCGTCTGCCGACTCAGAAGCCCGACGCCCCGACGCGGCAGCGCCGCCTGCAGAGGAATGGTCCGACCTCGCGGTTGACGCGGCCTTGTGGGCAGGTGGCTTCCCACCCGACCGACCAGATCTTGTAGTCGCGACAGCGGTCTGAAAGTGGTACACAGTGGAGGCAGGCATGAGTCTGAATCGTACGGCATCGTCTCGCGAACACCTTGACGTTGTTGCAACGGTTGTGCAGCGTGCAGCGACCGAAACGGCTGTCGCGCACGGCCGCCGGGGCCCCCAGTATCAACACAACCCACCTTCTCGTCGTCTGACGCCGTGGCTCCCTCGAACGTTCGTGCTGAACGGTAACCAGCCGGCAACGGCCTTCCGTTTGCCGCCCACGGCTGCAGCCTTGCGGTGCATTCTTGTAGCCAACTGCACAGATGCAGGTAACCAGCCGGGTAGTTGGCATCGCTGTGCGAATCGGCGCGAGCTGTGCTCAACGTGTGGCCTGAGAACGACGCGATTCGACCTTTTCAGGTCGCGTCCTGCAATCTGCCAATATGGTGATCAGAAAGCGCCGAGCAGCGGCTGAGATGTTGCGTGCACCCATAGATATACTGCACACTCAACTGCGACTATGGAGGCTGACGACGTGTTCGCTGATGACAATCTCGGCCCTGCCGCAAGTG
>Ga0208629_100068_pt1 | contig 53999 bp, 46 predicted proteins | sample LakWasMet19_HOW5_2_FD_183865 | JGI IMG/M metagenome (GOLD analysis project Ga0208629, IMG submission 183865) | Freshwater sediment methanotrophic microbial communities from Lake Washington under simulated oxygen tension - Sediment Metagenome... | ecosystem: Environmental > Aquatic > Freshwater >... | reverse complement strand
ATCCGTTGGCCTTGCAACGTTTGAAAGAAGCGGCGGAAAAAGCCAAGATCGAATTGTCTTCAAGCCAGCAAACCGATGTAAACCTGCCTTACATTACCGCAGATGCCTCAGGTCCCAAGCATTTAAATGTCAAATTGACCCGCGCCAAACTGGAATCGCTGGTTGAAGAACTGATTAACCGCACTAAAGGCCCTTGCGAAATGGCGCTGAAAGACGCGAAGTTATCGGCATCGGATATTAATGACGTGATTTTGGTCGGCGGTCAAACCCGCATGCCGAAAGTGCAGGAAATGGTAAAAGCCATTTTCGGCAAAGAACCGCGCAAAGACGTTAACCCTGATGAAGCGGTTGCTTTAGGCGCAGCGATTCAGGCGGGTGTTTTGGCAGGCGACGTTAAAGACGTGTTGTTGCTGGACGTTATCCCGTTATCGCTGGGTATCGAGACCATGGGCGGCATCATGACCAAACTGATCGAGAAAAACACCACGATCCCGACCAATGCATCGCAAGTGTTCTCTACCGCGGACGACAATCAAACCGCAGTGACCGTTCATGTCTTACAAGGCGAGCGCGAAAAAGCGGCGGCGAATAAATCGCTGGGACGTTTTGATCTGGCCGATATTCCGCCTGCGCCGCGCGGCATTCCGCAAATTGAAGTTGCATTCGACATTGATGCCAACGGTATTTTGAACGTGTCGGCCAAAGACAAGGCGACCGGCAAAAAACAATCGATTGTTATCAAAGCCTCCAGCGGCTTGTCGGATGATGAAGTTGAACGCATGATTAAAGATGCCGAAGCGCATGCTGATGAAGACCGTAAACTGACGGAATTGGTTCACGCGCGCAACCATGCGGACGGCATGATTCACGCGACTGAAAAATCACTGAAAGAACTGGGCGACCAAGTCGGCGATGAAGAAAAAACCAGCATCGAACATGCGATTGAAGCATTGAAAACTGCGGTTAAAGGTGATGATAAAGCGGAAATCGAAGCCAAAACGAATGATTTAACCGAGTTATCCGGTAAACTGGCCGAACGCGTTTACGCGCAAAAATCGGCATCTGAAGGTGACGCGTCCGGCGCTCATGCTTCTTCAGAGCATCATGCGGCGGATGACGGTGTTGTCGACGCCGAGTTTGAAGAAGTTAAAGATGACGATAAGAAGTAAAATGTAGCTTGGGGGTAGCTTATCCCCTATGCATTAACTTAAGGCATAAAACCACGAAGAACACGAAGCTCGCGAAGCAAAAACTCCGCGTCCCTTCGTGTTCTTTTTGCGGTTTAGCAACCGGTCTCTTATCCTCTTTACGGAGTATCTCGGACAAAATCAGATGATAATCACCAAAATCCAACAATAGACTATTGAACCATGGCAAAAGAAGATTTTTACAAGCTTCTCGGTGTAGACAGAAACGCCAGTGATGCAGAGATTAAGAAAAGCTATCGCAGCAAGGCGATGAAGTTTCATCCGGATAGAAACAAAGACAATCCGGTGGAGGCCGAGGCCAAGTTTAAGCAGATTAAAGAAGCTTACGAAGTTTTATCAGACCCTAAAAAACGCTCCGCTTACGACCAGTTCGGCCACGCCGGAATCGATCCATCAATGGGCGGCGGGCGTTCCGGCGGTTTCGGCGGTGGTGAAAGTTTCAGCGATATTTTCGGCGATATTTTCGGCGGAGGAAGACAGCAGCGGAGCAACGTTCAGCGCGGTTCCGACCTGCGCTACAACCTGGAATTAACGCTCGAAGAAGCCGTGTTCGGCACCGATGCCAAAATCCGCGTGCCGGTGCTGGTCGCCTGCGGCGAGTGTAGCGGTTCCGGCGCTAAAAAAGGTTCCAGCCCCGTTATCTGTACAACCTGCCACGGTCACGGCCAAGTCAGGATGCAACAGGGATTCTTTTCGGTTCAACAAACCTGCCCAACCTGTCGCGGAACCGGCAAGCAGATCAAAGATCCTTGCGGCGCGTGTTACGGCCAGGGTCGAGTCCAGGAAAATAAAACCCTGTCTGCAAAAATTCCTGCCGGCGTCGATACCGGCGATCGCATACGCTTGGCCGGAGAAGGCGAAGCCGGAGAATTCGGCGGCCCGGCAGGCGACCTTTACGTTCAGGTCCAGGTAAAAGACCATGAAATCTTTACCCGCGACGGCGCAAATTTATATTGCGAAGTGCCGATCAGTTTTCCTACCGCCTGCTTGGGCGGCGAGTTGGAAGTGCCTACATTGAATGGCAAAGTGCTGTTGAAAATCCCTGCCGAAACCCAAACCGGAAAATTATTCAGGCTACGCGGCAAAGGCGTCAAGCCGGTCAGAGGCGGCCCGGTCGGCGATTTACTGTGCAAAGTACAGGTCGAAACGCCGGTACACTTGACCAAAGAACAAAAAGCCTTGGTCGAGCAGCTCAGCGAATCCTTATCCGGCGGCGGTAAACATCACAGTCCGCAAGAGTCTTCATGGACTGACGGCGTAAAAAGCTTTTTCGATAAACTAACAGGATAAGTCATGATGCGTATTGCTGTAGTAGGTGCGTCCGGCCGCATGGGCCTTTGCCTGATTAAAGCGGCGGCGCTGGATAAAAAGGCCGAATTGGCCGTTGCCGTCTCCCGTCCCGAAAGTCTCGCCATAGGTCGCGACGCGGGTGAATTGGCCGGCATCAGCGTGGTCGGCGTTAAAGTCGTCGATGACTTGGCGTCCGTTGTCGATCAATTCGACGTATTGATCGATTTTACCCGCCCCGATGCCTCAATGGCCTTTATCGAGACCTGTCGGCAGGCCGGAAAAAAGCTGGTCATCGGCACCACCGGCTACACCGATGCGCAAAAAGCCCAAATTAGCGAAGCGGCGAAAGACGTAGCGATAGTGATGGCGCCCAACATGAGCGTCGGCGTCAACCTGTCGCTTAAATTGCTGGAGATGACCGCCAAAGTCATGGGCGATTACACCGATATTGAAGTGATCGAAGCCCATCACCGGCATAAAGTCGATGCGCCATCCGGCACCGCATTGCGCATGGGCGAAGTGATAGCCGACGCCTTAGGCCGCGATTTAAAAGACTGCGCGATTTACGGCAGGGAAGGCAATACCGGCGAGCGCGACAGGAAAACCATCGGTTTTTCAACTATTCGAGCAGGGGATATAGTCGGCGAGCATACCGTGATGTTTGCCGATGACGGCGAGCGGGTGGAAATCACTCACAAAGCCACCAGCCGGATGACCTTCGCCAACGGCGCGGTCAGGGCGGCGGTTTGGCTGGCCGATAAGGACAGTGGTTTGTATGACATGCAGGATGTTTTGGGGCTTTCTTGAATGATTGGAGCTGTGAGTTTCTCAGGACCCATGCGCATCAATTTAAAGCATAACACCACGAAGTTCACGAAGCCGCATCGGCTAGGATGCAGCTATTCGCGATCCAGTGCATTATAAAATCTGCGACATTTGTAACTACAAAAAGAGTTATACTTTCTAATAATTGTAAAGGAGCTACAAAATGAATTATGTCTGGGATGACTGCAAAAGTGCCTCGAATCTACAAAAACATGGATTAAGCTTTGAAGATGCGAACATCGTTTTTTCCGGCGAGTGCGTAACATTTGAGGATGACCGTAACGATTATGGGGAAGCAAGATATATTACGCTTGGCACTCTGGAAGGCCGTGTTGTGGTACTGATTCATACGCAACGGAATGAGGCAATGCGCATTATCTCAATGAGAAAGGCAAACGAACGTGAGCAAAAAATCTATCAAAAGCGACTTAGCAAGAATTGATGCGATGACCGATGCGGACATCGATTATTCCGATAGTCCGGAGCTTGGGGATGAGTTTTTTGACAAAATCACCACCCCTTGGCCGCCGTCAAAAAAGCAACTCACTATCCGGCTTGATGAGGATGTGCTGGAATGGGTTAAGAAACAGGGTAAAGGCTATCAGACCCGGATCAACCGTATTTTACGGGCGGCTATGGATAGTCAGCAGCGGCAGTGAATCATTCTTTGCTGCTGGGTTAGGCTTTGGTTTAGAGAATGTCATGTGAAAACAGATTTACTATCTGATGTTACGCATTGTCCACGAAAAGCACGAAAGGCACGAAAAAACATCCGCTGTAGGTTTCTCGCTGACGGCGTCATACCCGGCATTCATTCACCGATTCCCAAGACAAGCTCCTTACGTTATACACCCAGGTCTGTGGGATGCCGTCGTTCTGGCAGGGACAGATATTTGCTCCTGCAATATCTGCATTCCCCACATCCCTGTGGGTTATGCCGGAACCCAGACACAGGGAGGTGAAACTTCTTGTTACACAAGTATCTACGGGATGTGTCGTCATTCCGATAGTCCCTGGCCTGGCGTTGGGCAAGAAGCAGGCCGATAGATAGACCTTCCAGGTTTTTTAAAACCTGGAAGGTCTATCTGGCAACGTTCTGATGTGTTTTAACTATTTTTGTGTTTTTCGTGGACTACGCTTTTTATTATGAGCATGCGTAACATCAGTTACTATCCAGAAGACGATATTTTGGAACTGCATTTTAGCGACAACCCTATCGTTAGAGAAACAACGCAGGATTGGAATGTTGTTTTGTCTTACGATGCGAATAATCATCTTGTGCAGATGGTGGTATTAGAAGCCAGTGTTTCCGGGCTGCTGCCTTTACAAGAGCAGAAAGCCGCGTAAGTCGGTCGGGTCAGCGTAGGGCGCGCTGTGTGGGCCTTTCTTTGCAGCTTGACTTGAGGTCAGGAATCTACGTTTTAACCAACCCCTCTGTTATCCTCTCTCCACGAGCATGGCTTTTATTATGGGTTAAGTTAGGGGGTGTCCAAAGGTATCGGTATCAGGGACTTATTGGTTAACGCAAACCTGTTATCTTGAGTTAGCGTAAATGTACCGACATAATCACCGCCGTTAATACTGTATTCATAGCTTCCTGCACTCAAATCATAAACGGACAAAGGAATATTTTTCTCAAATGCTCTTACTTGCTGCGTACAGAGCGGCGCATCAGGAAATTCGGCATGGATCGTAACTTCAAAGCGATTGCTAATTAACCGTTGATTTATTTGCCCTAAGTCACCGCAACCACTGGTAAAGGTGCCTTGAACGTTTAAAAACACCTGAATGGGAAAAGAATTTGTGATAACGAGTTTGACTTGCTCTATTGGGGCTTTCTCCAAAGGGTATTCATTAACTGTTTTAAAACCCTGCAATTCCCAAGTACCTTGTGCGGTAGATTTAAACGTTGCATTCAGGAAATTTCCGGCTTGATCAGGCGTATCGACGCGTGGAATCGTCAGGATTCCATCCTGATAAGTCGGATAACTGTCAGTAGAATTACTTTCCGCAAAAGCGGAACCGATAAATAATAAAACGGCTGCTGTTGCCATACAAAAATTATTGATTAAATGCATTGATATTACCCCTAAAAAACCAAAAAAGATTGGTATAGCAAAAAATTACCATGATTGTTTAATCATTAGCGACGTCGCTCCAGTCAAAAGTGCGCCATCTGAGTTGACAACTGTATTGGACGTCATCGCAGCCTTTAGTCCGTCAAAAGCAACCTGCGGTTGAGTACACTCGGTGGGGTATAGTTGACAGCCAATAGCAAACAACCCACTGACATAAGGAGCGGAAAAAAATGTGCCGCTCATGTAATAGGCATTGCCATAGCCATAGACGAAAAATCTTTTTTAATATTAGCAGGTTGACCAATTTGTCTTGATTTTTTCTGAACAGTATTGAATAAACTAATCGTCTCTGGTTCGTCGGGTTTCATAGTTACAATATAAGATCCTTCTATGACTTCACTTACTTGCAAACGGCCAAGCGGAACAGTTTGTTGACTGACAGGCGGAATGTCTATGGCAACTGCCGGTTGACACGCCATAAGTAATGCTAGATATAGATATTTTTTCATTTTGTATATCGTTTTGATTAATTAAGATCGTGGCACTCTGTAGGGCTGTTCCAAGTCGCAGTGTCTTTAAATGGGCTATGAGGCCACATTATCTCCGCCGAAGTTTTCCAATAGTTGTAAATTCGAACCGAAATGCCAATGAATTGTTAGCAAAAGAGAATGAGTGCGCCTAATTTGACAATTAAGGCATCAACAACTGTCAATACCAAAAAGGGAAGAGGATCATATCACATGCTAGTATTATTACTCAGTTGTTTTTCATGGTACCTAAGTACGATGTGATTCGACTAAAGTTATTAATCCCAATAAAGACAATGATCTAATCGCATATATTGGGCGCATTAACTTTACTCAAACCTATAGGCCAGACTCAGTGTGTAGATGACTAAAAAGATTGATCCGCTACAGACAGCTAAGCTTTGTTATATTGCTTGCCATCAAACTCCTTTAAAGCAGGTAACCAATGTTAAGAATCTTCCACACCGCAGACTGGCATCTCGGCCATCATCTACATGGCGTATCCAGGCAATTGGAACACCAGCAGTTTCTGGACTGGTTGTTGGATGAATTGCACAACAAACAGGCCGATGCGTTGATTGTTGCCGGTGATATTTTCGATTCGGCAAATCCATCCTCCGCCGCGCAATCTCAGCTTTATGACTTTCTGGTCAAAGCCGGAACCCGGCTGCCGAATTTGAATATTATTTTAATCGGCGGCAATCACGATTCCGCTTCACGACTGGATGCGCCATCGCCCATTCTCAATGCGTTGGGCGTTACTGTGGTCGGCGGTTTGCCTCGCGACGAGCAGGGCAATATCGATTGGGAGCGCTTGTTGGTGCCGCTGACCAATGCGGCGGGCGAAATTAAAGCCTGGTGCGGGGCCATGCCGTTTTTGCGTAATGCCGATCTTCCCGCAGGCGAGCAAGACATCGATCCGTTAATCTCCGGCATGAAGACGCTGTATGCCGAATTGTTTTCGCAGCTGCAACAAAAGGCGGGCAATGCCGAAAGCTTGATCCTGACCGGGCATTGTTATATGGTCAATGGCGCGGTGTCCGAATTAAGCGAGCGCAAAATACTGGGCGGCAACCAGCATGCGCTGCCGGTTGAATTATTTCCCGATGACATTGCTTATGTGGCCTTAGGCCATCTCCACTTGGCACAAAAAGTCGGCGCGAATGAGCATATCCGCTACAGCGGTTCGCCGATTCCGCTGTCGTTCGATGAAACCGATTATTTGCATCAGATTGTTCAAGTCGATGTTCGGGCAGGGCAGCCGGTTGAAACCGTTGCCGTTAAAATCCCCCGTAGCGTTCAATTGCTCAGGATTCCCAACGGCAAAGATTTTGCCGTTTTGTCTGAGGTGATCGGGCACTTGGAAAACCTGGCTCTGGATGATTTGCCGATAGAGCAACGGCCGCTGCTTGAATTGCGTATCAGGCTGGAAAAACCCGAGCCCGGATTGCGCCAGCAGATTGAAGACGTCATTTCCAAACTGCCGGTGCGCTTATTGAAAATATCCACCGCTTACAGCGGCAGCGAAAAAAGCCTGGCGGACCTGAAAATCGAAGAACGCCTGGAAGAACTGCAACCGCTGGATGTTTTTCAACGCTGCTATCAAAACAAATATGACAAGGACGCGCCCGAAGCCATGAATGTGCTATTTAACGAATTGGTTGAAAGCCTGCAAGGAAGCGAATAATGCGCATATTAGCGATACGCGGAAAAAACCTTGCCAGCCTTGCCGAGCCGTTCGAGATTTTGCTGAATGCAGGTCCCTTGGAGCAAGCCGGATTATTCGCCATTACCGGACAAACCGGTGCCGGTAAAAGCACGATCCTGGACGCCTTGTGTCTGGCGCTGTACGACAAAATCCCGCGCCTGCCGGACGGTCACGGTTTTGCGGTCGGCCATAAAGACGAAGATGAAAACCTGCGCGTGGTCAGTACCGACGTGCGCTCGATACTGCGCCGAGGCACCAGCAACGCTTATGCCGAAGTGGATTTTATCGGCAAGGACAAGCATCACTACCGCGCGCGCTGGGAAGTCAGCAAAGCCCGAGGCAAAGCGGACGGGCGCTTGCAGGCGCAAGAAATCACGTTAAGCAAGATTGACGACGGCCAGCGCATCGGTCAGGGCAAGAAAAATACGCTGGAGAAGATCTGCGAACTGATCGACCTTAACTTCGACCAGTTCCGCCGCTCGGTGTTATTGGCGCAGGGCGATTTTGCCGCGTTTTTAAAAGCCAAAAAAGACGAGCGTTCCAGTTTGCTGGAGCGCATCACCGGCACCGAACTTTATTCCGAATTGTCCATCGCCGCATTCGATCGGGCCAGACAGGAAAAAGACGCGCTAAACCTGATTACAAGCCGGATGCAGGATCAAATCCCGCTGGATGAAGAAGCCCGGCAACTGCTGGAACAGCAACGCGACCAATTCATAGCCCAGTTGGCCGACCTGGATCAACAAATCGAGCATAACCAAAAAATCATCGATTGGTATGCCGAACTGAAAAAACGGCAAGCAGCCGAGCGAGTTGCTCGTGACGAACTTACAATCAGCCAACAGGCGTGGGATGCGGCCGAAGCCGGGCGGCAATTCATGCAAAAAGTCGAAGCCGCGCAGCCATTAAAACCGCTGTTAAACCAGTATCAAACGGCAAATGCCGAACACCTTGACGCTCAACAAAAACTCAAAGACAGCGTCGATCAGCAAGCCGCCGCTGATATAAAACGGCAAACGGCAAAAGAGCGGCTCGGCGCTCAGGTCGCTGTGTTAGCCGAAGCCGAACAGCAACAGCAGCTGGCGCAACCGCTATTAATCACAGCGCGGGCCTTGGATACCCGTATCGATGTTATCCGGCAGGCTGTCGATACCTTGTCCGTAGAAGAAAAGCAATTGCTTCAAGCGTTGGACAGCGCCGAAAAAGAGCATCAAGCCTTGTTAAGTCGGCAGGCCGAACAAACCACGGCGCTGCAACAGCTTAACGTATGGCTGGAACAAAACCAGGGGATCAAACCCATCGCGGCCGAATGGAGCCGATGGGATGCCGAGCTGGAACGCTATCAAAATTTGAATACCGGCAAAGCAGACGCCGAACGCAACTTGGGAGCGTTAAGATTGGCGGTGACCAAGGATGAGGACAGTCTGGCAGCGTTAAAGTTTGCCATTGATGACAGCAACAAAAAGCTGGAACAGCATCAACAGACGCTGGCGCAACTGAAACAACAGGACAGCCGACAGTCTCTTGAAGATTTGCATCAGGCAAAAGACGCGCTTGAAGTCAAGCGAGAGCAGGTCATGGGAGCTCTGAATCTGGCGAATAATGCCCAGGCGCTGCACCAGGCTATCAAGCAGGATGGGGACCGGCTGGCGGCCACCGAGCAGACGATTAATGAGAGCATGCGGCAACTGCAAACCTTAAACCGGCAGCAGACGGCTAACGCCATCGCTTTGACTGAGGCAAAAAAAGCCTTGGAACTGATACAGGCAACGACGCATAAAAACGCCGAACAGTTCCGTTCCTTGTTGCAGGAAGATCAGCCTTGCCCGGTTTGCGGGGCGCTTGAGCATCCTTGGAAAGATCAGACCGGTATTGGCAATGAACACGCCGTAGCGCAGTCGGCACGGGTCCAAGAGCTGGAAAGCCAAAATGAAACGTGGATTAAAGCTATTGCCGAATTGACCAAAAGCATCAGCCAAGGGCAAGAGCAAAAAACAGCGCTGGCCGAAAAGCTGGCCGAGGCGCAGATAAAACTGGCTCAATGCAGCAATGATTGGGCCGTTGCAGCTATGCAAGATAAACCGGATTTTGCCGTTACCGATAGCCAACTTTTGCCCGCACTTAAAGTCCGCGATGAGCGGATGAGTTCCGCACTGGAGCTCATCAGGCAACAGCAAAAAGCGGCTCTGGAATTGCAAAAGCAGCTTAAGGCGGCGCAGGATTTATTCGATGCGGATCAGCGGAATAAAGAAAAATTATCAGCCGAATATGCCGCGTTGGATAAACAACATGCCAAAAATAAAGCCGGTCTTGAACATGCCGCCGCCGGTGCCCGGCAGTTGGAAAAGCAATTGCAAGCGATTGTCGATTTGTTGGCGACACCGTTCCGGCAGTTGGACAACTGGCAATCCGATTTGCAGGATTTCAGCGCAAAATTCAGGCAAGAGTGCGCGGCAAAAGCGCAGCAATTCCAGCGCACCGAACAGCAGATTGAAGCCGCCGCTAAATCGCTGGAGACAATCACCCATGATGAAAAACTTGTCGGGCAGGCGCTGAATCAACGTCGGCAACAACACCGGCTTAAACAGGCCGAGTTAAGGACTCAAACAGCAGAGCTGCAAAAACTGGCACGGGAACGCGAGACGGTGTTGCCAAAGATGACTGCCGACAGTTATGAGCAGACCGTTAACCAAAACGTGCTGACTGCAAGAGCCTGTCACCAACAGGCCGGTAACAGCGTCAGCCAGGCGGAAGCAGAGCTGGCAAGCCATAAACAAAATCAGCAGCATTGGCAAACCGAGACCGGCAGGCGTTACAGCAATCTGGAAAAAGCCCTAAGCGCCTTGAACCAGTCGCTGCAAAAGCAGGCCATCGATCTTGAGCAGTTGAGCCGGTTGCTGGAAAAAGACGAGCAGTGGCTGATTGAGCAGAAAAACCAAATGACGGTTCTGGAGCGCGCTTTGCAAGAGTCGTCGGCCTTATTAAAAGTTAAGGCCGACGACTGTCTTAATCACCAAAGGAATCCGGTCGACAGGCCGGAGGAAGACGCCAACAAACTGTCGGCCGAATTGCAGCAGCAAAGACAGCTTGCGCATAGCCAAAAAGAAGAGCAAGTCATACTGCTGAGGGAAGACGATAAAAAAATCGCAGCCGGGCAATTGTTGAAAACGGAGCTGGACAGCCAACGAGACCGCTGGGCGCAATGGGAAAGCCTGAATGAGTTGATCGGCTCCAAAAGCGGCGCAAAGTTTCGTACCTTTGCCCAAAGTCTGACTCTGGAAGCATTGCTGGCGCACAGTAACCAGCATCTTGAAGACTTTGCCAAACGCTACGCCCTGCAACGGGTGCCGGGCAGCGATCTGGAACTGCAAATCATCGATCGCGACATGGCCGACGACGTGCGCAGCGTACACAGCCTGTCCGGCGGCGAAAGCTTTCTGGTGTCGTTGGCGCTGGCCTTGGGCTTGGCATCCTTGTCATCCAACAAGACCCAGGTCGAATCGCTGTTTATCGACGAAGGTTTCGGCAGCCTGGACCCGGAAACGCTGGACATCGCCATCGCCAGTCTGGACACCCTGCAAGCTTTAGGCAGAAAAGTCGGCGTGATTTCGCATGTGCCTATTTTGGTTGAGCGGATTGGGGCTAAGGTGGTGGTTGAAAAACAGGGCGGGGGAAGAAGCCGTGTTGTGATTGTTGGCGGGTATTAAAAACGATGGTTTTATAGCGCTAAAAATAACGTTTATTCAGGGTCCCCGCTCTTGTTTTGTAGACCTGACTACATCCTTTCGCATCAAGCAGGTCGGGGCACGTTGCTTCATTCGAAACGACGCAAATTAAACCTTCCAGGTTTTAAAAAACCGGAAGGTCTGTCATCGCCCTGCTTGTGCATAAGTAGGTGTACATAAGTTTCCTAACATGAGTGGCATGTGTGGGAGCGGCTTTAGCCGCGATTGTCGCGGCTAAAGCCGCTCCCACACATGCCAGAAAACTTTTGCCCAACTACTTAGCGATGAGCGAGAACGAATGACACTGTAGGAGCGGGCCGCGCCCGCGAATATTTGGGCGGCGATTGTACCGTTGCCGCTTCTAAGATTAATGTCCGTCGCTAAACAAACCAAGGCGTCAAACGTTAGTTTTAATCGGTTTTGTTTTGCTTAAGCAAGGTTTATAGCTGTCGCATAACGCGAGGTATAAAGGCACCGGATTGATGAGTTTTGATGTCCCGCTAGCCAAAAAAGCGGTAGCCATCAGCGGAATTAGAATTTCATGGCTGTTAGTCATTTCCATAACAATCACAAACGAAGTGAGCGGCGATTGCAGCATGCCGGAAAAATAAGCGGTCATGGTCAGCAAAATCATCGCCGAAGCAGGCGCTATCGGAAACCAGTTTGCCAGATTAACGCCAAACCCCGCCCCGGTTGAAAGTGACGGCACAAAAATACCGCTGGGTATGCCGCTAAAGAACGTTGCGCAGGTTGCGAGCATTTTGAGGAATGGATAAGAAAAATCGATAGGTTGAACGCTGTTTAATATGGCCTTGGTTTGTTGATAACCGGTACCCACGGTAGCGCCATCGGAAAAATAATTCATGGTAGCGACGACCCCGCCGCAGACGATGGCGATCACAACAATCGAGATTCCGGTTTGCTTGAGAAGCCGGCTGCCGAGAATCGTGCTCTTACTGAATATGCCGCCCAGAAAGCCGCCGCTAATCCCGCATAACGGCACCGCAAGCCAGCTTTGTCCCAACGGCATGACCAGTGACGCATCTTCAAAATAAATGTAGCTGTTTAATATCGCATAGGCGGTAATGCCGGAAAAAATAATAGCGGTCAATACCAGACTGCTGATTCGTTCTTCCAGCGTTCGGCCCATTTCTTCAATGGCAAAAATAATGCCCGCCAACGGTGTGCTGAACATAGCCGCAAATCCGGCGGCACTGCCCGCCAGAATCAGGCCTTTTTCCAAATAATGAGGCGGAAATTTAATGGTCTTGCCCAGCGACAGCATAATGGATGCCCCGACGTGTACAGCGGGCCCGCCAAAACCGATCGATGCGCCGGAAAGCAAGCCCATAATCGGCAAGAACATTTTTCCAAAAGCGATTCTTAAGGAAATTAATTGAGAGCGTTCATTTAGGTTGCTGGAAATATCCAGCGCTGTTTTAACCTGCGGAATGCCGCTACGTTCGCTACCGGGGAAGAAACGAAAAGTGATCCAGGCGGTAAAGCCCATTCCGACAGGCGGGATGATAAAATGAAACCAGGGATATTGTAATGAAAGGAGGCGGTAGGTCTGTGCCGCCCATTCGCTGAGCAAGGTCATCATAACGATAACCAGGCCGACAATGATTGCCCCTATCCAAAAGACAAGGCGTTGCTTCCAGGCAATATAGGAAAGGAAGGAAAAGTGCGGTTCCAAAATAAGCGTTCCTCAACATAGGGTTAACTTCGATGTAACGTGTTCGTAAGCATTACTAATAATGCCGAATAAATTGTTTGCGTCACTTTAGGGGAAACAACATTGAAACCATACCCGTGCTTAGCAGTATAGGTGCTCTATCCCAGGTGTTCAAGGCGATTGACAAGACTGCTTTTGTTAGCAAGCCGCTCGATTTTCTGTATCGGCTACGTTATCTGGCTAAATGGGCAATTTAATGTAAAAATTGCTGTAACTACTCAGCGAATCGAACATCGCGGAGAATTCGCCCCCTCTCCTGATGGAGAGGGCCGGGGTGAGGAGAATTAAATAGGAAAAAAGCTTTTTTTGATTCTCCTCACCCTACCCTCTCCAGCAGGAGAGGGATGTTGTGTTTCGCGCTGAGTAGTTTTACTTATTGCCTGAAGACTTTTCCGGTCGACCAATGCCCGATATTTCCCAACATGGCCACAGCACCAACTTAATCGGTTTGGCGACTGCTTGCATGGCCAGTCACGCCTTTAACGAAAACCCCAAAGCGTTGCATATTGCAGGTACACGCGAATCGGCTTCAGGCTTGTTTGAACAATTGCACAGACAACCGACACGCGAAGACTGCGGCCGGATATTTCAAGACTATATGTGCGTTGTTTTCGGCTTTGAAACCGAGCAACGCTTAAGCAACGATCATTCGGGACGACGGCGTTACCGCAACAGTTATCTCAGGTTAATTCAGGATTGGGGGCTGGATTCGAACAATGCCCAAGGCGCGGTCTTTAAAGGCTGGGTCGAAAGCCGCTTCGGACTGTTTCCTACCTATCACAAACAGCGCATAGCCAGTTTCATCAGCAAAGACTGGATCATGTACATCGAAGAAAAGATGAACAGCCGTTATCACAACAACTGCATTTACATGCAACTGGATCTTCTTTACGAATATTGTCAGTGGGTTATCGAACGTTTTCAGTTTCCGGCCGCGACGCATAAAACCCTTTATCGCGGCGTCAATTCACTGGACGATGATTGGCTGGTTTTGGATCAGGATAAAACCCATAAAATCGTGCGTTTCAATAATATCGTTTCCTTTACCGACCGCCGCAGCATTGCCAGCGAATTCGGCGCGTACATTCTGGAAGTCGAAGTGCCGATGGTTAAGCTGGTTTTTTTTAACGAACTGCTGCCGCACCATGCCTTGCACGGCGAAGCGGAATATCTGGTGATTGGCGGCGATTATCGGGTTAAAGTGCAGCGTTAGGGGGGGCGCTGAACAAGCATCAAAATTGGAGTGCAGGCTTCGCCTGCGCTGGCAAGCAAAGCTTGCACTCCCGTCACCTCTTGGTAGTTACTTTAGTAACCCACTGAATTTAAAAATACTGTAAATGCCTATTTTCCGGCTGCTAAAGCAGTCGTTGAAAAATATCAAAACTTAAATTTGTCGACTATCGCGCCGGGTTACAATACCGAACACCATCAAGATATTAAGTAAAAACCATTAATGAAAGACCAGGACAAATATAAACAGCACAGCGATTTGGTTTGGACAATCGCTAATCTTCTCCGCGGCCCCTATCGCCCGCCTCAGTATCGAAGAGTGATGATTCCATTAACCGTTTTACGGCGCCTGGATTGCGTGCTGGAAGACAGCAAGGACGAAGTCTCCGCGCTATATAAAAGACTTAAGGAAGCCGATGACGCCAAGCCCGATGACAAACGCATGGGCGACGAAAGCATCGAAAAAATCGTATTTCAAAAAACCGGGCTCAGTTTTTTCAACAAAAGCGGCCTGTCTTTTAAAACCATCCTGGCCGACCCCGACCATATCGCTAAAAACCTGAGCTATTTTATCTCCGGCTTTTCGACGCGGGCGCGCAGTATCCTGGAAAAATTCAAATTCGAAGAAGAAATCGATAAGCTGGATGAATCGAACCGCCTGTACGAAGTCGTCAGGGCGGTCGCCAATGTCGATTTTCATCCCGAGCGTATTTCCAATATCGCGATGGGCTACATCTTCGAGGATTTGGTCAGGCGTTTTAACGAACAAGCCAACGAAGAAGCCGGGGATCATTTCACGCCGCGCGAAGTCGTCAAGCTGATGGTCAAACTGCTGTTCACCGGCGAAGAGCATATCTATAAAGCCGGAAAAGTCATCAAAATCTATGACCCCACATGCGGCACCGGCGGTATTCTGTCGGAAGCGGAAAACACCATTCTGGAAGAAAACGACCAGGCCAACGTTGAGCTGTTCGGCCAGGAATACAACCCGGAAGCCTTTGCCATTTGCGGATCCGACCTGATGATTAAGGGCGAAGACGTCAACAACATGATCTTCGGCGACACTCTGGGCACCGGCCGCCCTAAGGAAGGCCAATGCGACGGCGACGGCCACCCGGACGAACATTTTCACTACATGGCCGCCAATCCGCCGTTCGGCGTGGAATGGAAACCGGAAAAAGATCATGTCACCCGCGAACATGAAACTTTCGGCTTTGACGGCCGCTTCGGCCCCGGCTTGCCGCGCATCAACGACGGCGCGCTGCTGTTTTTACTGCACATGATCTCAAAAATGCAGCGCCCGCCGGCTGCCTATCGACTGCCTGCGCCCGGCGGAATAAAAGATGGGGAGGGTTCTCGAATCGCCATCATCTTCAACGGCTCGCCGTTGTTTACCGGCGACGCGGGCGGCGGCGAAAGCAACATCCGCCGCTGGATTATCGAAAACGACATGCTGGAAGCCGTGGTCGGCCTGCCGGATCAGCTTTTTTACAACACCGGCATTTATACCTATATCTGGATCGTCACCAACCGTAAAGCGCCGCAACGCCAAGGCAAAGTCCAGTTGGTCAACGCGACCGACTTCGCCTGGAAAATGAAAAAAAGCCTGGGCAACAAACGCAAGAAAATCGGCGAAGGTATCGACGGCGAGCCGGATCATATCAAGGCTATCACGGAAATTTACGGCGCTTTCAAACAGGATGAGCAGCGAACGCTGAACGGCATCCAATCCAATATCGCCCCCAACCGGGATCAAAGCAAAGCGGTATTCGTCAGCAAGATTTTCCACAACCAGGATTTCGGCTATTTCAAAATCACCGTCGAGCGCCCGTTGCGCCTGAACTTTGCGGTCACCGACGAACGCATCGAAAAAGTGCGGCAAAACACTTACTTTGAAACTTTGGTGGTCTCGAAAAAGCGCAAGGATAAAGACAAAATCGCCGAAGAGACACTGGCAGGCCAACAAGCTCAGCTGGAAATACTGCGGGTTCTGGAAACTATGAAACCGGATTTCGCCAATGGCGAGCTGGTTAAAGATCGCGCCGTATTTGAAAAACAACTGGCAAAAGCCTTCAAGACTGCCGACGTAAAGCTGGAGGCTGCTTTGAAAAAAGCGCTGCTGATTGCCGGTGTTTTGGCAGAAAAAGACCCGACGGCGGAAGCTTGCCTGGATGCCAAGGGCAACCCCGAGCCCGATCCTGATTTGCGCGACAGCGGCAATGCTTTGATCGATTTACCCTTGCCGCTGGATTATGAAACAGCAAAGACTAAAGGCAAGGTCGATAAATCGGCATTGCTGGCGTTGGTGCAAAACCATTGCGAAGCCTATCTGGCGGCGGAAGTCTTGCCTTATAGACCCGATGCATGGATCGATCACAGCAAGATTAAGGTCGGTTATGAAATTCCGTTTAACTGGCATTTTTATCAGTATGAGCCGCCAAGGGAGTTGAACGAGATTGAGGCGGAAATTAAAGGGTTGGAAGCGGAGATTTTGGAGATGCTGCGGGAGGTGGTTTAATGGAATACTCAATGTATCCAAAGTACAAACCTTCAGAAGTTGATTGGCTCGGTACAATACCAATTCATTGGGAAGTAAGAAAATTAAGATATTTTGCTTCTTCTGTTTCAACAGGAACTACGCCTTCATCGAACGAGAGCCAATATTTTTTTGAACCAACTGAAACTTGGTATACACCGTCTGACTTTGATGATAGCACCCTAAAACTAAAAGAGTCGAAACGACGACTGAACCAACTTGCTGTTGCGGAAGGGATAGTTAAACTTTTCCCAAAGAATTCTGTGCTAGTCGTTGGAATTGGAGCAACTTTAGGTAGAGTGGGGATAGCTAAGGGAAGCTTTTCATGTAATCAGCAAATTAATGTGATAGTTCCAGAGGAATACCTTAGCGCCGATTTCCTAGCTTATTCTTTACAAGTAAAAAGCGAGATAATGAAAGTGATTTCAAATGCTACGACTCTAGGCATTATGAATCAGGATAAGACTAAGTTAGTTGAACTTTGTGCTCCCGATATTGAAGAACAGAAACAAATCGCCGATTTCCTCGACTTTAAAACAGTTCAAATTGACCGCTTGATCGAAAAGAAAGAAGCCCTGATCGAAAAACTTAACGAGAAACGCATAGCTTTGATTACCCAGGCTGTCACCAAAGGTTTAAATCTTAAGGTGCCAATGAAGCCATCAAGTGTGGATTGGCTGGGTGAGGTGCCTGTACATTGGAATACCAAAAGGCTTAGATTCGCTATTCAATCCAACCCGCTAAAATCCGAAATCGATGATCTGGAACGCGATGACTTGGTTTCATTTGTGCCAATGGATGCGGTGGGTGAATATGGAGGGATTCGCCTGGATATGGAAAAACCATTGGATGCGGTCTACGACGGTTATACCTATTTTCGAAATAACGATGTCGTTATTGCCAAAATAACCCCGTGTTTTGAAAACGGCAAAGGCGCAATAGCCGAAGAGTTAACGAACGGCGTCGCTTTCGGCACCACGGAATTGCATGTAATGAGACCGTTGGAAGGATACAGTAGCCGCTGGCTGTTTTATTTGTCGATATGTCACGCTTTTCGAGAAATTGGCGCTTCTGAAATGTACGGCGCTGGAGGACAAAAACGCGTACCGGAAGGCTTTATCAAAAACTTCCGTATCGGCATTCCCGATTTCGATGAACAAGAATCTATTGCCGACTTTATTGACGCCGAAGTAAAAAAAATGGATGAGATGCTTAGAGTAAATAATTTAACGATAGAACGCCTTACCGAATACCGCACCGCCCTAATCACCGCCGCCGTGACCGGCAAAATCGATGTTCGAAATATCGACTTACCTACCCAGAAGCTAGCGAATACCGAGGAAATGGCCTGAATGGAAGACAGAACCACGACACAAAAGCCTTTTTCCGACTATATCGTTTATGTGGACGAAAGCGGAGATCACGGCTTAAAGTCCATCGATCAGAACTATCCGGTTTTTGTGTTGGCGTTCTGTATTTTTAAAAAGCAGAAATATTGTCAACAGGCCGTTCCCGCCTTACAGGCCTTTAAGTTTAAGCATTTTGGCCATGATCAGGTTGTCTTGCATGAGACGGATATTCGCCGCGACCGGGGCGACTTTGCCTTTCTAAAGACAAAAGAAGCCAAAGCGTCCTTTCTGAATGAACTAACGGTTATTATCGAACAATCGCCATTTGCTTTGATTTGTACCGCAATCAAAAAGATTCCCTATCAGCAACGCTATCACTCACCGGATAATCCCTATCATGTCGCTTTGGGATTTGGGCTTGAACGGGTGTTTTACTATCTACGCGAACAAGGCGCGCACAACGCTAAAACGCATGTGGTTGTTGAAAAACGGGGCAAGGTGGAAGATAACGAATTAGAGCTGGAGTTCCGGCGGATTTGTGATGGCGCGAATTATCAAGGCAATCGATTGCCGTTTGAACTGATCTTCGCCGATAAAAAAAGCAATTCTTCCGGGCTGCAATTAGCTGATTTGGTCGCCAGGCCCGTTGGCTTGCATTTACTAAAACCTGAACAGAGTAATCGCGCATTTGATGTATTGAAACCGAAATTTTACGGCGGCAATAATCGGGAAGGTAGAGGCTTGAAGTGTTTCCCTTGATAACAAAAAGCCCCGATGCTTTCACCGAGGCTAATTGCCGACCGCGAATCCGCAGTCCATTCGCGGGCCATTATGGGTGCGGTTACCGGTAACGTCAAGGCTACATTTCATTTTTTGCCAAAATTCAGTTCGTGGAATATATATAACGGCTTTATCCTTACATGTAAAAATCCATATGTAAGGATGATGCCATTAACCTTACATATGGATTTTTATATGTAAGGTTCTGATAAGAAATAATGCCCAAGAAGAATAACAATGAACAAAAAACACACTGAAGCCAAACTCGAAGATGCGATAGAACATTGCCTGATCACGCAACAGGGTTTCAGCAGGGGCGAGTCCAAGGATTACGATACGGCGCTGGCTCTGGAGCCGACACGAGTCATTGCGTTCTTTAAAGCCACCCAGGAAAAAACCTGGACTGCTTTAGCGTCCATTCATGGCGCGGAAACTGAGAGAATTGTCTTGGATGCCTTGGTTAAGGAGCTGGCCATTAAAGGCATGCTCAAGGTGCTGCGCCACGGCTTCAAATGTTACGGCAAAAAACTCAAAGTCGCTTTCTTCGCTCCGAACAACCAGCTGAACCCGGAAAGCTGGGCGCTTTATAACAAGAATAGCCTGAGCGTCACCCGCCAACTTTATTACAGCGACAAACACACTAAGTCGCTGGATATGGTTTTGTTTCTGAACGGCTTGCCGATCATCACCGCCGAGCTTAAAAATCCGCTTTCCGGTCAAACGGTAGAAGACGCGAAAACACAATACAAAAAAGACCGCGATCAGCGCGAGTTGATCTTCGAATTTAAAAAACGGACTCTGGTTCACTTCGCGGTTGATCAGGATTTGGTCTTTATGACCACGCGCCTGAGCGGCGATAAAACTTTCTTCCTGCCTTTTAACCTGGGCTGTGATGGCGGCGCGGGGAATCCTCCGGCAACGGACGGCGGTTATCGCACCGCCTATTTATGGCGGGAAGTCTGGGCTCGCGACAGCCTGTTGGATATTTTGGGCCGGTTCATGCATTTACAGGAGGAGGAAAAACGGATACTCACCGATAAAGGCATTAAAAAGATCGGCAAGGAAACGATGATCTTTCCCCGCTACCATCAACTGGATGCGGTACGCCGTCTGATTCGTCATTCCAGGGAACACGGCCCCGGCCGGAATTATCTGGTGCAGCATTCCGCCGGTTCCGGCAAATCCAATTCGATTGCCTGGCTGGCGCACCGTCTCAGCAGTTTGCACGATGAATCGGATACCAAGGTGTTCGATTCGGTGGTGGTGATTACCGATCGGCGAATACTCGATCAGCAACTGCAAAATACCATTTATCAATTTGAGCACAAACAAGGCGTGGTGCAGAAAATTGATGAAGACAGCCGACAATTGGTGCAGGCCTTGACTTCCGGCACGCCGATCATCATTACTACGTTGCAGAAATTTCCGTTTGTCAGCGAAACCCTGGAAAAACTGAATAAAGAGCGCGATGCGAACAATGCTTTGCAGCTTTCCACGCAGGGCAAACGTTACGCGGTGATTGTCGATGAAGCGCATAGTTCGCAATCCGGCGAAAGCGCGATGGAGTTAAAAGGCGTATTGAATAAGGACGGCATTGCCGAAGCGGCGTCTAACTATGCTGCCGATAACGATCTGGACGATGCCGACCCGGATCAGATGGCGGAGGTGGTCCGCGAAATGATGAAACGCGGCAAGCAACCGAACATCAGTTTTTACGCGTTCACCGCCACGCCGAAATATAAAACCCTGCATGTCTTCAATGAACCCGGTCCGTCCGGTAAAGCGCCGTTCCATGAATACACCATGCGTCAGGCCATTGAGGAAAAGTTTATTCTCGATGTGCTGAAAAACTACACCACCTATGAGGCGTTTTTTCATATCGTGCAATCGGTCGAAAACGATCCGCATGTCGAGCGAAAAAAAGCGGCGCGAGCGCTGGCTCGTTTCCTGTCGCTGCATCCGCACAATCTGGCGCAAAAAACCGAAGTCATGGTGGAACATTTCCGCACTCACGTTAAACACAAAATCGGCGGCCGGGCCAAAGCCATGGTGGTGACGGATTCGCGGCTGCACGCTGTGCGTTATAAGCAAATGTTCGATAAATACATCAAGTCGAACGGCTATAAAGACGTAAAGTCATTGGTCGCCTTTTCCGGCGTCGTGGAAGACCCGGACGCATCAGGTAAAAGCTGGACCGAGGTGGGATTAAACGGCGGCATCAAGGAAAAAGAGTTGCCGGAAAAATTCGATAGCGATGACTATCAAGTGCTGTTGGTGGCCGAAAAGTACCAGACCGGCTTCGACCAGCCGTTACTGCATACGATGTATGTGGACAAGAAGCTGTCCGGGATTCAGGCCGTGCAAACCCTGTCGCGCTTGAATCGCACCTGCGCCGGCAAGGAAGACACTTTTGTTTTGGATTTTCGCAATAAGCCTGAAGAAATATATACTGCGTTTAAACCTTTCTATGAGGACACGCCGGTCGAGGAACTGACCGATGCCCAGCATTTGTATCGCCTCCAACATCAGATCGATGAAGCCGGGATTATTTTCGAAGAGGAAATCGATGCTTTTTGCGAGGTGTATTTTCAACCCCGGCGCAAGGAAACGGTACACGATCATGCCAAGATGAACGGCGTGCTGGATAAAGCGGTGGAGCGCTATACAGCATTGTCTGAAGACGGGCAGGAGGAATTGAAAGGGCTCTTGGTTAATTTCAGGAATATGTATGGTTTTCTCTCTCAAGTCATCCCTTATCAGGATTCGGATTTGGAAAAGCTCTACACTTATCTGCGTTTCTTGCTGACCAAGCTGCCGCGACGCGCTTTTGGCCTTGCCTATTACCTGGAAGATGACGTGGAACTGCAATATTACCGCCTGCAAAAAATTAACGAAGGACAAATCGATTTATCCGGCGGTAAAGCCGATTCGCTTAAAGGGTCCAACGATGTCGGTACCGGTAGAGGGGGAGATGATGAAATTCGCCTGTCGGAGTTAATAAACATTCTGAACGAACGCTTCGGCACCGATTTTACGCAAGCTGACCAGTTATTTTTCGACCAGATTCAGGAAGAAGCCGTAGCCAACGAAAACTTGCGTAAAGCCGCCTCGGCTAATTCGGTCGATGATTTTCGTTATGTCTTCGATAAAGCCTTTGAAGGCTTGGTGATCGATCGCATGGAGGGTAACGAGGAAATTTTCAGCAAATTGATGAGCGACGGCGAATTCAGGAAAATAGCCTCCGAACACTTGCTTCATAAGGTGTATCACGCGATTAAAGGGGATGAAGATTCAGGCTTGGTATGAAAACAAGCTGCCGCATCATGTCTTATCTGGTGATTGGCGGCGATTATCGGATCAAAGTGCAGCGTTAGGGGAAAATATGTCTACAGAGCAACTATTGAATAGAGCCTTGGGAGCCTATTTGGGCTTTGCCTGCGGCGATGCGCTCGGCGCGACGGTCGAGTTTATGTCGCCGAAACAAATCCAGCAGCGTTACGGCGTGCATCGGGATATGATCGGCGGCGGCTGGCTGGCCCTGGAAGCGGGTCAAGTCACCGACGATACGCAAATGTCGCTCGCTTTGGGGCAGGCTATTATCGATCATCAGGGCTGGAACGTTCGGGCGGTCGCCGATAGTTTTGTCGCCTGGATGGCAAGCGATCCGCCGGATATAGGCAATACCTGTCGGCGCGGCATCACGCGCTACCGGGATAGCGGCGAACCGTTCGGCTTGCCTCGCGATGACGATGCGGGAAACGGCGCCTGCATGCGCAACTTGCCGGTGGTGCTGTCGACCTTAAACCGGCCTGATTATTTTAATGAATGGAGCTTGCAGCAAAGCCATATTAGCCATAATCATCCGTTGTCCGATGCGGCTACGTTAACGCTGGGACGGATCGTCAATCTGTTGATTAACGGACAGGATATGGACGCCTGCAAACAGGAAGCCGAACGATTGATCGGTCAACACCGCGAGTTCGCCTATAGCCCTTATCCGGGCAAAGCCTCCGCCTATATTGTCGATACCGTGCAGACGGTTTTACATTGTTTTTTCAGCACGGACAGTTTTGAATCCTGCCTGATTGCCACGGTTAACCAGGGCGGCGATGCCGATACCACCGGGGCGTTGGCCGGTATGCTGGCCGGGGCTAAATACGGTGTTGGGCAAATTCCTGAGCGTTGGTTAAAACAATTGGATCGGCAGGTTGCCGAGCAAATACGACAACAGACCATTGCACTTATCCGGCTGGCGGAAGCGCTGTAAAACGCCTATAGAAACGGGCTAAGGCGGGCGCTCTACCGGACATAAAAACCGCGACAAATCACCGCGCTTTGATAGAATTAGGCCACTTTCAATTGCCCTGATTCTTATCGGCAGCCCAACTACTGCGCTAAGCCATTATTTCGACATGCAAAAAGAACCAGCCGCCAAATATTACAATAGCCATCAAGCCGTACTCGACCTTTTGCAAAAGCATAAGCTTATCGCAGATTTGGTGCATAAACAGGACATGCCGCATCATGGCCTGGTCGAAGCGCTGGTTCGCAAAGAGAATATTGCGCAATTACAGCAGATACTTAATCATTTACCGCCTTCGGAAATTGCGCATATTCTGGAAGAACTGCCGCCGGAAGATCAGTTGCTGATCTGGGAACATCTGGATGATGATCACAAGCAACCCATTTTGCTGGAAGCCCCGGTTTCCGTTCTGCAAATTTTGGGCAAACAAGATTACAAGACTGAAAAATCCAGGGTCAAAGCGTTTAATTTACGCGAAGGCCGTCTGCACGAGATTTCGATTAATGCCCCCCAGGATTTGCTGGAGGCCAAACCTATCTGGATCGATCTGGTTGCGCCGACGTTTGAAGATCGAATATGGGTCGGCGATATTTTCGGCATAGAGATTCCTGACCCGGATAAGTTGAACGATCTGGAATCAAGCGCCCGGTTTTATGTCGAAGAAAACGGCGAGATTCACTTGCATTCGGATTTTTTGCTGGACAAGGAGGATGTGTCGCGCAACGTCGCCGTCGCTTTTATCCTGTATAGGGATATTTTGTTTTCGATTCGTAAAGAAGAATTGCCGATTTTCCGGCTTCAGCGGTTACGTGCGCTTAGCCAACCCAATTACGTTTCCGACTCAAGGGATATGTTGCTGGATCTTTACGCCGCCAATGCCGAGTATTCGGCTGATGCGTTGGAGGATATTTATCTTGCTTTGGAAAGCGTCGGCAATCAGGTGCTTAGCAAGCAAATTAGCGATGAGGACGCGGCTAAGATATTGATCGATATTGCCAATGAAGAGGATTTGAACGGCCGGATTCGCAGGAATGTGATGGATACACGGCGCGCGGTTTCGTTTTTGATGCGCAGCAAGTTCCTTGCAAAAAACCAACTGGAGTATTCTCAACAGATCCTGCGCGATATTGAATCGCTGGACGGGCACACGGCGTTTCTTTTCGACAAGATCAACTTTTTGATGGACGCTTCGGTGGGTTTCATCAATATCAATCAGAATAAGGTCGTCAAGCGGCTGACTGTTGTCAGTGTGGTGTTTATGCCGCTGAATGTATTGGCCGGCATCGGCGGCATGTCCGAATTTTCAATGATGACAGAAGGGATTGCCTGGCCGGTTTCTTACAGTATTTTTACCGTTGGCTTGGTGGTTGTCGGCTGGCTTACGTTCGCCATTTTGCGGTTTCTTGAAAATCGCGAGCACGCTAAATCAGGCAAGCGCTAACGCGACAAAAGGACAAAGGACGATGCGTTATGCTAACGGAAATCGGGAATCATCAATTCGCCCGGTTTCAGCCTCGGGTATAATGACGGGCTGGAACAACATCAATTAACGAGGAACACAATGCCGGTCGATATTTTACTTACAGTGGTTGCAACATCCGTCATTCAGTCTATTTTCGGGGTAGGCGTGTTGCTGTTCGGCACGCCGCTGTTGCTGCTGCTCGGTTACGGTTTTGTCGATGCGCTGGGTGTGCTGCTGCCGGTTTCTATTGCCATAAGCGCTTTACAAGTGCTGAGGCATTATGAAGATGTCGATGCCGGATTTTATAAAAATGTGCTGGTTTACAGCATTCCGTTAGTGGTGCTGTTTTTAGTGGTGGTTACTGCGGTCAAAATCAATATCAGCCTGGTCATTGGCCCGTTACTGATTTTTGTCGCGTTAAAAAACTTTTCAACGGTTATTGATAAAGCTCTGCAATCGGTGGTCAGGTATGAAAGACTTTATCTGATGACGATGGGCTTGGTTCATGGCATCAGCAACTTGGGCGGCTCGATGTTGACCGTGATAATTTACAGCAAGCACTATCCCAAAAACAAAACGCGGGTGACCGCTGCGGCCAGCTATGCGACGGTTGCCCTCTGTCAGTTGGCGACGTTATTGTTTATCGGCAGTGAGTTTACGGTGTCGTTTGCCGACAAGATAAGCTTTATTCAGGTGGCTGTGGTGATGTTTTTGTTGACTGAAGAAATGCTTTATAACGGCATCGATAATGAAAAATACAGTAAGATTTTTGCAATGTTCTTATTTGCGTCAGGCATACTGTTAATAACAAAATCCTTATAAAACTGGAGAGAAAAATGAAAGCGTTAATTAAAGGGCTGTTGAATTATTTCCTGATCGGTATTCTTGCGGTGATCCCTATCGTGGTTATTTTGCAAATCATGATTTTTGTAAAAGACCGGGTTTCCGATTTGTTTCAAATGGTTTACGGCTATGCGGATAATTATCTCTATACGATTCTGGTTTTTGCGATCAGTTTTTTTATCCTGGTCTATATCGGCCGAAAATTAGTCCATGAAGGCCGTTCCTGGGTTATTGGCGCGTTCGATCATGTTATTGACCGAATCCCATTGATCAATACGCTTTACCGGGTGCTTAAAAAAGTGATCAATATGTTTTCATCCCATGACCGGACTATCGCTAAGGAAGTGGTTTATGTCGAGTATCCAAAAGATAACATGTGGATGACCGCTTATGTGACCAACCGCTACGAAGATAAATACGTATTGTTTATCCCTACATCGCCTAACCCGACTTCCGGCTATACGGTGATTGTCGATAAATCGAAAATAATTAAATCAGCGATGAATATCGAAGAGGCCAGCAGTTTTATCATCAGTGTTGGCGTTGATTACGGCAAAGTCTCGGAAATGAGTCAATTACCCTGAATTTGAACCGCAGCATGGAAAAGTAGATGAAATTATTAATTAGCGTGGCGGCGATCCTGGTGCTGGTTTCAATCTCCGGCTGCGATAAAGACGATAAACAGGATAAAGCCGCCGATACAGGGCTGTTAAAAACGCAGCTGGAAACCTTGGAACAGGCCAAGCAGGTTGAGCAACAGCTTCAGGATGCCGCGGAGCAACAGCGTCAAAAGATAGAGGCGGAAACGCAATAATCTGCGGGCGTTGTTTCGGTTCATTCCGAAGTTGTAGGACGTTAGTGCAAGTATTTTCGATTGATTTTATTGACTTTAAGTCTCTTGTTTGTTATGAATGATTCTGCCTTTACCGGCAAAAAATAATAATAAACAATTACATAAGAGGGGGGATGTCTATGAAGTCTGATAACGGCACCAAAACAGGCAAGCTGGCTAAGTTAACTCAGCTGGAAGCGGAAGTAGCTAAGCTTTCCGAGCAGCTGAAAACAGATAAGAAAACGATTGTTCTGCTGAAAAAATCTTTAACGGAGCGCGATTTAAAGATTCAGGAATTAGAATCGAAATTGATATACGCGCAACAATCGTTGTTGAAAAAAGCGGTATTTACAATTCACCAATGCAGGGATCAAATTAAAAGCGGAATTGATGAAAAAATAATCAATCCTGCTTTAGCGCAAATTCAGCAGCAGATTGAGGTCATTCAGGGTATTGTCTTTGAAGCCAAGGATCTGATCAGCAAGAAAAAACTGCTTATTCACGAAAATATTCAAACGACTTCAAATAGAGTGCATCAATGCCCGGATCAAGCGATAAGGTATTTTGAGAAATGGCTTGTCGAGCCGGGCAGGTTAGTGGTTAATGACGTGGTTGTATTGGTCGACAGCAACATAAAAAACGGTCAGGATCTGGTCGAGCAAAAAATCATCTATCCAGGCAAGCTGTGCTACGACAAAGTTGTTGAAGTTGCGCAGGCGCTGCCGACGCAGAGTCAGGTTATTTTTCAAGTGTGGCTGGCGGATCCCGCTATGAAGCAAATAGAAGCCTTGCCCGTTATTGGCAAGGAGCTTGGCGCCAATGCCGACGCATTGCTGAAGCGATTGATTGAGCAGTTAAAATCCGGAGCGGAACAGGGGTTTGAACATGCAGTCGATGCAGTAAAGAAATCACCCTTTTGGGATGGCAAGCGGAAGATGGAAGCGGCTTAATATTCAGGTATTTAAAAACGACGAGGCGACCGGAGCGGGTCGCCTGTCTCTATTGCAAGTTTATTTAACCAAACTCAATAAAACTCCAGCCGCTACCGCAGAACCAATTACCCCGGCAACATTAGGCCCCATCGCATGCATCAGCAGGAAGTTATGCGGGTTGCTCTCCAGTCCCATTTTATTGGCTACCCGCGCCGCCATCGGCACTGCGGAAACACCGGCTGCGCCGATCAGGGGATTAATCGGGGTAGTGCTGAATTTATTCATGAGTTTCGCCATAAGCACGCCGGCCGCCGTGCCGATGCTGAAGGCAATCGCCCCCAATCCTAGAATACCCAGCGTTTTGACTTGCAAAAACGCTTCGGCGCTGAGCTTTGAACCTACCGCCAAGCCCAGAAAGATAGTGACGATGTTGATCAGTTCGTTTTGCGCGGTTTGACTCAAGCGTTCAACCACGCCGCAGGCGTTCATCAGGTTGCCCAGCGCAAACATGCCGATTAAAGGCGCGGCCGACGGTAACAACAAGGTGCAAATAACCAGCAGCATTAACGGGAAGACGATTTTTTCGGTCTTGCCCACGACGCGCAACTGCTGCATTTCGATTTTGCGTTCATCTTCAGTGGTTAAGGCGCGCATGATCGGCGGCTGTATCAGCGGCACCAGCGCCATATAGGAGTAGGCCGCGACAGCGATGGCACCCAACAAGTCGGGCGACAGTTTTGAGGCTACGTAAATAGCGGTCGGGCCGTCGGCGCCGCCGATAATGCCGATTGCGGCGGCATCTTTTAAAGTAAACTCCAGTCCCGGTATGGCATTGAGCGCCAGCGCTCCCAGCAGTGAGGCAAAAATACCGAACTGCGCCGCGGCGCCTAGCAGCAAGGTTTTAGGGTTGGCCAGCATCGGACCGAAGTCGGTCATTGCGCCCACGCCCATAAATATCAACAACGGAAACAGGCCGGTTTTAATGCCGTAATACAGGTAGTACAAAATACCGCCTTCCTCGGCGATACCGGCAACCGGGATATTGCTGAGGATGGCGCCAAAGCCTATCGGCAATAACAGCAAAGGTTCGAAGCCTTTTTTGATAGCCAGGAACAGCAGCAAAAAGCCGACCAGCATCATGAAGGCCTGACCACCGGTAAAGTTGTAAATACCGGTGCTGTGCCAGAGTGAAATGAGATTTTCCATGGGATGACCCTTCTATTTTAAATTTTTTAAACCACTTAGCGCACAAAGAACGCGAAAAAAGCAATGAGCTAATCCCATGCCGAATCAATAAAACAAGGTACGATCAAGCGGATTTTTTTCGCATCCGTCGTACGCTTCATGGTTTATCGCTTTTTATTTCGATTATAAAAAAATTAACACATCGCCGCCGGCAACGGCACTTCCTTCTTTAATATTGATAGTGCTGACGATACCGGCCGTTTTGGAACGTACTTCAGTTTCCATTTTCATGGCTTCCATGATGACGACGACATCGCCTTCGGCAACGATGCTGCCGACATCGACAAGAACTTTCAAAATATTACCGGCCATCGGCGATTCAACTACGGCGCCGCTGCTGGCGATCAGTGCGGCATGCGTTGTTACGCCTGAGGCGGGCTGAATCGTCAAGGCTGCGTTGTTAACGCCGACGATGACGCTGAAATTCCTGCCGTCAACGTTGACGGTATAGGTCTCGGATTGAGGCTGCGGCGTTGCGTCGTCGGCAACTGATTTTGCCTGAGCCGCATTGTTGACAGCAAAGCCTTGCGCATCCGGAGCCGCTTCAAAGGCGGCAGGATTGCCCCTGTTAGCCAGGAACTTCCAACCGACTTGAGCAAATAAACCGTTGATCAGCGCGTCTTCTTCGATGTTGGCGGCGAGCGTTACGCCCTCCGCTTGGGCTTTTTCCCGCACTTCGGCAATCAGCTTGTCCATTTCCGGCGCGATCAAATCGGCCGGGCGACAGGTAATCGCTGGTGTGCCGTTCAGTACTTTGTCTTGCAGGGCTTTGTTGACCGGCGCGGGCGTTGCGCCGTATTCGCCTTTTAAAACACCGGCGGTTTCTTTAGTGATGTTTTTGTAGCGCTCGCCGGTCATCACGTTGATCACGGCTTGGGTGCCGACGATTTGCGAAGTCGGCGTGACCAACGGAATAAAGCCCAAGTCTTCACGGACACGGGGAATTTCCAGCATGACTTCGTCGAATTTGTCGGCGGCGCCTTGTTCTTTCAGCTGGCTTTCCATGTTGGTCAGCATGCCGCCCGGCACTTGGGAAATCAGGATGCGGCTATCGACGCCTTTTAAGCTGCCTTCGTATTGCGCATATTTTTTGCGTATGTCCCTGAAATAGGTGGCGATGTGTTCCAGCTCAACCAGATCCAGCTTAGTATCGCGCTCAGTGCCTTCCAGGCCGGCGACGATGGTCTCGGTGGGGCTGTGCCCGTAAGTCATGCTCAGCGATGAAATGGCGGTATCGACATTGTCCACGCCCGCTTCGGCGGCCTTGATCAGCGTGCCGACGCTCAAGCCGGTGGTTGCATGGCAATGCAGATGAATTGGGATTTTGGTGCTCTTTTTCAGGCGCTTGACCAGTTCAAAGGCATCGTAAGGCTTCAGTAATCCGGCCATATCTTTGATGCAAATCGAATGCGCGCCCATATCTTCAATCTGTTTGCCGAGATCCACCCATAGATCCATGGTGTGTACGGGGCTGGTGGTGTAGGAGATGGTGCCTTGGGCATGGGCGTCGGTGCGGAGTACGGCTTTGATGGCGTGCTCGATGTTGCGCATGTCGTTCATCGCATCAAAGACGCGGAACACGTCGATGCCGTTGATTACGCAACGCTCGACAAACTTATCCACTACGTCATCGGCATAATGACGGTAGCCCAGGATATTCTGGCCGCGAAACAGCATTTGTTGGGGCGTGTTGGGCATCGCGGCTTTCAACAGGCGCAGTCTTTCCCAGGGATCTTCGCCCAGATAGCGGATACAGGCATCAAAGGTCGCGCCGCCCCAAGACTCGATAGACCAATAACCGATTTTGTCGAGCCTTTCGCAAATCGGCAGCATGTCTTCGATGCGCAACCGGGTTGCCAAAATGGATTGATGAGCATCACGCAGAACGACTTCGGTGATACCTAAGGGCTGCTTTTTAACGGTGGCCATGCTTGTTGTTTCTCCTGAAACCTTGGTAAATTTTTAGTCATTGACCCTGAGGTCGTTAATTGGGTGTCGTTAGTTATGCTTCTCGGCAACCGCTTCCTGCACAGCCCTACCGCCCGCATAAACTACATGGATGTGGTTTATGCAGAGAAATGGCTGGGTCATTTCCTGTCCTTGCGGTACTGGTGTACGGCGGCAGTTATTGCGGCAACAACGCTTTTATCGATGTCGGCGCTAATGCCGGGAACCGGTTTTGATACCGGTATGTCCGGGAAATAGCGTTGCACCAGTGCCGACATGATGTTGATGGCAATTACCAGCATGATCAAAAACAGGAATACGATGCCCATCCCGGTAAACATTAATTCGATCCCGCTCGTCATTTGTTCTGTCATAGTTGATCACTTATTAAATTTCTTAACTATTGCATTGTATCATAGGCAAAAATCATAACTAATCGATGTTTTTTTTCATATCGATTGCGATATGCGGCCTTTTGGCTATGCGGTTTTGAACGCGTACAATACGGATTATTATAAATGCTTGTTACGGAGTGAAAATATGACAGACAAAGATGAACATTGGCAACAGAAATTAACGCCGGAGCAATTTAATATTTGCCGATTGAAAGCCACCGAGCCGCCTTTTACCGGCAAATACGCCGACTGTAAAAAGGACGGCATTTATCATTGCATCTGCTGCGGCAATCCGTTGTTCGATTCGGCGACCAAATATGATTCAGGCTCCGGCTGGCCGAGTTTTTGGGATGTGTTGTCTGAGCAGAGCGTGGCGGAACATGCTGACGTCAGTCACGGCATGCGCCGGGTTGAAGTGACCTGCAAGTCCTGCGATGCGCATTTAGGCCATGTTTTCGAGGACGGCCCGCAACCGACAGGATTGCGCTATTGCATTAATTCAGCGGCATTAGACTTGAAAGAAAGATCATGAGCGGTAAGGAGCTGGTCCAAAACTTACTGGATTTTATCGATGCCAGTCCCAGTCCCTGGCATGTGGTAAAAACCATTGAAGCTCAGCTTGCGACACAAACACCGCCGTGGCAACGTCTCGACGAAACCGCCAAATGGACATTGCAACCGGGCGGGCGTTATTACGTGGTGCGCGACGATTCGTCTATCGTCCTGTTTATACAAGGGCAAAAACCGCCGGCTGAAACCGGGTTTAAAATTATCGGCGCACATACCGATTCTCCCGGCTTGAGAATCAAGCCGAATGCGGCCGGCAGCGCGGACGGCTTGGTAAGGCTGGGCGTCGAAGTTTACGGAGGCCCGATACTGGCGACTTTTACCGACAGGGATTTGAGCCTTGCAGGAAGAATCGCTTATAAAAACGATCAGGACCGGATAGCCCGCATGCCGGTCAAATTCGATCAGCCGCTGCTGCGTTTGCCTAATCTGGCAATCCACATGAACAGGGCGGTTAACGAGGAAGGCCTGAAACTGCAAAAGCAGACCGAATTGCCGTTGATATTGTCGACATCGACCGAAGAGCAATTGCCGCCTGCCTATTTTTCAGCGTTGCTGCAACAGCAATCAGGCATAGCCGCCGAGCGTATTTTGTCATGGGATTTGGCCGTGTACGACACCCAGAAAGGCGCTTTTTGGGGAGCGGAAAGCGAGTTTTATGCGGACAGCCAACTGGATAATCTGGCCTCGTGTCATGCCGCTTTACAGGCGCTGCTGGATGCCGACGGCATGGATGCCACGCGAGTATGCGCGCTGTTCGACCATGAAGAAATCGGCAGCCAAAGCAACAAAGGCGCTGACGGCAGTTTCCTGCCCGACGTACTCCAGCGCATCGCTTTGGCGACCGCAACCGACAGCGAGGATTACGCCAGGGCGCTGGCGAAAAGCTTCATGATCAGCGCGGACATGGCGCATGCCTATCAGCCTAATTTTCCCAATGCTTACGACCCCGGCCATAAGGTCATCGTCAACAAAGGCCCGGTGATCAAAGTCAACGCCAATCACAACTACAGCTCGGAAAGCGTCTCGGCGGCGATGTTTGTAGACTGGTGCGAACAGGCCGGAGTGCCGTACCAGACCTATTCGCACCGCTGCGATCTGCCCTGCGGCAGCACCATCGGACCGATTACCTCCGCAAAACTGGGCATCCGCTCAATCGATGTCGGCAGTCCGATGTGGGCGATGCACAGCCTCAGGGAAAGCGCCGGGGTGCTGGATCACGATTACATGATCAGGGTGATGAAACGGTTTTTTGCCGAGTAAAGCTACGAAGTCGCGTAGGGCGTGCCGTGCGCGCCCTTTAATCATTGTGTTGTTCTTTGGCGCGCGCGGCACGCCCTACCATATTTGTTAAAATAAGCCCCGCCTACTACACGCCGATGACCGTTAACCTAGCCCCTTTTGACGGGGAGCTTTATTTAATCAAACAGTTTTACAGCTTGCCGGAGTCCGACCGGCTGTTTGCTCAGTTGCACGCCGATTTGGCTTGGCAGGAAGAGGCTATTTTTATCTACGGCAGGTGGGTTAAAGTGCCCCGTTTGATGTGCTGGTACGGCGATCCCGATGCCTGGTATCGCTATTCGGGCGTTAATCATCAGCCGATGCTTTGGACTCCGGTGTTACAGGCCGTCAGGGAGAAAGTGGGGCGGCAATGCCAATGCAGCTTTAACAGCGTATTAGCCAATTTGTACCGGGACGGTAACGACTCGATGGGCTGCCACGCCGATGATGAAAAAGAACTGGGGCCGAAGCCGGTGATTGCATCATTGAGTCTGGGCGACGAGCGCTTATTCAAGCTGCATCATAAAGAAACCAAAGAAAGACTGGATATAGTTCTGGGCCACGGCGATTTGCTGGTGATGGCCGGAACCTTGCAACATCACTGGATGCATGCGGTGCCTAAAACGAAGAAATTGAAAACGCCGCGGATTAATTTAACGTTTCGGACAATTAGGGCGGCCTCGGCTCATGCGGAACCGGCAAATAGGCTATTAAACCACTCTACCTCAAACCCATGCGGGAAAAGCCGGTCATGAACGACGATAGACGATCGCACGAAGCCTCTATTCTTAGAGCATTCTTCGACGACCAATTACAGCACCTGCATCAGCTTGTCAGTAATCTGGGTAGCCATATTCACGACGCTGAACTACAGGCGAATGAAGACAGGCAGATTGTCGAAAGTTTCGTCGATGCATCAAACACCAAGATGCGAGCCGTACAGGGCTACTCCGATAAGCTAAGCGAACATGTGCGGGCGTTGCATCGACATGTGCTCCACGTCGCGGATCGGATTCCGCCTCCCGTCGACTTGAATAGGGAGGCATTTGAGTCGGATCCGCTTGTCAACGCCCTGTTCGTCAATAGCAAAGACATCGAGAAGCTCTTTGCAACCGATCCCGACGCGAAGGTCTATTTACGTTCCCGGAGTAAAAATCAAGTCCCGGTGCTGTATGCGCTGTTAACGGCCATCAAGAGTGAAAAGCGAATGCTGGGCATGGACATGCACGGAGAAATACTCATTCGCGAAGTGCCCCAACAAGCGGTCAATTTTTCTTTGCACAAAATCCACGCGCCTTGCTCCGGCGGTGCAGAGCTAAGCGCCGCGCTAAAAGAGTATTTATTCGGTTGCGTAGTGGGGCTTGTCAAACGGGAGATGGTGTCTCGCATGGCAAGTCATCAGTCGTTCAGTACCGGCGATGAATCTTACGAGTCGAAAGTCAAGAGTCTGGCCAACCCGGATGTTTACCTGAACGCATTGCTGGGCTATATCGAAGCCCCTGACAAGCTATTGAATATTGATAAAACCCATTTTAAGCTCAGCAAACTGGGTATTAAATTACAGGACGACGATAGCGGGCAGCGCGCAAACGAGTTTGACATCCATGAGCTCATCTGGAGCAACGACACCCGAAACGTGGTGTTGCAAATTGCTTATGTCCGTTAAGTCGGCAGAAGAGAGAATAAAATTTCGTGTCTTGGCGGTTTTTGCATGATTACCGATACTTTGTTAGTTATGTAGGCCGGAATAAGACCACCCAAGCGTAGCGCGGGGTGGCGTTTCCGGCGGATTCGCGCGGTTTGCCGGAAACGCCCGTTTTCGCTGTCGCTCAAACAGGCTTATTCCGGCCTACCAGGCTAAGATGCGAAGAATTGAACGAATGTGTCGTGCGGGTAGTTATTTTGATACTAAATAATGATACTATGTAGTCATGAAGCGGAAGCATCTTAAAACCCTTGAGCTAATTTTTTCCAGACCGGCTTCAGCCAAGCGCTGGTCTGAAGTTGAGGCCTTGTTGTTGGAATTGGGTGCGCGAATTGAAGAGCGCGAGGGTTCGCGGGTGTTAATCCGGCTGTTCGGAGAGAGGCGGGTCTTTCATAGGCCTCATCCTTCACCTATGACCGATAAAGGCGCGGTCGCCAGCTTGCGCGACTGGCTGAATGACAACGGGGTAAAACCATGATTAATCAAATGACCATTAACGGCGTTAAAGCCGTAATTACTTACGATTCGGACATTGATCTGTTTCGCGGCGAATTTGTTGGGCTTAACGGCGGTGCTGATTTTTATGCCGCCGATGCAGAAGGTTTAAGACGCGAAGGGGCGATTTCGCTTAAAGTGTTCATGGATGCTTGCCAGGAAGACGGCGTTGAGCCGTTTAAAGCCTATTCAGGGAAATTTGTTTTGAGAATTCCGCCCGAAGACCATGCGGCAGTTACCCGAGCCGCCATTGCGTCAGGGAAAAGTTTGAATCAGTGGGCGATTGAAGTGCTGAAACAGGCGGCTAATCAATAGTCATTACTCGTTTTCGCTGTTGCTCAAACAGAGGCTTATTCTGGCCTACAAGGCTGAGAATAAAATTGCGATTCTTGTTGGTTTTTGCATGATTACCGATACTTTGCTAGTATCCGTTGCAGACAAAGGAGCAAATATGAACGAAATTTTCTTTATTGTAGAAGATGCCCCGGAAGGCGGTTATACGGCCAAGGCGCTCGGCGAATCGATTTACACCGATGCGGACAATCTTGAAGAACTCCACGCCAACGTTCAGGATGCAGTTCGCTGCCATTTCGATGAAGACAAAAAGCCAAAGATGATTCGCTTGCATTTCGTTCACGAAGTCATGTAGGCAGGAATAAGGGCCACCCAAGCGTAGCGCGAGGTGGCGTTTCCGACGGATTCGCGCGGTTTGCCGGAAACGCCTGTTTTCGCTGTCGTTCAAACAGGCTTATTCCGGCCTGGGCTATTAATTTGTTGGCTTTACTCGGTTTCGCATGCATTGAGAAGTTTTTCATATTCTCTAAGAAGGTACTCAAATTGCATCATGGGTATGACCTCAAGTCGAGATGGGGGTATTTCCTTAGATGCGGATTCTCCAATATAAATGACGGGAATAGCACCCACTGGGATTTTCAGTATTCGGTGAACCGCATCAAAATAGCTAGCACACTTGGTAAGTTGTATGCTCTGAAGTTGAACTGCATCAAAACAGAGTTTGTGCAAAAAGTGAAAATATTCTGAGATGAGGGGCAATAATTCAAACTCTGGGGCTGCCTGCCTCATGATTCTCTCTTTAGCTTTTTCAGACCAGTTATATCCTATGTCGAAAAGACCATCACGAAAAATCATAGCTTTTAGGTTGAAAAATATGGGGGCATTTTTGGAGGCACGTTCTCCGGCAATGTTAAGGCTCGAAAAAGGAAGGCTACAATGCTGATTGAAATTTCGAAGTTCGTACAAAAAAAAGTACGAGAAATTGTCCGCATGTATTTTATGTCGTTTTTCATGCCACGTATTCAGTTCTGGTGATTTTTTGCCATATTCTTTCCGGAGTTGTGTTTTTGTTTGCTCAAGGAAGGCGGTTGTCGATGATAGGAAATTGGAGATCTTCTGAATGAGCAATACATTCCCATCTATGGTGAGCGAAGTAGATTCAGTATTTGTCGTCAGAGAGTTGTCCAATTGTGAACGAAGCTCATGAATTGAATTATTAAGCTCCCAATAATTCCTTTCAACCACATTGAAAGCAAATATGATTGGTTGCAACTTGAAGATTGTACTAGTAACTTCGTGAAATTCGGCCAGCACATCTGCACTTGCCACTTGCTCAAGTACGGAAAAATCTACGGTTCCGTTGGGTTTAGGGATGTAGTGCCCGAATCTTCGTATGTCTGTTGTTGCGGGCGATCTCATCATCCCTTATCCCTTTATAGCCTTAAAGTCAAGTAGGGTACGCTGTGCGTACCATTGGATGCCGAAAGGTACGCACAGCGTACCCTACTAAGATTTTATAGCCTTAAAACCAATATCGGTACGGTAATAGACATTATCCCAATGGATGCTGTTGGCTAGCGCATAGGCTTTTCTCTGGGCTTCTTTAATATCATGGCCTAAAGCGCAGGCGCATAAAACCCGTCCTCCAGCTGTGACCAGATCGTTGCCAACTTGTTTAGTGGCCGCATGAAACACTTTGCTGTCTTTGTGTTCCTCGCTAGGCAAGCCGGAAATGACTGCGCCGCTTAGATAGGCGTCGGGATAACCGCCTGCGGCTAAGACTACGCCTAAGGCGGAACGTTCGTCCCAGTCGCTGGTGGTTTTGTCGAGATTGCCAGCCAAGGCGGCTTCGATAAGCTCCACCAGATCGCTGTTCAGGCGCATCATGATCGGTTGGGTTTCAGGGTCGCCGAAGCGGCAGTTGTATTCCAGCACTTTAATGGAGCCGTTGGCACTAATCATCAATCCGGCGTACAAAAAGCCGGTATACGGCAGTCCGTCTTCCGCCATGCCTTTTAAGGTCGGTTCGATCACATCGCGCATGACCTTGTCGTGTATTTCAGGGGTGACGACGGGAGCAGGGGAGTAAGCGCCCATGCCGCCGGTGTTGGGGCCTTGGTCGCCATTGTCGCGGGCTTTATGATCTTGGGATGTCGCCATCGGCAAGGCGTGTTTGCCGTCGGCTATGACGATAAAGCTGGCTTCTTCGCCGGTTAAAAACTCTTCGATCACGACTCGATTACCGGCCTCGCCGAACACATTGCCGGATAACATATCTTCAACAGCGGCTATCGCTTCCTGTTCGGTCTGGGCGACGATCACGCCTTTGCCTGCTGCCAAACCGTCGGCTTTGACCACGATCGGCGCGCCTTGCTGCTTGATGTAAGCGATGGCTTGCTGCTGGTCGGTGAAGGATTGGAACGCGGCCGTCGGAATGTTGTGGCGGATCATGAAGTCTTTGCAGAAAGTCTTCGAGCCTTCCAGTTGCGCGGCTTGTGCGGTCGGGCCGAAGCATTTGAGGCCCGCTTGCTGGAAACGGTCAACGATGCCCAAAACCAAAGGCACTTCGGGGCCGATGATAGTCAGGTCGACCGCTTCTTTCTGGGCGAAGGCCAGCAGCGCGGCAATATCGTCGACGGCAATGGCAATGTTTTCAACAGACGGTTCCAGCGCGGTACCGGCATTGCCGGGCGCGACAAACACTTTTTCGACTTTGGCTGATTGCTTGGTTTTCCAGGCGAGGGCGTGTTCACGGCCGCCGCTGCCGACGATGAGGATTTTCATGGTGATTCTCGTGTATTCTGTAGAGACGATTTAGTTGTCCACGAAAAACACGAAAGGCACGAAAAGAGTAAGTGTAAAAAATTTTTCGTGTTTTTCGTGCCTTTCGTGGACGCTGTTCTTTAATTAATGCCTGAAATGACGCATGCCGGTAAAGACCATCGCGATATTATGCTCGTCGGCTGCGGCAATGACTTCATTATCGCGCATCGAACCGCCGGGCTGGATGACGGCGGTGATGCCCGCTTCGGCTGCGGAATCGATGCCGTCCCGGAACGGGAAAAAGGCGTCGGAAGCCATCGCGGAACCCGGAACGTCCAAGCCCGCATCGGCGGCTTTGATGCCGGCGATTCTGGCCGAATAAACCCGGCTCATTTGTCCCGCGCCTACGCCGATAGTCTGGCCGTTCTTGCAGTATACAATCGCATTGGATTTGACGAATTTGGCGACTTTCCAGGCAAATAGCAAATCGGCTAGTTCCTGTTCGGTCGGGGCGCGTTTGCTGACTATTTTGAGGTCGGATGCGCTGATTTCACCGATGTCCTTGTCTTGAACCAGTAAGCCTCCGGCAACGCGCTTGAAATCGAGCGAGGCTTGATTGGCGTTGTTCCAGGCGCCGCATTCCAACACGCGGACATTTTGTTTTGCCGCCAAAACGGTTTGCGCGGCTGCGCTGATGGATGGCGCAATAATGACTTCGACAAATTGACGCTTGGCGATTTCAGCGGCAGTTTGTTCGTCCAGTTCGCGGTTAAACGCGATAATGCCGCCGAATGCCGAGGTCGGGTCGGTGGCATAAGCTTTGTCGTAAGCGTCAAGCAGGCTGTCTGCCTGGGCTACGCCGCAGGGGTTGGCATGTTTGACGATAACGCAGGTGGGTTGGTCGCCGAATGATTTAACGCATTCCAGCGCGGCATCGGCATCGGCAATATTGTTGTAGGAGAGTTCCTTGCCTTGCAATTGCTTGGCGGCGGCAATCGTGCCGGCGGCCGGTGTTTTTTCCCGGTAAAACGCCGCGTTTTGATGCGGATTTTCGCCGTAACGCATGGTCTGGTTATGATAAAACTGCAAATTCAGCGTGTCGGGAAACTGGACGCCGCTAATGTTGCCAAGGTAGGCGGAAATCGCGGTGTCGTAACGGGCCGTGTGTTCGAAGCTTTTCAGCGCCAGATTGAAGCGGGTTTGCTGCGAAAGGCTGCTGTTGTTTTGCAGCTCGGCAATAATCGCTGCGTAATCGGCCGGATCGACGATCACTGCGACATCGGCATGATTCTTGGCGGCGGCGCGGATCATGGTCGGGCCGCCGATGTCGATGTTTTCAATGGCGGTGTCCAAGTCGCAGTCCGGATTGGCGATAGTCTGTTCGAAGGGATACAGGTTGACCACCACCATATCGATCGGCTTAATGCCGTTTGCGGCCATCACTGCATCGTCTATGCCCCGGCGCGCCAAAATGCCGCCGTGGACTTTGGGGTGCAAGGTTTTAACCCGTCCGTCCATCATTTCCGGGAAACCGGTGTAATCGGAAACCTCGGTCGCCGGAATGTTATGCTCAGCCAATGTCTTGGCGGTGCCGCCGGTAGACAGGATTTCGATGCCCAGTTGGTTCAGTTCCCGACAAAAATCCACGATACCGGATTTATCGGATACGCTGACCAGCGCGCGAGTTACTTTTTTGTTCATGTAGATCTCAGAATGAAAGAGGGGGTAAAACCAGTCTTGTTCGGGTATTAGGACAGGCCGTAGAATTCCAGTTTTTTGCGCAAGGTGCTGCGACTCAAGCCCAATGCTTTGGCCGCTTTAGTTTGGTTGTAGCCTGAATGTTCCAGCGTTGCCTGCAATAAAGGCTTTTCAACTTCGCCGATGACCATCGCATGCAAACCCACCGCGTCATGGCCGTTCAGTTGCACCAAATATTGCTCTACGGTCTGTTTAACATGCGCGGATAAGGGAATAGTGGCGATTTTTTTGCTGTCTATGTTGATGATTTCGGCACTTTTTTGGGATGCGTTCATATTATGCAGCACTGTCGGAGGTTAAAAGATTAAATGCCGAATTAATCAGCGCTATTTGTTGGGATGGAGATTGCGCCCGGTTGATGTTGCTTTGAGCATCCTGGGCTACGGACTCGAGATGCTTAAAATACCAAGCTATATGTTTGCGCGCTATTCTAACACCGCTCGCATTGCCGTAGAAGCTATATAGTTTGTCCAAATGGCTTGATATTGTGTTGTGAATATCGGTAACCGTTGGTTTTTCAAGATGTTTGCCGTGGTTGATAAAGTGACTTATTTGACTAAAAAGCCACGGATTTCCTTGGGCGGCCCGACCGATCATAATGGCATCGGCGCCGGTTGAATCAAGCACGAATCGGGCTTGTTCGGGTGAATCAATATCGCCGTTGGCGATAACCGGAATACTGACGGTTTGTTTCACTTGTTTAAGGGTTTCATGTTCGGCCGTGCCTTCAAATTTGCAGGCACGGGTTCGGCCGTGAATCGTCAATGCGGTAATGCCTGCATTTTCGGCTATGCGGGCTATTTCAACGGCATTGCGGCTGTACATATCCCAGCCGGTGCGGATTTTTAAGGTGACCGGAATATCGACGGCATTAACGACCGCATCGAGTATGCGTTTTACCAGCGCTTCATCTCGTAATAGCGCGGAGCCTGCGGCAACCGAACACACCTTTTTTGCCGGACAGCCCATGTTAATGTCGATAATCTGGGCGCCCCGTTGGGCATTAAGTTTTGCCGCATCGGCCATCAGTTGCGGGTCGGTGCCCAGAATCTGTACCGAACGTATGCCGGTCTCGCCGTCATGATCGGCTTTTAACAGCGTTCTTTTATGCTGACGTAACGCCGGATTGGATGCGACCATTTCGGACACGGCCAAGCCTGCGCCGAATTGCTTGCACAATTCCCTGAACGGGCGGTCGCTGATGCCGGCCATAGGCGCAAGAATCAGGTTGTTTTTAAGTTGATGGGGGCCGATGTGCATAAGAGAGGAGAAAGGTGCAAGGTGCAAGGTGCAAGGTGCAAGGTGCAAGGTGCAAGGTGCAAGGTGCAAGGTGCAAGGGTATGATCCTTTCATCTTGTACCTTGTACCTTTCACCTAAGTCACTTATCTCCGTCCTCGTTCCAAATCGGATTGTCGCGGTCTTCCGGTTCCAGTTTGGCAGCGTCTTCCGCATAGATATGCCAGAAAGACTTATCGATCTTGGCGTTGTTATAGCCTTCTTTTTTATCATGGGCGAACGGGCACCACCAGTTCTCAACAATCTTGACCATATAGGCATGCCATTCGAACAGGGCGACGCTGTACGGGCAGTACCAAGTGCAGTTCAGTATCCAGAACAGTTTTGATTGGGAGGTGCTGGCCTTGAACGAGGCGTCCATGGTGATTTGGTTTTTTAAGGTATAGCGATGGCTGGCCCGGTCGGGTAGAAAATCCGAGTAGGTCTTTAGGTTTTTGGCGCCAATTAAAAGCAAGTGCCAGTAAGTCATATAGGCACTGGCAAACACAAACGGAAGGGTAGCGATGGGCAGGTAGACCAGAATCATGCCGATGGCTCTTTGCACTACCGGGATTTTTTGATGGTTTTTGCCGATTTCAACGCGGCTACAGGACTCACAAGCTTTCATTATTTTTATATCCTCATTTTTTTGTTGTTAGCAGGGGGGTGATAGTCGGTTTGGTATTATCCTCATTAAATAACTGATAAATGCTCAGGCAGCCGGCGCAGCAAAATTTCTGCAAGCCGTCACTGGTGGTTAGAGAAAATCCGGTGATTTCTACCGGTTGACCGCAGAGTACACAGGGTTCCTTATCTTTTCCATTGAGCATAAAAAGACCTCACATTTTACAAGCTTGAAGAGACAGAACAAAAAAAAGTTTTCAAATATTCGGTCTCGGGCGCTGCCGGGTCGATGGGGTGATCCGGCCCTTGCCCGCCTTCAGCAAAAAACACCAGATGGCGATCTATGTGTCGCCCCGAGGAGCGTAAAATCTCATGCAGGTTTTCGCGGCTCAGGTGGTGTGAGCAGGATGCCGAGACCAGTATGCCGTTCTTGGACAGCACTTGCAGGGCCAGGTGATTCAAGCGGCGATAAGCTTCGTAGCCTTGTTTGAAATCTTTTTTGCGTTTAATTAAAGCGGGCGGATCCAGTACGATAATGTCATAGAGCTGGTTGTCCAGACGAGCCTGTTTCAGGAACTCGAACACATCGCTGCGCACAAAGTGCATTTTATCCTGAACCCCGTTTAGCGCGGCATTATCCGCGGCCAATGCCAGCGCGCTTTCCGACGCATCGACGCAGGTGACTTCCAAGGCTCCGGCCATCGCGGCAGGAACGCCCCAGGCTCCGGTATAGGAAAACAAATCGAGCACCCGCTGGTTTTTGGCAATGCCCGCCAATTGCGCGCGGCTGCTGCGGTGGTCGTAAAACCAGCCGGTCTTTTGTCCTCCCAGAATGTCGATTTTAAATTGCGCGCCGTTTTCTTCAATGATCAGCGGCTCGGGGAGTTTGCCGTAAGCCAGCTCGGATTCCAGGCTTAAGCCTTCCTGTTGCCGTTGGCTGTTATCGTTTTTCAGGATAATGGCTTCGGGATTCAGCAATTCAATCAGCGCGGCAAATAGCGATTCCTTGCGCTGTTCTATCCCGGCGGTGGTTATTTGCACCGACAACACCGGGCCGAAACGGTCGATGACCAGGCCGGGCAGGCCGTCGCTTTCGCCGAAAACCAGGCGGTAGAAAGGTTTGTCGAACAGTTTTTCGCGCAAAGCCAGCGCGGTAGTCAGGCGTTCTTTAAAGAAGTTGGCGCCGCATTTTAAGTTGGGTTTTCTGGACAGAAGTCTCGCGCAGATCAGGGCTTGGGGGTTGATGTAGGCGGTGCCCAGCACCTTGCCGTCGTCGCTTTTTACCTGTACCAGGTCGCCGGCGCTGAACTGCTCAAGCGGCGAGCGCTTGGTGTCGACTTCGTTGCTGAAAACCCACAGGTGGCCTTTGCGCAGACGCTTGTCTTCGTTCTTTTTTAAATAAATTTCCGGATGAGCCATAGGTGTTAAATGAGTTTATAAAGTATAACCGCCGACATTGGTTTGTAGGTTGGGTTAGCGATGCGTAACCCGACATTCTCGGTTAAACGCAGAATAAGCGAAAGGCCTGTAATTCGCCACGAAGATCACGAAGAAAAAAACTTCGTGATCTTCGTGGCGATGCTTTATTTTATGGATAAATCAACGCCTGATGCCGTCAAGCCTGATCCAGTCTTCCTGTTGCACCGGCGCGTTGAACGCTATGTATTGCTGATAAGCGGTCATCACCGACTCGGCCTGTTCATGCAAAATGCCGGACAAAACCAGTTGGCCGCCGGGGGCGACCAGATTGCAAATCTGCTCCGCCATATCGATTAGAGGCTTTGCCAGTATGTTGGCCAGCACGATGTCCGCCTGAAACGGCGTAAATTGCTCGGGCAGATAGCAGGCTATTTTATCTTGCACCTGGTTTTTTAGCGCATTGCTCTGGGTTGCGGTGATTGCTTGCGGATCAATATCCACCGCGTGAGCTTCCTTGGCATCCAGCAATATCGCCGCAACGGCCAGTATTCCGGAGCCGCAGCCGTAATCGATGACGGTTTTGCCGGTTAAGTCATGGCTTGCCAGCCATTCCAGGCATAAAGCGGTGGTCGGATGCGTGCCGGTGCCGAAAGCAAGGCCCGGATCGAGGGTCAGGCAAACCGTGCCGGACTCGTACTGTTCCTGATCGGTCGGGCAAACCCAGAGCTTTTCGGCAAACTTCATCGGCTTATAATATTCCATCCAGGCGCGTTCCCATTCCTGGTCGGCAACTTCTTCATATTTCCAGTTGCGCAATTGCTCAGGTTTAAACCGGGCGTAAACCAGCGTCTTGATCAGCTCGGGCTCGGCATCCAGTTCGTAAAGCGCAATGACTTCGGTGTTGCTCCATATTTTGGTTTCGCCGATAGCCGGTTCGTAAACCGGTTCGTCCTCAGCGTCCATGTAAGTAACGGACACCGCGCCGAGATTGTCGAAAAAGTCGGCAAGCCGGGGCGCGATGTCTTCATTGGTGATAACGGTAATTTGGTGCCAGGGCATATATAAAGGATTATTTGAAAAACGGCTTGTTTACAATGTTTTTACGTGCGGATAATGGCGGATTTTTCCATCTAATGTCATTAACTGACAGCTATGAATACGTCCGGTCGCAACGATAATTTGATCGGCTGGATCTCGATGAAAGGGTTGGGGTAACTGGGTCGCTTCTATTGCAATTTGCGGCGTTAGATCGAGTAATTGAACATGCGGATAAGCAAGAGCTTGTTTTATCCATTCATCGACAGCACACGGTAATTCCAATCGTTGATACTCAACTAATTTAGCGACTTCCCAGCAAGAAATAACACTCACGCCTAGCCCCGTTTTTTCATGCAGTTGTAATAACTTTGTATATTCTTTTGTTAATCGATTATCGCCGTGAACCCACCATATCCAAATGTGGGTATCAAGCAAAATCATTTCAGTGCTTCCCAATCATTTTCTGCAACAGACCCAAAAGGGTCTTCATAACGAATTTTTACCCCACGTAATGGATAAGTATTCTTCGTGCTCAATTCTTGCTGCTCATATAATAAACCTAAGCGGAAATAATGAATTAAATCATAAAGCTCGTTAAGTTTATCGCTTGGAATATGGTTGATCTCATCAATAATTTGCTCTTGTAACATGACTTATTCTCCAATCGGCGATGGGCAACACTTTCCAACTTGCCATTTTGATGAACCTAGTGTTTGGCGTTGTAAATAACGAAAAAATCCTGTTAATCAACCTAGGCCATTTATTTCAGGGTGCAGCGTTGTTAGTTTCCAATTGTATAAGTTGTATTTCTCGTTGGCGAATCAAACAAAGAAAAAGTGCCTCTACCCACTATGGCATTCATTACTTTCACATCTGATTTTGTGGTTGTTTTATTTGAGGTGGCCTTATGATAAAAAGCGCTATATGCCACAATTCCTTCGCTCCAAGTTATCGTTCTATTTGATGCAATAACGGAATTGCAGAACGTCTTGTGATAATCAAAAAGCTTTTCGACACCTTTGCCAACAAGACAGCTCGAAAAAACTAAACATTTGTTTTTTAGAGCTGGCCATGCAATGGCATCGAAGTCTTCCCATGTCAAAAATATTCCATCAGTCAGTTGAAATCCATTGTCTAAACCGTGGCAGCTAAAATGAACATATTTGATGCTGTCATTGCTAGCCTTTTCTAACGCCCTTTTTAAATGATTTTGGTCAATTACTTCAAAATATTTTGCACTAACCCCTTCGAGATGAAGAATATCTTTAAGAATACGTCCCTCATGAATACCGTCGAAGTGATCAGAAGGGCTTCTGGATTCAATAATCAGTACTTCAGATGAAGGCATTGTGTTTTTCCAATTTTTCTTTTAAACATTTAATAGTGCATGTGGCTCAATCCACTGATGTCTTCTTCCGTCATCTGACTCTGGCCTAATAAATCCCCAGCTTTTTTTCCAGGTAATGGATGTTTTGCCCGCCCGCGGCAAAGGCGCCGTCATTCATGATGTCGTGCTGTAACGGGATATTGGTTTTAATGCCGTCGATGATGATTTCGCTTAACGCGGTGTTCATTCGGGCAATCGCGCTCTTGCGGTCTTCGCCGTGAGCGATCAGCTTGCCGATCATCGAGTCGTAATAAGGCGGCACTTTATAGCCGTTGTAGATGTGGGTCTCGCAACGGATGCCGGGGCCGCCGGGCATATGGAACTGGTCTATGGTGCCGGGGCAGGGCATGAAGGTTTTGGGATCTTCGGCATTTAACCGGCACTCGATCGCATGGCCCTGAATCTTTACCTGATCCTGGGTAATCGACAGTCGTTCGCCTGCCGCAATGCGCAGTTGTTCCTTGACGATGTCAAAGCCGGTCACCATTTCGGTAACGGGGTGCTCGACCTGTACGCGGGTGTTCATTTCAATGAAATAAAACTCGCCTTTTTCATACAAAAACTCGAAAGTGCCGGCGCCCAGATAGCCGATGTCGATACAGGCTTTGGCGCAACGCTCGCCGATGGCTTTGCGTTGTGCTTCGGTGATGCCCGGTGCAGGGGCTTCTTCGACCACTTTTTGATGGCGGCGCTGCATCGAGCAGTCGCGTTCGCCTAAATGGATCGCGTTGCCGTGGGAATCGGCCATGACTTGGAATTCGATGTGCCGAGGATCTTCCAGGAATTTTTCCATGTACACGGTGGGATTGCCGAACGCAGTTCCCGCTTCGGCCTTGGTCATCGCGATGGCGTTTAATAACGCCGCTTCGGTATGCACCGTGCGCATGCCTCTGCCGCCGCCGCCGCCGGCGGCCTTGATGATAACCGGATAGCCGATTTCGTGAGCCAGCTTCAGGTTCTTTTTACTGTCATCCGATAACGGGTCGTTGTTGCCGGGAACGCAGGGAATTCCTGCTTCCAACATGGCTTTCTTGGCGGAAATCTTGTCGCCCATCATGCGGATGGTTTCCGCATTCGGGCCGATAAAAACAAAGCCGCTTTGTTTTACTTTTTCAGAAAAATCGGCATTTTCGGATAAGAAGCCGTAGCCGGGATGGATGGCTTCGGCGTCGGTCACTTCGGCGGCGCTGATAATGGCTGGAATATTCAAGTAGCTGTCAGCGGATGACGCCGGGCCGATGCAAACGGATTCGTCGGCGAGGCGGACGTGTTTTAGATCCCGATCCGCCTCGGAATGCACGGCAACCACCTTGACGCCCAGTTCCCGGCAGGCGCGTAAAATGCGCAGAGCTATTTCGCCGCGATTGGCGATAACGATTTTATCGAACATGAGCTTTCCGTCCCTGGTGTTATTCAATGATGAATAATGGCTGGCCATATTCGACAGGTTCGGCGTTTTCAACCAGAACTTTGGTGATGGTGCCGCTTTTATCCGACTCGATTTGGTTAAGGATTTTCATCGCTTCAATGATGCACAAGGTATCGCCGACTTGAACGGATTGGCCTATTTCGGCGAAAACCTTGGTGCCGGGCGACGCGGAGCGATAAAAAGTACCGACCATCGGCGATTTAACGACATGCCCGGTGATTTTTTCTTCGGCCGTAGCCGCAGCCGGAGCGGCTACGGCCGGTGCTGCGGCAACCGCTGCGGGCGCATAGGCGACAGCAGCAGGCGCGGCGGAATAACGACTGATGCGGATGGATTCTTCGCCTTCTTTGATTTCCAGTTCGGCTATGTCGGATTCTTCGATAATCTCGATGAGTTTTTTTATTTTTCTAATATCCATAGTTTATTGTCTCTCGGCTAATATCTGATGAGCGGCCAGTAAGGCCAGTTCGTACCCTGTTGCGCCTAATCCGCAGATAACGCCTATGGCAATATCCGAGAAATAGGAATGTTTTCTAAAAGGTTCACGTGCATGGACGTTTGATAAATGAACCTCTATAAATGGGATCTTGGTTGCCAGCAGCGCGTCGCGAATGGCGACGCTGGTATGAGTGAAGGCTGCCGGGTTAATAATGATGAAATCGACGTGGGCTTGGTAAGCCCCGTGTATCAAATCTACAATCTCGTGTTCTGCGTTGCTTTGATGAAAGTTAAGCTGATGACCCAGTTCGGCAGCTTTTTGTTCAAGATGCTGCTGAATGTCGGCGAGGGTTTGATTGCCGTAAATACCGGGTTCGCGAATGCCTAGCAGGTTTAAATTCGGACCATTTAGAACGGTAATTATCGCCATCAATCTTGAGTCAGTTTAGGGTTAAAAAGCATTATTAATCGGTCAATTTTGCCCAATTTATGGGGTTTTGTCCAGATATTATGTTTTTAGCAAAAGTTAGCGACCAAATTCAAACTGTTTGGAGTTGTTATGCACAAATAGACTGATCATAAAAGCTATTTTTATGTTTTCCGTCAAGTTAATTCATAAGATGTCGTCGGCATTAATGTTCGTGATTTTTTAGTCGTTGATCCGGCTTTTTTGCAAGCGCATTAAGTCGGAATCGGTAACCTATTATGGTTTTGCCGCATGACTTAGTGCTTGGTGTAAAGCGGCAAGCAGTTCAGTGGCTTCGACAGGTTTATAAAAAAAACGGCGGATGCCGAACGACTGAGCGCCCGCTTCATCAATCGTGTCGCTATAGCCGCTGCACAGGAATATAGGCAGATCGGGACGTAATGCCAGCATGACGCCGGCAATCTCAATGCCTGATTTGTTCGGCATGGTCTGGTCGGTGATAACTGCGTCAATGTTCTGTTGGTTATCGCGAAAATAGTTCAGCGCCTTGACCGAGTCGGTGTAAACATCTATCACGTAATTTTCGCCTTCCAGTAGGTCAACCAGATAATGCGCCAAGGCGGGTTCGTCATCCACCACCAGAATTCGGGCGCCGTCGCCCTTTGAAAGAGTAGACAAAGGCGCTGTAGCCGGCGGCATGCCCACTGAGGCGTCGGCAACGGGAAACAGTACCTGAAACGTGGAACCGATCCCAATATGCGAATCCACCGCAATACAGCCGCCGGCTCGGCGAACGATGCCCTGAACCACAGAAAGTCCCAAACCAGTGCCTTTGCCAATATCCTTGGTAGTAAAAAAGGGATCGAAAATCAGTTTAAAATTTTTCGGGCTGATGCCGCATCCGGTATCGGCCACGCTCAAGCTCACGTATTCACCGAAAACATTACCCTGGCATAAAACTTCTCTATTGACTTGGTTGCAAGAATTGCAGAATTCCGGTGTTGCTATAATCGTATTCAAATAAATGTCCAGACACCCGTGCTCGGATACAGCATCTTTGGCGTTAATAACCAGATTCATTACAACCTGATGGAGCTCGGCTGGACTAATGCTGATTGCAGGGATATTGTCAGCAATATGATATTGCAGCTTAATACCGGACGGGATAGTGGGAGCGAGCATTTTGATCGCTTCTTTTACCAGAGGACCAGGAGCCGTAGCGGTAGCCGCTTCTTCAGTCTGGCTGCGACTATAAGCGAGCATTCGAATCACCAAGTCTCTCGCTCGCTCACCTGCTGTGATTACCTCTGCCAGATAATGTGCCAACGCACCGTCCTTGTCGGCGGCGTATCGAGTTAATGCCAGATTTGAATAGCCCAACATTACCGCCAGAATATTGTTAAAGTCATGGGCGATCCCTCCGGTTAGCTGACCTAACGCTTCCATTTTTTGGGATTGTTGTAATTGTCGCCCTATTTTCGCACGTTCGGCTTCCGCCCGTTTGCGTGGAGAAATATCGCGTACCGTAGCGATAACTTTTTTCTTCGGGCCCATTTGCACTGTGCTTTTGGATACTTCTACATCCAGCAGCGATCCATCATGAGTGCGAAATACCTGTTCTTCCAGTCCGTTGTAGTCGCCATCTATCATTCGCCGCCGTTTGGGGGAGATTTCCGGCTCCGGTATGAAAATAATGTCAGTTATCGATAGTCGCCGGCTTTGTTCGTAAGTATATCCAAGCATCTGGCAAAAACGCCGGTTGACTTCGACTAGCGCCAATGTTTCTGCATCATAAAGCAAAATAGCATCGGATGATTGATCTACCAGAGTATGGTAACGCTCCTCGCTTTGGCGTAGTTCAGCAGTCAAGCGGGCGGCAATCGACAATGCCTCGCGGCGGGTATTTCGATAAGAGTAAATAAGAAAAAACAGCAGTAAGCTGATAACCGTTCCGCCGACTGCAACTAGCCATGTTTTGCTGTAATCGATATTGAGGTATTCCGCTGTCGGAATAAATTGCAATCTCCATTGCCTATCGCCAATCAGGCTATACCCTATTAAAGTCTCGGGATGTAAGGTAGCGGGGGCTGCAAAAATGCCTTCCGCGCCGTCATAGAGCAGAGCGGAAGGTAGGGGGTTAAGGCCATCAAATATTTTTATGTGAATGGCGTCTCGATTAATGTCATGCACCAAGTCTTTTATACTGAAAGAACTATAGACCCAGCCGAAAATAGCGGCGCGGCGTTGTTCGGCGGTATTGACGAGCATGTCATGCCGATACACGGGTACATACATCACTATGTCAGACTGGCTGATTTGCCCGGATTCCTGTGCCGATGAGACCTTGCCGGTGAATATCACTTTATTTTCATCCCGTGCTTTCTCCATTGCCGCACGGCGCACTGGTTCCGACCGCATATCATAGCCCAAGGACTGCAAGTTAGGTTTTTCGAATGATTCCAAGTAAATAATCGATGTATAGACATCGCGCGTCCCACTCGGCCAAACCCGGTAATCGGGAAAGCCTTCACGGCGGATTTGTGCGATGTGCGCGGATAACTGGGCAGGCGGTATCAACTGTGCAAAGCCGAACCCCTGGATCTCTTTGAAATTACGGCCTAACTTAATCCATTTGGCGTAACTATGCCATTCCCGACGTTCAACGTTGTTTGACGCTTCAAACAACGCAGCACCACCTTTCAGCATTTGTTCATAGGCTTGCAGGCGTACTTCAATATTGGATTGTATCTGTTTACAAGCAGATACAAACCGGTTTCGGGCGTTGTATTCTTCTATAGACTTAAAAGAATGCGCAAGGAAACCTGTTATGGACAATCCTGCCAACAGCAAAACCCAGGCGCTCCAGCTAGATACGACTAAAGCCGGGCGCTTTGATGATTGTCTAAGCGGTTGGTCTTTTTGGTTTATTCCAGTTAATCCCATGAAAATACCTTATTCAGTTTATTGCATGGAGAATATATGCAGATTCCCGCCATTACTTTCACGTTACAGCAGCGTTGCGAAATCTCAGTTGCCGTGCCGATGTTCCATCTTTATGCTTACGGGTGGCCCGATAGCATGCGAAGCAAATTCCAGAACACAGGATGAGAACGCTTGGCTTAATCGAGTTATTCTTCTGTTGCAAGTTGTTGCCTGACATCCTGGCGAAACCATTTTTAATTCAGTTCTGCCGCCAGTATTTCCAACAGTTTGTTTCCGTCTACAGGTTTATTTAAATAACATCGAATACCCAGGCGCTTCGCTTCGTCGGCATTAATCTTATCGCTATAACCGGTAATTAGAATAATCGGCAGCTCCGGTTTGATTGCGAGCATAGCGACCGCCAGTCGATCACCACTCAAATACGGCATAGTTTGGTCAGTTAAAACCATATCTACGCTGCCCGGATCAAGTTGAAAAGCGCACAACGCATTGATAGGATCGGTAAAAACGGTAACCAAACACCCTTGCCCCTGTAACAGCTCCTGATAATAATCGGCCAAAGACTTTTGGTCTTCTACTACCCAAATGCGCCAATGCGCTGTCATCAGTGCAACCGATTTAGAAGTGGGGAATTCTGAACTAACCGCATCCGTATCGAGGAAAGGAAACAGCAAGCGAAAGGACGTACCGTGCTCAAAGCTGCTTTCTATCAATAAATGCGCGTTGTTTTTTATGACCACCCCTTGCACCATGCTGAGTCCTAGTCCCGAACCCTTACCAATTTCTTTGGTAGTAAAAAAAGGATCGAAAATACGCTGCCTTACATTTTTCGGAATGCCGTTCCCGTTGTCTTTCACTTCCAGGACTACATACTTGCCGTCGATAATATTGTGGCAAATGGCGCAGACTTTGTGGTAAATCCGGGTGCATTTCAGCGTTATATCGATATGGCCTTGTTCGCCTATGGCATCGCGGGCATTAACGGCAAGATTAATCAATACTTGCTGTACTTCAATAGGATCAATCCGTACGGGCGGGATATTGGTTTCAATATGAGTCGAGACGTCAATTCCTGCCGGGATAGCAGCAGACAGCATCGCTACCGCTTTTTCGACTTCTGACGCTATATCCAAAGGAGTGCTTGCTACGACCGGAGACGTTCGGCTGTAGGCGAGCATTTTGGCAATCAGGTCGCGAGCCCGCTCACTGGCAAAAATGACTTCTTTCAGATAACGCGCCAGTTTATCCGAAGGATCGGATACGCATCGTTCCAGGGCAAGATTGGAGTAACCGAGTACGACGGCCAGGATATTATTGAAGTCGTGAGCGATTCCGCCGGTCAATTGTCCTAATGCCTCCATTTTTTGCGCCTGTTGCAATTGTTTCTCCAGCTGCTTGCGTTCCATGATATTGCGTATCAGCACGATAACATCGCTACTATCGACAAGACTGGCTAAGCGCGCTTCGTAATAACACTCTCCTCTGGGTACCGTAAGCGGATATTCAAAAGTGATTATCTTGCCGCTGCCTTGTTGCTCTTTGAGATTGGCAGCAAACAGAGCCGCTTGTTCCTGTGGCAAAACATCAGTTATACGTCGGCCGAGAAACTGTTCCGGCGGCACATGTAATTCGTCCATCGCTGCCGGGCTGGCGTGATAGCTGAGGATAGTTCCGTCTGCGCCTAGATGGAAATAGAAATCGGGCAATGCATCGAAAATGGATTTGAGTTCCTGCTCGGAGCGGCGAAGATCGGCTTCAGATTGTTTGCGGGCGGTAATGTCGACAATAGCCGCTAGTGAATGCAATGCGCTACCGTTTTCATCACGGAGCGCGACTGCATTCAAATGCACCCGGATTTCATTTCCGTCTTTATGGATATAGCGCTTTTCAGTAACATATTCATGATTTTCTCCTTGCATCATGCGGCTCATGCCTTCCCTGTCTTTTTCCCGATCGTCAGGATGAGTGATGTTTGCAATGGTCGTGGTTAATAGTTCTTCTTCAGAATAGCCGGTCATCTGACAGAACTTTAAATTCACCCGCAAGAATTTACCCGCGATTAGATCGGTTTCGACCATACCGATTGCGGCCGTTTCAAAAACGGCCCGGAAGTTACGCTCACTTTTTTGTAACGCCTGCTTTGCCGATTCACGCTCGGTGACGTTATCGTAGATAACAACAACTTCGCCACCGGCCAAACGATAAAGATAGTTTTCCCGCCAACCGACAATACGTCCATCCTGATAGTACTTGACAGGAAAATGTTCAGCTTGACCGGTGCGCAGGACTCGACGCAACACGTCTGGCAAGCCAAACGCGGACACGCTGGGAAATAGCTCGGTTACTTTCCCGCCTATAAAGTCATCTCGGCTTATTTTCTCAGTACGTTCCGCGGCATAGTTGATTTCCATAAGAGTGAAGTCATCGTCGTTATCAATCGCTTTATAAACCATGCAGCAGGACGGCATGTTTTCGAATAATTGCCGGTATCTGCTCTGCTGTTGCTCGCCTTCATGAAAAGGAGCTTCGATACTGTTCATTGATACGGCCCGATAAAGGAGAAAGCCGCCAATGATTTTGTAAAAATGGCCTAATACATTTTTGTATTGGATAAAAAACAGCTCGCTGATAATGAAAACCATGACCGCCGTAAAAAAATAAATTTTCCGGCTGTCAATATTCATAGTTTGCCAAAAACGGCTTGCGGCAATAACCAACAAACTGATTGCGCCCCACTCACCGGCTGTTTTGAACTCCGTTAAGCGAGAGGCATACGGCAGATAGGATTGATGAAAAAGCACTAAGCCATAGCTTAGCAACGCATACAGACTAAAGCCGGACAGCAGAATATAACGGACTTGTGCATTGCGCAAGGAGGCGGTAGATAGAAAAGATGCTATACAAATTCCAGTCGCAGCGGTCAATCGAGCGGCGTATCCAAAAGCAATGCCGCTTTCCTGGGAAGAAGGGGTAATAAAATCAGGTAGCTGTCTGTAGGAGAGCAAATGGCCGAAGTCCGATAAACCGACGGCCAGCATGGCATAACCCAATAACGTTAAGTTTGGAGATCGGATTGGCGTTTCATTGCGGCAAGTAGCGCCAAATATCATGAAGGCGATCAAAACCGAAGAAAACTCCAATAGCGTGCGCAGGGGCAGGAAGTTGCGCGGCGTTATCCCGAAATAAGCGCTGGGAATCAAAAAGA
>Ga0208629_100067_pt1 | contig 54027 bp, 31 predicted proteins | sample LakWasMet19_HOW5_2_FD_183865 | JGI IMG/M metagenome (GOLD analysis project Ga0208629, IMG submission 183865) | Freshwater sediment methanotrophic microbial communities from Lake Washington under simulated oxygen tension - Sediment Metagenome... | ecosystem: Environmental > Aquatic > Freshwater >... | reverse complement strand
ATGCGGTCACAGCACCGAGAGAGCACCGTGGACCCTTCTGCACCCCGAAGTTAAGCTCGGTCGCGCTGAGTCAGTAGTGACGTGGGTGACCAGTCGCGAAGCCTCAGTACTGCATATCTTTTTGCTGTTGTTTTTATCTGAAGGGGCACACGCACGCGGTGCAGGAAAGGTTTCTACTCATGCAATCAACCACCGATCGAGCCACGCCGTGTGACGGGCGCCGTTTTGAGTCTTCAAGTTGCAGCCGAGGGATCGCCGACTCAAAGCCCGGCGGCGGCCGGCCCGGGGAGACTCTCAGAGAGTCTCAGAGGCTCCCCGGGAGACCGCCGGTGTCTAGTGACTCCGATGCTAGTATATGTGCTCGAAGGCTCGAACTTCGAAGGTGTGGTGGTTGCAAGAAAACGTTGACTAACAACAACTTGAACGGCGGCACTCGTCGATTCAACTTCAACTTGAAGTTGAACTTCTTGAAGTCACTGTGGCACGGTTGCGTTGCCCGTGCCAGTGGCCGCCGCGGCCACTGGACGCGGCCGCCGCGCGGCGCTCGAGCTCCGACTCGGAGCCTCAGGCTCCTGAGGAGTCCATCATCATGATTATCGCTGTCATACTATGTCCGACTGAGACAGGGCCTTCATTGTGACACTCACTGTAGCACGATCATCAGCAACGCATGGTATCGGAGATATCACTTGAAGTGTTCAAGTGTTGCCAGTGGGGGACCCCCTTATCATATCCCCTCCCCCATAGGCTGTGCTGGGCCACAGCCTGAGGGTTAGGGGCACATCGGCGCCAGCCGCTTTCTTCCAAAGCCTTGAAAGATGATCATGCCGCAGCACAATCACAGTGATTGAATCACTCAGGCTGCCAGCGTGACACACTGTGGCGCCGCCACAACCGAAAGCTCCCTCCGGTGTTCACGAGCCCGTGAGGCGGGTGGAGCGCTCCACATCAACGAGGCCACGAAGAGGCCAACTTGAAAGGCGCAAGCATCTGCAGCCGCACCCACGGGAGCATCCGAGTCGCCCTCGGTGACGCTCCACTGCTCTGGTGGCACCGACCGCTGTCGCCACGCCTAGCGCTTCTGGTGGTTGAAGACGCGCCAAATGACGACGGTAGCGACGGCCATGAGGGCCATGATGATGGCGGAGTAGCCGATGTAGTCCCAGCGCTGGCCGTACGTGGCATCCAGCTGGAACGACACGTAGGAGTAGGTGTAAGGCTGCGCAGGGCCAGCAGCCGTCATGATGCTGATGCGAGGGCACGTGCCGCTCGCATCCCCTGTGTCACAGTAGAACTGGCCCATGGACAGGGCCCGCACCACGTAGTATGCGAAGTCGATGTCTGCGCGGGGCGATGGGGGAGTTCACAATGGACGTCAGAAGAGAGGCAGCAGAGTAAAGCGGCGCGCCACCCGAAAGCGGGGACAGAAAAAGTGCATGACATGGAAATCGAGGAAAAGGCAGCTGATACAGGCGCCAGGAGTATTCAGTCAAGTCCACTCACAGAGAAACCACGCCCAGCCCTTCGGCGCCGACGGGCGAGGCACGAAGATTCCCTGCAGCGCAGCAACGGAGGTTTGAATAGAAGTGGCAGGGGATAGCAAGCAATGCATAGTGAGGCTGTGAGCTTACACAGCCAGGCGAGTTCAGAACGTGTGTTTTCGCGCAACATCAGGAATAGGAAGGCGTTCTTCCGCGGGCACGACCACTCACGCCGAAGAGGAAGACAACGGAGAGGAAGACACCGCCCGCCAGCTGCGCAATGATGGAGCTGGGGAACATGGCGGCCGCTGAGAGCGCTGCGAACTCGAACGCGAGCACGCAGATGAGCAGGCCCAGGTAGTAGAAGAAGAACGGCGCGGCGGGGGCGCGGAAGTGGATCAGCCAGTCTGCACGTGCAGTGAGGGCGCGGGGGTTGGGCTGAGTACTGTGCACGATGACAGAGGACCGAGCGTGGTGTGCGCGCCACCTGCCCCGATACCGGTACCTGCACTCCACACGGGCACCTGAACTCACAGAAGATGCTGGTGAAGACCAGGGCCAGCATTGCCACCCACACGGTCTCAGTCACCAGCAGCGAGAGGGCGTGCACGACGGGGCTGTAGAACTTGGCGTCCCTCTCCCGGTAGAATGAGGCGCGGTAGCGCATGTAGAGTGGCACACCTGCAAGGCGGGTGGGTGCACATCGTCGAGCTCGGGCAGCATAGGGGCAGTTGCAGAGATGGTGGCGGAGGAGCTGCGAGGCCCCCGCAGTGCACCATGAGGGCACAAACAGCGCGCACGGCACGAACTTCACCGTGTTGCTTCATTGACATGCACACAGTCGAGGCCGTTACACACCGATGGTGAAGACGATCACGCCTACGAAGCCAGCCGACGCGAGAATGGATCCGAGGGCGGATTGCACTGCAACAATGCGGACAAGCGCGCATGAGAAAATGTGATGACGATGGAGACAAGCATAGGATAAGAGCTCAGCCGACGAGGAGACACAAAAGCGAAGCCCCCGCCTGCGCTGTCCCGTGCCAGAGCGCTGCGAGGGAAACGCTTGCACTGCGCAGACGCACGCACCTCCCTGAAACGTGTTGAAGTCCAGCTGGTTGTACAGCAGGCCGAAGAAGAGGCCCAGGAAGGCGATGGAGATCAGGCGAGCCCCGTTGTACGGCGCGTTGCGCCAGCTGTCGACCACGCTGCGGCGCAGCACCCAGGCCAGCTGCGTGCGGAAGGGGCGCGCGAACGCCGAGTCGAAGGACAGCGGCTGCATGGGCATGTTCACCATGCGGAGGCCCTCCAAGGAGTGCGGGTGCGCGTGCGTGGGCGTCGGCGTGGGCGAGGCGTGGTCGCTGTTGGAAGTGGCAGAGGCTGGGACCGCCACGACGGCACCTGGCTGCAGTAGGGCCGTCAGCTGGCTCTGCAGGCTGGCGGCGAGGGGAGACGCGGCGTAGACACCCGCAACCTGGGCTGCCGTCATCAAGGGGTAGGTCGTCCGAATGGCTTCGCTGATGGGCACCGCAGCTTGGGCACCAGTTGAGAGGTGGGCCACGGTCTCAGGGGCGGGTATGGCTGCATCGGATGCGGGTGCTGCTGCGTCGGGGGCGGGTGTGGCCGCAGCGGTTACGGGTGCTGCTGCGTCGGGGGAGGGCGTATCAGAGACGGCAACAGACACCAGTTGGGGCTCGGAGGAAGGCGAAGCAGCGCGCTCACTTGCGAGTGTCCCGACAGTGATCGCAACGACCACCTCAGCTGCGGCGGGATCGGCCGCATCGCTCGGCACGGCACGGGTCGAGTCCACCACCTCAAGCATCCACGTTGCGGGGTTCACGAAGGCAGGCAGGCGCGGGGCGCCGGGGATGCTCTCAAAGTAGTCCACCAGCGAGCGGGCGTGGCGGCCGAGGGGGCCAAAGTACACCTGCCAGCCACCCGGCGCTAGCAGCACCAGGTGGGAGAAGGTGAAAAAGAGGTGCGCCGAGGGCTGGTGGATGGTGCACACCACGGTGCAGCCGCGGCGGCAGATGCGCTCCAGCACTCGCACGACGACGGCAGCGGCACGCGCGGACAGGCCTGTGGTGGGCTCGTCTGCAGGAGGAGGAGGGCGCGGACAAGCGAAGGCAAAGCGGCAGTGGATTGACGGGGTTGAGTCCTGGCGTGTTGAATGAGTGGCAGCTACCTCTGGGTTGCATCGAGCTGCATTCCTCACCGGCGAAGATGAGGCCCTTGTTGGAGACCAGCTCCACACCGAGCGACAGGCGCTTCAGCTCTCCGGAGGAGAGGGTGGACACGCGGCGGTCTGCGAGACGAGTCATCTCCAGCGTCTCGAGGGCGTCAGCAACGATGCCCGCAGCGCCGCCGGAGCCGAGCTGCTCGGGCGTGGTGCGCAGCGCGACGGAGAAGTGCAGCGCCTCGCGGACGGTGGTGGTGGGCAGGTGCGCGTCAAACTGCTCGGCGAAGGCGCCAGCACGGGCCATGGACAGGGCGGTGGCATCCACGCCGTTCAGCTTGATGCTGCCGGTGACGCGGCCGGTCGTCTTGCGAAACGCCAGAACATCCAGCAGTGTCGTCTTGCCGGCGCCGGAGCTGTAGGCAGGCGAGAGCGGGCACGACAGGCAGGCAGTGGATGGAGTTGGTGCAGAGAGTGCCGCGCATGTGGTGGATCCGAATGAGCTGCAGGAGCGGTAAGGCGTCAAATCACGCACGCCAACGGCCGCTCCTGGCAGCACCACAGCTGGCAGCCCTGCTTGCACGCACCTGCCGCAGAGCGCCGTGAGGGTGCCAGGCTTGCAGAAGCCGCTGACGTTGCGAAGCAGCTGCTTCTCCTTTGGGGCGTCGGCCGGGGCGCCCGCGACCTTGGGAGCAGGCACATAGTAGGAGCTGCATGGAGGGTTCGGAGGTCATGCGGAGAGGAGTCAGGAAGGCAGTATTGACGGGCTCAGACACACACAACAACATACGAGGCGGCTGGTTGGCGGTACTCTCCGCAGGTACTCGGAACTCAATAAAACCACCCTCGAGGCAGGGAAAGCGACAACGACGAGCCACCCTCATGCCGTACTCACACGTCATGGAAGGCGAGCGTGACGGGGGTGAAGGTGGCCGTGTTTGCAGGCGCAGGGCCGTGCGCCGGCTGCACGTGCGCGGCGGAGGGCTGCTTCTGGTGCGCGGGGGGAGGGTTCGCCGCCGCAGCGCCAGCTGGCACACTGGTCGTGGACTCCTCGGCAGGCTCGGCCGCCGCCTCCTCGTCCTCGAGGGTGTGGACGGGCAGCGGGCCGAGCACGCGCACGCCCGCCGCCGCTGCAGCGTCGATGAGGTCCTGCAGGTCGTCTGCGTCCACGATCGCGCCGCTGGGGATGCGGCGCGCGCCGGGGCGTGAGTCGTGGCGCACGTAACGCAGGAGCAGCGGCTGCACCAGCAGGCCGAAGAGCAGGTAGTAGGCAAGCAGGACGCCTGCGCCGGCCCACTTCCAGCCCACGCCTGCAGGAATTGAAGAGGGTTGGGAATGCGGCGCGGATGCAGATCAGCGCAGCCGTGTGTACAGAGGCGTTGCAACCCTAGAAGCTGCGGTGAGTCCCATGGGCACTATGAGCACTCTCTTGACCGAACGCACCCTCCATGAACGTGAAAGACTGCATGTACGCCTGGCCCACGGTCGTAGTGGACTGCCCCGGCATCGGCGTGTCGTACTTGGAAGCCGCGAACTCATTGGAGGTGAGCGACTGCGTGGACCAGAAGAAGGGGGAAACGTACAGGAACTCCAGCATCCAGTCCGGCAGCTGGCCACGCAGTACGAAGTAGCCGCCCGTCGCCATGCCTGCAGGCCGATGGCGAGAAGAAGAGATGGAGTAGGCAAGAGGCCGGTGTGCGACACCAGCGGCAACGGAGCAAGGCGCAGGGAGGGACCTTCGGAGGCAGACACGAGAACACACTGCACACAGCTGCCTGTCCGAACGCACCGACGGCAATGAACACGGAGGAGGCGATCATCGCGGTCTCCTGGCTGGCAACAGCGTACGCCATGCTCCGGTAGAGCGTTGAGATGGCGAGGTCCATTAGCAGCACGATCTGCGAGACGTCGGTTCGAGAGGCGAGGCGGGCAAGATGTCGAGGCGAAGGGGCGCTGGAGGAAGTCAAGCGAGGGCGCTCCGGAGTGCGAACGCGCGACAGCACCATACAGCTGCTGCGAGTTAGCACTGGCGACCCTGCGGTTCCCCAGCACGCAGCACCCACCAGCACAAAGAAGGCCCAGCGCCCACCCGCGCCGTCGAAGCCGACGAGGAAGTAGAGAATGGTGGCGAAGATGGCGTTGGCGACGATGGAGATGGGCAGGTGCCCCGCGAGCACCGCGAGGTTCAGGGAGTACTCTGAGAAGAGCCCGGCTGAGGTGTGCTTGTAGGCGACCCCACGGGAGGCGAAGGCGATGGGGGTAATGGCGTTATTGAGGAAGGCCACAAACGTCTGCAGGTGAGGGTGAAAATAAGGGGCGGGCAGGTTTGGGCTGAGAGGAGCAACTGCATCGTGCGCGCACCGAGCCTACCCCCAGCAGCAGCAGCGGCATCACTCAAGTCACACACGCACCAGACCGAAGAGCGCTGCGGCGACGATGAGTCCGACGTCGGAGGGGTTGCGCTCAGGCGCCAGGTTCACGAAGACGGAGCCCAAGATGAGGCCCATGACCACGGCGTTGGCGAGGCGAGCGGCCGTGTACAGCCAGTTGCGCTTAGCGAGGACCATCTCCCGGCGAGTGGTGTGCGCCACCTGGTCTGCGAAGCCCGTGGTGGAGAGAGAGCCGTACTGCCGCTGGGCATACGCGCTGTGGAGCTTGATGCCATCGACCAGCGCGCTCTTCGGCCCTGCCGCGCTGCACACCCCAGGGGCGGTTGCTTGCTTGACGGTGCCGGCGCCCAGGGCCGCTGCTGCAGCGGAGGGCGTGAGTCCCGGCCGCTCGCCCGCCGAGCGAGCGGCAGCGTCCTCTGAGCGGAGGAGGCCCGGGATGCCCAGAGCGCCCTCGGCCATCATGGTGCGCGCCCAGGCGCTCTGCTGCCAGTGGTTGGCCAGCGCATCCACCGTCAGGTGTGCGGGCACGAACGGTGGCACAGCCTGCGCTGCCGCCAGAGCCTCGGCGGCGTGATTGTCGATGTCCACAGCCGCACTCGCCGTCTGCCCGGCACCCGCAGACCGAGTGGAGGTCGAGCGGTGCACCGCGCCAGCTGCGGCGGCTGCCCGATCCTCGAGCGACATCTGTGCGGCATCCACGGGGCTTGATGTGATCTCCACCGCCCAGCCGGCTGCCTCCAGGTAGGACGGGCGGACGTAGCCGAGCCGGGCAAAGTACACTGCAGGCAAGCGTGTGGAGGGCAGCGCAGGGAGACACAGGTGTGGGGGATGGAGGCAGGCATCAGAGCAGAGCTGGGAGAGGGGCGAGCAGCTCACAATGGTCAGCAGACTGCGCAGCAGCACAACGCCGCGCGCCCGGCCCCCTGTGTTTCTGCACTGCCGTGCGCCCCCTCACCGTCCATGTATGCGGTGGGCCCGTGGTACAGCACGCGCCCCTCCGCGAGCAGGATGACCTCGTCGAAGAGGGCGAAGGTCTCAGGCTGCGGCTGCTGCAGCGTGGCGATGGCGATGCCCTGCGTGTGGTGCGCCCAGTCGGCCACGTACTTGCACACCGCGTTCGCGGTGACGGAGTCGAGGCCGTTGGTGGGGCCGTCCAGGGCCAGGACGCGGGAGTTGAGGATGCACGCCTCGCCCACCGTGACTCGCCGCTTCTGCCCGCCAGACACGCCGCGGATGAGCGCGTTGCCGATCTTGGTGTGCGCCGCCTCCTTCAAGCCCTGCACAAGGTAGCAGCAGTGTGGGGGAGACGGGAGGGGAGGGGTGGGAGCCGGGGAGGGGGGAGGGAGGGAGCTGGATGCGTGAGGGGGGCCGCAGGCTGAGCTGTGTGGCCGCAGGTTGAGCTGTGTGGCAGCTGCGCGCGAACAGCCGCTGACACAGGCGCTCTGCGCAGCGGACGCACCATGATGTTGCACATGACGTCGGCGTCGGGGGGCGTCCAGCGGCCGGTAGGGAAGGAGAATGCGTTGCTGCCGCCTGTTGCTGCGGCCGGCGCTGCACTCGAGGCGGCGGCCGCAGCAGCGGCGACTGCGTCCGCTGGAGGCGGCAGCACTGCGGCCTTGTACGCAAAGTCGAAGGTCTCGCGCACCGTGAGCAGGAACTCGTGCTCGTCGTCCTCGGGCGAGTAGGCGGCGAGCTTGCGCAGCTCCACCCCGTCGAGCGCCTTGAGCTGCCCCGCGCTGCGGCCGTTGTAGGTGAGCTGGCCGCCCAGCAGCATGGAGGAGGACGGCTGCAGACGCCCGGAGAGCAGGCGCAGCATGCTGGAGCTGCCTGCGCCGGGCGGGCCCAGGATGAGGCACGCCGTGCCGGGGCGCAGGCGGCCGGAGATGCAGTTCAGCACTGGGAAGCCGCCCTGCGAGGCAGCCTGGCCGGCTGCATTGGTCTTGCAGTGCCCCGGCACGGCAGGCGCCTCCGGCCCCGTCACGGGCGCGGGGCTGCTCCCAGCGCCAGCCTTCCCCTTCACACCACGCGCCACTGCGCGCAGGGGGCCCGTGACGATTGACGCGAGGTACCCGGGGAGGGACGGAGGGACCGCGCCGGCGGCACCGCTCGCCACGTCACCGCGGCAAGCAGCGGAGTTGCATGTCAGCGACAAGTTCTCGTAACGGATCTGCGAGCCGAGGATGCACGGTCGACAGGGTCAGGGGTTGGGTTGGGGGAGGGTGGTGGTTCACACACAACGGGGCGTGAACGCGTCAAGTTGTCAGTGGGCGCGTGCGCACTAGCTTTGCGGCTATTTCGCTTGGCTTGACTTGAACACTTGGCTTCATGCCCATGCGGAAAATCGCCGGCGTGTCAGCTGTCAGCGGCACTGTGTCATGAACGCAAAAGCGACGCAGAATGCTGAAATACCCGTTGGTACTCAAGTGGGGGATGCCCTCTTATGAAACCTTGGTCACACGAAACAGGCAGCGCCACAACAAAATCAATACAAATCTTGTGGCCAAGGGAGGCACCTCAGCAGAGGCACTCGTGTGAGCAACGCAGAAGAAAAGCTGTGTGGGTAATCACCTCTACGACGGGGAGATCAGTTCCCACTTGTAAAGCCATCCTGCCGCAGCGACCGTTCACAGTTGACACCGCACGGTCAGCTGAAAACCGATCGCCGAGGCGCCAACGGGCGGCTGCGCAGCAATGAGTCTGCGGCAGCGAGTGCGCCCACAAACTCCAGCACGCAGTGGTAATGAGCACCCAATTTTGTCGTTGCCCCGCAGCACCAGAAGCCGCACTGTTCGCGTCGCGAGCGACGGCCAACAAAACCTTTGGAAAAAAGCAGCTGACGTCGGAAAAATTGGGATCGGATCAAGGACGTAATAAATTCCATCCCGGAGCTACTACGCGCGGTGTTGTTCGCGCTAGTAGATGGCCATCGCACGTCGCCGGTGGCAAGGCTGTGAACTCGAAGGTTTTCCGCCGCACGACTCGGACAGCGAGGGTCCATCTCCAGCCCTGGCAGGGCCCCTGGCGGCCCGTGGCAGCTGACCGCTGAACTGACGGAGTTCGACGGAAGTTCCGTCACAGCCGGCCGGCTGGGAGCGCTTAACGAAGCTGGGGGTTCGAGCGCTTCCTGACGGCAAATCGCGGCGAGCAGAAGGGGAACGGCCCGGGGGGAGGCCCCGGGGCCCCGGGGGAAGCACTGCAAACAGGAACGGGAGAGGACTCCTCGGAGGGAAAGATTTCAAAAGATGGCCTAACCCAGGTCTGCGTGGCAGTGCATGCCCCGTGTGTGCGTGAAGGCGAGGATCAGTGACTCTGTGGCCCGTCGAGTCCAAGCGTATCCGCGCAAGCAGGCACCAGCGAGAGCTGGATCAACGCCTTTCTATTCACTCACAGAGGGGTAAGACAATGTGACGACTGCGGCGCGCTGCCTCACCCTCCGGGCTCGGAAGCAAAACTCAGTCGGCCGCCGGGCCTGCGGCCGTTGGCCCGACGGTTGGCCAGCCCGAAATCCATCCCAAAGCTGCCGAAGCCGCGACGCCTCGCGGCTCTCTGAGCCAAACACATTGCCTTCCATGCATGCAGCTATCAGCCGAAATCACCAGCTCGTCCGCAAGACTTTTGGGACGCGGCCGTCTGGCCCGGGGGCCCGGCCGTCCTGGTCAAAAGAACCGCGGTAAAACAACAACGGCGGCCGCGCCGGGGCAGGGTCGCGGCACAATGAAAGTGGGTGCTTTGAACAATACACTAGCATATGATCTCCGCTCGATCTGTGCTGCCCGTGGCACACGACGAGCACGTCGACGAGCTGAGTCCGAACCTAATGAATCTTGTCGAGATCGAGGCTCGACTGCACTCTCTTCCGCCGGCGGCTGAGCCTGCCACTGAGGCACATCCATTCCTACCACCTTTTCTTGCTGTTTTATGATGGCGGCAGCGTCGTTCGCAACATTCGACGCAACAGCTCCGGTGGAGCCCGCCGGCGGGTTGCGTCAGGAAGCCCTGGGCAGACTGGTCCATCAGGCGCTTCCAGAGCCAGGGTTCGCTGCGGCAGACTCATTATGGGACGAACTGAAGAATCGCCGGATTCTCTTCACGCCTTCGAGTGCCCTACTGCTCGGCGGTGTTCTCGACACGTTGCTTTTGGCGCTGGGCAGCGCTCCTCCTGCGACAGGCGTCTCGGACGTGCGGTGCCAGTACACATCTGGGGTGCTGGCGCTGGCAGCTGAGGCATTTGGGGGCTTCCCGGTGGGTGCGTTGCACGCCATGAAGTCAGGGCTGCGCGACCACCGGCTCTTGATCATCGTCGCAGAAACGAACGGAGACTCGGATGACCAGGCATCGGTGCGCACATCCGTCGCGATGAAGCTTGCGGGGACAGCAGGAGCAGAACACTCACCGGCTGTGCCAGTGCCCCCCGAATCGTTTGAGGCGTTGCTGAGCAAACTGAACGCTTTTCTGACATGGCTCCGGACAGCCCTTGGCACGTTTCGGGCCAAGTTGCCCGCCACCACAGGTTCACCCAGCGTTGTGGCCCGGTTGCGCTTCGTAGCTGCCGAGCGATCGTTTCACCTTGAGCCTGCGGCTGCGGGCAGCTCGGACATCCCCCTCCTTGTGCCGCCGCCGGCTTTACGACGAATGATGGCGCCTGGGTTCGCCCCACCCGTGACCTCAGGAGCAGCGGCTGAGGCCGCTGGCTCGGCCCCGGTTGGCGAGAAGCGCTCTCGTGCGGCATACGAGGCGCAGCAGGGCGCCGGTGCTGCAGGCGCAGCTGCGCACCCTTCGAGCGGCGGCGGTGGAAGAGCTGGCGCCGCTGCCGGCCCCGCTGCCGGGCCCGCTGCCGGCCCCGAACGCGTCTCGCTGGCCGTCATCGTGCCGTACCGCAACCAGCCGCTGCAGAACCGCGAGCCCCAGCTGCTGCGCTTCGCCGAGGCCATGCCCCGCTTCCTGGCCGCCGTGCTGCCTCCGCTGGCCGACTTCCACATCTTCATCGTGGAGCAGTCGGAAGACGGGTACAAGTTCAACCGCGGCAAGACGCTCAACATCGGCTTCGCGCTCGCCACCGACCCGCAGCGGGCGGCCAAGTACGGGGTGAAGGGCGCCTTCAACGCGGTGTGCTTCCACGACGTGGACCTCCTGCCGCAGCCGCGCATCGGGGAATGGTACTCCCGCTACCCCTCCCGCCCGCTGCACATCGGCGGCGCGTGGCCGCGGTACGCGCGCGATAACGAGACGTACGTGGGCGGCATCACGACGCTGTCCACCGCTGACTTTGCGCGCATTAATGGGTGCGTCGGCATGCGCGGGCGCGGCTGCAGGGAGCTCGCCCGCTGCCGCCGGAGAGCCTACGGTAGTCACCCGCGTTGCTCGTTGCAAACTCCATGCGACCCCACCTGACGTGCAGTTTTCCCAACAACTTCTGGGGCTGGGGCGGCGAAGACGACGAGCTCCGGGACCGGCTGCAGGTGGCGGGCCTCTTCCCGCCGCTGCGGCCCGACTCGAGCTTCTATGGCAGCATCGTGGACCTGGAGGAGGAGCTCAAGGTCGAGCGCGGTGCGTGCGGGATGTTACAGCGCGGACTGCTCCTGCCCGGGTTGCACGCACACATCTGTACCGCCCGTGTCTGTATCTGTCTTTAATCAACCTCCTCTCGGGCTTTTCCACATTGACCGACCGCAGGTGGCGAGCGCGCGTCCACCAAGCTCTCTGAGGGCGGCAGGCAGGAGTGGCGCTGCATGTGGCGCAAGGAGCTCCGAGCGTACCACGTGCTGACGGGGCACCGCAACGGGCTGTCCACGCTGCACTTCAAGCTGCTGGGCCAGCGGGCCCTCAACGACCGAACCACCGTATTCACAGTGGACTTGTGCGGCGAGGCGGACGTTGCGGCGCAGATGGACGGCGCGGAAAACAACGGCGTCAAGGTGTCGGCCGCCACCGTGCGCGGCTTCGTGGACGAGATGATGAAGCTGGAGACGGGGCCCGGGACAGGGCAGCTCAAGCACGCGCTGACGGCGGCGGGCAGCGAGGGCAAAGCGGGTGTCAGTGCCGCCGCTGCAGGAGCGGGCGTTTTTTCAGCAGCTAGCGCTGGCGTGGCAGGCTCGTCGGCGGCCGGACACACCGCTGCGCCGAAGACAGGCCCATAGGCGAGATGCTCTGGACTGACCGTGCGGATGCCGTAGATGCGCGGTGCGTGCTACGTAAGCCCGACCGCAAGTGCTTCAAGTTGCCCGCGTTCGTGTGGCCATGAATGACAGGAACTTGAATCGTATGCGTGCGAGAGCGTGTCTGTTCGGTGGAGCGTGCTTCAAGTTGTGGAGCCGCGATGCGATCTCAGAAGTGCTCGAAGACCACTGGCACATTGTGCGGACTCTTCGCGATCGCGTGACTCCTCCGAGTCGGAGGGCAGCCTTGCCGCAAGTGCCACTGGTCGCTGCAGCGTCGGCAGCCACTTGAGCGAGACTTGCACATGCCAATGTTGCACATGCCAGTGGCATACAGCAGCGATGCGCCACTGCCGCTGCCGCCCGTTTCCGCTACAGTCCCACCTGTCGAGGGCCCGAATCCTCTCGACGTGCCATCACGGCCCGCAGTGCCAGCAGCAACGCTGGCGCTCGCCGTGGCACTGGCGGTGACATTGGCAGTCGCGACGAGGCGAGCAGTGCTCATCGCAAGAGCCTCTGAGCATTCTCCACGATAGACAGCGCCGTGCCGCCGCGAGAGTACCTGGAAGGCGTGAGCGCCGACTCCGCTGTGGGGGCTGCGAAGAACGAACGGCGACCGCTCCGCAGGCTCGTCAGTCGCCAGCACTGCCCGGCACTGGCACTGCTGCCAGTGGCAGCTCAGAGCAGACGCAACTCAGTACTACCACTGGTGGCACAACTGCCAGTGACTACTGACGCTCGCTTGGTGAAGTCGAGGAGCCGCCCGTTTCCTTCGACTGCAAACACCTTGGTTCGATTCTCAGTTCTCTCATTTCTTAGGCCATCTTGCTTCTTTTTGCGGAGGCTCCCACTGGCAGAGGCTCGCCGACCGTCGGGGCAACTGCTGCTGGGGCCGTGGCGGGTGGAAACCGTAGTGCCAGCGGCGCGGCGCTCGACGGTGCGGGTGCGCTGGCTGCGGGAGCCATCGGGACAGGTGCGGCCGCCAGCGATGAGCTCACACCCGGTGGCGTGGCCGCTGCCGTCCGTTTCCCGCTCTCTATTGTGGCCCTGGCGGCGGCAGCAGCGCTGTGCTTCGTGCAGCGACGCCAGGCCCGGCGGCGGCTCATCGGTGGTGTGCCGGCGAGCAGCGGCGCGCAGGCGTGGACGAAGCCCGGTGGACGGGCGCTGGACGACGCTGCCTGTTGCTTGTGACCGCTGTTTCATAAGGGGGCACCCCAAACTTGAACTTGAACTTGGACTCCGCTGTTTCGGCGCGAGAGCTTGCGCTTTCGAGCGTGCGCATGCAAGTCAAACCGGTCTCCCTTACTATTCGGCTCGGGGCCCGCGGAACTGTACATGTCAGACCCGTGTTCATGTTACCGTGGCCGCGACATGTACAACGCGTGTCGACGCAGCTGTTGACCTTGGCGTCGACATGAGCCTGAGGCTGTGCACACGTGTCCGCCTGCGCCGAAGCGGAGCCCCCGGGGCCGGGGATACCGCGGTTGGCCCGACGGCCATCAACGTCAGTCGTCGGTGACTCAACGTCGAGTCGATGCCGGTATACGTACGTACGTTGTCACTCATATATGCTTGACTGCGTGACAGCAAGAAGGCCGACGCCCCCGGCCTACAGTGCTGGGCTGCAGCGCGGTTTAGGGCGGTCACAGACGGCCGTGCGCACTCACAGCCGAACCGGCTCCTCTGCCTCTGATTTTCTCGAAAGATCTTTGGAACGCTCGCCCCTACCTTTGACCACCCCTCCGCAACCTGAGCCTACTTTTTGAAAGAGAAATACTCGTTGATCGCCCGCTGCGCTCAATCGGTGAATTCGAGAGCTCCGTCACAGCGCAGCTGTTATGCACTGCATGTAGAGCGACTCAAATGTTGCCAGCTTGCATCCGGCGCGTGGCCATGACTGCCATCGCGATCGTCATCGACGAATGGGTGCAAACATCGGTCACATGCTTCAATCACAAACGTCCGCACGAGCCACTGCATCTTGAAATTCACTGTCGTGCATTCAGCTTCCAACACTTGATATCGATCGCTCCATCACACACGCGGCACGTCACCAGCTGCCAGCAGCAACGCCACAAAACACCGCTTGCATGCCGGCAGGCGAGAGAGACTGGACATGCGCTTGGCGGCACGCCACGACACAATACTGGTGCCGTGTAGTGCACGACAACGCAAGGCCAGGCGGGGTAACAGGGCCTGCCGTGCACCTCTGTTCGAGCCGCATGTACCAAGCTCGCCTCAGCTACAGCAGTGAAAGAGCGAGCTAGCCCTAGGCCAACCCTTTCTCGCTGGTTTGCTGGGGCAAGGAGACCGTAGCCGCAGTGACTGATCACCGATGGGTCGCACCGAGCGATGCCGGAGGCCCAGGCCCCATTGCAAGGCCAACAGTCCCGGCTGCAGCCAGCGCCACCCCGCTGCCCCGCCTCCCCTGTCCGCTGGCACTGCCTCCAGAGACAGAGGCACGGCGGTCTCCCGCACCGCCGGCCGCAGTGGCCGCTCCAGACGCCAGCGGCAACACTAATTCGTGCACGCTCGCGCGAGCAGGCAGCGGAGTGCCCAACGCACCGCTTGATCGGCGCGCCTGCAAGCCCACGGTGGCTGCTGCCGTGTCGGCGGCTTGAAAGCTGCCCCGCCTGCCTCCAGGCTCAAGCCCAACGACGCTGCTGGCGCTGCCACGGCGTGTCTGCTGACTTGCTGCGGCCGCTGAGGGCTCGGCCGGCAGGCGGCTGCCAGCGCTTGCCTCTGCTGCCCGCCATGACGCGGAGGAGGCAGGAGATGGAGGCGGGCTGGCAGGCGGTGGTGGAGGCAGCGAGGATCCCGAGCGCTGCGAGCCACGGAGAGGGGAGCCAGCGTCGCCGCCACGCCCTCGGGACAAGTGTGAGCCATCGCGTGCTCCGGCTGCAGACAAGGCGGACATGTCTCGGCGTGGGCTCACCAGGCGCTCTGGCGGAGGGGGTGCCAGCTTGCCGCTGCGACCTCGGCCGGGCGCAAGGATCGGTGCTTCTCCTGTCACTTCCCTGCTGGCGCCTGAGCTGAGAGCCAAGCTGACGCCAGCTGCATTGACCCCACTGCCCTCCGGCTCACCAAAGGCGGCAGTGTCTAGTCTCGCAAGCACGTTGCCCGCACTGCTACGCCTGCCGGCAGAGGCACTGGCAGGAAGGCGAGCGGTGCTGTCACGATAGCTGCTGCCACCGCTGATAGGCCTGCTGCGGGAAAGCAACGCGGCGCCTTCGGCCTCCGCAATGCTGACTCGCCTGCCAGCGGAGCTGCCACGGGCGTGCAGTGGAAGATCCTCAGCTGCTGAGGTGAACAAGCCAGCGTCTCGTGCGTGCACGGCAGCACGTAACCTGTCATCTGCTGCCCCTCCGCCCTGCGCAAACGAGGCTCGGCGCGGCACCGGCGCAGCGCGGCTGCGGCTCGCAGAGGAGCCGACGGAGGCCCCCGAGGCGTGCGATGCAGCTGACGATGCCGAGCCAGCTGTGCCTGGTCGCCCAGCAAGCCCCCTGGCAAAGGGCGACCCTGGGCCGTGGCGCGCTGGAGGGTGAGTGTCAGTCGCGTGACGGGCAGCGGCGAGCGGGGCGACGGGCTGACGCGACAAAAGTGCTGCCGCCTGCGGTGCGGCCGGATCACCGCCAGCGCCACCGGGGGCAGGGGGCGACCCCCCAGCCCGCTGCTCGCGCAGCTGCAGCTGCGCCTCCAGCGCTGCCGCGTGCGCCTTCGCTGCCGCCAGCTGCATACCCAGGTCCTCGATGCGGGACAGAGCGAGCACGCGCCAGCTCTGCGCCTCGCCCACCCTCTCGCCCATGCGGTCACGCTCAGAGAGGGCGGCGCGCCGGCGGGCGTCGCTGGCGTCCAGGCGGCGGGCGAGGGCGGTGGAGGACTCTGTGAGTGCTGCGTGCCGCTCCACGAGGCCTCGGCTCTGCACCGCGAGGGTGTCGTACCGCTGCTGCAGCGCCTTGTGCTCGCCCTCCACGCGCCGCAGACGGTCCAGCTCCGCCGTCTCCACTGCCGTGATGATGGAGCGCAGGCAGAAGAGGCGCACCAGCTCCCGCAGGCTGGCGGAGCTGTCGAAGGGCGTCAGCTCGGAGGGCGCCCAGACGCGCAGGCACGCCGCCTCGCTCGGCAGGAAGCCGGACAGCACGTCAGGCAGCTGCGCCGGGGCTCCGTGCCGAAGGCCCTGCGAGCTGCCCACAACGCTGCCAAGGAAGCCGCCGCCGCCAGCAGCAGGGGAGGCGGGCGAGCGAGCGGGGCTCACGGGGCCGCCCCCAACCGGTGACGGCGCATCGGGTGCAGCGGTGAAAGAGGGGCGTTGCAGGTGCAGGCCGGTGCCACCTACAACCGGGGTTGGCGGCGGTGTGGCAAACGCCGCTGGGGAGGGCGGCCAACGTGCTGAGGGGCCTGTGGCGGCTCCGCCTCCCTGGCCAAACTGCGACGCTCCCGACCCCCTGCGCTGCCAGCCGGGCGATGGGGCCACGCTGCCTGCGGCAGGTGAGGGCGGCTCGAGCGACAGAGCTCCAGAAGCAGCAGCCGCAACCTGGGCCTGCAGCTTGGCACTGATGCGTGCCAGATGCTCGCGGATGGCGAAGACGTCTCTGTGGTACACGCCCTTGACGTAGGTCAGCACCTCCTCGCGCCACGCCACCTGCTCCTCCAGCTGCTGGCTGCGCAGCCGCAGCGACGCCAGCTCCGTCTGCGCCAGCGTCACCAACCGCAGCAGATCGCGGTTTTGCTTCGCGACTGCTGCAGCCTGTGAGGGATCGGGGAGGCTGTCCTCCAACGGCAGCGTCACGTCAGCGAGCGACCTCTCTTGCATACCTTCAGCAGGCCCCATTGCAGCTGGAAGGGCAATCCGCGGGGTCATGAACGCAGTATCAGAGCTAGATACGGAGCTGAAGCTGGCAACCCGCTGCAACGGGACTGCCGCCACAGCAATGGCTTCCGTCAATGCGTCCCCATCCTTGCGCCCTTCGAGCGAGAACCGCACCTGCCGCAGCCCTGGGGTGCCTGGCCTCGTCTCGACCGCTGTTTTCGAAACGCGGCGGTCAAACTCGAGAGGAGAAGGGCTTGCTGGGCGCGCTTCCGACTGGCTGACGCTGCCCTGCGTTGCAGCGGTCATCGCCGAAGCTGGAGCGGGTGGCAGCGCAGGGTTGGACTGCTGTCCCACGCTGCCAGCTCGACCTGTCTCCAGCGGTACAGTCGGCCCTGCGAGCAACCCACGGAAGGATGGGTTTGCGTTGACTTTTTGCGCACTCGAACGCCCGCTTGACGAGACGGCTGCTAATGCAGGTGCGCTGTCGCTCACACCCAGCGCTCTAGCTTTTCGCGACGCAGCCGCTGCCGGGCCACGGGCGGAAGCGAATCGGGCACTGTCAGAGTGTGCGCCATTTACCGCGGTGGCGCCATCACCCACGGCAGTAGCTCGGGAAGCGGCTGAATCTGACGGCAACGCCTCCCTCGGCGCCACCGTGCGAAGGGCTGCGGGTAGCAGGGCATGGTACGTCGGCGAGTACACGGCCCCCGGCGAGACGACCGCGGCAGACTTTTGAACGGCTGGCAACTTTTCTGCCGGCAAGATTGAACTGGAGCTGACGGCGGCACGCCTTGATGAGAGGGCGGGCAAGACCGTCTCGGAAGAATTTCGCGCAAGCTCAAGACTGCTGGCGCTGGCGGCCAGACGCCGCTTTGCACTTGTCATCGCAAGTGCCGTGCGCAAGATCTCTTCAGGACTGCGCACATCCATGGCGGCACGAATTTGCGACCGACTCAACCGGTCGGACGGGTCTGGCGGAGCTGTACCCAGGAACTTGGCCGCGGCCTTCGCAAACGATGTGGACATCTTGCGAGCAAGGCTTTGGTCGCGAGCCTGTGGCCGTTATGCAGAACCGCACATGATGCGATCAAGAATGCCCGGGCCAGTCGATGCCTTGCGCACTCCGATGCCAGAGCCTGAATCGACTGCGCAGACTCAACGGCGAGTGACGTCGGCAGAAATAATGGAACATGCAAGGCACATGCAGTGCCGAGCAAGCCAGCGTGCTGAAACTATGCCTAGGGGCTGCCGCTCCAGAAATGGAGCCGCCGAAACTCTCGCGCTCTCGAGCGCGGAATGCGATTCCGCGTCCGTCTGCCGAAACCCGAGCAAGCCGTCGAACGACGGTGTCGGAGCCTCTACACGAAGATGTTGGAGGGTTCTCAAATGCAGTAGTAGCCGATCATTACTTGCATGCGTGCTGTACGGCTCGTGCCGTGTGTCAAACCATACATCTCGACCTCACCACGACTCCTCCAGTCTTGGTCCGCAGTTCCCACCATGAGCGGCCTACGCAATGTGCTGGGCGTTGTCGCGGCATTGACGGGGAAAAGTGACCTTCAAGATCCAGCGGCTGCATGCAGCGCTCTTGTGAAAGCCGCAAACTCTACGCCGCTGAATGTTGGCGTGGGCGCGTCGTCGACTCTATCGATGTTGCACAAGCAGCACCCACAGTACGCCACAGCAATCCGTCAGCAGCAAGAGCGAATCGCCGCGCTGCTCAAGCGAGTGGTTGATGCTGTGGAAGCTGGCAGCGGCGGAGAGGTGGAGGCTGCTCTGGCGGGGGTTGACCCAGACATCCGCCCTGCCACCGACTTTCTCGACAGGGTGCGCGAGACGGCGGAGATTTTCATAGATGAAGCTCGAGGTCAAGATTCTTCGCAGCAGATTGCAGCTTTGCAAAGCCACCTGTCAGCGGCTGCAGAGGGCTCCGGGGGCGTCTCCTCCCGCGCAGCTGTCGGCCCTGGCAGCGGCATCCCTGCCAGCAAAAAGGGGCCGCAGCAGAGCTGGAATGTTTCCCGCAAACCGCAGGCAGCTTTTCCCGACGCTATTGACAATTCCCGGGAACGCCCTTTCGTCCACAAGCTGACGGCCAAGTACCACGCCCACGCTAGGCCTTCGTCGGCAGCTGCGACGCAGACGGCGCCTCACGTCCCTGCGGCGGGCGTGCACCCGTACGCGGAGGAGCTGCAGCACCTCGCGTACCAGCCGCAGCAGCTGCAAGTGCCTGAGGGCGCGGAGTCTGCGGAGTTTGCGTGCCTCGACGATGTGCCCTGCGCCTTCATCGACAGCCCCGCTGAGCTGCAGCATCTTCTCACCTATCTCACGACAGGCGTGGTGCCCGCGGGGCTCGCAGCGTCAGCAGCCCGGTTCGCCGCTGCGCAGGCGTACGCTGCCGGCAAGACTCAGAGCGCCGGCGCCAAGCCGGTGTCGAGTGATTCTGCTGCGGCGTCAGGAGCAGACGCATCAGCCGCTGCCGCGACGGCGTCGTCCTCTGCTGCTGGCGCTGGCGCCGCACCCATCCCACCCACCGAGCTGGCCGTGGACCTGGAGGCGCACAGCTTCCGCTCCTTCCAGGGCTTCACGTGCCTGATGCAGCTGTCCACGCGCAGCCACGATTTCCTGGTGGACACGCTGGCCCTGCGCCCGCACCTGCACGTGCTGAACCGCGTGTTTGCCGACCCCGCCGTCGTCAAGGTGCTGCACGGCTGTGACAGCGACGTGGTGTGGCTGCAGCGCGACTTCGGCCTCTTCCTGGTGAACGTGTTCGACACGGGGCAGGCGGCGCGCGCCCTCGGCTTCCCCTCCGCAGGCCTCGCGTACCTGCTGCACACGTACGCGCGCGTGACCGCTAACAAGCAGTACCAGATGGCGGACTGGCGCGAGCGGCCGCTGCCGCCGCAGATGCTCAAGTACGCGCGTGAGGACACGCACTACCTGCTCGGCATCTACGACAGACTGCGCGCAGAGCTGGCCGCTGCGAGTACCACCACCGCACCCCTGCGGGTGGCAGCGGCGGCAGTGGCTGACGGCGGCGGCAAAGGCCGCGGCAGCGCCACCCCCAGCGGCAGCGTGCCCGTGCCCGACCTGCTCGCGACGGTGCTGGAGCGGTCGCGCGAGCTGTGCGCGCAGCAGTACGAGAAGGAGAGCTTCCCGCAGGACGGTTACCGCAGGCTCATGCAGCGCATGGGGATGCTGCGCACAGCCCCCGTGTCGGGGCACCTGACGGGCGTGGCCTCCATCGCCGCCTCGGCCTTCGGCAGCGCCGCGCCCGCTTCCTCCGCCGTCGCCTCATCTGCCGCCGCCGCGGGCGCCGGCGTGGGCGTCGGGTCAGTCGCCGATGAGAGTGACTCCCCGCGCTCCCGCGTGTTCGCAGCGCTGTTCGACTGGCGGGACGCCGTGGCGCGCGCGGAGGACGAGTCCACGGGCTACATCATGCCCAACCGCCTGCTGTCGCGCCTCGCGGAGGTGCGGCCGGAGAGCGTGGACGCCCTCGTGCGCGCGTGCAACCCGCTGCCCGCCCTGCTGCGCAGCAACGCAGGCGAGGTGGTGCGGCTCGTCAACGCCGCCGTCAGCGCTGCGGCGGCGGCTGCCAAGGCTGCGGGCGCTGCTACCGCTGTCGCCGGCGCAGCAGCACCAGCAGCAGGCACAGCCCTCTCAGGTGCGGAGGCGACGCAGGCGCAGCAGCAGCAGGCGGTGGGACAGAAGCGCCGCCGCGATGCTGCGGGCGCCGAGGGCTTCGCTGCCCCGTCAGTGGCTGGAGAGCGCGCGATGGCGCAGGGCGGCGAGGGGGCAGCGGAGGATGAGGATGAGTCGCCAGCTGACACGCTGCAGGGAGGCGGCGCCAAGCGACCCCGGCTCCTCCACGATCTGGAGCGCAGCCGCCTCGCAGGGCTGACTGGCGCGGCGCGCGCCCCTGGCCTGCTCTCCAGCGCTGAGGTGCTGGCTCTGGGCCGCGTGCTCCCGCCCCCAGAGCCCGCCGCTGCCCTGGTTGTCAAGTCAGGCGCAGGCGCAGGCGCGCGCGCCAGCAAGAAAAACGGGGCGGGTGCGGCCGGCGCAGCCGCTGCTGTCGACAGCGCTGCCGCGGGCCGTGTGACGTCCATGTTCACGGCGTTCGCTGGCTCAGACAGCGACGACGCAGGCTGCGCTGCCTCCTCCGCCTCCGACAGCGCCAGCGCTGGCGCCCACTCCGACGGAGGGAGTGGCGGCATGGACGTCGACGGGGCTGGCGACAAGCCGCTGTCCGCACGGGAGGCGGCGCGGCGCGCGGCGGCTGTGCGCGCCAGCATCGGCAAGATGTCACTGCATGACGTGCTCGGCCTCACGGAGTTCTATGCGGCAGCCGCTGCTCATGCGGCAGAGGCTGACGCGGCGACGAGCGAGGCGGCGTCGGCCGCACCGGCTGAGGCTGCTACTGCTACAGCCACTGGGGCAGCCGCCGCGACTGCTGCGCCAGCTGCGACCTCCACAGTCAAGCCAGTCGCTGCCGTCCCCGGCAAGCTGCAGCACCCGTCTGGCTTGACGGAGGAGGAGGTGACGGGCGGCATCACCTCCCTCGTGCAGCGGCACGGCAAGGGGAAGGCGCAACACAAGCAGCCGGATAATGGTGCGAGCGCTGGGCAGGGATCTGACGCTCGCGCAGCCGCCCCCGCTGCAGCGCCTGCGTTCGACTACGCCGCTGCTGCTTCGGCGGTGCCCGCTGCAGCCAACATGAAAGCGACCCTTCAGAAGGCCGTGGAGGTTGCTGCTGCCACTGTGGTGCCGCGCGGCCACAATCCTTACTCGAAGCGCGGACGTGGGCGCGGCGGCAAGCGATGAGGGCCGAGGCCCACTGGCGTGTGCGTGCAGAAAGCAGACTGAACGGCAGGCGCATGACACGAGCACGCCATGTCGTATCGACAGAGTGAGCGCTTTTTGTACCTCGCTGCACTTGGGCTGAACGTTCGAAAAGACCTCAGCTAAAGGGGGGGCTGTCCGGCTACTAACTTGGCTGTCAGGTTGCAATATTCGAGCCTCAGGACCTAATCGAGTACACAATCTCTCGTTACGTGTGAAGCTCAAGCTTTCGAGTGTCTTCTACGTTCTCGTGTGATGGTGCGATCAACAATTGGCCGTTATTGCCCCCGCCGTCACGGCTTCCGAGATTGAGACTCCTCCAAGAGCGACTCTATTGTGGTCAAGCAAATGCGATTGAGAAGAAGACTGCATCGCGCCAGCCAGCGGGACTCGGCGACAGGTTGCAGCTTGAAGTTATGCCTCAACCTCCTCCTCCTCCTCAGAATCCTCCTCCAGCAAAAAGCCGCGCAGGTGCTCGCGCATCGCGGCGCGGGTCACAACAGTTCGCCGGCCGCCGTCCGCCGCGCCAGTTTCTGGAGCCACTTGGGCAGCAGTGTTATCGGATGCTGTCGCTGGTAGCGCCGTACCAGCGATGGACAGACGAACAGAGGAAGCAAGCGCGCTGGACCTGCCAGCAGTGAGCTCTCGACACAGCACGTCCAAGGTTGGAGTCGGCAGTACCTGTGTGAGCTCCGCTGCCCTGCGTTGTAGCACCGTCAGCCTGGCGGATGTCGGCGTGGCCGCGGCCACTTCGTCGCTGCCCTGAGCATCCTTCAGGACGAGCAGGCACGGGTGGCAGAAGCAGCGCAGCAGCGCCTCCGTGGGACGGTTGAGGGCGGCCACGGAGCTGCATGCGGCAGCGCCCGTGCGCGCTCCGGGTGCGTCGGTGGCGCTTGCAGCCCGACCTTCAGCCGCCGCCGCTCCATCTGCAGCGGACAGCACAGCGGGGGCCGCGTCACCACCGATCAGCCCCATCCGAACGACAGCATCCCGAGCGATGCGCCCGCAAAGGCTGCCCGGCGCAGGCAGCAACGCGCCGCAGAGGGCGCACCAGGGCGTGTCCCGCGCTGCGGCATACGCGCTCTCAAAGGCTTCGGGGGTGCCGGAGCCTGGCCGGCTGAAAAAAAGGTCCTGGTCTGTCGGCAGCCGCGGCGTGTTGGCCGGCGGCTCGACCTTGCGGATGGTCCGCACCACGTTGTGCACCGTGTTTACGAAGGTCGCCTGCAGGTTCGTGACCAGCGCATCGGCGGCCGCCGCGATGGCCGCGCGCGGCGGGGCCATCGTCGCCAGCTCGGGCACGAACACCGTGGGGATGCCCGCATACCGGCACAGCAGCGCCACCTCCTTCGCTTCGACTTCCAGCAGGGGCTTGAAGATCGCCACCCCGCCGCGAGCCGCCTCTGGCACGGGGGACGCCACGAAGTCTCTGCGGTCGTAGCTCTTCTCGGGCGGCAGCGCGTCATACCAGGGGAACGGCACCCTCAGCGTGGAGGGGAGTGACGCATCGACAGTCACCACAGACATTCCAGAGCAAGCGCCGCCTGCTTCCGTCGTTGGCGCTGTGGCTGCATCTGGTGACCCCGCAGCGCCAGAGTCGGGACAGACCCTGACTTCGGCCGGCGGTGCAGAAACAGCCCGCGGGGCGGCAAAGCGCACGTCCACGGGGCCGGCCAGGAGCGGCAGGCTGTAGCCCGCCCCCTCGCAGGTGCCGGTCAGCAACTTGACGGCTGCACGGTCGGTGGTGTCGCAGAGCGCCAGGTGGGAGAACCCCAGAGACGCAGCGGCAAGCACAAGCGTGCGCTCCAGCAGCGCCTGGTACAGGCGGACTCGTGAGTCCAGCGTCTTCGCGGCGGACAACAGCGCCAGCATGCGCTGCCTCGCCTGCACCGTGCGGGGCTCTTCCCGCAGCCGCGCCAGCTGTAGCTCCAGCTGCACGATAGCGTGAGTGACGGCAGCTTCGGACACGGTCGGGCTTTGATACTGCGGCCGCAAGGGGCCAGGTGCGCATACCGACGCTCCGCCGACAACGACAGCAAGAACTTCAGCGGGTGCGCACTCCTCCAGGAAAAGTGACTCCGGGAATACCACGACAGTGGAGAGACCCTGCAACGCGCACATTCGCACAATGCTTGCTCTTGCATCCGAAAAGCAGCCAGGATCATGCGGGTGTGCAAAAAAAGGCAGCAACGACGACATGTCCACATGAGCGGCAGCGAGGCTGAGAAAGGCTCGTCGCCTTCTGCCGCAGTCCAGGTCTTTGACTGCAATATGCAGCGCTGCACTGGAAGCTGCGCCTCCTGAAACGGCCAGCAGCACGTTGAAACCGGCCCCAGCAGATGATGTCAGTCCTCGATGCAGCCTGTGCTGGGTCTGCGCTTGCAAGCAAACCCGACAGTTGGCTTGGCCTCGCACCCGGCACACTGCGATTGCTTCCTTGCATTTCTCGCACGTAAGCGGTGCCGAGACGGCGCGCAGTTCGTCAGGTTCAGGACCTCCAGCACCGCAGCTGGGTCCATCGCCACTGTCATCGATGCCCGTCGTGGTTGAGCGTGGTGCCGATGGCCCGCCGCGGCGGCCATCGAAACGAGCAAGCAGCGCCATCTCGGTAAAGCACAGTGGCAGGATATATGCACGCGAAGCTAGACCGCCCACGTCAAATTTCAATCCATTCTGACCACGAAAGTGACACGAAATCTCGCGTCTGTCTCGGGAATCGCATCATTCGCATATTCGCATGATTCCCAGCCACGAATGTGTTGTGTCGCGGCCCCTGCGAATGGTTTGCAGCTGTCGTGTGGATGACACCGGTGCGAATGCAGGCCGCCGTGGAGAGCGCGCTGTTACCATACCTATGCTTGACGGGGTTGGATTACCGCCGCTGCAAGTTCTGTAGCGTCCACTCGCAGACGCGGTCGGCATGAACTGCGTCCGGCGTGAATCGTTGTGCGCGCGCCATGCGGGTCCGACGAGTCATCGCAGCAACGGCATCTCTGGTAGCCAAGACTCTCGGAGGCAGTGCACTGTCACCTCCTGAGTCACCGGCGATGCCAATTCGGGCTTGCACACTCGCGATCAAGGCTTCCACCGAGCGCCAGGAGTTGGGTCTCGTAGACCCAACAGCTCCGAGATGACAACTTGGTTCATCTTTCAATGACAGTGGGATGGTGCTTGCTCCCATAGGCTGCAATGCCTGCAGTGCAGTTGTGCACGTTGAAGCGGAATACGTGCAGCTGTGCACGCTTCACGTCTGCAGCGCCTCGCAGGCTCGCGAGGAGGGTGACACAAGGGACCGGCGTTGTTTTGCGTCGCATGTGCATCACTTCACGAACGCATGTTGACTCCGTCGAAATGTCAACTGCACAAGCTTGCTGAGGCGAGCCGTGCTTCACAGAATAGTCGATGCACTGACGCTCTTGTGTACTTTACGTCGTGAATTCGAATTCCCATGGGCCATAGGGGCCATCGGTTGGTCCACGCGGTACCTCTCTTCCAAGCGACTGACCCTGCAGCTATCGCATGGAAACCCGATAGGTTACCGCCCCACCGATGGGGTCTGTCCTTGCTGCACCGGGCTGCTCCACATGGGTTCATGCCCAGTGGCAGCCGCAGCAGCAGCATGCAGCCGGCCTGCTGACCCCGCCGCTGACGCGGGAGAGAGTCCTGCCGTCTCGTCTCCCCACACGACCTCCTCGCTCAGGTACGCGCTCGTGGTGTCACCGTACGCCGCCGCGCCGAGCGGGTCGGAGGCAAGCCGCTGTCTATCGTGGGCCGACTGTGCATGCGCTGCAGACCCCGTCGGCCACGATGACGAGGCGCGCTGAGGCTGTTGAGAGTGTTGCGACGACGCAGCAGCACCGCCGCCTGCATTCAGCAGCGGAGAGCCGTCTGCCCTTCCCGCCGAGCTGCCGCCAACAGCCGGAGCAGCAGCGCCGGAGGACGTCGGTGAAAAGTGGGCAGCAGACGGCGTCGACCCGGCTGCCGCAGCCGCCGCCGCCCGAGCTCTCCGCGTCTCCTGCCGCCTCGCAGCCCACGGCGCCGCCTCGGGCTCCTCCGGCACCTCCAGCGCCCAGATCTCAGTGCACGTGCGGGACCAGCCGCCTTTGTCGCCTGCTGCACCGGCGCTCCCCGCAGCGTCCGCCCCGTTCAGGCCCCCGCCGCCTGTGCGGCGCCGGACGTCGGAGTCGTGCCCGTCGCTGGCCGCGCTTCCACCGGTCAGCCGCGCGCTGGCGTCTGGGTTCTCATCGTCAGCGCTGCCGCCGCGCCCATCGCCCCGGTGGCCAGCCGCCCCACTGCTGCTGCTGCTGCCGCCGCCGCCTGCGCCGCTGCCTGCGCTCTTCCCGCCTGGCCCGTCGCCCGCCACGCCCGGCCCCCCGATCAGGCGGTCAAAGCACGCGCTGCGGCGCTTGATGTCCTCCGGCAGCGCGGGCGTGTTCATGAGGTAGTACACAGCGAAGAGGGTGATGAAGATGCCGAGCGGGAAGACCACCTGGCGCGTGACCGACTTGCTCAGGCTGGACCACTCGTCGAAGACCACCAGGCCGCCCACCACGCACGTGAGCGTCCAGGAGGCCTGGAAGGTGGGCAGCACGTACAGGCTCTGGAAGCGCGACACGCCCTCGTTCATGAAGTGGATCTGGCCCACCACCGCACCCGCCAGCGTGATTATGATGATGTACGTGGCGGGCGTGGTGAAGGTGGCCGTGTTGCCCGTGATGGTGATGGCGATGAGCTCCCCGATGAACTTGCCCAGCAGCACCACCTGCGCGCCGATCACGCCGGAGAGCATGCCGTACGCAACGCGGTGGAAGCGGCCCCAGCGCTGGTCCCACGCCTTGCGTCCGTCCTCCGTGTAGTAGTCCCCCAGCATCGGCTTGGGCGGCAGGTCGAAGCGGCCTTCGACGTACGAGATGGCGCCGTACAGCGCGAGCGCCACGCCGATCGCCAGCAGCACGTAGATCGCAAAGCCCAGGGTGGCGAAGCGACCGAGCAGCTCCGGCAGCGCGTAGTGCCCGTCAGTGTGAGGCCCATACACCACCGCCAGCACTACACCGAGGATGATGAGCGCAGTGGCGATCCAGTGCCTAACGGACAGCCGCTCGCCGAGAATCAGAGGCGCCCACACGACCTGGGCGACGAGGGTTAGGCAGCCCAGCGTCGCTACCACGCTCTGCGGCGCCAGCGTCAGCGCCACGAAGTCCGCCACGCTGCCTGTGAGAATGAATGACATCCCGACCCACCACAACGGGCGCGCAGTGTACGGCCGCTGTGCAGCTTGGGGCAGGAGCGCCTCGTCGTTGTGCGAACGCTTTTGCAAAATGGTGCCGAGGTTGGAGATGAACTGCGCAAGAATGGCGACAACCACGCCCAGTGTCCAGAGTACATCAGCCTTGCTGACATTGGTCACGCGTGCCTGCAGGCTGGCGAGCTCCATCGTTGCGGGCATGGCCGGGAGGCGGAGCCCGTGGGCCAGAGACGGGCCCAAAGGCGGTTCCAAAACCAGCCGCCGCTCGCTGCGCTGCGGTGTTTCAACCAAGCAGCCAGCACGAAACCATACTTTTGGTGTGGTACATTCCCGCGTCCTTCGTGCGAACTATTGAGACCCCACGGATTTCGTGTTTCACTGCACGAGACGTCACGAAACGTGACGCTGTTGTTCAAAGTCGTGACCAACGTTCACACGGATTAACCCCAAATCTGCGAGGCAACACCTCTCGCGAGTTGATGTATCACACTTACTTTCTTTCATTTCGGCCCTTGTTCTCCGCATTCCGCCCCCAATTTCGCTTCAGAATGGTGCGCGCTATTCCTCCCGCCGCCTGCCCCCGTTCGCCGTCGCGTCAATTGCTGGTGGACGACCCTCCTACCCGCTCGCCTCCATCGTATCACATATCACTTGCATTATACTGTTTTGCTTCGGAGTGCAGGCTGAGAATCTGGCCCCACACGTGGTTGCAGCGCTCGCGCGCCAAATTCGCGCCTTGGCCATGACGCCGCCGGACGGCGTCACTCTTGTTCCATCGGAAGCCCTGCACGAAATTTACGCTGATATTGACGGCCCTGGTGAGTTACTGACTTGAGCGACGGGCCGCTGCGCGGAGCTAACGCGACAACAATGGAAAGAGAAGATTGGTGTTCGCGCGACTCGTCCGTACCGTCGTTGCAGCTGACACGCCCTACGAGGGAGGAGTTTTCAGGGTCAAGCTCGCTCTCGGCAACGAGTACCCGGCTGGTCCACCCAAAGGTGTGTCATTGCGAGCAGGATGAGCGCGCTCTGGTACCGTGCCCAATGGCGCCAGCTGCCGTCCTGGGCGGTTATCAACTGCTCGTGCGGGGGTGATTGCGGACGATTACCAACGCGGCTGTCTGCCACGGTGCTACTAACGGTCACGACCATCAGCGCGTGGCGGGCTTGCCCGTCGCCACGTCAGTCGCATTTTCTACCTCCACCTCGCCTCGCGACTGACGCGTCCTCGACTGGCTCGCTGCAGGCTACTTCATGACCAAGATCTTCCACCCCAACGTGAGCGACAAGGGCGACATCTGCGTGAACACGCTGAAGAAGGACTGGAAGGCGGACACGACGCTCGCGCACGTGCTGGCGGTGGTGCGCTGCCTGCTGATCGTGCCCTTCCCAGAGTCCTCGCTGAACGACGAGGCGGGCAAGATGTTCATGGAGTCGTACGAGGAATACTGCCGCAAGGCGCGCCTTGTCACCAGCGTGCACGCCCTGAAAGCGGCGGCCGGGCCGTCTGCTGCTGCCGCTGCTGGGGCCGGGGCAGCGCCCGCCGCTGCGGGGGCGGGTGGGGACTCATCTGCGTCGTCCGCCTCGAGCAGCGCTGCCGTGGGCGGGCCAGAGGGAGCGGTGGGATCGAGCAGCGGCGCTGGGGATGCCGGCTCGGGCGCCGCCGCCGCATCGTCATCGTCATCCAGCGCAGCAGGCCCCGCGGCTCTTGCGAGCAGGGCCGGGTCGGGAGCTGATGCGATCAAGAGCGGCAAGGTGAACGTGGCTGGCCCCGCTGCAGCACCAGGCGGCGCGGCAGAGAAGCGGCCCCGCGACGCGGTGCCCGGCTCTACGTCCGCGTCCGCGACCGCTGCTGCAGCGGCCATGGGCGTGAAGAAGAAGTCCATGAAGCGCCTGTGAGCTGTGAGCGGAGGCTTTGAGCGCCTGTGAGCTCATGAGGCCTCAAGACAGAGCCCATGAAGCGGCTGTGAGCTCGAGCTGCAGCTGAGCCCGCTGCCGCTATGTGCCGTCAGCTCTCGCGATCGCACCGCTCGCAGCCCGAGGGAACGTCTGCTTGGCGTTGGCCCCGCGTTCGTGACCCTCTGGCTGCGCGGTTGCTTCAGGTGATGACCATTTTAAATTATCAACTCCTGCGAGGATGAAGACTGTCGTTCTCGCGGTACGAATGCGTCGTCGTGACAACGTTGTCGGATATGGTCAACGCATCCAGCGAACCGGTCTTCGCGATGTATGTATGCGGACGCGCAGGCAAATAGTCCTGCCGCTCGCGACCGTGCAGGCGCGGTCGACGATTCCAAAAGCATCGCGCAGACGTAGGGGCAGGGCAATCTTCAAAACCACGGCAGGTACCCCGGCATCTGAGTACAAGAACAGCTCTCAGCTCATGCAGCAGACGCCACGATCGGCGGCGCGGAGAAGTGGCCAAGGGCGCGGGGGGACGGTGTGGGGACGTCAAGACAGCGCCATGGTGCTGACAAGCTGCTGAGCTGCGAACGCCGGCCGATACATTACACCGAGTCGTGCTGCACGCAGCCGCTTCCTTGCCAAAGGGTTGCACAAGTGAGCCGCGATGGTGCGATAGCCCAGCCTGTGACGACAGGCAAAGTGGAGCCTCCTGCCCCGAGACACATCCCTCGCTTGTGAGATGAGCGCCGGGTGGTCATCATGTTGCGACTGCGACAGCCTGCGGAGGCGCTGCTGCTGTCGGCTCTGCTGGCTCTGCTGCCGGCTCTGCTGCGGGCGCTGAGCCCACGGGCGACTTAGCCTCGGGGTGGGTACCCTCGAGCTCGCGCCTGCGCCGCACGAGCAGCACAGCGGCGAGGGTGACGAACGCGGTGCCGAGGGTGACGCCGAGGCTCACGCCGAGGATGATGGGCAGCCTGTCTCGCTTGCTGGTGTCCTCCAGCCCCGTAGCGGCGTAGGTGGCGTTGGAGATGACCTCCTGGTACCCCGCGACAGCGCCCACGTCGAACAGCGGCAGGCTGTTCCAGTCGGACAGACCCGTCAGGTTGCTGGACGCCGTCCACGTGAGCGCCGTCAGCGCGAAGACCGCGTTCTTGACGTCGGGCGCCAGGCTCACGGCGACGGACAGGGCCTGCGCCACGAGGTCCACCGCGTTCACGTTGGCGGGAGCCTTCAGCGCCGCGGGCGAGGTGGCCTTGATGAAGAGCTTGAAGCGCGCGCCGAAGCCCGTGGACACGAACGCGACGGTGCCGGCCACCGCTGCTGCGAGATTGCGAGCCGCCTCCGCCGCCGCCGTTGCGACAGGCGGGGCCCCGGCACCGACGGCTGCAGGCTGCGCGGCCGACAGGCGGCGGGCGGCCGTTGCGTTGAGGGTGCTGGTCAGCGCGCCGCACGCGGAGGCGCCGATGGTGTTGACGGGGTAGGAGGGCGGCACGTCGTACGAGATCGCCTCCCCGGAGGCGTACGTGGTGAAGCTCGTCTGCAGGCGGGGCGGAGGGTGACGGGGCGGTGCGGGATGCAAAACAAGTTTGAGATGGGGCAAGGCCAGGGCGCAGGACATCCCACGGCGTACATCGGCGTGTGCGTGGCGGCGTGCGGTACGGGCGTACGCCCCGCACTACCCCTGTCCCCCGGCCCTCACACCCCGGGGGGCACCCGCACGCACCAGGATGGTGTCCTCCACATCCACGTCGCCGATGCGCGCAAAGTCGCACTTGAGGCCCACGAACAGGTTGGTCAGGTCCTCCTCGCCGTACGCGTTCACGTCCACCGTGTTGGGCACGGACACGGCCGCCTCCACCTCGACGTTGGGCACGGTGGCGGGCGAGGCGGAGGGCGTGCGACTCTCTTCGACGGAGGCGGAGGGCGTGCGGCTTGCGGTGTGACGCTGCCGGAGGGCGTGCCGCTCTCGCCGCCGCTCGGGCTGGGCGTGGAGGACTCCATGGAGGAGGGGGAGACGGAGGCGCTCTGCAGAGGAGGTGTGTGTGTGTGTGTGTGTGTGTGTGTGCGTGGGGGTAGCCAGGAGTTGCATGGCGGCACGGTCAAGAGAGTGACGCGCGGCCGTGTGCGTTGCTGCGGCTGCCAGGAGCGGGGGCCGCCACACCCAGCATTAGCAGCGGCGTGCCCACGCGGCCTCACCTCGCTGCCTGTGGGGGTGATGCTCGGGCTCACTGAGGAGCTGACCGACGCGGAGGCCGTGCGAGAGGGGCTCTGCAGACAGACAGGCAGGCAGGCGGAGGGTAGCGGGGCGGCGGGGTGGGGGCTCGACGCAAGTCTTTTGGGGCGCGTCCAGTGTGCAGGACCCAGCCCTCGCGCAACGCCGCGCTGCCAGCACCGGCTAGCCCGGGTTCGCACACGGGCCGTCAGCACTCGCGCAAGCGCACGCACGCCAGCTGCCCGCCGGTGCCCACCCGCAGGCCCGCAGGCGCTCACCGTGGAGAGCGAGACGGTGCGGCTGGGGGAGCGCGAGCCGCTCGCGGAACGCGAGGCCGAGGCAGACGCCGTGGCGGTCTCGCTGGAGGTGGCGGAGGAGGTTGCGGTGGCCGAGGAGGTCGCGCTGGCGCTGGCGCTCTCCGAGCTCGTCGCGCTGCCCGAGGCGGTCTCGGAGGAGGTGGCGCTGCCGCTCGCGCTGGGCGAGGGCGCCACGGAGCGCGAGGAACTGACGCTCGCCGTCACGCTGCCGCTCTCGCTGGCGCTGGCGGACGTGGACGCGGTCAGGCTGGGGGAGAGGGAGGGGCTGTAGGAGGGGGACTCGGCGCTCGCGGAGGGCGACGCAGTCTCCGAGGCTGTGGGCGACTCCGAGGCGGTGGCGCTCGGGCTCACGGGCGACACGGAGGCGCTAGGCGACTCTGAGGGCGTGGAGAAGTCGGGCGACGCGCTCTCGCTCGCCGTGACGGACGAGCTGGCCGTCGCGCTGCCCGTGGCCGACTCGGACCCCGTCGCCGTCACACTGCCGCTCTTGCTGGCCGTCGCGGAGCCGGAACCCGTCCCAGACGCTGTGCCAGACGGAGAGTCAGACGCCGTGGCGGAGCCGCTGCCCGACCCCGTCGCCGAGGGGGACGCTGAGCGCGACACGCTGGTGCTGGGGCTGACTGTGCGTGAGACGGACGCGGAGGCGGAGGGGGACTTGGAGGCGGTGGAGCTGCCGGTGACCGACTTGGTCTCTGACGAGGTGATGCTGGTGGTGGGGGTCTCAGAGGAGGTAGCCGTCGCGCTGGCGGTGGCGCTCTCCGAGGAGGTCACGCTGCAGCAAGGGGCGAGGCGCGGGGAGGGGAGGATAGGGGTGGGATGGGCAGGGGGGCGGAGGGAGCGGGGTGGTTTCCAGAGGTGATGCGTGATAGCGCGGTCTAGAGCGACGGGCGCCCGACACCGCAGGCCGCACAGGCCGCACGGAGCTCGGCAAGCAGCCGCACAGGTGACCTGCCGGCTCTGTGCGAGCTCCTTCGCCGGTGCATGCGCCCTCTCTGTCCCTCTCCCTGCCTTTCTTCCTCTGTCCGTATGTCTGTCTGTCTCACCTGGGTGTCTCGGAGGCGGACACGGAGGAGCTGGCCGTCACGGACGGGGACACGCTTGGCCTGCAGGGACGGGTTAGGGAGGGCGAGGGAGAGGGCGACAGCAGGGGGACAGCAGGGGGACATAATATTGATTCGGAGGGCGATGGTAGCACGGTGCAGTCCAGAGTAGCCACAGCACGCGCGCCCTGCGGCAACGGCACGGCGCAATCCCCGTGCAGCTGTCCGAAGCGCCACAGGGGCCCCGCTGCGCCTGGCAGCAGAGGGAGGGGCGGGTGGCGGCCGAAGGGTGCAGCCGCGCATCGCCCCCGCGCACGCCCCGGCGACGCTGCGGAGCGCGAGCGAGCGTGAGGGCGGAGCGTGCTGCCCGCCGCTGGGCTTGACGGCTGCTCCGGCGCGGACTCACGAGACGGTCGTGGTGCGGGACACCGTCGGCGTTTTGGTCAGGGAGGGGGACGCAGGAAACAGCGCCCCGCCGCACTGCACGATGTTCGGCTCTTCTTGGCAGAGGGCGAAGGCGACGCCGCGCGTGTTGATGGGCCTGAAGGGGGCGACCGAGCCCACGTTTGCGGGCCCCTTCCACGCCTGCATCTCGGCTGGCTCTGGGTAGCGGCCGATGGGGCACCCCGCGTCGTTGGGATCAGCGATGTTTGACGCGTGCGTCACCGCGCTCGTCCACACATCGACGCGGTTGGAGAGCGTCTGCAACGGGCGGGGCGGACAGAGCAGAGCAGACCACCGAAGATATGCGTGTGCGCGCCGCGCACGCGCGCGCCCAGAGAGCGCAGCCGCGCTGCCACGTACCTGGTAGTACGGCTCCGCTGTGGCGGTGGGCATCGCCGTGGACGTCGGATTGAGCGCTCCCGTCAGCTGGTTCGTGTAGCTGCGTGTCTGCTGCGTGGCGAGCCAGTACTTGGTGCCGGCGGTGAGATTCAACGCGCGCGCTGAGCCGGCGGTGAGGCTGGCGCTCTCGGTGTCGTAGGCGAACACGGGCAGCTCCTGCGGGGGCGGAGGGGACGAGAACCGCAAACGCTCACCCGCTGAGTCATTTCGCGCGGCGGGAACGCGCAAAACTGCAGCGCACCCGGAGCCGGCATCCGCGTTCCCGGGAGGAATAACGCACCCAGTTGGAAGTACCCGTGCCCATCTGCATTGGCCTGTTGAGCAGTTTGTTGGACTCGAAGAAGCCCGCGAAAAACGGGGTGGCGGCGGGCTTATTTCCAGCGTCGGCGTAGATGCCCACACCCACCCCGCGCACGCGGCTATACGTGGGCCCCTCTGACAAGCTGAAAAGAAGCCACTTCGCGGCTCCGCTAACAGTGGGCGTGAAAGGTGTTGCAAAGTAAGTGCACCCAGTCCTGCAAGAGCAGCATTGTCCTCATCGCGGAGCACACTGAAACAACCGCGGCATTCGGTTTCCGCGCATGCGAAAACAATGTAGCAAGCCTTGAATAAAAAGAAGCCACACGGTGTGCAAAGCCACGCACCTCCAAAATGTATAATTCGGGGTGAAGTAACTGCCGGCCATTCTGTCGGAGACGAAAAGGTCGGTCGCGGCTGCTGTCGGCGGCTGCATAATTAGCAGCGCCGCCGCAGCAACGGCGGCGATGCCCCACGGTGCCCGGTAGCCCATTGTGGTGGGTCAGAGGTGTTGTGCCGCGGGGTTCTAAGCAGTGTACCGGTACCTCGTTCGATTGTGGCGTTCGAATGGGGAGTCCGTGCCGGAGGTTGGGCCCAGCGCAAATTGAGCCGCCTGCGTTGGCAGCACGTGTACGGATTGTCGAGGGGCCATCCGTGAGGGTTGTGAAATGCTGCGGGGGATGCGCTTGTTTCAAGTTACTTTTGAAAACCATGCTCACGGAGAATCTGGACAGAGATCAAACTAGTGAAGTTCAAGTCCACTGGAGCTCCAAGTGTTCAAGTCAAGTGTTCAAGTGTTCAATTGTTGGAGTCGGCCGGAGCGAACCATTTTTCAAGTGTTCAATTGTTGGAGTCGGCCGGAGCGAACCATTTTTCACCCGATCATTACCGCGGTGCTACTAGTACGGCAATAGCCGTCTTCGAATCGCGGGAAGGACTCAGACAGCGTCGCATGTGTACCAGTAGTTGTGTTGGGTGTTGGGTGTGAGCCCAACGCCGTCACCGGCGGCTGGACGGCTGGACCACGACCGTCGGCAATGCGCTCGTAACGCATATCAAATCGACAGCTGCACGGTAGGTCTGGTGCGCTACCATCGTCCCCGACTCCGAGTCGGAACGCAACACAGGAAGACGCGAGCCGTGGAACGACAATACCATACCGTACCGGTATAGTAGCTGTCATCCGATTGAGTCCGACCGAGTCGGACGCAGCCGCCGGCGCGAACACCGTGACAGTGAAACAGCAAATTCGTGATGAGCTGCTGACGTTGCCAGAGCTCATCGTCTTCCATAATATGTCTGGGAGCTCTCAAGTACCACCCAGCGTAACGGGTGCCTACCACTATCCTGCACACAGAGCTGTTTCAAGTTGGTGCTGCCAGTGGAGACTGGAGACTGCGCTCAACGGCGATGACTGGTGTTCAAGCACGGCGTTGGCCGGACTCGTGCCACGAGCAGCAGGAGCGCGAACCAAGGCGGCACACTGTGCATCCACAACGGTACATCCTGCGTACGCCGGCATCCGAGTCGGACACGCTCGTGATTGCCCCGGGCCTGTCGCATAGTGCTCCTAGCTTCGCGCGATGCCATTTATGGAACCTCAAGTTTGATTGTGACGCAATGCTACGCGGAACCGTCACGGCGGTACGGTCATGTTGCGGCGCCGCGGCGTATTAGCAACTCCAGCAGCCGAGACGCGTCTGGAACGTGGGGTGGTCGGGTTGTCGAACGGCTGGCGGAAGACCATGAGCCGTGCGGCACCGCAGGCTGTCAGTGAATGTAGCCTCGAGTTACTCAACAGCACAAGCGGATTGCGACAAACACCTCAACAAACTTGATCGCGACGCTGCCTAATGCTGTGTGTCATGCAGGACTAGTACTGCTCGTTTTGCTCACCAGGCGTGGAATTGTGTTTGTGTTAAGTTGGACATCCGCCAGGCCCAGACTCAGAGCTGCCAGTGGCGGAGTTGCGCCGACATCCATGTCAACAATTGTCGACTCGCAACTGTGTGAACTTATCAGAGTCACCTGATTATAACGCGTGCGGATAATCCGCAGCGGATTAGCCCCCTTGAACCTTTGAATGCTCTGCGCAAATTTTGCACATATCCAAAAGCTTAGGTATCATGATGTACATTCCCCACTCGTATAAGCTCTTCTGCAGCCCTCGCATACCGGGTACACCCGTGGCCTCGTTCGACCTCGAGATAGAATTTCGAAAGAAACGCAAGCTCAAGCATCGCAAACGCTTCAGCGTGGTGCGCCCCGGTCACACGGCAGGACTGGGGTGCCGACTGCAAAGCGCCAGGCGCTTTAAGCGCCTTCACATCCAGCGTCTAGTTTCAAGCCAACTTTGCTTCCCGAAGAGCTGCCTACGCGTGTCACATCGCCCTTGCAAAAACGCAAAAACAGTACCGGATGAGAAACTGCTGCAAGACGCAGCAGTGCACAACAGGTTCGAAGCCGAGAGACCAGGGTGCTCAACTGGGGCGGTGGCGCAACGCGAGACCAACGGCTCAGCCCGGCTGCTCGGGTGGCCTGCCTCACGACGCATTCCTGCCATGGGCCCAGTCGAGCTACGGGTCCTGCCTGCCGGTGAATGACACAGCCTTAGCGCGTGCAAGAGAGCGGAGGGCGAACAAGGCATTCAGATCGTCAGCGCTGTTGATGGCGGATATGCAACGGACAGCCAACGTGGATATGCAACGGACAGCCAACGTGCCTCGGTCTACGCGACGGGCACCACGCCCAGAAGCATCGTACAACTTCCCATATGAAACACTCAAGAGATGCATTCCAGCGAACTGCAGTCGACATAATGCCTCCTGCACGTCCGCGCAAAGAGGGCCCATCGCTGTACGTGTCACTCAAAGCGCGGCATCGGAGCTGCTCACACCGGATCTGCCCTTTGGGTCAGCCTGCAGAGTGCGCATGCTGAGGTGACGGCTGAACGACTGCAGACGCCCAGGCTCCTCAACGTGTCGTCCTGTCACAGCCGTCCGTTCCCCGGTCGTGCAACCATTCGCGAGACGAGGTTCCAGCCGTGCGGAGGGCAGAGACAGCAAGTCGCGGGCACTCACGTCCCGCAGGCGAAGGCTCGATGCCACGGGCCCGCCGATCCCACGATGGCGACCACCAGCAGCCAATGCAGAGAGTGCATCGTCCTCGCTGCCATCGACGCGGGCTGCACTGGCAGCATGCCAGCCAGGTGCTCCTGCTGCATCAGCCGGCTCTTCTGCCTCCTCAGCGATCGGCCGCACGACCCGGGCGCGCACGGGAGTGCGGCGCGCAGCAATCGCCGCAAGACGCTCGGCGGAACTGCCCGCGTCCAGCCGTGCGGCAGCGGCGGGACCGGGAGTGTGGCCGCCTCGAGCGCCGGGCTCCGCGCCTGACACTTCGGCTGCCAGCAGGTTGCGTTGAGACCAGCCGGACTGCACCCGAGGCGCTGCAGCGGGAGCAGCGGTGGCGACGCTCGCGAGCGCAGCAGCCTTGAACAGCTTAATGCTGGCCGCGCGCTTGACAACCGAGTGCGGGCCTCCGGGCGATGGCTCTGAAGTGGCTGCCGCACTGCTACCGGCCCCGCCACGCCGGGTTGAAGCAGGAGAAGTCGCGGAAGCCCCGGTGAGTGGCCCCACGCGAACGCTGACACCCAGTCCGGCTGCACCGGAAGGCGATACATTCGCAGCGGCGCCCGCAGCTGTGCTTGCGAACGGCACTCGAGGTGTGCGAGTCCGCGCGCTCGCTGGAACTTCTGGCGCAGGTCCCTCAGCGGCGACTGGGGCGTGGGGAAGGGGTGCGATGCCAGCCATTCCGGATTGCGCGTCGGCAGAGGCGAGTGCGGTGGTCGCTAGCAAAGCGCTGCGGCTCCGCACAGTCCGCAAGGGCGCGTCGGAGGTTGGGGCGCGTGGCAAGGAGGAACACTCCTTCAATGCAAGCGGTGGCTGGCTGAGTGGCGGCGACGGCAGCGGCGGAAGATCTTGTCCGTCTGTCAATGATGGAGGCTCCTCGCAATGCCCAGCAGGAGCGACCAAGGGGTTACTGGTGGGTGCTGCGCAGTCATTCCACGCGTCTCGAGGCGCGGCATCACGCGGGACATCCGCTGAAGCGGGCGGATCGGCAACGGTGGCTGGCGCGGAGGTTGCGATCGTTCCCACCGTCTCCACTGCTTGCGGCGACGGCTGCGTCGGCGATGCGGGGGCTGCAGCGCCTTCGCCGCCGTGGCTTGGCTCGTCGGGCGCCACGCCAACGCGGGCTCGGGAGGGCGAACGGAGCAGGTACGCGCCACCAGCGGAGCGGCCGTTGCGCGCGCCCCGGGCCGCCCGCCCTGGCGGTGGCGTTGATTGCTCCAGGCCGCCGTCGCTGCCAGCACCCGCCTCCACAGGAAGCGCGGAGAGAAGGGCAGGCTCCCTTGCTTGCGACGATGCCTTGCGAAGCCGCGCCTGCCGCCGCTGGTGCAACACGGCAGCCAGGACCGAGGCCACCAGCAAGAGTCCGGCACCGCCCGCAGCGCCGCCGATGGCGTCTGTGGGCGCACCCGCGCTGGAGTCCCGACCTGACAGGTTACCGCCCCCGGCGTTGGCAGGGGAGGCGGCGAGCTGCGTAGGCGGGTCCCACACGGCAAGCGGCGCGGTATCCGCGGGACAGGCACCGAGTATTGTTGTATCAGCTCCCCGTGCGGCAAGCTCGCACGCGTGCACCACAGCTGCCCTCACAAGCAGCGCGATCTCGCGCGCAACCGCAACCCCGGCAGGCGACTGCAGCAGGGCGAGCAGCCCTGCGCTGACTGCCGTCCCTCCCGCAGATGCCCCATCCATTGGCAGCGCCAGGCGCCAAGCCACGCTGGAGGCTGAAGCGTCAGACGAGCGCGCTCCCGCCGCCGTCACTGGCTCAGACATCAGGACATCGGAGGCGCTCACGTTGCGCAGCCACGCCGAGGCAGCGAGGGACAGCGTCACGTTGCCGTCAGCCACGAGCTCGTCGATGCTGCGCTGCAGCGCCAGTGAAATGTTGGCCCGCAGCTGCTGCCGCGTGGCCATCACAGCGAGGAGGGAGGACGAGTCTGCACTGGCGTTGCCGTCGGTGGCAGCTGCGCCAAGAGATAGGCTGGAGACTGACGTGGACAGCACGGTGGTGAAGGACACGAAGGGGAAGGAGGCGTTGCTGGCCTGGGGGCACGGCTGCACGTTGCAGGCGCTGGTCTGTCGCAGCGCACTCGAAGTGTTGCACAGGGCCTGGGCGGCCAGAATCCAGGCCGGGCCCACGAACGTGCGCGCCTCAACCTTGCGCCCAACGCCACAAGAGGCGCTGCAGCCATCCAGACCGGCACCGGGAGACTCGTCCGTGGCAGGCACCCACGCCGAGAAGGTGCACTGAGACAGCTGCGTGAGCGGCGAGTTGGAGGGCGATGCCGTCGCTGACGGCGTGAATGAGGCTGAAGAGGAGGCGCTGGCACTGCGACTGCTCGTCAACGACCGTGTAGCAGTGCTGGTCGCAGTGGGGGAGCATGTTGCGGAGTGCGTGGCTGTGCCAGAGCTTGACTTGGAGACACTTGCGGTTGCGGAGGTAGTCGGCGAGCCGCTGGGGGTGGCGGACTGCAGGGAACGGTGTATCACAGCAAGCACAATGGCAGCGTTCGCCAGCAAGTCAACACATGCCAGTATTTCGCCGTCAACTCTCGCCAGGACTTACCACCGATGCGGTCTGCGAGCTGCTAGCGCCGAGCGTCCCGGTGTTGCTGCTGCTGGCCGTCACGGAGCCGGTGGCGCTAAGCGTAGAGCTGGCCGTCTGCAGACGCACGATGCAACGACAAGATGACGCGCGAGAGGAATGTAATGAAGCGTGCACAATGCCGCGCACCAAGCCTTTCAGCGCTGAAACCCTGACGCCTGTCTCTCACCGTGGTGATGGAGGAAGTGACGCTGGCAGTCGCTGATACGCTGCCTGAAGCAGTGAGTGAACCGCTCGCGGTCTGCAAAAGAAGCCCGCGAATGATTGAATGCTCAAATACACATTGAGGTGAACACAGCAGGCGGCATTTGTGAACCCAAGGACTGCTGTGCACAGCAACAGGTGACTGGGAAGCCGGCGCCATCAAACAACGCACCAGACTGGCTGACGAGGACGAGGACGAAGACGTCGAGGCCGTGATGGAGGAGGTTGAGGTGATGCTTGCGCTCGCTCCGACACTCTTGCTGACACTGGAGGTGCCGGTCGCGCTGACCGTCTGTGAGCCGCTGAGGCTCGCAGATGGCGTCCCAGTCTCGGTTTCCGTGACCGAAGCGGAAGCGCTGCCAGTCCGCGTGATGGTTGCCGACGCGCTGAGCGACCCAGACGCGCTGGAAGACGCCGTCACGCTGTTGCTGCCCGTGAGGGTGCTGGAGGCGGTCAGCGAGGCGCTAGCGCTCAGAGACGCGGATGCGGTGATCGACCCAGTGCCCGTGACGGAGCCGCTGCCGGTAACGCTACAGCTTCCGCTGGCTGTGCCTGTTGCGGAGACGGAACTCGACGCAGACAGCGTGGAGGAGGCTGTGAGGGAGCTGGAGGGTGACACCGACGCCGTGCTCGAGCTGCTCTGGCTCGCTGTGCCGCTGACGCTCGCGGAACCGGTGGGCGTCTGCGTCCCTGTCACCGTCCCGGTGAGACTGGGCGTCGAGGTGACGGACGCGGACGCGCTGGTGCTTGAGGTGCTCGTCACCGACGCCGTTGCGGTGATGCTGTTGCTTGCGGTACCCGTCGAAGTTACACTGCCCGTGCCGGACGCAGTCACGCTCGACGTACTCGAAACGCTGGGTGTCGGAGTGATGGAAGGCGTGGCGGTGTTCGTGGCTGCAAGACAAGAATTGACGACCGGAGCAGCGGGCTGGGTTATATGGCATTCATTCCACGCGCAGCCCAAAAAAAGACGTCAGACTCGCCCCCGTGCGACAGCCACTCCCCCATGCTCATTGCTCGCGCCCCCCTCAATCCAGTTTCGCACGCCCCCAAACCCGCCCGCAACAGTCGCACCTGTCGGCGTGATGCACATGGGGACGCTCGCACTCCAGCTGCCGCCCGCTTGGCAGGTCATAGGGGTGACGGCCCCTGTCGTGCTGCATGTCATGGTGCAGACCTCGCCTGGCAGAGACTCAGGGCAGGCGCCACCGGCATCGCAGCTGCGCTCGACCAGCAGGTTGTCGAAGATGGCTGTGCCGCTGAGCGCCAGGGTTGGGTTGTCGCTGAAGAGGCCCGCGCTGCCGACAGCCAGCGGCCCGCCTGCGTTGCCGTCTGTCGCACTGCCGAGAGATACCCCGCCGCAGGTGGCCGATAGGGATGTGCCAGATGCCTTGAAGACCACACGCACCGCGGCCGTTGTACTGACGGTGCACACGCCAGCTGTGGCGCTGCCGAGGACTGTCTCCACGCCGGCGTTCACACGAATGAACTGATGACCGCTGCTGCCGACGAGTAGTTTCAGCAGATAGAAGGTGGTGGGCTCAGCAGCAGCCGAGACCTTGAGAGCGAGGCCCATGACAGACGCGGAGCTGCCCGCCTTCACGTCCACAGACACGCTCTGATAGAATGCACTGGTGCCCTGGGAGGCACTCGCCCACAGCGGCTCATTGAGCGCCCAGAGGGTGCGGGAGCCACTGAGCGTCAGCACGCCAGCGTCCATGATGGCCCGGTACTCCATGGCCGGCAGCGCCACCGCACCGCTCGAAGCCACCTTGTATACGCGATAAGTGGGGTACCAGTCGGTGATCTTGCCTGTCCCGCTGGCAAAGTCCAGCGATGCCACGGTGTGCTTGCACAGCGTCGTGTCCGTGCCCGCCGGAGCGGACAGCGCGGGGCACGAGGAATCGCACACCATGGGGCCGATGGCGACCCCGCTGGTGTTGTCCTGCCACTCCCCGACATTGCACTGCAGCGTCGTGGTGGCAGCGGCAGCGCTGCCGCCGCGGATGCGCTTCGTGCCTGCAGCGCACGCCTGCGTGCAGGTGCTGCCCGTCCACGCCGCAGTGCTGCTCAGCGCACCCGCGGCGCCGCAGCCAGAGTACAGTCCGTCCGTCAGCGAGACCGTCGCTGTGTTGACGATGTTGCGCAGGGTGGCGCAGCGGCTCGAGTAGACTGACAGCTCAGAAAACTGAATGTAGTTTTCGCCTGGAACGGAGCAGCCGGTGGTCCAGTCCGCAGGCACCGGCACCGGGCACAGGACGTTGGGGAGCGCGTTGTTGCGCCACCACACGTAGCGCCCGCGCTTCTTCGCGGAGCAGTCGGCGGAGTACCAGGAGTGCGGCGCACCCTTCCACGGGCGTGTCGTCGTGGCGCAGAGGTTGGCAGTCGGCGTTGCGCTGTTGGCCTTAAGCGTGGTTATGTCGCTTGAGACCGCGACGTCGCCGCCCGCATCGCGATTCCCTGCAACAAAACCCCCACAATGGATGGGAAGGGACAAAGTGAGGGCGGTCAAACAGCAGGGAGGGGGTTGGCGCTGCGGGGGCCACGCGCGAGAGTGCGGTTTCTGCTCGGTCGCACGCGCTGGTTGGACAGAACGGTTCACAGCAGGGACACCGGATGCAGCCGCCCGAGACCTGTCACGCAAGGGGCACCAGCGAGAAGTCTCGAGCAAAAGCTGGGGATGCGGTCACTCACAGTACGAGAGGCAGTTGATGAAATGTGGCCGACTCAGCACCGACACCACATCAATGGGCATATCGGTTCCCAGGTCCCAGTACGCCCACATCCACGTCTGCGCGTTGCTAGTGGTGGCGACGAGGTCGTAGACGTCACCATCGGTGGCCATGGCTGCGGTTGTGCCACCGTTATAGGACACCATCTCGCCCGTCTTGCCGGCTGCTACCTCTAGCATTATCACGGGGAAAGTGGGGCTGTAGGCCCATATCTCAATCTCTGCATAGTATAGGGCGGCGCGCAGCGGCCGCGGTCGAGGTGATGTGTTACCAATGCAACCGAAGGTTGCATACACCGTGGCCGCGCTCGCAGTGACCTGTTGTAAATGCAGTCAAAGGCGCAGCCGCGCGAGGGTATCTGGCTGTCGCGTTACGTTCAGCGACTTGGTTTTGGCAGCAAGTCTGACGTCTCACCTGCGTAGTTTATGATGCATCCTGCTGTGGCGCATAATTGAGAGGCGAAGACGTAGCGTCCAAACAGGCCCGTGCACACAAAGTCGCGCGACGAGGTGGTGCTGGCGAAGCCAGCCGGGAAAGAGCACTGCGCGTTGCCCGCCGCTTGCGGGTCATTTGCCGCATTCCCAATCCAAATTCGCACAGTGTCATCTCGGGAAGCACAGCAGTCTTGTCGCGGCCACAGGCGCACCAGGGTCAACGCGCGCTCCTCAATGAGGTCGTACCGCACAAACTGGTTCAAGGAGTACGTGTTAGAGTGAAGGATCGAGGCTTTGTCGCCATCCAGCGACCTGTATGGCCCATTCATGTAGTTTGCCTGACTTCCTCCGCTGACAGAGCACGGGGTTTCGTAAAAGCCTGTCAGGAACGCGGGCGTAAGCCTGTTTTGCACCTGAACCGTTGCGAGCGCGGCGGAGGTCAAGTTTCGCAGGAGAACGGCGCAGAGGCAAAGCCTAGAGCAGCGAGCGCGAGCAAGCCGCTGCATAGTGGGCACCAGCGTCAGCACTGCGCGCCACGCCGTAGCCTCGAGGGCGTCGCTGGCCGGCGGTCGACCGACACGCCCGGCTCGAGTGCTGAAGGGCTGCGGGGTTGGGCGGATTCGCGGCTTGGAAACGGCAGCTCGAACTGTCTGGTAAAATGAAAATGCGTGCTGTTGACTCAGCACCAGGCAAAGCTCCTTGAATTTGAGCATTGCCAGAAGCGCAGCCCCGAGATATTGCACATGGGGATTGAATCTGATTCTGCAAGCGATATCGTGGACGAACAACGCCTATGCTCCCGTGCAGATCTTGCTTGCACGAACATCCAGTGCTTGGCGGTAATGGGCTGTTTTGGAACGGCGAATCCGCCCACAATCCACCGGTTGCAGGCCCCCAGCTTGCAGGGCCGATGACGCCGTTCGCAGGCTGCCGTGATTGTCGCAGCGTGGGCTACAGCCCTTTGAGCGCTCTATGGGCTGAGCGTCGATTTCACAACTTTGCCACACGAACTGATTCGAGGCCCGCGCAATCCTTGTGCTCAGCCCCTCAGCCTCGAGACCCGAGGCGCACACCACGGTTTAGACGGCCTGTGTGATTGTGAAGTTGCTTCAGCGTTCGACACCATGCATACGGAGCTGCGTCAACACGAACATGCAACCCACGCAATCAACTGTCAAACACGCCCCCAAGACTTGGTCGGCACATGCTCGCTGAAAAGCCCTCCGAATGTATACTTCAGCGTCGCGTGCCTGGACCCGCCGATTATGCCAGCGACAAACAGCAGCCGAGCGCGGCGGACTGGAGCAGTGCCTCGAGCATGCGCAGGCGGGCTGCAGCCGCCGCGTCTCCGCCAGCGAGAGTGTGCAGCCGGTATTCGCCAGCGGACACGCGGCCCAGCAGGCGCTGCAAGTCTTGCCCGCAGCGCTGCATGCAGCCACACTCAGAGCCGGCAGCGCCGCTGGCGCCGTCTGAGCCCTGCGCCGGCTGCACCCCGGGCGCGAGCAGCCTGGGAGCGAGGCTGTGCAGCAGCAGCTGCGCCAGCCACACGCCTACGCCCTGGGCAGCCACGGCGCCCGCCAGCGCGAGGGAGGCCGTGCCCGCCTGCTGCAGCACGGTTGTGGTGAAGGCCGCGGCGCGCCCCACCAGCTGCAGGGAGAGGCGCAGGCAGTCCAGCAGGCACAGCAGCGCACACTGGGGGGCCCCTGCGCCGGCAGCGTCCGAGCGGCTGGCGGCGCAGCAGTCGCAGCCGCAGAGTGCCTGCAGCTGCCGCGCCCGCGCATCCGCGCTCGCGCCGCCGCTGCTGCTGCTGCCAGTCGCGGGGCTGGGCAGCGGGCTGTCGGCGACGAAGGCGCGTGCTAGAAGCGCGCTCTGCACTGCGATGCGCAGCAGCCCGTCGACCTCGGCTGGAGCCAGGGCAGGCCCCGGTGCCAGCGTGCGCACCCCGTCGTACCCGCCGCGGCCTCCGCTCGTGCTCACTGCCGATGGCCCCAGCAGCGGCGAGGAGGGCGCAGCGGACCCACTGGCCGCAGGGGTGGCATGTGCTTGGCGCTGCTGGGGCTGTGAGGGCGTGGCTGCACCCGCAGCAGGGGTGAAGGCCTGGGGCGTGGACGCACCCGCCGCAGGGCTTGCCCCCGCGCTGATGTTGGAGACCCCTCCGCCCAGAGCTGCCCGCAAGCGCTCCTGCAGGCTCAGGCCAGCCCGGACGCTCGGGCGCCGGATATGGGGCATGGGGGCCGGCGCTGGGGCCGGCTGCTGCGGCGGCGGCAGAGCGACCGGGGTGGGCACCTCTGGCGGCGCAGCAGCGCTGGGGGCCCCGACGTACGCGGAGCTTGCGTATGCGCCGATGCCCTGCTGCAGCGGAGGCGCAGCGTAGGCCCCTGCGGGAGCGACAGGGCCAGCGCTGGCGCTCGCACTAGCGCCGGCCGCTGCTGGCGCTGTGGCGTCCATGCTGAGCCGTGCGATGGCTGCACGCAAGCAGGCACGCAGCGCCTCGCAGACGAGCCCTCGCGTCGCCGCCACAAGGGCGCGGTGGCTGGCGAGGAGCCCAGCCGCGGGGTGCGCCGCGCTGAGCTTGCCCGCAGCCGCCGCGGGGCTGTGCGGGGTTGCAGAGGACAGGACAGACGCAGCTCCCTCCGTCCCGCGCCTCGAGGTGGCGTCTGCCTCCTCCATGTGCAGGGGCCCTTCTGCGAGGAAGGAGGCGGGCGCAGCGCCGTCGGGCGTGCCGTCGAGGGTTTCAGCGTTTGCTACCACGATGCCCCCGAGGGTGCCGAGGGGCGACAAGTAGCTGAGAGCAGCTGCCCGGCCCTCGCTGGCGGCACCCTCCCCAGTGCTGTCTGACGATGCCGACCGCAGCCGCAGGCCGACCGGCAGCCTGCTAGCAGCCACTGAGCCTCTGGATCCGCTGAGGGCGGCTGCGCTCGTGGCATGCAGGCTCTGCGTGGTCGCTGCGCCGGCCCCGCCACTGCCGTACACGCTAGCCGTCTGCACTACCGGCCGCTCCGTTTCCGCCGTGGCCGCAGCTGCCGTCGGCAGCGACATGGCGCCGCACAGGCTGGCTGCGAGCGGTAGGCACCTGCCGAGGAGGGTTTCCCACGTGCTGGCAGGCGCTGCCGCTGCTGCTGCTACTGCTGCGCCGGCGCTGCTGAGAGCGTCTCGCTCGAGCTCTGCCGCGGCAGCAGCCATGACGCGGTTGCACAGGCCGTGCAGGCGCAGGCGCAGCTCCGCCCGCTCGCTGCAGGCGGAGGCAGGGGCGAGGGCCAGCGCCAGGTGCTGCAGCAGCTCTAGCAGGAGGTCCAGCCCGCAGGTAACGCAGCCACCAGCGGCGGAGTGCTCCCGGTGGCCGCTCTGCAGCGAGCGCAGCTGCTCTGACGCTGCCGCCAGCAGCACGGCGCATGCACGGCCATCAATTCGCTGGGCGGAAGCTTCGGGGACATCGCCAGTGGAGCCGTCGCCCCGCACTGCCCACCGCTTGCAGATGCCCTCTGCACTCTGCACCGCGATTTCGAGTCGGCTGCTTGCTGCCGCCGGAGCGTCGGCCAGGCGCAGGCTCTGCTGCAGCAGCAACAGCGTGTGTGAGGGGGCACTGGCGGTGGAGCCCGCGAGTGCGCTCGTCGCTGCGCTGCGGCTGCCGCTACCACTGCTGCTGGCGAGAGCCCGCAGTAAGAGGCTGAGCAGCACCAGCGATGCAGGAGGGGCGCCGCCGCCGCCTGACGCAGAGCTGCTGCCTGCGAGCTCCAACGCGTGGCACGTGTGCACGGCCCCCGCCAGCACCTCAGCTGCGCTGGCGTGCCCGCCGTCAGGCGTGCCCTCGCCAGCCGCCTCGGCAATCTGTGCGATCGTGCGTGCTGCGTCCGCCTCCGCCAGCGCTGCCAGCACGAGGGCTGCCCCCTGCCGCACTGCACTGTCCGGCGAAGCGCAGCGCTGCAGCCACGTGGCCACGCACTCCCGCAGCTGCAGGGCCGAACGGGCCGCATCTGCGGTCGCGCCGGCAGCGGCGGTTGGTGCAGAGCTGCCCTCCTTCTTGAGGGCGTCTGCCGCAGCAGCAGACTCCTCCTCCTCGGTGGACCCGAGCGCAGCTGGGCCGGGGACCACAGCGCCATCGCCGTCCGCTGGGGGTTCCTCTCCCGGCTCCACCGGCGCGATGATGTTCACGGCATCTGCGCCTGGAGAGTCGGGCGCCGGCTCCGTCGCACCTGCAGCGCCCTGCGCCACGCCACCGCCCGCTGCCGACGACTCTTCCAGCAGCGCCCTGCCCAACTCAGCGCGTACTGCCTTGGCCATCGTAGTCGTCCACGTGACGGCGCTGCCGCTGGCGTCCACCGGCGGCATGGAGGCCGCGGGGAAGAGGGATCGCGGGATGCCGCACTCCTCGTGGTGGGCTGCCCCGCACAGGCGGGCGGGGTGCAGCTGCAGGGCCTCCTCCAGCGGCCCCGCCGCTGCCCCGTCCGACCGGCCAAACCCGCCCCCGATGCTTCCGCCGCTGCCGCCACTGCTCATGCGCTGCGCGTGCTGCAGCAGAGTCATGCGCAGGGCCGAGAGGCCGGAGCTGCGCCCCGCCTCTCGCTCTGCTGCTTGCGCGGAGGAGTGCAGCGCGGCCAGCGCGTGCGCCCCCGCGAGCTGGTGCTGGAAGGGTGCCGCAGGGAACACCAGGCGTAGCGCCTCGTGCAGCAGCCGCTCCGCCTGCGCCAGCAGCGGGACTCCCTCGGGCGCGGCGCCACTCGCGGTGGCTCCAGCACTCGCTACGTCTCTGGACACGCGGACCGACAGATGCGCGATCGCTGCCAGCAGAGCCGAGAAGGCGTGCCTGGTGTCCCGCTGATACAGCAGGCGCAGGGCCATGGAGCGGGAGCGCTGCCACCCTGCGCCCGCATCGGGCACCGCCGCCGCCCCAGCCTCGGGCGCTGTGCCGCTGGCGGACAGGCTGCTAACCATGCGAAGCGCGAGCTGCAGCTCCTCCGCTGCTGCAGACGACACCTCCGCCGGGTTGCCGGACACCGCTTGCCGCAGAGCTCCTGCGAGGCGTGCCAGGCACGCTGCCAGTAGGCTGGGAGACTGCGGGGCCGCCCCAATGTCGATGGTTGAGGTCGCAAGCATGTGCCAGGTGTCGTAGCAAGGAAGAGCGCTGCCTCCCGCACCTGCGGCGCATGCATCGGCGTCCTCGCCGTCCTCCGCGCCGGCTGCCGAGTCGGAGCTCTCGGCGACAACGCCAGCAGCAGAAGCAGCAGCAGGCCCGCTGAACACGTCTGTCACCATGCTGCCGAGAGAGGGCAGCCGTCGCGAACCACCCAGCGGCCCTGCGGCGTCAATATTCTCCGACCCCGCACCCGTGGCCTCGGAGCACCACATGAACAGCAGCGGCAGCACAAGGGCAGCGCCGCTGTCCCGCAGCAGCGCGGGTAGGGCCTGCGACCACACGCACTGCAGCAGTGCCTTGCCCAGCCCGCAGTATCTCAGGGCGGCAGCCTGAATGGAAGCTGCGGCAGGGCCGAGCTGTGGCGCACCGCGCCTGACCCATACCAGCTCCATCAGTGCCGGGATGGTGCTGCGAGCCAGCTGCACAAGTGCCTCGACGAAGGCAACCGGCAGCTCGGGGAGCGGCTCCGCCTGTGATGCTTCATCGTCATCGACGGGGGTTGCAGGCTGCTGCACCCACCCAGCCAGCAGCACCTGCAGTGCCTCTGATGCGGCGAACAGTGATGCTGCTGTCACCTGCCGAGACTGCAGGGCTAGCCTCTCATCCCCAGGCCCTGCGCCTTGGCCAGCGACCTCAGCCACTCGTGCTGCTGGGGCGACCCATGCAGGTGACCTGTGCAGGCCTGCCATCACCACCCCATAGGCGAAGGGGTCTGCGAGCTCCAGCAGCAGGGGCACCTCCTGCGCGAGAGCGAGGTGGCCGAGGACGCCGATCGAGGGGAGCCAGTCAGCTGCCGCACGGGCAGGCGACTCTGAGGCGGTGCCCTCGTCAGCGTCAGTGGTAGGCCGCTCCACCGCGCTGACAGTTCCGTTGCTCCCCTCTGGCGATTGAGAAAGCAATCCCTCGGCGTGGGAATACGCAAGGCACCGCAGCAGGCGGCAGAGCACGGCGCCCGGCTCGCCTCCGGACAGCTCAGCAGCCCCCTTGCTGGACGCTGCCCGAGGCAGCAGCGCAGGCTGTGGGAGCTGCCTCACGCCCTCTTCGCTGCACTGCAGCAGCTCAGTCGCCTCCAGCAGCAAGCCGAGGACAGCCGCGTCGTCGGCGAGGCCGCCGAGGCAGGCCCCAGCGGTGCGGGCTGCCGCCTGAAGCACGCCCTTGCCCAGGCGCAGCAGCGCCTCCCGCGCGAGCCTCAGCTGCCGCTGTTGGTGCTGCGACTGCGCAGTTGCCGGCAGGGCAGCTGCCGCCGGCTGCAGCGCCGCGGGGGCGCCGAACAGGCGTGCGCTGGACAGGGCGTAGGGGTCCTCGGCGCGGGATCGGGCGCTGCCGTCCCGGAAGGGCGACAGCAAGTTCGCGGTGGGGGCCTGGTCCTGCGCCCACACCGCAGACGCTGCCGGTGAGCGGCGCAGGCCTGTGCGCTTCAGTCCAGCGATGCCAGCGTCCCCCGCGTCGCCGTCGGCCGCCGCAGCCTCTGCGACGCGTTTCCACTTGAAGAGGGGGTCGCTGCGGTCCTCCGAGCCCTGGGCCTCCGGAGGGGTGAAGCGCCGCAGCAGTGTGGTCGTCGCGTGCATCAGCAGGACGAGCAGCCTGTGCTCTGGAGGCGCCCCTTCGCCCTCGCCCTCGCAGGCGCGGTGCTGCTGCGTTGCCCAGCAAGCGATCGCCTGAGTGCGCGGCAGCAGCGCCTCAAGCAGCTGCGCGGTGGCAGACGGCGCCTCCGCCTCTGGCTGCACCGCTGCCGCATAGGTCAGGCCGCCCGCAGGCGCGTGCATGACGCGTGCGGAGGGCACGCTTCCGAGGGAGAGGGAGGGCGGGGCCCGCAGGCCGGCGTTGGCGCCGAACCCGAAGTGGGACGCTGCTACCGCGTGCTCCTGGCTCGCCGTGGCGGCCATTGCAGCCTCCAGCAGCCCAGCAAGGCAGCGCCCAGCGAGCAGGCTCTGCGGGCCCGCCGCAGACAGGCCTGGTGCGGACTGCTGTGCGGACTGCTGTGCGCCGGATGCGGAGCGGCGGGCACTCCTGCTGCTGCCTGGCGTTTTGTCGTCGTCCGAATCCGGCCAGTCGGCGAGGCCTGCTGCAGCGGCTGCGCCCTGAGCGCCCTGGGCTTCCTTCAGGTCCAGCAGCACTGCCACCAGCTGACCCACCAGCGAGGGCAGGTCCCCTTGCCGCAGCAGCAGGGAGGCGGGCTCCACGCACTCTGCGGCAGGCTGCTGCTGCACACTGGGCGCCGCCGCGAAGCCGAAGCCGCTGTCCGTAGCCGCAGCACCGGGGGCTGCGGTGGAGGGGGCGCTGTCTGGGCCCACGAGCATGCAGGCCGCCTGCATGCACACGCCGAAGACGGACATAATGGCATCAACATGCGACTTCACCTTCACCTCGCGGCAGCTGCAGGCGGTGCCGGCCGCACCCGCAGCCTGCGCCGCAGCTGCGCCCCGCTGCCCGTCCGAGGCAGGCCCAGCCGCCAGCTTGCAGGCTGACCCGTGCGTTGGGGCCAGCGAGGAGCCCAGCAGCGTCAGAAGGTCGCCCTGCCGCGCCCACCACTGCAGGGAGAAGCGGAGGCCGCTCACCCCGTCCTCGATGAAGTCTACGGCTGCACGGGCCCGCATGGCCGCGGGCAGCAGCTGCAGCGCTGCAGCGTATGCCTCGTAGCCGGCCGCGGATATGCCGAGGATGCGCAGGCCGCTGCTCCACGCTGCAGCCGCCACGGCAGCGGCGTCTGCAGAGGAGGAAGGCGCTGACCTCCCGCCGGCACCGCCGTTGTTGCGGGCCGCGGCCGCCGAGGCATCGCTGGCCGCGAGTGCGAACTCAACCGCCACAGCCAGACTGGACCGGGCAAACTGCAGGATTTGGTGCAGGATGCACGGGCCAGAGCCCGTCGGCGTCGCCACGGGCGAGCCGCGAGGGGAGCGCCTGCGCCCGGCAACGCTGCCCTGCTGCCCTGCCCCTGCAGCGGCTGCAGCGTTGTCGGCTGAATCGTCCAGCGATTGGTAGCGCAGGGTCGCCAGCTGCGCAGCGAGCTCCTGTGCTGCCACCAACGCGGGCGGCACAGCGCCGGCAGGGGCCCGGGCAGCGCCTGGCGGGAGGAGGGTGGAGAGGTCGCCAGCGGCACCGCCCTCGACAGTCCCGGCGCCAGCCGCAGCCTGCCGCAAGCGAGCCGCGAGCTGCGCCGCCTGCGGGAAGGTGTTGCCCCACTGCAGGCAGGTGAGCGCCGACTGCGCGATCTTGCTGGCCGTCGCCAGCAGTTGGTGGTCGTCCGCCGTCTCGTCCGCCAGCTGCAGACGCTTGGAAAGCGCGGCCTTCGGGTCAGCCGGCGAGGCGATCACGTGCGTGAGCAGGTCGCTGCAGCAGGAGAGCAAGCCGGACTCCAGCAGGCCCACAGCGAACTCTGCGGGCGCGGGCACGCCTGCCGCGGAGCCGCTGGAGTTGGAGCACGAGGCGGCCGCTGCGATCGCTGCGGAGAGGGTGTCGAGGGTCGTGAGTATGAGGCCCGCAGAGGGCTCCAGGGTTGCAGAGACCGGCTCGTCCATCAGTCGAGGGCTGGTGGCGGCCGCCTGCTTCAGGCGCCACGGGTGCCCGCTCGCCGCCTCCGCCCTGCCGCTCTCGCCCGCCTGACCCGCACTGCCCGCCTTCGCTGCCATCAGGGCTCGCACCTCATCACCCGGCCGCACTGCCGCAGCTGTGGTGGTGCTTGCAGGGCCCCCGTAGCATCCCTTCAGCATGATCTCAAGCAGGCGCACGAGGTAAGGCCACGCAGGCCAGCGCACCGCCGCAGCCACCGAGTTGCTGACATCTGGCTCCCCCTTGCTCAGTTTGCCGCTGCCGCCGACCGCCACAGCAATGCCGCGCGCCCTGCTGCCCGCAGGCCCGGGCTTGCTGCCGCTGCCTGCCGCGCGGCTGGCCACTGCGGGCAGGGAGAGGGCCAGCCGCAGCAGGTTGAGGCTGGCTCCGTACAGCCCCTCCAGCTCGCTGCTGCCCACGGCTGGGCCCAGCATGTCCCTCGTGACGGGATCGACAACCATGCTGAGCACCAGGCCGAAGGGATCGGCGCACGCGCCTGCGAGCGGGTCACCCACCCCACCCGATGGGTTGTCACTCTCAGCGCCGCCGCCGCCGGCTCGCTTGCTGGTGCCGGCCTCCTCCTCGTCGACGCCCACGGGTGCCGCGCTGGCAGCGAGCACTGTGCAAAGGGCTGCGGACTGCAGGGAGTAGAGCGATTCGTTGGAGTAGAGGCGGCTCGCAGCTGCTGCTCCCGCAGCCGCGCGGGCGGAGGCGAGGCTGCTGACGGCCACCGCCTGCATGCAGTCCACCAGGCTGCTGAGGACCATGAAGGAGCGACAGAAGAGGCTGGCGGCAGAGAGGATGCACGCGCGCTCGATCGGAGCCAGCGGGGCGGCCTCCTGCCCTGCAGGGGAGCCCGGTGCGCCCGCCGGCGTGCGGCTTGCCGCCCCTCCGCCGGCAGCCTTCGACGGCACATCGCTGGACTGCACGGCATAGCTGCAGGAGGCACCGCCATACCCCATGCTGCTGTCGTCGTGGGCGCGGACAGCGTAGGCGGACACCGCCAGCGCACCACCCGCGTGCCCGCCTGCGGCTGCTGCGACCTCATAGGGGCTGGGGGCTCCCCGCTGCTGCAGCTCCTCCAGCAACCCCTCCAGCCGGGCAGCGGCGCGGGCTGTGAGGGCGCCGAGAGCCTGGGCCTTCACGAGGCCGTCTCCGCCCGCTGGAGCGCCGAAGGGCGAAGAGGAGGAGGTCCCGTCGCCGCCAGCGCGGGGGGGCCTGCCGCCCTCCCGCTCCCCTGCCCCGCCCCCACTTCCGCCGGCAGCGGCGGCAGTGGAGGGCGCGGGCAGCCCCATCAGCTGCTCTCGCACCGCCTGCAAGAGGACTGCATCGTACGCCCGTGCGCTGCGGCAGAGGACGGACTTGAGGCTGCGCTCGTCGTGGACTGCCTCCAGCGAGGGCAGCGGCTGCACCTTGAGCAGCAGCAGCAGCGCGAGGTGAGGCATGAAGTGCAGGCAGGACCCGCTGAGGGGCGGCTGCGAGTCGAGGGGGCTGCCGTCATCCGCCTCCCCGGGGGAGCGCAGCGGCGTCGGCGCGGCGCCGGCGTGCTCCTGCAGGCCGAAGAGGGCGGGCCGCATCGCGGGCGCCTGCCCTTCGCTGCCTGCCTCCTGCAGGCCCAAGTTGGCCAGCCGAGCCCGGCGGTCCAGCCCCGTGTCCGCCGCTGCTGATGCGGCTGCGCGGCCGCCCCGGTCAGGCGCTGACGCAGCAGCGCCGTGCACGAGCAGGATCTCCACGTACTCCTGCGCCTCCACCAGCCAGGTGGTGAAGAGGGCGAGGCAGCCCGCCCGCAGCAGCTGGTGCTGGAGCTTGGAGCGCAGACCCTCGATGCGGGCGCCGACCGCTGCGTTGTCCACCTCCCACGCCTCCGCTGCGGCAGCCGCGCCCGCATCCATGCCTGCGGCGGCAGCGGAAGGTGCGCCGTCGACGCTGCCGCCAGCGCGCCCGCCAGAGCTCGCCGACGCGGCGCTCCCGCGGCGCGCCACGCTGCCCCCCACTGCGGCCTGGCCCTGCGCCTGGCCCGTCGGCTTGCCGGCCAGCCCTCCGCCGTCTGCGCCGCCGCTGCTCGTCGACCCAACGGAGAGGCGGCGTAGGCTGCTGCTGCTGGCGCCGGTCAGGCCGCCCGAGCCGCCGCTGCCCGCGCGGGCCCTCGCCGCCTGGTTGCGCGCCTGGGCTGCGCTGGGGCTCGCGCTCGCGTGCGGCCCCTGTGCGGCGGGGTTGGCGGAGAGGGAGAGCTCGCCTGCGAGGCGCTGCCACGTGTCGCCGAAGGTCAGCAGCGCTGCGGCGGCGCGGCCTGCGTGCAGCCAGTACAGCCAGCGGCACGCGACGCTGCTGCGGGCCGTGGCGGCCGAGGCGGGCGAGCCATCGCTGACCCCGGGGATGAGGCTGCACTGCCAGCGGCTGATGGCGCTCTGCAGCACCCCAGACGCTGCGTACCGCTGCAGCATGCGGCTGATGGCTGTGCCCGCGTCGTTCGCCTCCACGGTGGCCGCGTAGAAGCTCGCAGGCGTCCAGCGCTTGGCCGCGGGCGAGCCATCGCGCACCAG